>VOFD01001890.1_pt1 | contig 163682 bp, 136 predicted proteins | sample 5384101 | NCBI WGS metagenome assembly VOFD01 (sample SAMN12384723, study PRJNA508395) | human gut metagenome | isolation source: healthy gut C | host: Homo sapiens | reverse complement strand
AAGAACTCCTCTACCGGGAGACCGGCAGGGGAGTTCTTCTATCATCTTACCACCAGAAGAAACTAAATCTTTCAGAAATTTCAAACAATATCCGCCAAAGATAGAACAACCGTAAAACGACTTCCTTTTCCTACTTCAGACCGTACCTCTATACGTCCGCAAAGCTTCTCAATAATGACTTTACAGATAGAAAGTCCAAGCCCGCTTCCTTGTTCAAACTCGTCAGTCTTATAAAAACGGTCAAAGATCATCATGAGTTCTTTCTCATCAATACCTTTCCCCGTGTCCTGTACATACACACTGACTTTCCGGTCTTTTTTATCCACTTTGCATCCTAATGTAATAGAACCACTCCGGGTAAACTTATCCGCATTGCCCAGGAAATTGGAAATGACCTGAATAAAACGCATACGATCTATATTGACAGGCAAAGAGAGATTCTCATCCAAAGCCAGATGAAACTGCAACGAGGGCTTGATTAATGCCTGATAAGCCATATAAATCTCTTTCACAACCGTTGTCATATTCCATTCTTTTTATTTCAAGATCCATGTTGCCGGAATCCAGACGTGATATTTCCACCACATCATTGACCAGTTTCAAGAGTAATTCGTTGTTATGGTTAATGATCTCAAGCATGGCCTTCTTCTCATCCGGTTCAATCTCATCGCCACCCTCGCCAACCAACAAATTGGTGAAACCGACAATGGCATTCAGCGGAGTACGGATTTCATGGCTCATATTATTCAGGAAAGATTGTTTCAACTCAGCATTTTCAGCCATCTGCTTAGCCTGAATAAGCTGTTCTTCATGCTCTACCTGTATCTGAATATCCTGCATAATGCCCGCCAGCATTATCCTTCCCTTTGCATCTTTCAGACTGCGACACCGAAGTTCATACCAACGATAATCTTCTTCACTGAAAGAGAAACGTACACGCCGAACCTGCATATCCGTAGATTGATGCAGCGTTTCGTACAATGAATTCAGAAGAGGTACATCATCAGGATATGCATACTTCAAGAAATCGGTTCGTACAAATGTTCTCTGTTCCATTCCCACCAAACGCGTATAATTCTCATCAAACTCGATATTCTCTCCCTGTATATCCCAAAGTGAAATCCGCCCTCCATCTGTAGAAAGCATCAACCGCCTATGAGTTTCCTCAAGCATCTCCATATTCTTACGTTCCACACGCGAACGTCGGCGCATACGTAGCAGACTGATCAATACCAGAATAAAAGTAAGTATAAACAATCCTGTCAGAAAATAAAGCTCCTTCCGATACCGGTCATAGAAGGAGTAATTGATAATACGGACATCTTCAGGTACATTTTTCACATCAAAGTCCGTATAGGATGAAAAATAGGTCCAATCCAGTACATACTCCTTTTCCATATCCCTGATTTTCGGCATACCAATTTTCTCCTTATTCATCAGACGAACAGAAAAATCAGCCGCAGTACGCGCAGAAATCTCATCAGTAGCCATGTAGCCGCCCACAATTTTGGCATCCTCCCCAAATCCCTGGCGGATGCAACTAAAAGAGGGAATATTTAAAGCTTTAGTGATCGGAAGCGACATCTGATCAAACTTATCCAACAGAAAAAACTCTCTCCTCTGTCCGCTTTTTGATTTTTCCATGTCTACAAACAAAGAAGTCCCTTTGGTATAACGGAAAGGGCAAAGACTAATGGTTAACTCATCCTTTTCAATATGATTGTTTACCTTAGCAGGCATCAAATTATAATGCTCAACCATTTCCTGCAATTTTCTGTATTCAGATTCCACAGAAAAGGCAGACTCATAGCCTAAAAGCCTGATTTCCTTTCTATCAGCAAACCGGGTTAACAAATCAAACGATTTATATCCAAGAGGAGTCAGATCAATATTATAAATGACATCTATCCCTACATGTGGTTGTAAAGCCCTTATAAAATCAATGTTACGCTTAAAATCCGGTGCATCACGCAGCACATATACCTTTCTACGCTCATATTCTTTTATAAGTTTCTCATCGGGAAAATGTACGTTGCAAGCTACTACAGGAATGGAAGAAAGTAGCCGATGGCGGGTAGAAAACAAAGCAGACGCAGCTTGATCGCCCACAGTGAGCATCAGTGCTATCGGTTTATCTCTAATTACCTCAAGATATACCTCCATATTTTTTATCCCATCTTCCGGCGTAACCGTATTGAAATCCAGATAGAACTTTTCAAATATCGGTTCTATGCCTTGTTTTCTGAACCCTTCACCAAGAGTTCTTCAAAGTTTCCGTAACAATCATACTGGGGAGAGGAAGAATAAACAAGAGAAATCATTTTTTCTATCCGGTGGTTAATAGTGTACCACCGTTTAAAATTGACTCCGCACCAAAAAGCACACAGCAAAAAAGATAAAGGCTAAAACATATTTTAGTTTGTCGGTTTTCATTGTATCACTTATATTGAGCAAAAGTAGCATAATATCTATAAAAAAGAAGATTTTATGACGAAAACTCTCTAATTTTGTGACTGCCATAAAAAGACAGACATGAACGTGCACAAAATCTGGTTACTATTGCTATTCTTACTGATTCCGACTATTCTATTCGCCCAAAAAACAAGGACAGTCAAAGGACTGGTGTGCACTACATCAGAGACAAAAAAAGGAGAAGAACCTCTTCCCTATGCAAGTCTTGTTATCCTGGAAGGCAAAGATTCCACCTTTGTAAAAGGAGTTGCAAGCGATGCGGACGGTCGTTTCAATCTCCAGTTCACTCCTCAAAAAGGAACGCAATATTTACTGAAAGCCTCTTATACAGGAATGCAGTCTGTCTTCCGCAAACTGGACAGCAACGCTTCAACAATCAACCTGGGCAGCATTTTACTGGAAGAAGGTATCGAATTGGGCGAAGTGACAGTAAACGCCCGGATGCGCGACGTAGACCAGGTGGGAGATACCACCGTCATCAATGCAGCAGCTTACAAAATACCGGAAGGTTCGTATCTGGAGACACTTGTCAAACGTATTCCCGGAATGGAATACGACAGCGAAACCAAAACACTGAAATACAACGGACTGCCTATTAACGAAATCAATGTAAACGGTGAAGCTTTCTTCTCAGGTGACAACAAGATGGCGCTGGAAAATCTTCCTGTGGAGTTAATTAGCAAGATAAAAGTGTACGATAAGAAAAGCAAGCTGGAAAAGCTGACGGGTGTCAGCACGGGGGAAAGAGAACTATGTGCTCGACCTGCAAACCAAAGAAGAATTCAATGGTACCCTTCTTGCATCGGGAAAAGCCGGATACGGCAATAACAACAAAAAGGATTTCAACCTGCAAGGCAACTACTTCAAAAATAACGGAAACAATTTCTCAGTCATCGCCAATTCCGGTAACCTCCATATGCGGACCAGCTACAAGGACAACATACAGGAGAACGTTGCCGTAAATTTCACCCAAAAGTACAATAAGAAACTAACACTCAACGGAAATGTATCCTATCATCACAACGAGCAGGGCAATATTTCGACATCCTACAACGAGCAATATCTGACAAGTGGCAATAAGTACCAGTATTCTGCCGGCAACAATACGAACCGCAATCGCAATATGAATTCATCATTGGGCTTAAACTGGCAGGTCGATACCCTGACTTTTGTCAATTTCTTCGGTAATTTCAGCTTTGTCCGGAATAATAATGCCAATAATAACCGCCAAGCCACATTCAATGAAAATCCTCATCTGGATATCCTCGATCCTTTCAGTCATATCAACAATGTACCCGATGAGCTGAGAATCAATGACATCGCCATGGGATCACTAATGCAAGGAGAGCAACACCGATATTCCTTCCATGCAAATATCATGCGCCGGATCAATAAAAAGGAAGTTCTATCGGCCTGACTGCGCAATACAATGATAGCAAGAATGACAACAATAACTTCTCTATCTCATCAACTACATATTATCAACTGAAAAACAGTGCAGGAAACGACTCCATACTCTACCGTAACCAATACTCGTCGAACCTGTCCCCAATCGTCAACAGGGCATCGGGCTGATGTTCAGCCATCCTTTTTCCAAGAAGCTGCACGCACAGATTTCATATAACCTCAACTACAGTAAGCAGAAGAATGATCGTAATACCTACGACCTGTCCGGCTTTATGGAAGAAACCGCAGTACAACCCGGCTATCTGCCCGAAGGATATGAGGCGAGCTACATCGACAGTCTGAGCAACCGGAGCCATAGCAGTACCCTGCAACACGGAATCAACCTGCACTTTAATTATTCCGACACCATTTGGAACATCAATGCCGGAGTATCCGTACAACCCGAGCGGCGCAGCCTGAACCAGAAAACAGGTCTGCATAGAGCTGATACCACCCTCCACTCAGTCGGCTTTCAGCCCATGCTCTTCATCTCATGGCAGAAAAAGAAAAACAGGATAACCCTGAATTATTATGGAAATACCTGGCAACCATCATTATACGATCTGATCTCACCAACCAACAACAGTGATCCGCTCAACATCACGCGGAGCAATCCTAATCTGAAGCCTACTTATAATCAGTCTGTACGATTGGAAGCACAAAATACGAAGGAAGGACTTTTTGCCACACTGAACTGGAACAACAGAATCAATAGTCAGACCCGTGCAGTGATCTACAACCAGCAAACCGGTGGACGTGAAACTTATCCGGTAAATATTAACGGCAACTGGAACATAAGCGGTGTGTTCCGGTATCAGAAGCGCATCAAGGACTTTAATCTGAGTGCAAATGCCGGAGGTTCCTTTGCACAGGATGTCAACCTCATCAACGAAAACCAGAGCGAGCAACCTGAACGCAGTGCCACGCATAACACCGGCCTCAACAGTGACCTGCGCCTATCCTACCAACCTAAATGGGGTAATCTGGACTTAAACGGTAGGTGGAACTTCCAACATTCTTCCAACTCACTTTTAGAGACGGATACATACACACGCAATTATACCTTCGGATTGAACGGTTTTGCCGATTTGCCGGGAGGTATACAACTAAGAACAGACGCAAATTATTCCTTCCGAAACGGTACAAACATAAAAAAGGGAGAAGACGACCAGATTGTCTGGAACGCAAGTATCACATGGCGATTCCTGAAAAAGAAACAGGCTGAAATATCAGCCAACTGGGTGGATATACTCAGCCAACAAAAGAATTATTTCCGAGGCACAATGGCCGACGGACTTTATGAAACCATACGCAACAGATAGGCAGTTACTTCATTGTCTCAGTGAAGTATCGCTTCAACCAGCCTCTTCACAAATAGTTTGCGTTTCTTGTGGAGGAACAGACTGCACTGAACGTAGGCCACGGGGTGAAGTCCCGAAATTCTTCTTGCAGAAGTTAGAGAAGTGAGGCAAAGACTCGAAACCATATTTATAACAGATCTCAGAAATAGTGGCATTCGTATAGCGGAGTTCGTAAACAATGTTCTCTTTACGTTTCTCCATCATCCATTCATAAACAGGTTTATGGAATACAGAATTGAAGATACGCCGGAAGGTAACAACGGTGTATCCGCCTAATTGGGCTAATTCTTCTACAGTCTTCACTTTCAGATGATTTTGCAGGACAAAATACTCAAAGCTGGACGTATAACGGGAAAGAGTATGTACCAGTATCGAGAGATCATAATCGGAGTAATATTCTCCTAAAAGAAAGGCAAGTTCTTTTCGCTTGAACGAAAGCAGTTCCCGGCAAATCTTCTCTTTCGTCAGATAGGCTTTGGAAGCGTCCAGAAAGAAACGCAATTCCGGAATAATCTTTAATGGGGTGAATATCAGCGGTGGAGTTATTTCTTTCATAATGTATTTATAACGTTCCTCACAGAAAAACTCCGGCTGATTAAAACGATAACAAACACATTCCACATCCGTCAGAGCAAGGATCTCATATTTTGAACCAATGGCTTGAAGAATGAATTCCCCGCGCGCAGTATGGTTCCGGCATACTCCTGGCTATTGACAAGTGCTTCTCCTTCTAATAAAAAAATCATTATATTTTCTTCGCACTTTTGAGCTGGAAGGTGGAAGCCTCTTGAATGAGAGGCATAAATGATAGCATTACCCACAGCCTTAGGGCACTGCTGGCACGATATAGCCGCACCACATGCAGAGTAAGTTTGCATTGCAGATTGAATGTTTTTTTGTTTGTTTTGTGCAGCAAAAGTAAGAATATTCCGGAAGAAACAAAAAAAATCCCCGAAGACTTTGCATTTTGGAAAGTCTTCGGGGAAAGGATTTATAGGATTAAGAAAGTATCATCAAGGTTTAGTTACAGGATTAGTGTTAGTACCAGGTGTTTCATCCCCCCATCCAGAAACTGATGGATTAAAGGTAATATCCGCAGCATCACTTGTTAATTTCAAAGTATAACGAATACTCTTACCCATTTCCCATGCTCCTGTAAGATTTACAGTCTTTACACCATCAAAAGTCTTTGCTGTCAAATCCGACGTAGGAGCAGCTGAATAAGTTATTTCTAATGTTACATCAGTTAATGTCTGAGGCATCAACATGAATAGAGCATTATCTGTAGTCTCAAAATCTGATTTTAAATCAAGGTCTTTTACAGGAGCAACAGTCACAGAAGCCTCATCGTAAATATATGATACATTTGCAGCAGAAACCGTAGGAGTCCCCCATGAACCAATTGTATTAGAGCCATCAAATGTAAAAGTTGATTTATCTTTTGCACCTTTTAATTCTAATTTAGTCACTGTATAAGTAAAATCCTCTGTGTCACCTTTTATAGAGAAATTAATCTGAGTCAAAAGATGTTGAAAAGCAAGATCTACTGCATTTTCTGTTTTTTTTTCTGCATCTATTACATTAGCAGCAACCAAATCTACTTGTTTATCAGCAGTAGCTATAGTATAGTCAAAAGTTGGATAGCCGGTAGTAACTTTAAGAGCTTGCTTTGGTGAAGTTGCAAAAAACTGCACATAACCCGAAAGTGGCCAATAAAAAGTACCTGTATGTGTCCATTCCGTATTTGGCAACGTTCTTTCAACTAAAAGATCATTCATAAATACCGAACTTAGCGCAGGTGCCGCCACCATTTTATCTTCAGTTTTGTAAGCTCGTACAGTAAATGTTGCAAAATTATCAGTTTCAGTTATAGCAGCTTTTGTACCCGCTTTCACTACCGTCCCAAAGTTAATCTCCGCCTTTTCACCAGCCTTCTCAATCTCTTCATTCTGTGAGCAACCTACGATTGCCAACGCAGCAACTGCTGCCAATAAAATCTTCTTCATAATCGTTTGTTTTATAAGTTAATATTTTGTTCGTTTTGCTTTTCAATTTACAGGTAACTCAACATTCGTTTCGTCATCCCAGTCTCCTACATCACCGCCAATACCTCCGCCTCCACCGGGAGGAACTTCCACATCCTCCACTTCAATTTCCTCTTCAATCGGTATCTCGATATCCGTTACCGGATCTTCTTCCTCGGGTGGGGGAGGAACTACAGCCGCCGTGATGTCAACCTTGGTTTCTTGAATCGTATTATCCACCTTAACTAGCAATAGCTTCATTACCACCCCTCCGGTAAAACGTGTATTCGCAGACTCCGATACAGAAAAAGCAGAGAAACTACCACGTATCACATCCTCTCCTTTATGAGCCTCCACATAGATAGGAGCAATGCTTGCCGTACATGAGCCATTACTTATGCAATATGCCCCATTCATTCCATCCACATTACAAACAATGCTTGCCACGTTCTTCAATCCTTTCACCTTTATTTCAAAAGAATAGTTCTTGACTACCAGCTTCGGTTGAAACTCCATCAAAAGCACATCTTCACTCTTTTCTATCCTCATATCATTCATATACTTACTACATATAGAGGATCCGGTGACCACACCATCTTCTCACTTGTTTCAAGCCCTTTGCAATAATCAGTATAAGCCTCAATCGTCTCATACGCATCATCATTGCGAATCAACACACTCTCCGTATTGTAATTGTAGATCACCATGTCATAACGTCCGGGCGGCACTTTCACCTCTCCCCCCTTCCACCGAGAGATAACTCTCTACCTTTCTACCTTCTTCACTCTTCGGGTAGAAAATCACCCTCATCCCTTCGGGCAACTTATCCACTCCCTTCCAGTTAAACTTTATCTTTACTCCGCTGACGGGATAATCATCCAGTATGTCTCTGAAATCACATCCTGCTAACAGCACCGACAGCACGAACAGAAGTAAAAGAAACACATATTGCGTACACCTCATAGCTATCGCCTCCTTCCCTTAATGAACCACACCAAAGAGATTTTGGCTTTTGTAGGCCCCATAAAATGATAGCGTCCGCTGCTCGTCCATATCAAATCGCCTTCGTAAGTGGTGTATTTGCGGTATTCTGTTGCCAGATAACCAATGCCCAAACTAAATTCAAGAGCCAGATGCCGTGCCAGCTGATGACTATATCCATACGTCAGACCGGAAGCTGCATAGTAGTTTCCCCGATATCCTTTGTCTTTGTCAAATTGAAAATCGTACACTCCCCCTTCGGCATATATTCCCAGAAAATGTCCTGTCAGCCGCTCACGATTCTTACGTTTTCCAAGCCAGCAACGTGCCTCAACGCCTCCCGAAAGAAGCTGGTAACAAAAGCCATGCTTGCTATTCGACCACCAGGGACATTTATATTCCATATTCAAAGACCACCGCTGCCCTACGGGCAATTCCACCTCCACATTCGGAGCCAAAGCTAAATCATAAAGTATATTGTTCTTCAATGCAATCACTGTTCTACGCGGGGTTTCCCGCTTACTTTCCACTTCAAGCCAAGGAGCGAAAGCTATAGTTTCCAATTGCTCCTCCTGCAAAGTATTCGCAGGCAATGTTAATGCAGCTACCGGCAAACTGTCCTTCATCTTCCCTGTCCGTTCTATCTTCCGGAACTGATGGTCCGATAAATAAGCGTAAGATCTGCCACCATCCAAATAGCGTAACAGCTTTCTCAGCTTTTCAAAGTTCCCGAAGTGATACCGGATCAACATCAACACATCTTCTTTATCCGGCACTTGCGGGTCGTCCATCACCCATTGGTAAATTTTGCTCCAGGTTTCCGGCTGATTCATCCGGTCCGATACTCTACAAGTATCTCCTTTCGCCGCATATCTTCCAGCCCGCGCCTCTTCTTTGCCTGATATCAAAAGAAAGAGTATCAAAAGTATATATAAACCGACGCGAACCTTCATAACTTTGCTTTGTATGGAGGCAAATATATATTATTATAATTGAAGAAATTACACGTTTTACAACTCTTTTCGGGGGTGAAAGGTTCTGTGAAACGAATGAAACAGATTTGCAACTTTTCCCTTTCCTTCATACCCTTCCACACTCCCGTATTTCCTTATCCATCAGCCTTAGCGGGTGGAAGGGTATATCCACATATTTTCTGCAACATTGCCAACGGATATTTTTCAATCACGGGTCATTAGCTATTCAACTAATCTAGAATACATTATATTATTTTGCATAGGACATCCATAGCGTTTGATTACTGTCAGTAAGTTTACTGACAGTAATCAGCATGCTTGCTGACAATAGTCAAACGACTTACCGACAGTAATCAACATGCGATTATCCATATAGCAAAATAAACGTATCTTATACATGTATGTCACCTATGTACTATGGTTATTCCCCTTTCCGCCCGATAATCATTTAGCCACTATCCATCCCTATATTATCTCAAAAAGACAGTTCGTGTGCGAAAACAGTGAATATCCGTGAAAGAATTATAAAAGGAATGTCAAACACTAACAGATATTTGGAGGGAATAGGATGAACCCCTATATTTGTCATGTGATTTTTTTCATAGTATTAGATTTAAGGTTAACAAAGGTTGGAGTACAGCGGTACTCCTTTTTTTATGCCCATACCTTAACCGTAGTCATTTGAAAACTATATAAGAGTCTTATCAGTGTGTTTCTGACAAGCAAGGACAGCAAAAACCAAACAAATAGATTATTTCATTTTTGTACACTTTTACTACAAACAGATTCTATTAATCAGCATCTTACAAAGGAAAAGTGTACAAAAAATAAAAAAGCTGTATAAAATAGCATTTAGATACCAAGCCATACGGTTACAAGCCACCAACAAATCAAAAAGAAATCCCGCTATTCGGTAATTCCGGAAATTATTAATAATATTGCAACCTATTACGTAAGCACAAGGCATACCTTTGAAGCCTAAATCAATAATATATGATTGCAAACGAAAATAGAAGTGAATTGCTACAATCACTGAAGGAGGGTTCTTTTTCTGCATTCGAGAAGTTATACAATCTGTATAGCGGCAAACTCTATAACTTTATGATGCGTCTCTCTTCCGGCAATCAGTATATGGCCGAAGAAGTAGTGCAGCAGACATTTATCCGCCTGTGGGAAGTGCGTGAGAAAGTGGATCCTACCGAAAATTTCGTTTCTTACCTCTGCACCATAGCCCGTAATCTATCGATGAATATGTACCAGCATCAGACAGTGGAATACATCTATACCGAATACCTGCTGAAAAGCAATCCCGACCGGGATCATCAGACAGAAGAAAGCACAGACCTGCGCTTCCTGAACGACTATATCGATTCGCTGGCCGAAGAACTGCCCCCTTCGCGCAAGAAAATCTTTCTGCTCAGCAAACGTCAGGGCTATACCAATAAAGAAATAGCTGAGAAGATGGGTATTTCAGAAAGTACAGTCGCCACGCAACTGTCACTTGCCGTGAAATTCATGCGCGAGCAATTTGCAAAGCATTACGATAAGCTGATTCTTGTCTTATGGGCCTTTTTGTTAACGAAATGCAATAATGCCCGATACGTTTGGATACGAAAACAAGGATAACTGTATACTATATAAATAAGTAAGAAGATGGAGAAAGAATATTATAAGAACTTAGCCGAGAAATATTTCGCAGGAAACATCACAGAAGCGGAAATCAGCGAACTGGCCGGATGGATACATAACAACGTACAACTGTCCGACTGGTGGGAAGAGGAATTTGAAAAATCTGACACTGACATCCCTCTCGCCCTGCGCAACAAGATGTTCGCACGGATCAAGGCGGAAGTCCTCAATGAACCTGTCCGCATCCCTAATACGAAACCTGCCGGACGTCCTCCGCGAAAAGCTCTCGTTCCCGCTTGGGCAAGATGGGCAGCTATGATCTGCATCCCATTTTCATCGCTTTCTTCACTTACAACATCCTGAGTATTTCGGACACCGATATCCAATCACCCTTTATAGTGAAAGCCGATAAAGGAGACAAAGCCACAGTAGTATTGCCTGATGGAACGGACGTTATCCTCAACTCCGCTTCCCAGCTCAGCTATCTGAGAGATTTCGGCAAAAACGAACGCCGGGTGCAACTGGACGGTGAAGGCTACTTTAAAGTAGCACACGATACCCGTCATACTTTTTATTGTCCAAGTGGGCGAACTGGAAGTAAAGGTCCTGGGCACCGTATTCAACGTCTGCGCTTATCAAGATGAACAGGATGTAACCGTGGTGTTACTGGAAGGAAAAAGTCGGTGTGCATACTCCTTCTTCCTCCCTGATCATGAAACCCGGAGAGAAAATGAACTATAATAAATCCACCCACAAATTCACTACCGAGAAAGTCTATCCCGAAGATTACGTGACATGGACCAAAGGCAGCCTGTATTTCCAGAATGAATCTCTGGACAATATCATGAAAGCCCTTTCACGCGTTTATGACGTCACGATACACATCGACTCTCCGCGAATTGCAAAAGAGCGGTTTACCGGAACAATACCCGGTGGTGGTATACAGAATGCTTTGAATATTATAATGTTAACCTCTCCGTTCCGTTACGAAGTAAAGGACTCTGTCATTGTATTAAAAGAGAAATAAGCTCCTCTTTGTTAATGTGAGTTAAAAACAGAGAGTCGCTTGGACAGCAGTATGAGGGAACCTGTATACCTATCAAACCCTTTTAATTTATTTGATATGAAAGACAGGAAAACCAAAAATCTAAGAACTATGCGGGCTCTCTGCCTCTCTTTGTTCTTGAGTGTATCACTGAGCCTTTTCTCGCAAATCACCGTCACCGTGGAAAATACTCCGCTGCGTGCCGCACTGAAAAAGATCGAGCAGGTCAGTGATTACAAATTCTTCTACAATGAAAAACTGGCAGGACTAGATCAGGCAGTCACTTTCAGCGTAAGTAATGCCACCATCGCCCAGACCATGCAGAAAGTGCTGGCGGGAAAAGAACTGACTTACAAGATGGAAAGTGACAATGTAGTGGTATTGCTGCACAAAGAGGCTGTCAGCCAGAAGACCAAAACCATTACCGGAACAATAGTCGATTCGTCCGGGGAACCGGTTATCGGTGCCAGCATTGTAGTGAAAGGAACCACCAACGGCACTATCACCGATGTAGACGGAAACTACTCATTGTCAAACGTCCCGGAGAACTCTACCGTCAGTATCTCTTATATAGGTTATCAACCGTTGAGCTATCCGGCATCCAGCAAGGAACTCTCCAGAGTAATATTAAAGGAAGATGCCGAAATGCTGGATGAAGTAATCGTTGTCGGATACGGTACCACCAAAAGGCAAATCTCTCGGGTGCCGTAGACCAAATTTCCTCTAAAGAAATAGAACACCGCGTCAGCGGCAATGCGGGACAAGTGCTCCAAGGTATGATCCCCAACCTAAATGTTTCGTTCAGCGATGGCTCTATCAATTCAAAAAGCTTCTTTCGACGTACGCGGGGTAGGCTCTATTAATGGTGGCAGCCCTCTGGTACTTATCGACGGAGTGGAAGGAGATATGAATTATATCAATCCTAAAGATATCGAATCCATTTCTGTTCTGAAAGATGCCTCTTCCGCTGCCATCTATGGTGCCCGTGCAGCTTTCGGTGTAGTGCTGATTACAACAAAGAACCCGAATGCAGGGAAGATACAGGTGAACTACTCCAATCACTTCGGCTGGAGCAACCCTACCATCAACACGGATAACTTCATTACCGACGGTCTGGAATGGGCGCGTCTGAGCGATAAACTGAGTCTTTTGGAAAACACCAGTACTTATTTGGGATATACTGAAGAAGACTATGCCTATATGGAAGCCCGCAAGAAAGATCCCTCACTCCCTTCGACCCTGATAAAGACCGTTGACGGCGTGGAACGCTATGTACACTATGGGAATACGGACTGGTGGCACTACATCTTCCAAGATAACCAGCCGTCTATGGAGCACAACCTGAATATCTCCGGAGGTAGTGAGAAAGTACGTTTCTACCTCTCCGGAAGGTTCTATTCAAGAGAGGGAATTTACCGCATCAACCCGGACAAGTTGAAGAGTTACACTTTACGCAGTAAGATTGACTTTCAGTTGACTTCCGCCATCAAGATAACCAACTCTACCAACATCTATTTCAGTGATTACGACTATCCGGCAACCAACAACCGTAATGTAGGAGGTAGCGACAACAGTGAAGACTGGAGAAAATACACCTTCCACGCTTCCCCGGTATTCCATCCACGCAATCCGGATGGAACCATCCTGATTAACGGTGCTTACACTCCCGGTCGTGACATAGCAGACGGTACGTTTGCCGACCTGACATACGGAAAGAGTAAAGGTGTGGATCAGGAACATGATGTTTCAAATACCATCTCACTGCAGGTGACTCCTATTAAAGATGTGATACTGAATGCTGACTACAGTTTCCGGAAAGGCAGCCCCGTATCCAAACTGCTGCTAGTTTCCACTCCACACACCAACCAGCCGAACGGTGAAGGAACAAGCCGCTACATGCCCAATAAATCACTGTATAAGGAAATGCATTGGTCAACCCTCTATCAGGCATTCAATGCTTTCGGTACCTACAGCCATCTGTTTGCCAAGAAACATGACTTAAAAGCTATGATCGGTTTCAACCAGGAATGGAGGCATTGGGAACGTACCGTTTCAAGACGCAGTTCGCCTGCATCCGAAGAACTGGGTTCCTTCAACCTGGCAACCGGGGAGAATGTACAAGTACAGGGAAATGCGGACGAATGGGCCATCCGTGCAGCTTTCTATCGTCTGAACTATGACTATCTGGGACGCTACCTGCTGGAATTCAACGGTCGTTTCGACCTCTCTTCCAAGTTCCCGCACGATAACCGTCTGGGCATCTTCCCATCGGGCTCTTTCGCATGGCGTGTAAGTGAGGAGCCTTTCTTCAAGCCTTTGAAGTCTGCCATAGACAATCTGAAACTGCGTGTATCTTATGGTACATTGGGTAACCAGAATGTAGGTCCCTACGACTATATAGCTAAAATGAAAGTTACACAGGGAGATTATCTGGTAGACGGCTCATACCTGAGTTATCTGACTGCTCCTGATGCCATTTCCTCAAATTTCACCTGGGAGAAGTCACAGACCATTGATTTCGGAATTGACTTCTCTCTGTTCAACGGACGTTTCTCTACCTCTTTCGACTGGTATCAACGTGATACGAAAGACATGCTGACACAAGGCAAAAAACTTCCGTCCGTATTCGGAACTTCCGAACCACAGGAGAATGCCGCCAACCTGCGCACACGGGGCTTTGAACTTTCTGTGAAATGGCAAGACAAATTCCTGTTGGCACACAGGCCATTCGAATACAGGGTAGGGTTCACTCTTGCCGACAACATCACTGAGATTACCAAATTCGATAACCCCGACGGCCAGATAGACCAGTTCTATAAAGGCAAACGCCTGGGCGAAATCTGGGGATATACAGTTGAGGGCTTCTTCCAGACAGATACGGAATACCTGGATCATGCAGACCAGACGAAAGTAAACAGAAGAATCCAGCGCAACTATCTGATTAATCACCCGGTAGCGGGAGATATCAAATTCAAAGACTTGGATGGAAATGAAGAAATATCTCCGGGCGACAAGACCTTGTCCAATCCCGGCGACTTACGCATCATCGGCAACACATCTCCCAGATACTCCTGTTCTCTGAACCTGGGATTCAATTACAGTGGTTTCGATTTTTCCGCCTTCTTCCAGGGAATAATGAAAAGAGACTGGTGGCCGGGAAAAAGACAACAGTTTCTTCTGGGGACCGTTTACCCGTCAGTATGAGAATTTTTATCCGAAGAGCATCGAACAGAACTCCTGGACACCGGAGAATCCGAATGCATATTTCCCTCGCCTGGCCGTGTATGCAGCCAACGAAGGCGGTGACTACGAAGGAGCCCAGCTAAGGGTTTATTCGGATAAATATCTGCAAAACGCGGCTTACGTCCGTTTGAAAGATATCACTTTAGGCTATACGTTGCCTAAAACACTTTGCAGCAAGATCGGTTTCTCCAGCATCCGGGTTTATGTTTCAGGCACTAATCTCCTGACATTCTCCCCGTTGTACAAGCATAATGAGGATCGCACCGTAGATCCTGAACAATTGGGCGATGGCAACGCCTATCCGTTCAGCAAGACATTTGCCTTTGGTTTTGATTTTAAATTTTAAAGAGGAAACAGCTATGAATACATTCAATATATTAAAAGTTTGTGTGGTGTGTGCGATAGGCATAAGTGCCGCTTCATGCAACAACTCGTTCATGGATCGATATCCCATTGCGGAAATATCACCTGAAAATTCCTTCAAGTCTGCACAAGACCTTGAATTGTACACAAATGGTTTCTATGAGAACCTGCCTAAAATCAATGATATCGTCAGAGGAGACAATATCTCGGACAACGTACTCTACAGCAATGTACCTATGGAACAACGGAGTCCGGAAAGAGATATTCCATCGGAAGCCGGCAGTAGCGGTTGGAGTTGGAGTACTCTCCGGAAAATAAATATCTTCTTCGACAACTATACACGCTGCGAAGACAAAGTAGCCGCACTGAAGTACGAAGGCGTGGCACGTTTCTTCAGAGCCTGGTTCTACTTCGATAAGGTAAAGAGTTTCGGTGGTGTACCCTGGTATGATACGGAGATTCAGACGGATGATGAAGATCTGCTATACAAGCCCAGAGATTCACGCGAATTTATAATGGACAAAGTGATTGAAGACCTTGAGATTGCAGTAGACCGTTTAGGCACTACCCGCAAACCCGACCAGATTTCCAAATGGACTGCGCTGGCCTTCCTCTCACGTGTATGCCTCTATGAAGGTACCTACCGCAAATATCACACGGAACTGAATCTGCCTGATGCCGGTAAACTATTGGAGAAAGCATATAAGGCGGCAGAAAGAGTCATGAACGAATCGGGATACACTTTATATTCCACGGGTAACTCCGATATTGATTACAGGGATTTGTTTGCTTCCGATGACTTGAAGGAAACAGAAGTTATCCTGGGCAGACGCTATTCACTGACATTGAACAAAATGCATAATACGAACTACTATTTCCTCTCAAAAACCCAACAGGATGTAGGTTTGACAAAAGACTTTGTAAACTCCTACCTGCTAAACAACGGCACGGCATTCACCTCGCAAACAGGGTATGCAACCATGATGTTCAGCGATGAAATGAAGAACAGGGACAAACGTCTGGCGCAAACCATCCGTTCCGTCGGCTATACCCGGATTGACAGCGACAAGCCGTTGCTACCTGATCTCGAAGCCTCCATGACAGGTTACCAGATTGCCAAATTCATCTCCAAGGAAGCACAGGACGGAGACGGAGCTTCTTATCAGGATGTAGCCATTATACGTTATGCAGAAGTCCTACTCAACTATGCGGAAGCCAAAGCGGAACTGGACATATTGACTCAGGACGATATAGACAAATCCATCAGGCCGATACGTACAAGAGCCGGAATGCCTAACCTGAATCAGAACATAGCCAACTCTAACCCCGACAAGATACTGGCAAGTGAATATCCCAATGTAAGTGGAAACAATAAAGGGGTAATTCTGGAAATCAGACGCGAACGCCGTGTAGAACTGGCCTTGGAAGGATTCCGCTATGACGACCTGATGCGCTGGAAAATGGGAAAACTGCTTGAACCCCACTTCACCGGTATGTATTTCCCCTCATTGGGCGAATTCGATCTGGACGGAGATGGAACAATCGATCTTTTGCTCTATGATGATAAAGCTCCGGAAAGCAAAGCCAAACAAAAGATTAAGATTGGCGGTGTTATCCAGCTCACAGAGGGAGATCATGGTTATCTGGTCGGCTTTCTGAATATCACAAAGAAATTTGATGAGACGCGTGATTACCTGTATCCGATACCTTCGGGCGACATCATGCTGAATAAGAATCTGGAACAGAATCCGAATTGGAAATGATTAAAGCGGAACGAATCATGAAAATAGACAAAGTCTGTATAATCGGAATATTCTTTTCTCTGTTTCTGCTCACAGGATGTGGCAGCGACGAAAGTGAACCTTCTACTCCGCCCGGACCTCAACCTTCAGAGGTTGAGTATCCGGAAGTCAGCGAAGATCAGCGGGTTTCCATCACCACTTCATTGAAGAACAAGGATCATGTACAAATATGCGCCCACCGGGGATATTGGAAAGATGCACCGGAGAACTCCGTCAAAGCCGTCACATTGGCTATCGAAAACCAGATAGACATGATAGAGCTGGACGTCAGAACATCGAAAGACGGAGAAATGGTACTCATGCACGATGCCACAATCGAACGCACCACCAATGGTACCGGTAAAGTATCAGAACTGAACTACAAGGAGTTGCTTTCATATAACCTCTACCATGACGGAGTACTGACAGAAGAAAAAATACCGCTCTTCAAGGATATATTGTTAGCTGCCAGAGGCAAAATCTATATAGATATAGACGTGAAGATCTCCGACTATAAAGCCGTATACAATCTGGTGAAGCGCTATGGAATGCTCTCTCAGGTACTGTTTACGGTCTATGATGTGTCTACAGCCAGAAAAGTGATCAATCTTGACAGGAATGCCATTCTGCTGCCGGTGATTTATGAAATGCAGGATATGGAGAATTACCTGGCAGTCTGCAAACCACTTCCGGTGGCACAGTTCAATAGTGCAGCCTTTACAGAGGATATACTGGCTAAGGCATCCGGAAACGGAGTCTCCCTGTTCAAGAATATCTATATAAATACGAGTATCACCCCTACCTCGGACAATTACAAACAGGTAAAGGCATTTCTTGCCAAGCAGGGAAGTATCATACAAACCGATTACCCGGTGGAATTGAAAGAGTATTTGAAAAACAATTAAAAAGATACACAGATGAAAAATACAATCATAATAATGCTGACCGCCCTTTTATGGATATCGTGCAGCGATGACGAGAAAGTAAATATAAAGCCGGTGGCTGCTTTCAAGACGAGTGAAGTCACAATAGAAGAAGGACAACATGTAGCCTTTACAGACTTGTCTTTTGATGAAGACGGACAGGTGACCAAATGGGCCTGGGACTTCGGCAATGGAGTCTCTTCTGAAGAACAATTACCCACTGTGGAGTATACCACAGCCGGAGAATATACAGTGACTTTATCCGTCTGGGATAACCTGGGAGTTCAGAATGCAAATACTTTCAACAAAACAATCACTGTAAAAGAGAAATCAACGGCCGACATGGCACCTGAAATAGTATGGGAGTTCCAGACACCATGCGGTTTTCAGGATGTTTCTCCGGCCATTGATGACAATGGAAATGTTTTCGTCGGCTGTGATGCGAACAATGCCCGCGGCGGACAAAATATCTGGGTGATTAACGGGGGGGATAGAGGTCTGGCATTACTCTTCCGGTGATGTAATCCGTTCTTCGGCGGCAATAGCTGATAATGGTACCGCCTATATAGGCAGTTACGACAAGAACTTGTATGCATTCGCCGCTCATTCCTCCGATCCGTTGGGTAAGTTCGACCTGGGTGCAACGGCCAAGTTCAGTTGTCCGGCTATAGACAAAGACGGTACAGTATACTTCTCTGCCAATAGAAAGTTATTTGCCATCCATGCCGCACCCGGCATGACTGAAAAATGGAATGTCGACTGTGAAGGTGTTACACAATCTACTCCCGTGATTGGCAACGATGCGGTATATATGTGTTCCAACAGTGGCAAACTATATGCTCTTGCTAAAACTGACGGAGCGAAAAAGTGGACTCTTGAATATGGAAAAACTTGCACTTCCGTTCCCGCTATCGGAGAAGACGGCACCATCTATTTATGCGGTGAAACGGCCGACGGTGGAATAGTAATGGCTGTAAATCCGGATGGTACCGTGAGATGGCAACAAAAGTCGGCTGCCACTTTCCCAAATTCCGGTATCTCATTGAGTATAGACGGACAGTTATATGTGGGTAACTCTGACGGCGATATGCTCTGCTACTCTCAGGAAAGCGGTGATTTGATCTGGAAATTCAGGACTCAGGGACAAATTCGTTCGGTACCTGCCATCGACAATGACGGAAACATATACTTCGGTGACGGTAAAGGCTATTTCTACGTGCTGAGTTCAAAAGGTAAACTGAGTTATAAGGAAATTCAGTTAGGAGCAAATATCTGGTCTTCTCCGGTCATTGATAAGAATGGTATAATCTACATCTGTGCAGATGTTACAAAGTCCTCGGAACCGGGCAAAGTATACGCATTGAGAACTCATGCAACCGGAGCACAACAAGGCTGGTCTATGCGCAGCGGAGACTACCGAAGAAGCGCACGCAAACAATAACAACGAATCATTTAAACTTCAAAAAGAAAGATAAGATGAAAAGAATAATATCACTTTCAATACTGCTGACCGTCTTTCTGGCAGCATTTGCACAAGGGCGCTTTAAAGAAATAGAAAAGTGCTTCAATGAACCTGCAAGCCAGTCAATACTCATTGTTTCCCATCGTGCCGACTGGCGCAATGCACCCGAGAACTCTTTGCAAGCCATTCAGAACTGCATCGATATGGGCGCAGACATGGTAGAAATCGACTTAAAAAAGACAAAAGACGGGCATCTGGTTTTAATGCATGACAAGACCATAAACCGCACCATGACCGGTACAGGAAGTCCGGATGAGTATACTTTGGCTGAACTGAAAGCCATGAGATTAAGAAACGGTGCCGGGATTAAAACCCGGCATCAGATACCGACTTTTGAAGAAGTCATGAATCTGTGCAAAGGCAAAATCATGGTGAATGTAGACAAAGGCTATGATTACTTCAAAGATGCGTACGAGGTACTCAAAAAGACAGGTACGGTAGACCAATGTATCATGAAAGCCAGCCTGCCCTACGAACGGGTGAAAGCCGAAAACGGAGAAGTGCTGGATAAGATGATCTTCATGCCCGTGGTCCAACTGCATAAAGAAAGTGCGGAAGCTACCATCGACGGATACTTGGAACACATGAAACCGCAGGCTTTTGAACTGGTATTCAACAATGACAGTCCCGAGGTACAACGACTGATAAAAAAAGTACGTGACAGCGGTGCAAAGATTTTCATCAACTCCCTCTGGCCCGAACTCTGTGGCGGACACGATGATGACCGTGCCGTAGAACTGCATCAACCGGATGAAAGTTGGGGATGGATCATTGACCAGGGAGCAAAGCTGATTCAGACGGATCGTCCCGCCCTACTGCTTCAATACCTGAAAGAAAAGAAACTGCACGAATAAGAGGAAAAGCATGTTGAAACATATCATTGATTTTTACAAGGTGTCGGCTCCGGCACCTTGTAACGGGGATTCTTTGCCCGAACAGAAGCAACGGTTAAAACGATTGCAATGGTCTACCTTTCTGGCAGCAACCCTTGGATACAGCATGTACTATGTATGCCGGCTGAGCCTGAACGTCGTCAAAAAGCCGATTGTAGACGAAGGTATTTTCTCTGAAACGGAATTAGGTATTATAGGCTCTGTACTATTCTTCACGTATGCCATAGGCAAGTTCTCCAACGGTTTCCTTGCGGACAGGAGCAACATCAACCGGTTTATGTCAACAGGTTTGTTGGTGACGGCATTGATAAATCTTTGCCTGGGTTTTACTAATTCATTCATATTGTTTGCCATCTTATGGGGTATCAGCGGTTGGTTTCAATCTATGGGAGCAGCATCCTGTGTAGTAGGGTTATCGCGCTGGTTTACGGATAAAGACCGAGGCTCGTTCTATGGTTTCTGGAGTGCCAGTCATAACATCGGAGAAGCGATGACATTTATCATTATCGCTTCCGTTGTGAGTGCATTGGGCTGGCGGTACGGATTTCTGGGTGCAGGGCTAGTGGGGTTGCTGGGTACATTGATAATCTGGCGTTTCTTTCACGACACACCACAGAGCAAAGGGCTTCCTCCGGTCAATGCCCCGAAAGAAAAGAAAGTGATGAGTGCATTGGAAACAACGGAATTCAACCGTGCCCAAAAAGCTGTACTGAGAAGCCCTGCCATCTGGATATTAGCATTGAGCAGTGCATTTATGTATATCAGTCGTTATGCGGTAAATAGCTGGGGGATTTTTTATCTGGAAGCACAGAAAGGTTACTCTACGCTGGATGCCAGTTTCATTATCTCTATCAGTTCGGTATGCGGCATTGTAGGAACCATGCTTTCCGGGGTGGTATCCGACAGGTTATTCAAAGGGCGCCGAAATGTTCCCGCACTGATATTCGGATTGACAAATACACTGGCTCTCTGCCTGTTTTTACTGGTTCCTGGTGTTCACTTCTGGCTGGATGCTCTGGCAATGGTACTTTTCGGTATTGGCATCGGAGTACTGATCTGCTTTCTGGGTGGACTGATGGCTGTTGACATTGCTCCGCGAAATGCTTCGGGTGCAGCTTTGGGTGTGGTAGGAATTGCAAGTTACATCGGTGCGGGGTTACAGGATGTGATGAGCGGTGTATTGATAGAAGGGCAAAAGACTGTAGTAAACGGAACGGATGTGTATGATTTCACATATATCAATTGGTTCTGGATTGGAGCTGCACTGCTATCTACTTTGCTTGCGTTACTGGTGTGGAACGCGAAAGCGGATACTGCTACAACAAATTAGGAAAGTAAGCCTTTAAAACATTTCAGCAACATACTCCTTTATCTCTAAAAGTGGAAATAGAAAAATCCTGCATATACAGCGGCATGTATATGCAGGATTCCCGTATAATATACTTCATTTATGCAATTGCTTGATGAAAAAAGTCTGTTCCTTGTTCGCAAGGAGTTAACTTTAAATGACATAACCCAATTTACTCAATCGTTTCAAACTACTGAAAGCGGTACTCGAAGACTCAATTCCCTGATTCCTGAGAAAAGACAAACTGGTAGGAGAACCAAGATTCATATTTAAACCTATCAGCACTTTTTTGTCCGTGCGGTTAAAAGTTGCCCACAATCTTCAGTTTGTTTTTTCAATGAGTTCCTTTAGATCTGGTTATCTCACCTTTCTTCCTCTTCTTCCCCGCCATCGGGTGTTCCTTCTTCACCTCAAACGAATAGCTACCGGGAAGAAGCTTCAAGACTACCTGCCCGCTTCCTTCACCAATATATTCTATTCCCTTACATTTTCGGATAAGTTTCTCCCCTTCGCGGACATCTCTCAACGATGCAGCCGGCAAATACAGCGTAGCCGTAGTATTTCCAGGCACCGTAAAAGCGTAATGGATCATGCTTCTTTCCTCTTTCCAACTACTCTCAATACGTCCGTACATCGAGTCATAATATCCCCGGGCATACTTCATCTTTCCGGTCGGATCGGGCATCGGTTTCAGAATGAACTGTTTGAAACCGGGATAAGCCTCATCACGTTGTATTCCTAAAGAATAATTGTACATCCAGGCACCCACGGCACCAAAAGAATAATGATTGAAAGAGTTCATGCGATTGTTACCACCGAAACCATCCGTGTGAGTGTAAGAGTTCAGACGTTCCCAAATGGTAGTCGCCCCCTGTTCCACGGAGTAAAGCCATGAAGGATAATCTGTCTGTTGAAGCAGCCTGTAAGCCAGATCGTTCAGCCCGTAATCCGATAAAGCCTTACTGATCCATGCCGTACCGATGAAACCGGTCATAAGAGAGTAAGAAGGACACAGGCGGCCTCTATCAGTAGTATTCTCCCGTCTGACTGTCTCCGCAAGATTAGCAATCACCTTATTACGGTTCTCTTCATTAATAATGCCGAAAGCCAATGGAAGCACATATGAAGTCTGTATATCGACAGGTTGCCCCTTCTTGTCAGGGATGAAAGCGGAGAATATCGTTTTTCCGCTTTCCGGCTCTATATAGGTCTTATTGAAGAAATCCCTTCGGGCGGCATGCAAGTCGCGGAACCATGCGGCATCGGATGTCTTGCCCAAAGCCGCCGCCATCTTCGTCATCAAATCCAGGTCGTGGATGAAATAGGCTTCCCATACCAGGGACTTATCATTCTTCTCATCCTCCAATCCCAGCCAGTCGCACAGGTCACCCCATGAACGGGTCTGCACGATCAGGTTGGTTTCCGTCTCAATCGTTTGGTCAATGATATATTGAATATAACGCTTCATGGCTGTGTAGTGCTCGCTCAGCAGTGCGGTATCTCCGTATTGCTGGTAGCACTCCCAGGGAACCGTAATTCCGGCACTGCCCCACAGCATACCACCGAAACCACCACCCAGCGGGGCGATATCCGGGAAGCGCCCGTCCGTCCGCTGCACATCGCGCATGGCACGCATGTGACGGCGCAGGAACTGCGGTACATCCGCCAGATAAGTGGCGGTACGGGAGAAGACAGAGATATCCCCACTCCATCCCAAGCGCTCATTGCGTTGCGGACAGTCCGTAGGAATGGAGAGGAAATTGCCGTAAGAAGACCAGGTGATATTCTTCCACAGCTGGTTCACCCGTGCATTGGAAGTTTCGTAGTGAGAAGCCAGTTCGTGTATAGAGCTTAGCACTATCCCTTTCACGGATTCCACAGGCAAGGGTTTGTCAATACCCGTTATCTCTATAAAGCGGTAGCCATGATAGGTGAAACGGGGAGAGATGGTTTCCTGCCCGCCTTTAGCGATATAAATATCCTGAGCCATAGCGGCACGGATATTCTCCAGCATAATCATGCCGATATTTCCCTCGTATTCCGGCAAATCGGGATATTTCACTTCCGCAAAGCGCAGAGTGATTTCCGTTCCGGGCTGCATGCCCGACAAACTGATACGGGGGACTCCTACCATATTCTGCCCCATGTCGTACACAAACACGCCGGGGCGGACTTCTTCTACTGAAAGAGCCGTCAGTTCATTGATTTGTTTCACCGTCTGGCCGAATTGCCCGATAAGTTCAAAACCTGAATAATCGTTCACCCACGGCATATTCGGGTTTCCCGCCTTACTGATATGTCCTTCCAAAGCAACCTCATGAGCCGGTTTCCAGGCAGATGCATCATAAGATGCCGTGCTCCATCCTTCCACCGCCGGTTCTCTTAAAGCATCATACACTTCGCCCTGAAAGAAACTTCCGTAAGCGACGGGGCCTTTACCGAAATACTGCCAGGACAAAGGATCGGTCACCACAACATTGGTCCGACCGTCCGCATACGTGATAACCAGCTTTGCCAATAAAGACTGGCGGTCACCGAAGAAGTTCCAGTTATCTCCCGTAAAAGTAGCGCCACCGCTCCACCAGCCTTCTGCCAGCAAAGCACCCAGGGCATTTCTGCCGGAATGGACGTACTTTGTCACATCAAACGTCTGGTACAGATGAGTTTTGTTATACTGGGTAACTCCAGGATTAAAATAATCATCCCCTACACGCTTACCATTGAGATAGACCTCATAAATGCCACGTGAAGTAACATACAGGCGGGCTTTTACAATCTCCGCATCGTGAGAAGAGAAGACCGTACGAAGCATCGGTGCGGAGTTTCCTTCGGGAGTGAATATAGTAAGAACACCGGAAGTGCCGCCGGCTATCCGGCTATTTCCTTCCCGGCAAGTAGCAATCACGTTCGAAGGGCTTCTGAAGTTGGCAATCTCCATTTCCGGGAAAGTAGCGGATTGCCCGGCGGGAACATCAAAGCCGATGTCGCCCACTACCGGGAAAGCGATGAAATCACCTCCCTGCCCCAGCGGATTCAGATTTATCCAACCAAGTTCTTCAGCATTATCCACATAGAATCTTGTAAAACCCAGATCAGAAGTAAGGCTCACCGTATGCCGGTCATACTTATTACTTTCATTAATCAATGTCAGGGGGATGGGAAAGCTCTTGAAAGGAACATCTTTCCGATCATCCGGGTGGTATCCTACACGATATACATTCAACATCGCCTTTTTACCCGAAGTAAGCGAATCCAAGTCCAGTTCTATTTTTATGTAAGACTCATCTTTCCCGTTCTGCAACTGATACAAGTTCTTATTCTTATCCATCAGGCGTTTATCATTCGCTCCGTAGACAAAGCCTGCACGGGTACTTTTTGTCTCCTTATCCAACCGGAGTGCAACGTTCAGTCTGAACACCGGAAGATAGTGGGAATAGAGCACCATGTCTTCATCTCCGCCACCTATCCACTTCGCATCACTCCATCCTTCATACGGATTGGCTTTACTCATCAGTCCCGTTTCAAACCAGGAGGTCGAGGAAGATTGCTCACCCTTCTGGTTCCATACGTTTACCGTCCAGAAATAGCAGGTAGTGGGTTGCAGGGGAGCACCGGCATATTCAATGTTCAGCGACAGGTCACTCGACACTCTTCCGCTGTCCCATACCGTTTGTCCAGCTTCGTCAGTCACCGTTATCTGATAGGCTTTCTGCGAATACCCCCTTTCGGTATTCTGCATTACCATCTGCCAACTGAAGCGGGGCTTTTCCACATCTATACCCAATGGCATTTCAGCATATTCCACTTTGAGCTTTTCAATAGATACAGCATGTTCCGTAGCCGCATACAACAGAGCAGGGCAGGAAAGACAGATAAGCAAAACAGATAAAATGTGAATTCTACATCTTTTCATACGTGATGTTTTTGGGGTTATAAAGGAGATTAGGCAAGCAAAGATAATAAACTTGCCCAATCTCTTCATTATGAGACACTCATTTTATTACTGGCCGGATGCTATTTGCTCTTCTTGTGAAGCAATAGGGGTTTCATTCAGCTCATAACCGGAATATCCATAGTTCTGATTTACCCGGCCATACAAGTTCGCATCAATGGCGGTCTGCGGTATAGGCCAGAATATATTGTACTTCCCTATTTTGTATTCATCATTATGAAGCGTTTTCACACTCTTATTGTAATAGTTATTATATTCCGTGATTCTGTGCCACCAATAACTGTTACTACTTTCGTCTGCAAGATCTTTCGGAGAGGTGTAATTCCCTTCCTGATTCTCTTTTATAAACGAAACACGTACAAGTTCCACATGCCTGAACTCTTCATACATCAGCTCACGGGCCCTTTCATCCATAATCACGTCCAGCCCGTCCAGTCCATTAAGTTCGCCGGCATCGAACAAATCCGTACATCCGGCACGTTCTCTGATCTTATTTACATCAGCGGCAGCTTTCGCATATTCCTTCTTCCAGTAGTAAGCCTCCGCCCTCAGCAGATAAGCTTCCGCAAGACGATATACATACCAGTCGCCCGAACCTCCAACGTAGTCCGTACCCGAATATCCATTGGCTACTTCCCTCGCCGTATCTTCTACCCATAATTTATAATACGGATAATCGAACCAGCAACGAATGGTATCCTTGCACAATAGCGTGCCGTCATCCGCATACTTCTGTATAGGTTTCAGATAATAGACAGCATCATCCGTACCCAATAATTTAGGATCATTATATTTCAGATCCTCCATCACGAACCAGTTACCGGCTTCCCGGCTGTGTCGGAGATCATTCTTATCACCCCACATGGATTTTTCCGCATGATAAGTAGGTCTTGAAAACGCTTCACCACGTCCATAGATCGCCCTGCAATCTAAAAAGTCAGGATATTGTGCCAGCATACCCGCCGTAGCAGACTGTCTCGTCATACCGGACTGCGACTTACTGGGTACCAGGATACCTCTGTTCACATCTGTTTGCGACCAGAATGGAGTCATATTATACAGGTAATTCGTATTGAGCCGGCTTTCTGAATTATCATATCTGTTCACCATGAGCATGATGGTCTCCTTATTGGAAGCATCCGCCTTATTTACCGGTCTATGCAAATCCCAGATCACATTGCGTGTCACCGGATGATGTTCCGGATAAGGATTCTCCCACTTGCCAAATGTATTTTCCATCAGTTCATATCCGGAAGCGTCAATAAGGGCATTGGCCTGTTCAAGCGCCTTGTCAAAATCCCCGGCTGCCATGTAATACTTAATAAGCAGCATCCGGCAGGCTCCCTTGTTTTCTTTACCATAGTCAACTTGATCTGGGATATGCCCTACGGCATATTCCAGATCTTTAATCATTTGCTCGATAACCACTTCCATCTTTGTGGAACGAAAGTCGAGTTTCGGAGTTGTGACTTCTTTCGACAGGAAGGGGATATCACCAAACTGGAAAATCAGATGATAGTAACGCCAGGCACGCTGGAAATAAGCACTGGATAGCATCTGTTCTTTGGTGGTCTGGTCCAAATCCAACTCGGAAATGCGCGAAATCACCACATTGGCAAAGCTGATACCTTGCGTACCCATATTCCAGAACCAATTAATCATATTCGTACCGAACCAATTGTTCTCGGAAATAGGAGTCACATTCGAAAGGATATCCTGGCACCCGCTAAAGTCGGATACAGCCGTTACAGCCACATCCGAGAATATCATTTCCGTAGCCAATGCAGGCCCGTTATCCTCCATATAATAATAACGCATCTGTCTGTGGCAGGTAGTGAGCGCAGCTTCCAACCCTTCTTTGGTGGATAACGTCACACTGGGTTCATAAAATGATAATGGTTCCGGTTTCAGCCAACTGTCCGAACATCCCGTTAATGCTAATGAAGATAACCCGAAGGTCAGATATATCGCTTTTATTAGATTTGTTTTCATGATAGTTATTTAATTAAAATGTTATACTTGCACCGAAAGTAAATGTTCTGGGGAGAAGTCCCTTTGTTTCCGGGTCCCAATAATCCCACTCTTTGTCAAAGGCCCAGACAGCCACATTCCTGACAGTTCCGTATATACTGATCTCTTTAGCCATCAGTTTCCGTGCAAACTGTTGGGGCACCCTGTAGGAAACAGAAATATTCTCCAGGCGAATAAAGCCTTTGTTTATCACCTTCTTGGGGTTGATATTCGAAGGACGTGTCGACTTCAGACGGGCATACGAATTTGATTTGTTCTCAGGAGTCCAGTATTCGCGCTTATAGGTATTCGAATAATCACCCAGATTATCAAAGAAGTTCAGATATTCCGTTGTACTTTGCTTATGTCCCATCTGAGAATAAAGATTGAGAGAAATATCCCAATTCCGGAACAAAGTAAATTCATTTCTGAACGACCATCTGAACTTAGGTGTTTCCTGACCTAAGAAGACCTTATCCTCCTGGGTAATCTTATAATCTCCATTCACATCCCTGACTTTTTGCATCACCCGGTTGCTGCCCGTACTTTGCGGCTTCTTCCGCTTCATCTTCCTGCCAGATGCCGATGAATTCATGATCCCAAATGGCCGAAATATCTTTCCCTACAAACCAGCCCCTGTTCACATCGTCCACTTCTTTACTTCCTACCACTTCTCCGACCTCGTTCAATACATCTTCGTAACGGTAATACAAATGCTTAATCGTATTCTTGTTGTGTGAAAGCCCGAAGGTAGAAGACCAGGTAAAGTTCTTATTGCGGATATTAACCGTATTCAATGAGAATTCAAACCCTTCATTATTAACCTGTCCCAGATTGGTTACGATATCCGTATAACCTGTAAAGCCCGGCAAGCTTCTGTCTACCAACAAGTCCGTTGTAGGCATATGGTACCATTCAATGCTACCATTGATACGGTCATTCAGGAAACCGAAGTCCAGACCGACATTCCAAGATGTGGTAGTTTCCCATTTCAAATCCGTATTGGACATTCTTTCAATCTGCAATGAAGACACTTCATACAGACTCCCTTGTGGAGTGACATAAGTATATTTGCCGGCCGTACCTCCATGCAATTGGGACAAGGCTTGGTAAATACCGATATCCCGGTTTCCATTCTTACCCCAGGACAAACGCAGCTTACCGCTACTCATTGGCGCCCACTTGAAAAACTTTTCATTCGTGAAACTCCATGCCACGGCTATGGCGGGGAATGTAGCCCAGGGATTGGAAGCACCGAAAGCGGAGAAACCGTCGCGACGAACAGATGCGGTCAGCATATAGCGGTTGTCATAAGAGTAGAATAAACGAGCCATCAATGCGGCACCCGTATGTTTCGTATCATTGGCACTGATTTCTTTGTTGCCCGCAGTCTTCATGTTATGCCATTCCAGTACATCCGAAGGGGTAAAGTCGGAAGCTACCATTGACTCTTCCCATACTTCATATTTCTCGGCACTCTGAAGCAAGGTCAAGTCTATATTATGTTTCTTGGCGAAAGTATAGTTCCACTTCACCATATTGTCCAGTGTCCAATCTACGGAACGGGCCGTCGATCTGCCTGCAACTCCGTTGTCTTTGTCAAAGACGCTTTGCGAACTGTTCCAGTATCTTGAATGGTTCCAACTATACCGGGGTGCAAAGTTGAACTGATATGAAATGTTGAAAGGCAGTTTTAATTTAGCATAGAAATTCGCCGTCACATTCTGGGTACCTGCATCTTTGGATGACATGGAGTTATTGTAAAGGCTGTTCACACCCGTTACCTGATTCTTTTCTCCCATAGGCCAGGGATTCAGCGTGCCGTCGCTATAATATGGAGTAGAGTAAGGAGAATTAGCGATCTGTCCCTCCCAACTCACCGTCTGGAAACCTTCTTCCCGACTCTGCAAATTCAGATTGACACCTGCCTCCATGAAGTTACCTATCTTTCCATCCAGTCGCAAATTGGTACGATAATTCTTAAACCGGTCTCCTACCACCAATCCTTCGCTGTCCAGATAACCTAAAGACCAGTAATAATTCAGGTTGGACGTCTTACCGGACAGACTTACATTATAGTCCTGTCTCAATCCGGTTTGGAAAGAGGCATCATACCAGTCGTATGTTCTACCCGCATAATAGTTTTCGCGCTCTATCTCTCCCAGACCGATGCGTTGCAACCAGATGTCTTCCATATTCGTGGAACCCTGTCCTATGGCATCATAGTTACGCCATTGCGCTTCGGTAAGGTTATACTTATTCAGGTTTTCGGCCGTGGGCTTAACGTAATAGCCTTGATTCCCGAACCCGTTGCTGCTTGCCGCATAATCTGCACGATATTGCAAATACTCATCCGCACTATACACCTCCCGGTTAGCCCCCATGGTCACAAAACCCACGCTTGCATCGAACCGGATAGTCGGTTTCTCCTCCGTTCCTTTCTTGGTAGTAACAAGTACTACGCCGTTAGCCGACTTTGCTCCGTAAACAGCTGCCGATGATGCGTCTTTCAAGACGTCTACAGACTCTATATCCACCGGATTTATCTCAGAAAGATCACCCTGAAAGATCATGCCGTTCAGAACAATCAACGGTCCGGTTCCACCTTTCAGAGAGCGACGTCCACGCACTAACATATTACCACCGCCTTTGGCATCGTTGGACAGATCCACGTTCAGTCCCGGTGCCGCGCTACGCAATAAATCCTGCATGGTAGCCGGTTTCTCTTTCGCCATCTTTTCAGCCTGCACATGGGTAATGGCACCTGTCAGGTCTTTCTTCTTCATACTGCCATAGCCGATTACAACGACTTCGTCCAGTAAATTGGCATCTTCACGCAGAACCACACGCAACAGTTTCAGATCCTTCAGCTTCACTTCCTGTGAAACATATCCTATATAGCTAAACTGAAGTACATCGCCCACATTGGCAACCAGCGTAAACTTACCTTCAAGGTCTGTCACACTGCCTTGGCTGCCACCTTTCACCAGAACGGTAACCCCGATCAAAGGTTCTCCCGATTCATCGGTAACCACACCGTTACGCCGGCCTGACGTACATCAGCCACTGCCTGTCTGGTCAGAATGATATGGTTTCCCTCCATCTTATAGCGGATAGGAGAGTTTGCCAGCAATGTATTCAGTACTTCCGATACCTTTGCATTATCCGCCCGGATACTTTTTGCGCGCCTCTACGTTTACATCTTCTTTATAGATGAACAGATAATCCGTCTGAGACTCTATTTCATTCAGTATAGATTCAAGTTGTACATTGGTTCGATTGATTGTCACCCGTGCATTTTGTGAGTGACTATTCTTCGCCATCAGGCTAAAAGCACAGAAGAACAAAAAGAATATTGATATTCTCATAATTCTAAATAATAATGTTAATTGCGGATTTTTAGGGCAATAAATATCCGACAAAGGAATGTTTTTCATATCTTTGTAAATGAGTTATTAATACGATTTATAAATTGAATTGTGTTAATCAGGGCCGGTGGATGGGGCAAACATCTATCGGCTTTCTTGTTCCCATCAGTATTGTTCCATAGGCTAATCTTTTGTTTTAATCCGGTTAATACTACGATTTACTTTATATAAATGACGTCATTATCTTTATCTCTCCGGTAAGTAAAGGCTACATCCTTCTGCAAAACACGCAATGCATAGTCCAGCCCGTCGGATATACGGAACTTGCCGGTCAGCGCCACGCCTTCTATGCTCTTCTTATCCAACTGAATCTTCAGATCATAATATCTTTCCAGATCGTCCATGATCCGGGCAAAGGGTTTATTCTTGAAGCAATACAAACCTTCTTTCCAACGGTACACATTATAATCATCAATCTTGCTCACCACCAGTTTGCCATCCTTCAGAGTCGTTTTATAATGGGGAAGAAGCACTACGGCAAGCTTTTCATTAGCAGGAGACTTCACCCTCACCTTTCCCTGCATCAGAGAAGCCTCAAAAGTGCGCCCTGCCGAATAGGCCTCCACATTGAACTTTGTGCCCAGTACTTCCACATCCATTGCATGCGTCCGCACCACGAAAGGGGATTTCTCATTGTGTGCCACCTCAAAATAAGCCTCTCCGTCCAGCATCACTTCGCGTTTGCCTTTCATGAACGAGACAGGATATTTCATCGTCGTTCCGGCGTTCAGCCAAACGTTTGAACCATCGGGTAAATCGAGGTTCACACGCTGGCCGGCCGGCACGGTAATAGTTTGCATGGCTACATTCATATCCTCCTTATCTTCTCCTATTGAAAACAATGCAGCCGTTATGCCTACCGTTATCGCGACAACAGAAGCTATCTTCAGAAACTCTCTGACGAAATGGTTTCTTTTCTTTCTGAGTGTAGTTTGGCCGTCAGATGATTCGAAGCGCCCCGAAAGAATGATGGCATTGAACAGCTTGCGCTCCCGACGTAACAGCTTGCTGTTCTCCTCGGAGGCTTCCGACCATTCTTTCACCAATCTCATTTCTTCTACGGAAGCACGACCTTCGAAAAACGATATAATAAGTCTTTATCCATACATACTTTTATTTGTGTATCTATAGTAATAGCGAACCACGGGAAATATTCCCTAGTAGAAAAACAAACTTTTTTCAGTTGAGGTAGAAAAAGAGTAAAGAGACGGGCAGGTAATCTTTCAGGGCCAAGCGTAACTCCCTGGTAGACTTGGATATATGAAACTCTACCCCTTTGGTTGTCATTTCCAGTAAAGCTGCGATTTCTTTATGAGACTTATTCTCATAACGGCTCATCCTAAAAATACGCCTAGTTTGTTCGGGCAGGCTATCCAGAGTCTTCTCAACAATCTCCTGTATCTCTGCCGTCAAGACCTCATAAGGTTCAAAGTCCTCCAATGTAACGATTCTACCGGACAGCTCCCAAGCATAGATTTGGGAGATTTCATCCGAAACGTCCTGCCGGATTTGCTGATGCCGCAGATGGTCAATGCATTTATGTTTGATAGTGGTCAGTACATAAGCCGGAATATTGGTATCGGCAGGCAGGCGGTCTTTATTTTCCCAGTAATACATCATGGACTCAATGACAAAGTCTTCGGCAACGGCTTCATCGTGCACATAGGTACAGGCAAAGTGAACGAAGCGCTGCTGATAGTCAATAAAGAACTTATTAAAAAAATTCAGATCTATTGTCATTGACCGTCAAGTATATTAAATTAAAAAAGGTACGGTAATGCAAATATAAGCCTTTTCATTCATAACCGGACAAAGCCGGGCTTAAAAAACAAAGCCTGTCCAGGAGATGAACCGTCTGGAATACGAAGTTACATTGTGACATTTTGCATTCCTAAGCCATCGAGAATCATTTCTTTAACCCCGAAGCACAGGTACATCGGAAATATACAAAAGAAAATTCGCATCTGCTTAACTAATAGAATGATATAGAAATACGGACAATCCTGTTATGTTGAAAGTAGGTCCGTTTTGCCCGGAATAGATGCTCCGTTTCAGAAGAATAGATGTTCCGTTCAACAAGAATGCATGTTCCGCTCGTCCGGAATGCTTGTTATACTCAACAAGAATACTTGTTCCGTTCATCCGGAATACCTGTATGATCTGTTCAAAACCTATACTCATTGCATAAAGCTTGCATAAGGATAAGAAATCATGCAAATCTACCGCATGTATATGCATTCCATTCTGCAGTACAATCCTATTTCAGGCTTTCAGCAAACGGCATAAGTCAAAAAAAAGACGCTTTTGATGACGTATTGCATCAAAAGCGCCTCTATGCTTATCATTTCGCCTTCACTCTCAATATAGTATATGAGAATGGCGGGAAGGTATAATCGAAGCTCTTTCCAAAGCCTTTGTATTCGCTTTCCTTCGGAGAGATCTTCATTGGTTCTTCAAACGAGTTCTCATCCATGTCACTGGCTGCGGACAGAGAAATCACTTTACCGGTCTTCTCCACGCTATCCACTCCATCCAGTTTGATCCGTAACGGATAGGACTGAGCCTCTGAGTTCACCACTTTCACGATCACCTCACCGGTTGCCTCATCATAACCGGAAGAGAAGAACTGAAGCGGAGTCGTCTCCGGGGCATGGGCCAATATCAGTTTGCCATCCATGAAGAGTTCGCTCTTCTGAGGAGTAACCACCAGTTTCGCGTCGTACCATTTATCGGTTTCGAGACTGTGAGATACCCGATCGCCTGCCACACCGGAAGTGCGTCCACCTATAACTCCTTCTACAGCCGTCGTACCATTGTTCCATCCGGCAACGTTATATACAAAGCCTTTGTTACTGTCCTCCGACAAGCCGAAATAGAGGAAGAAACCTTCGTTACCTCCTTCTTTGCGAACCTTGAACTCCAGTGTAAACTGGTTGCCATTGAAGCCATCAACAATGTATTTCGCCGGTTCTCTCAGAGACGTTTGCTTCAACAGACCGTTATCCAGACTCCATTCGCCTTCTTTCTTCACCGCCTTGTTAAGATCAAGATCAATAGGCGCTCCATCTGCTCCGGTCAGTTTCACATCCTTGAATTCAACTTGTGTATGCCAGGAGCCGAAGCCGAAACGTCCTTCATTATAATCGGCTATCCGTGGAGTGCTCATAGTCATATTACTCTTCACATTGTACGTCGGACGGTTTTCAGCCGCCACCTGTTGTACATAGTAAGAACTGCGTCCAAGTACCTGGTCCGTATCCAGCCAAATGAGGTTGACAGCCCACGAACGGTCGTTCCGGTTCTCCAGAAGCGGGGCATACGAAGTCATCTTCACCAGATCACCGTTGCGCTCCATACCGGAGATAAAGGCGGCTTCCGAGAGAGCGGCACGCATGTTTCCACCGCCTACATTGGCGTTACAAGCATATTCACCTACATAGACATCGTATTTTCCACGCGGATGGTTATCAAAGATAGTCGTGTTCTGGAAGAAGAATTCCGGATTCACGTACCAGTGCGGGTCGATCATATCCGTTTTGGCAATCTTACCCGTTCCACCCAAACCGTGATTGGAAATCAGGATCAACTCGGGATATTTCGCTTTGATAGCTGTATAGAAGATATCGAAACGCTTGTCATACTCATCGCCCCAGTTCTCATTACCAATCTCTACGTATTGCAACGGGAAAGGTTCGGGATGGCCCTGTTCGGCACGCTTGGCACCCCATTCGGTAGTCACGTCGCCGATGGCATACTCTATGGCATCCATGCAATCATCCAGATAGTAAGCTATCTTACTCTCCGGTGAAGCGTCTCCCATGCGATACTGGCAACCCAGGCCGACGTTGCAGACGAACATTGCCTTTGCATCGATATCTTCGCAGAACTGCAACATTTCGTGATAACCGAAACCATACGAGCAACGGTAGCCCCAGGTACTGTATTCTCCCGACCGTGCGGCAGGATCGCCCAGAGACTTCTTCCATTCGAAACGGTTCTCCAACGAGATACCTTCTACCACACAGCCACCGGGCCAGCGTACAAAGGCGGGGTGCAATCCCTCCAAGATTTCAGCTACATCTTTCCGCAGTCCATTCGGACGGTCGTGGAAAGTTTTTTCGGGGAAGAGAGAAACATAATCTACATAGACTGTACCCGGAGCATCAAATTCCAAAGCAAGCTTTCCTTTGGCAGAAGTTGCCGTAGGTTGCATTGCCAGGCTCAGGTCGTTCCATTGTCCGGCAGCAGTTACATCAACAGGAGCGGAAGCCAGCACTTCGCCTTGCTCGGACAGCAACAGGGCAGTCACTTTTCCCTTGTAATCGGAAGCAGGGCGGATAATGGTACGCAACTGATAAGAGTTGTCTTTCACCAGATTCATCCCCCAGTATCCTTCGTTTATCAGGCGAACAGGAGTTGAAGCATTTTTAATGGTTACCTTCAGATTGTTCGGAGCCGTAGAGAACTTGGGTTGTTCCTTGGTCAGTTTCATTTCCGCAGCATCCTTTGTGCTCAGAGTCCAGCCCGGCACCGGTTCGGTAGTCCAGCGAAAACTTCCTTCTCTCACTTCACCCGAAATGTGATTGCACACTTTCTTCGGATGCAGCACATCGCCCTCGGCATAGTAACCTTCGGGCATTTCCAGTTCCTCGAAACTACGGTTCTTCACCAGTTCGGCATACAAGCCGCCGTCGCCCGCATGGTTAATCTCTTCGAAGAAGATGCCATACATGGATGACGCTACTTCAGCACCTTTCTCTTGTAGGTTGATTACAAGTTCTTCCTTCGGCGCAGCGTCCTTGCAGGAACTCAACAAAAAGGCAACTGCGGCGAAGGGTAAAAAAATCTTTTTCATAAGCCTGTTTATTTATCGGTATTAGATATATATATAATGTTCCACATGCAAAAATAAACTATATCTTCCAAGAACAGGGTATATAAAAGCATCAAATAGGTGGACTTTTCAGTTCATAATCGCAATTCTCAGCTAATTTCGGGACTGATAACTAAAGTTTTATTACGCATCAGTTTCCGGAAACAAATGTTGTCACCGAACGGGCAGGGATCACCGCTACCTTTTTATTCTTCAACTTTCCAACAGGCAAAAGGTCTTCTCCGGCTACATCCGACGTACGATAGCCTTGCCATGACTTCACCTTCGGATCGTTTACATCGACAGTGAACTCCTGTTCCCGGTCGGCATAGTTGATGACGACCATCGCCCACTGTCCGTCGATATTCCGATAGGCAGAACACATCAATCCCTGCTGATCGGTATCGCCATCCCGGATAGCTTTTCCTTCTTTATCAGTAGTTTCAACAGACATACGTACAGCACCCGGACGTATGAAGCGACTGTAGTTCCCCAATATCCACATCAGCTTGGAGTCTTCCACCCTACCGTCTTGTAAATCGGGGTCTGTATACTCACGGATCAGTCCGTCTTTGTAATCACCGCCAATGGCACGCCACCATTGCCAGCTACGTGCTCCTGCATAAACAATGTCGTGGTGAATGATACGCGCCACATAAAGTGCGGTCTTCATGGTTCGGTCAAATCCATGTCCACCGCCGATTTCCTCGTCATTACCCATAATGCAGGTTTCGGACTGCCAGAAGTCCACACCGTATGTATCCAACGTATTCCGCAACCGGAGGCGATAATCACGCAACATGTTCAGCGGGGTAGTAGTCCAGTAGCTATGTCCTGAAATAAGAGGGAGCACATTCGGGGTATCGCCCAAATAAGTATCCACACTATCGGGGCAGAAGAAAGATTGTATCTCATATCCGCGTTCATGGTCGGTCATATGGGTAGCGAACATACAGCGGTAATCTGATGCTTCACACATGGTGATTCCCGTATGGATACCTTCCTTTACGAACTCTTTACTGATAAGACGTACGGCCCGGGCTATATCTTTCTTTGTAGCCGGAGTACCGTCCTGCTTGGGACCGATCCAGTTCCAGTGTCCATCCGGTTCATTGAAGGGAGAAAGATAATCGAACTTAATGCCGTCTTTCTTTTTCAACTCCCTTTATCACGTTTGCCAGGAAGCGGGCAAAGTCTTCATAGTGTTCATCCTTCAGATTCAGTGTACCATCGCGTCCGGTATTAGTGGCAAGTCCGTTTTGAGTGAAATAAACGGGAGGGGAATTCAGGAAAGCGAGGAATTTATTGACTCCACGTTCCTTTGCCAATCGGAGGAAATTACGCTGTCCCTGTTGTTTATCCCAATCATAACTTCCGTCCGGTTGCAGGAAACATTCGGTACGCATCCAAGGAGAACCAATCTGGCTGGCGTCGCCCTGCCCGTACTCCCTGCACCCAGATTGAACCGCCACAGGGAAAGACCGATACCTTTGGGCTTCCCGTTCGCGTCATTTTCAGTACTGAATAACCAGTCGGCTATCTGTTTTTGTTTCTCTTCGGGCCATTTTCCCAAAACATGCATGCTCCAGGCATCCGAAGCACCGAAATGTTCCATCACCTGCAAGGGTTGTCCGGTAACAATCCTGTAATTTATGTCCGCACGCTGTGCACACGAAGCACATACTACTGTAAAGACCAGTAATAACACTTTGTATCTCATCCTTTTCTATTTTACTAAATAAAAAAGAGATAGTTCGTCTTTCTCTCTTTCGAGGGAAAAGAGTCCCTATCTCTCTTTCACTATTGTTACAAATCAGTTATTGCAATCTGCTTATTCCAAAGCATAAGCATATATTTCGGACAAAGAAGCATTGGTACCTCTATAACTCTCTTCGATGGATACCTTGAAGTAACGTCCCGTCGTCGGAGTAACGCCGAACACCTGTCTATCAAGTATTTTCTCCATAGAGAATCGTCCTACTTCTGTCCAGTTCTCCTTGTCAGAGCTTACATAGAACTTACCAGACTTGGTATCCGTATAGCTTTCATTCTGCCTTTGCATCAAAGCAAACTGGGTGAAAGTATGTTCTGTTTTTGTATCTACGATTATTTCAAACGGGAAGCTAACCCAGTTTCCTGTCTGCCATGTTGAGTGCCAGTAAGTCGCAAGATTATCATCCAATGCACATCCGGCTTTGCCGCTTGCACCTTCACCTGTCAGTTCTTCGGTATTGGCTTCTGCCGTCCAGCCTGCGCGATCCAGTTTATGTCCCATCACACGGAAAGCCAACGGAGATACCACCTTCGCCGCAGAAATCTCAAATTGAGAAACTTCTGCAATCTTAACGGGCAGCATATAATCACCCGGTACCAGTTGGTCACCATTTATCGTGACTTCCAGTTCCATATTCGTAGTGCCATTGGGAAGGGTTACCATCTCCGGAACAGTATAAGTTCCTTCAGGCAGAACCTTGAAGTTAGTTCCATTGTCTGCATTGTACTCGGCAATATATTCCTTATCAACTACAAATTTACACTCCAAATCCCATTTATTATCTGTATCAAGACCGAATTTTACTTTCTCCGTAAATGTAGAGACAGAACCATAATCCAACAGTTTCACTTCTACATCCGAATTGGCAAAGCCAATGGCAGGCGTAATCACTCCTGTCAGTTTCAGGAACAATTCATTCTTTTCGGCATTGATGGAGTCTGTTTCACTGGTAACCTGTAAAGGTAATACCCATACGGCTTCCGGATCAGTTTCCATGAATGCTTTTACACTCTGAGGTTTCAGAAAGATATTTACCAGTTTATACCGGTCGGCAGATGAAAAGTCCAACGTGGTTGCATCCAGCGAATAACAGTTCTCACCTATCAGCTTATAGTTCGTTCCTTCCGGTTCGCTATATTCCTCGTCAAGTTCCACTTGTGTCAGCACACTGACTTTGACACTGGCAGTCAGACTGGGATCACTCCCGGACTTAACTACGGAAAGAGTATACTTATTATCTTCATCCGTATCATACAACGTAAGATCCTGCTTACCGCTATTATTCACATACAGTATTTTATGGTACTCTTCCGGTACCAGTTGGTCCAAATCATATTTTGATTCGCTGCAGGCACCCAGTAGCACCAGGCCGCCCATCAACAATATTGTTCTTATTTTCATAAAGCTTTGTTATTAGAGATTGATTAATATCCGGGGGCCTGTACTAACTGAGGGTTACTGTAAAGCTCATCCATGTCACTTCTTGACCAAACGGGCATCAGATACAGTTTGTCATCCCACTTGAACGGTTGGTTAACCAAGGTAGGTTTGTTGAATTCCTCAAAACTCGGATTCACACGAAGACCATCCAGACCGTAGCGCATACCGGCTTTCAACATCTGAGGAGCAATTGCCCAACGACGCAGGTCATAGTAGCGGTGTCCCTCTTCAAAGAGTTCAACGAACCGTTCGTTGCGCACCCAATCAGTCAGAGTCATGCTGCCTGTTACATCACTTCCAGTCAGTTCGGAAATACCGGCACGACGACGAATCTCATTCAGATTAGCAAGGGCTTCACCTTCATTATCCAACGCTGCATAGCACTCTGCCAGATTCAGGTAAAGTTCGGCCATACGAATCAACGGACGACGGGGAGCTGTGTGCTGACGGGTACCATCGGCGCCAAAATAGATGTTGGGATCGATGAACTTCTTCGACAGATAACCGCTTCCAGCACAATTACGGGTATTACTTGTGTTATATCCGTTTGTATTGGTATTTTTCAGGTTAATCCACAACGGATTGCCATTATTAATCTTCGAGCTGTATTGAGTGCCGTCAAATACAATCCATGCATAGAAACGGGCTTCACGCTTAGCGTGCATCTTGATAATGTCATTCTTCACATCTTCACCGTCCAGATTATTGGTTGCCAGAGCAGGGCTTTGAGCGCCTTCATAGAAACGGGTATACCATTCTTCCTCAGGATAGAAATTGGGGTCCTGTGCCGGCAACTTACCGTTGTCAGTATAGAAATGCTGTACAGAATACAACGTCGGTGCCATAGCTGCCCAACCTCCTACATAAACTCCATTACTTCTCTTCACCACTTTGTTTGGCAAACGACAGTCCGTACCTTCTCCACCATTCTGGGCATCCAGTTCAATACGTTGTGCCCAAATCAGCTCCTTTGTTATTATCGCCTTCGTTGGCAGTAACCATATATTGGAACATACGTACACGTTCTTTGAACTCACGGTTTTCCTCAGTGTCTTCTTCACGTCCCGGGATGAAAGGAAGAGCTATTCCGTCACGGTCAGCTTTCTTGTTTGCCGTTTCAATGTCAAAGAGTTGATAACCGGCTTCCTTGGCTGCAGTCAAGGCTTCCTGACAAGCAGTAAGGGCACGTGTCCATTTCTCGCGGTCGTAACTGGAACTTACCAGTTCGTTACCATAACCGTCTGTCTCATAATTCTTATTCTTCCATTCCGGATTGGGGAACGAACCGTTCCACAACGGAGAAGCGGCATACAATAATATACGGGCTTTCAAAGCCTTAGCCATAGTAGAAGTAGCACGGCCCAATTCATTGTTAGGACGTGTTGCAGGAAGCGCACGGGCTGCATCATCCAGCTTGCCCACGATAAAATTCACACAGTAGTCGAAGTGTGAGCGTCCGGGAAGGTCTGAACTGGTAACATTCGGGTCCACTTTCTCAGGAATAATAGGACAGGGACCGAAAGCCTGAAGCACACGGAAATGATAATAAGCCTCCAGGAAATAACATTCACCTTTGTACTCTTCCTTATCTTCTGCCGTAACTCCCACCGGTTGCAAGTCATCAATCAGGCTCAGGAAATGGTGTACATACCCCAACCAGTTATAACTGGGAATCCAGATATTCATATCATCACCTCCCCAACTGTTGGAATATGCCGGAGAAATAGTTCCCCACGCCACTTGTTGCTGCCAGTTGGAGTAAGCATAAGGCTGAATAATCTCATCAGCTGACTGCTCAAAAGCATGATAATGATAAGGAGTAGAACGCGGAGTACCGCCATAGCAAGTATACAAGAAAGACAATGTAGCTTCTTCATCTTTCATGGTGTCTTTAAAATCAGCCTGTGCAGGCGGAATGACATCCAGATAATTGCATGATACCAGGCAACAGGAAGCTATCAATACCTGCGCCATTCGGGATATTTTATATGTTAGTTTCATACTTCAATAATGTATTAGATTGTTTCTTAGAATGTAAATTGAACGCCCAGATTGAACGTGCGTGACAACGGATAAGCATTCCATGCCAGTTCAGGATCCCACAATTTGAAGGGGCTGAATACCGCCAGGTTATCGCCACTGAGATAGATACGGCAATAAGGCAAGCGATAACCGATTTCCAACGTCTTGAAGCGGAGGAAGTTTCCATTGCGCAGCCAGAATGTACTGGGCTGAACGTTATTGGTTACATCGGCTTTGGTCAAACCCAAACGGGGATATGCCGCATTCGGATTCGGATTGTCTACTGACCAATGGTCGTCTGCAATCCACTGCATCAGGTTTCGGGCCAATGTTTCAGCCTCTTCACCATCTCCACCGCCAGAAAGGAAAGGAGCGATTCCACTGTTGATCATTATCTTACGTTTAGCTGAACCGTTGAAGAACACACCTAAATCAAAATTCTTATAGACAATATTCAAACCGAAGCCATACTGGATACGGGGATGCCAGTCATAAGATGAAATCATCACCTGGTCTTCAGTAGTAATCTGTCCGTCACCGTTTATATCACGGTATTTGATATCACCCGGCATGATGTTGGCACCCAGTTGTGATTGGTCCGGTGAGTTGGCAATTTCTTCTTCGCTTGCGAACAATCCCTCGGCAATATAACCTTTAACAGTATTCAATGGTTTGCCGGTATTGGTTTGCCAAACATACGGATAACTGGGTTCATCCACATATTTATATTCATTCTGGTTGTAGGTAAAGTTACCGCGAAGGTCTAACGTCAGGTCTTTTTCCAAACTGTTTCGTCCAGTTCAAGCTTAACTCGAAACCTTGGTTTTCTACTTCACCAATATTACTCCAGGGTTTTGATCCCCAATATCCCAACATCGAAGGCCAGGAAGCACGTGACATCAGGATGCGCTCGCGTTTGTCATGGAAATAATCAAATGTAATATTCAGTTGGTTAAACAACATCATGTCGAAACCGATATCGAACTTCTTCACATGTTCCCAACCTGCGTCCTGCACCGCTAATACATAGAATCCGGGACCTTGTTTACTGATCTCACTCGTAGGAAGTCCGGTCCAAAACTTATGTGCTGAACCAATACCGATATTATTGTGATAGAGGAAATGTGGAGCTCCACTGGCAAAGGCATCACTACCTACCAAACCGTAAGAGCCTCTGATCTTAAAGTGATTGATATACTTGCTTATCGGCTCCCAGAACTTTTCAGAACTTGCTACCCAACCTGCTGACACAGCCGGAAGAACTCAAAACGCTGACCGGCAGCCAAGCGTTCGGAACCATTATAACCGAAGTTGAATTCAACCAGATATTTACTGGCGTAATCGTAAGTCACACGTCCGGAGTAACCTTGATTACGGTTCGGCAATACATCGCTACGATATTCACGCATCATATACATTGCCATTGCTGTCAGGTTGTGATCACCGAAACTACGTTTCCAGTCCAGACGGGCATCGAAGTAGAAAGTCTGGTCCGAATTACGACTAATGCCGGATTGGCTCAGGAACTGATCTCCGGTCTGCAACAACTGATAATCATATTCGCCGGTTTCAGGATTATAGGAACCATCTTTCACCTTATATATATTAGACTTTATACTACGGGTATATGAAGTTTCCGACCAGTTTTTAAAATTCACCAGTGCTTTCAGGCTCAATCCTTTGGTAATAACACTCAAGTCCTGATTCAAAGCCAATGAAGTATTCAGGGTATTGAAGTTTACTTCCTTGAAAGAACTCATCATATATTCATACGGATTGGTTCCCAAAACGCCCGGTTTAATCTCTGCACCGCCAAAGCGAATGAAACCGTCGTCCCCATCCTGCTGTGGAAAATAAGCGGGGAATTCCACCGGATTGGTACGCATAACCCTTTTGTACAAGTCATTGCCTATATTATAGTTAGGACCTTGCATATTACCGATCTGTGCCATCATGCGCAAATCAATGGTAGTGGTATTGGTCAGTTTATAGGAGATGTTGTTCTGAAAATTATATTGCCACTGGTTAATATTGGGATTATAGAAGTAGTCCGGTGCATCGAGGAGACCTGTATCATGGTTAGCCTGAAGGCTCATATAGTAAGTTACACGCGAACCACCACCCGATACATTCACATTGGCACGTTGGTTATAATTGCCCGAACGGAATATCTGGTCAAACCAGTCCACATCGGGATATACATAAGGATTAGTACCCAATTCTGTATTCAGGATCTGGTCTTCACTATACTTAGGAGAAGTGATCGGGGTCAAACTTCTGGCCTGTTCCGCTTCATTGTAAGCCCGCATATAGGTAGCACCATCAGCAAATTTCGGTACATTTATCGGACGGAAGTAAGAAGCTTCCAATGAAACATTGATAGTAGCTTTCGTATTCTCCTGCCCTTTCTTGGTGGTTACCAGCATTACACCGTTTGCACCGCGGTTACCGTAGATAGCAGTTGCCGAAGCGTCTTTCAATAAAGAAAAGCTTTCGATGGATTCTGCCGGGATACGATTCAGGTCGGCAGATGAAATTTCGATGCCATCCAACAAAATCAACGGAGTAGCCACACCACCGAACGTATTGATACCGCGGATATAAAATTCGGAAGTAGAACCCGGTTCACCACTGTTCACCATGGATACCACACCGGCAAGTTTTCCGGCAAGTGAACTGGTCAATGAAGAGGAAGGTGCTTTTAATGTAGCTCCCTTCACTGTAGCAATGGCACCTGTCACAGATACTTTCTTCTGTGTACCCTGACCTACAATCACTACTTCATCCAACATTTCATTGTCCGATGCAAGCTTCACGGTCATTACACCCAAGTCACCTACCATCAGTGTCTGTGTTTTGTAGCCGATATAAGAGAATATCAGCTCTGTTTTGCTGGTTACAGAAATCTGGAACTTACCATCAATGTCGGTAATGGTACCTCCATCTTCACCTTGCACTTTCACATTTACACCAATCAAAGTCTCTCCGGTAGAGGAGTCAACTACAGTTCCTACCAAAGTACGTTTCTGCGGTGTTGTACTTTGAGTCGTTATTTGCACTGAAGAATTATCCGATTCCGCAAAGGCAGAAGAGGGATAATTGCAAATAAAACCAGTGCAAACGAGCAGGCCGGCAAGGACTCTCCGATTGTTTCTTACTAATACTGATTTCATCATCTTACTAGATTAAAGTTAAAAAATTAAGTTAGCTTCTTTTATTATCTTTTCTGATACTTATCTTGTTTTATAGCACCTATATATAATAATATCTGCGACAGAAAAAATCGCATAAACCCTGCAAAGATAACATACAAGAAAATGTATACCCTAAGTACTTATGCAGGTTTATGCCAGTTTCTTCGCAAAACTTATCTTACTATCGCTTTTTAGTAGGCTGTTATTACTATGGAAGCATCTTCCAACCCTTTTGCAGAGACTTTCACCTGTATGTCGCCTTTTTCTCCATCAGGCTGAACAATGGCAATAGCCTTTCCCCGGAATGTATTGGGAGTAAGTGAACGGAAACTTTCCATATCGGCATAGGCTGCATTTCCACCTGCTATGACAGTTCCTTTGCCCGTACATTCGATTTTGACAGGCAGAGAAGTTTCGGGAACTACGTTTCCATTTTTGTCCACCAGCTCAATCTTGACGTAGGAAAGATCGTTCTTGCAAGCCTTTATTTTACTGCGGTCGGCAATCAAACGGATAGCCGCAGGTGCTCCGGCAGTCTTTAATACGAATTCCTCCTTACCTTTTGAGTTCACCGCTTTCAAAGTTCCCGGTTCATAGGGCACATCGAAGGTAGCTGTGTAGTTCTCTTTACCCGTTTCTTTTTCTCCGATAAGCTTGTCGTTCAGATAGAGTTTCACTTTCGGAGAACGGCTGTATACGTTTACTTTCATCACTTTTCCTTCGCAACTCGTCCAATTCCAACTCACCAACTCATTGGGCCAGCCCCAACCGTTCACCACTTCTTTCTTGCCTTCGGGAACAGGGGCATGGACTGCCATAGTAATGGGACGCTCGCGCCACAACACATCACGATAATAAGATTGAGGCTTCTTGTCGCCACAAAGGTCAATATCACCGCACCAACCATTATACCAAGGCCAACCCATAAACTGCGTATCATGCTCGCCCTCTTTCAGATATAAGGCATGAGCTAATCCGGCCTCACCCAGATAGTCAATAGCGGTCCACACGAAATCACCTATTACATAAGGATGCTTTTCTACCAAGTTCCAGTTCTGGGCAGCTTCTTTCGGATAAGACTCACTACCATAGATCACGCGATCGGGATAGGCAGCATGATCGCTCTCATATTTCCACCAGATATAATTGTAGCCTGCCACATCCAGATTCTTGAAGATCCGGTAGGAATCTTTGTCCCAACTAAACTGGCGTCTGTCCCAGAAGTCATTGGAACCGATGGTTGTGAAACGGGATGTATCGTACTTTCGGACGGTATTCACCAGTCTTTTGGAAATCAGGTCTCCCTCAGGTTCATCAGCACGTTGCTCCACCTCGTTACCGATACTCCACATAATGATAGAGGGATGATTCCGGTCACGGCGGACAGACGCAGCCAAATCCCAGTCGCTCCATTCATCAAAGAACTGATGATAGTCCTGCTCGCGTTTAGCTTTCTGCCATTGGTCGAAGGTTTCATGAATCACCAGCATACCCAATCTGTCGCAAGCATCAAGGAAATACTCGGACACTTGATTGTGGGCACATCTGACGGCATTGTAGCCGTTAGCTTTCATCAGTTCCACTTTCCGTTCTTCGGCACGGTCGATGGCGGCGGCTCCCAAAAAGTCCGTTATCGTGATGTACGCAACCCCCTTTCAGCTTCATCGACTTACCATTCAGCAGAAAGCCTTTCTCAGCAGAAAAAGAAAGGGTGCGGATACCAAAAGGAACAGATATCTTATCATACTCCTTTCCGTCTGAGGAAAGGGATACTTCCGCTGTATAAAGCACAGGGGTATCCACTGACCATAACTCGGGCTTTTTAAGAGAGAAAGATGTTGCCACCGGCGTTCCTTCAGAGAGAGTATCACGTCCTGTGAAGTAGAAAACACTTCGTTTCCGGCAGGTGAATATATTTTAATACCTATTTTACCTGATTGATTTTGCAGGCCCTCGTTATGTACAATAGTAGAGAACTGAATCACAGCTTCCTTCTTCTGAAGTTCGGAAGCGTTGACAAAAGTATCCCATTTATCCAGATAGAGTTTATTTGTCTTGATCAGCCATACATGGCGGAAGATACCCGAACCGGCATACCAGCGACTGTTACGTCCGGCGTTCACCACTTTCATGGCAATCACGTTCGGAGTACCGGGTGCATTCAGATAAGGAGTGATGTCTACACGATAAGAGGTATATCCATAAACATTATAATTAGCTTTCTTACCATTGATCCATAGCTCGGACTGATTGTATACTCCTTCAAAATAGAGAACAATACGTTTATCGGCATCGCTTCCTGCAAGAGTGAGTTCTTTTCTGTACCAACCTTCACCACCAACGGTCTGTCCCGTATCGATGTCACCTTCGCTCATGCGAGAGAAAGGACCGGTAGTAATGCCTTGTTTTTGAAAAGACAATGGTTCAACGCTCCAGTCATGGGGAAGATCAAGATCTCTCCAATGACTATCATTATATTCCGGTTGTTCGGCATTGGCTACGATGCCTAAATGAAATTTCCAGTTACTGTCAAAAAGAGTCTTCCGGTCGGATGCATGAAGCACAGCGTCTGGCAATAATGTGAATAACATCACACAAGAAAGAAGTAATCTGCTTACTGTTCTCATAATACTAATATGATCTAAGTTTAATTATCCAAGGGCAAAGCAAGTGATATTTAATTAGAAGATAGGCACAAAAACAGGTTATCGAAGGGGCAAAATCCTTTCATGAAACGTTTTTATACCCTGATGAAAGGATTTTATACCCTACTTATTAATGCCTCACTGCAAACTTACGTGTAACTGACCGGTTGTTATCAACAAGCCTCAACAGGTATAGACCGGTAGGGAGTCCGGATACATCCAGCGTAGTAACACCGGAACCAGCCGTCTCATGAGAAAGTACCGGAACTCCCTGCATATTATAAATACTGAGAGATACTCTACCCGATGACTGGGCAGGTGTATAAGTAACCTGTAGTTTCTGATCGGCAGGTAAAGGGCCGATAAACAATTCATCATCGGAAATCTGCGGAGTAATGATACCTACCGATTCCCCCTGGGCTACTTTCTTTATATCCTCTGCTGATAACTCATAATTATAAACTCTGAAATCATCGATACTTCCTTTAAACATCGGATCAGCTACAAACTGACTACGACCGATATAGTTCAGACAGGGACGGATATCCATCGGACGGATAGTAATATCCCCGGATGAAACAGCCAGTTCTCCATTCACATAAATCCGTACCTCCGCATCTCCGATAGTCAATGCCAGATGTACCCAATTGTCAATGCGTATGGGAGAGGGTAAGGCGGTTTCAGGGCCTGTTCTTCCGCTCCGTTTTTCATTGCAAAGCGGAGTGACTGTATATTGGAACTATAAGTAAGGAACATATATTGATCTTCACCACTACCAAAGTCGAAGACACGTTGCCAGTCTGCACCACCATCCCACTTCACCCAAGTAGAAACAGTCAGATTCTGATGATTGGCAATATCCGTAGGTAATTGCAGAAATTCCGTTGAGCCGTTAAGTTGTACAGCTTTGTTTATTTTTCCATCAGTAAACATTGCTTTTTTCAGGGATGCACCATGATTCAAATTTTCCGTCTCGTCCAGTAAATCTCCATCAAAAGCATAATGTGCTACTAGGGCATGCACATCAGTAATAGTGGCAGTTACTTCCTGTGACTTCGGCGAACTGTTCAGACAATTATCATTGGCTTTCACCGTATAATAATAACTCTTCCCCGCTAAGGCCTTATGATCGACAAAACTGGTTTCTTTTACATTACGCGCAATAATCTCGTAAGCTCCACCGGATGTTTCGGAACGTAGCACAGTGTATCCTGTAGCATCGGATTGCTTGTTCCACCTCAACAAAACGGATGCAGATTGCCCTTCCGTCGTCAGTCCGGTTGGAGTAGCTAAAGATTTGATTTCAATTTTAGAAGCCGGAGCAGGTATCAGACGCCATTGCAGCCGTTCATCATTACTTCCCTTTTTCGTACCTTGCTGCACATTGAAAGCTTCCTCTCCCTCTTCCAAATACAAGGCACTATGGCGACTGCGGATATAAAACCATCCATCCCCGGCATATTCCAATGCCCATTGCTGATTGCTGCCATTACTGGCACCATAGATGGCGATATTCCCGCCGTCCTCCAACGACCAATTCCAGATGTCGAATGACATCCCATTTATGGGAGACGTAATACAGAAATAGCTGAAATCTCCACCGATACGGCTGGAAACCGGACGGACATACCAACGCTGATAAGCCTTGGAAGCGTCAAACTTTCCGGTCTTCACGTTGGTGCCCTCCGCCGTGTTGCCCTGGGTTATTTCAACTGCCCGCTGAGTACTCCGGTTTATCAGCACATACTGTCCGTCTATCACCGGCTGAATATCTTCTCCCCAAGTAATATTGACCACCCGTTCGGCATTCCGCTGTTCATCGTCCTGATAAGAATTTCCTCCGGGCATCTCCAAGTAGAACTCACGCTGCGGACCATAACCATCATAGAACACATCCTTCTCTTTGGATACAAAACGATAAGTTGTCGTTTTAGCCTGACGTTCCGAAACGCCTCCAAAAGCCTGAACCTTACTGCCATCTTTAGACCGATAGACAGAAGCTGCCGTCCAATTAGGACGATGTTCAGTATATGCCAGTCGTTCTCCACCCCGGCTAATCTTGCAGAATTCACCACGGGCATACTCCGCACTTCCCCACCAGATACCGGTCTGCAACCCATACTCCAGACCCACCATCGCCTCCATCACGTTGTGCATCTCATCATTCATGGCCATTTTTCCATCCTTGCGAACCGTCTCGTAGAAAGCAGCGTAACCATTGAATTCACCGGCAAGCTGATGGGTATTTCCCTCATCAAGTTGTTCTTTGAGATAGTTATACCAAGGCAGTGCTTCATCACAATTCAGAGTATTTCCCCACAAATCCGAATATTCTTGAAACGGGGATTCGCTCTCAACTCCACAGCAATTTTGTGGAAATCCTCCCGGGTACCTTGTCCTGTATAGGTATAATCCGGTTCATTGAATGGAGCCACTGAAATCACCTCGTATCCTGCATCCTGAAAATAACGAGTATGCAAATCCATCATCTGAGCCCAAGCCTGGGCGTTACCTTTATAAGAATCGTCAATCTTGGGGTGATCGCTATTTATAGCTAACTTGGGTTTAGGAGAGACAAAGCCCAGTAAACCAAGTCGTGTTTGTATATGTTCTTTCTGATCAGCTCCCAAATCTCCATCCACAATGGGATCGGTGGGGCGAAAAGAAACGCGCACTATATCTACCGTTTCCATAAATCCCTGACCACGGCGGATATTTCCCTCATCTTCCCAAGCCGTATCCAATCCCCATTCCACAGGGCGGACTACTCCTTGTTCACTAAGGCGGAAAGGTACAATGCGGTCAGCAGCAGGTTGTGCCGTTATCTGGTCACTTGCGGCATTTGTCTGGGCAGACAAAGAAGAAAATCCGGTGCCTAATGCTAATACAGTAAGTAATAGTACTGATTTGTTTCCGGATGATTTTCCATGACGGATACTGAGGTTCTTCATAACTATGCTTTGATTTAAGTTTGGGTATCTGACAACAAATCAACTCATATCTTATGAAAAAGGAGGTACAGAAATCATTTATAGAAGGGGAGAGATTCTGTCATGACCCGAATTTACCCCTTGATAACAGGATTTTACCCCTGTATGTAGCATCTATATACTAAAAATTAAGGGGTGTTTTTCTGAAGATATTCACTCGGCGTCACACCGAATTCATCCTTGAAGCACCGGGTGAAGTATTTGGGGCTATTGAATCCTACAGCATACGCAACCTCGGATATAGTATGCGAGCGGTTGAACAACATCATGCAGGCACGCTTCATCTTAATATTCCGTATAAAGTCCAAAGGAGTCATTCCCGTCATCGATTTTATCTTACGGTAAAGGGTAGACTTAGACATATTCTTCTCCGCAGCCAATTGTTCCAAGTCGAATTCAGACTCTTCCAAATGCTGTTCGATGCTATCTATAATGGATTGCAGGAACTGCTTATCCGCCGAGGGATAGGCCAGACTTTCCAGATCCAGGTTCTCCTCCTTACGGAAAGCCGCCTGACGCATCTTCGAAGATCGGATAAGGTTATCCACCCGGGCAAAAAGTATCTTCAACTCAAAAGGCTTGGCTATATATCCGTCGGCGCCCGCTTCATAGCTGGTAACACGGTCCTCAATACCATTCTTAGCCGTAAGTATGATAACAGGTATATGATTGAAACGCAAATCACCTTTCATACGCGCACAAAGTTCCCAACCATTGGCATCGGGCAACATGACATCACAAATGACGACATCCACCTCATTATTCTTCAACTTATCCCAGGCCTGTTGCCCGTCTGCGGCTGTCAGTACAGTATATCGTTCCCTGAACATCTCTTTCATAACGAACAGCAATTCCGTATTGTCGTCAATCAACAAGATAGCCGGTTTATCCACCTCATCAGACGAGGCATAATCTTCCATGGGCACATCATCCGTACTGGTTTGCAACACCATCGTCTCGTCAAGCAATTCATCCGGAGAGTAGCTTTCTTTGTCAACAGGCAGCTTTACAGTGAAACAGGAGCCTTGTCCTAAAACGCTTTCCACGGTGATAAGGCCATGATGCAAGGTTATCAAATCTTTCGTTAGCGAGAGACCGATTCCGTTCGACTCGATTCCCCGGTTCTTCTTACTGTTATAGAAACGGATGAATATCTGTTCCAGTTCTTTCTCAGAGATACCAACGCCCTCATCTTCTACTTTCAACACCAATATCCGATGTTCCGCTTCATTCACTACTCGTACATCAACAGTAATACGCCTGTTCTCAGGAGTATACTTCATGGCATTGGACAGCAAATTATGCAATATCTTATCCAGCTTATCAAAATCCACATAACCATGTGCTTCCTCCGCTTCAAAACGAGTATCCAGCGTGATGTTCTTCTTCAATGCAAGCGGTTGGAAGTTTACCTGGCAGATGTTCAGGACAAACTCACGGATATCTCCTTTCGAAACGTTCAGTTTCAGTTTCCCCACATCCATCTTGCGGAAATCAAGCACTTGCTGTATCAGTCGCTTCAACTTCTCCGCGTTAGCCTTGAGCATGACGGACTGTTGCCGCACGGCAGGAACCTTCTGATCCAGATAATCCGATATGCAGGATATGACGGTAAGCGGCGTCAGCAACTCATGGGAAACATTGGTGAAGTAAGTCAGCTTGGTACGCGTCAGTTCTTCCTGCAATCTCACTTCACTCTTCAGTTTAATGCGACGCATATAAAGCCGGATTACCACATAGAAGCACAATCCGATGAAAATGACATAAACAAGATATGCAAACCAGGTTTCATAGAAGGCAGGCTCTTTCACAATGGTCAGCAATACTTCGCCTTCAGTCCACTTACCCCGCTCATATTCCAACTTCAAACGGAGTTTATACGTTCCCTTCGGCAGGTGGTTATAGAAGGCGGAATTTCTGTTATTATCCGAATAGATCCAATAATGATCCACCCTCCAACTGATACGCTATGCGACATCCCGCATTCAACGAATACAAAAGCGAAGAAAAGAAAATCTCAATATTCCGATCATCCGACCAAGGAAAATCTTATGTATCGTATTCTCTCCCCCGAGGCTTCCGCATTGCCGAAGAAGATACTTTTTGTCTTCAACTTTGACATCTGTGATATGCAAGCTCGTGGGAGCCCTGTTCACCGCCGATGCATTACCGGGACGAATATGTATGAATCCGCGATGTCCGCCCACATAGAGTCCGCCCCAACCGTCCAGGCTGATAGCCTTATACCTGAAAACATCTACCATAATATTATCATCAGCAGTAGAATAGTGCTGAAAAGTCTGCGAATCAATATTATATTGAAGTACTTTCTTATTGGTGATAATCCACACACTGTTCTTATCGGAAAGTAATCCTAATACAGTACAGTCATCTATCTCATTATCCAGTGATACATTTTCAAACTTATGCATCGTTTCGTCAGACCGTAGTATTCTTCCCAAAGTAGTGTTCAGCCACAACCGTCCTTCCCGGTCAATGCAGACACTGTTCACTTCTTCCTTTTTCAGAAGAGAAGAAACACTGCCTTTTAATTCACAGGTAATCCGCCCGTCGGCACAACTCAGCCGATAGATTTTGCTCTCATGAGACAACCCTAAAACTTCTCCCTTTACATCATTGAACAGGGAAGTCATTACTGGAACGTCACTACCCGAAACTACCAAGTCATCTTTATCAGGACGTTTCACATTTATATCCGTCCATCTGGATATCCACAGATTACCAACTTTATCCTCAAGCAGCCCTGTAACTCCTCCTATATTGATGTCTTCTTCTATCTGCACCTTCATGTTCCGTTGTGTCAATCTCATGACATGAGGAGTCCGACTTGAATTAACCCAGACACCGGGTTTATGAAGAGATCTGATAATGGCATTAATCTCACCCACACCTGTACCAGCAGATGTATCCCGTGAATAATCGTACATACACAATTCGTATCTGTCCTGCCTGAACCACATAGTACTATCACTTCCTTGACAAAGATTCATAACATTGGCATCCCATCCCATCTCTTCCTTCAGTTGAGGAAGAAGGTAATTGTCTATGTTCGAATTATCGAAAAAAGATAGTGTACGCCATATCATACGAAGGCAACCACAGATTACCCTCCCTGTCTTTGCATATCCGGGTGTACATCATGTGCGTATCAACCAGATGGTTGATATCCACCTTTTCCAGTGTTCCCGCATCTGTGTATTTAAACGCATGGAGCCCGGCATACGAAAGCATCCAGAGATAGCCAAACGTATCATCCTGCTCTATACTGAAAAGAATGGATTCAATGCCGGTTTCTTTATTGTTCGAAGCAGCTATATTATGTTTCTTATAGTGTCCTCCTTTCTGTGCATAGGGAAAGAATTGCCACAAACCTTCCCCCATGTGCCGATCCAGTAATTACCGGAATTATCCTGATGCATAATATATGCGGTATGTCCGTTACCCAATGGCGGATAACGGAAAAAAGAATCAGTTTCGGGCTCATATCTGAATATACCCCGTGATCCCACTGCCCAAAGTTGCTTTTGCTGGTCTACATAGATATTGCTAATAGCATATCCTTCCTGAATATTTCCAACTTCATACTCCTTTATAATATGCGCGGTAGAATCGCATCGGTATATCATTCCACCAGCGCTTACCCAAACATTCCCATCCTTGTCGACTGTTATAGCATCCACCACCTTATTCAGGAGCCGTGCATCTGAGAAAGGAGTTATCCGACAAGTCTTCTTATTATACAGATTCAGCCCTTTCCACGTACCGATCCATACATACAGATCATTGTCATTAATAGCAGTAATTCCATTGTCAGTCAGCAGATTCTGATTTTTATAGTCTGTACGGAATGTATTTAACTGATAGCCGTCATAGCGTGCCAGGCCATTCGTGGTACCTATCCAGAAGTATCCTTCCCTATCCTGATGAATACTGAAAATCTCATTGGAAGAGAGTTGGTTGAAGAATGGAAATTGTCTGAGAACATGTGCTGTGCGCTTACGGACAGTTCTCCAATAAACAGAAGTATAAAAAAGGACAGGTATTTCATAGCATAATAATATAGTTGCGAAAGCAAAGGTAGGAAAAAAAAGATAGTTCCAAATGAGATATGTCCTTAGATAAAATGAATTCTGATCTATTTTCATAAAGCAAGAACTCATTTTATCTTGAAAAGATATCACTCTTCAACAATCAACAAATCCCATGGAGCAATCGTCATCGAATCGCCTTTGCTCAATGTCCTGTTCTTCAGCAGTTCCTTTCCCTTGGATGCATAATTGTATTCCACCTCTTGAGAAGTCGGTGAATAATTAAATATATAGCGAATAGTACGACCTTTATCATTCGTTCCTTTCTTCACTATTATAGGGAATTTATATTCATCATCGGAAACAATGCCAGCCTTTTCTGCCTCTGTACGAACTATCTTCTCAAACAACTCTTGCGAAGGATATGAAGCAATATATACCAGTGATCCTTTACCATAACTATTCTCAGTTATTACAGGCCACTTCCCGAAGAAAGGATGATCAGCATAAGCCAAAGGTTGGGCTGTTTCGGGTATAATGAATTCTATAATTTCACCAATGGCCTTCTTATTATCTAGTCCGAACGGATTATCTTTCAGCTCCATCCATCCAATTGTAGAACTCTCCTGATAATAAAATCCACATGCTTTACGTAAAGGACCGGGAGCCAACATAGCTCTAACCGCAGAATGTTCATTACAGTAACCGCTCTTATACATCATGATAACCTTACCACCATTTTTCACGAAAGCATCTATCTTTTCCAACAGTTCATCGGTAGCAATATAGAGAGGAGGTATAATCAACATTTTATATTCCGAGAAATCACTCACTTTATCGCAATGAACAATATCCGTTTCTATATTCATATTATAAAGCGAAGAGTGCAACATTTCAACCGGATAATTATCTCCATGAGTATAAGGCATGAATCTTAATCCATAATACGAATCATGACTGTAAAGAATAGCTACGTCATTCTTCTTTTTAAGATTAACCAATTTACTACCTATATTCTTCAATTCTTTTGCCACGGCAGTAAACTCATGATAAATGCGGTTTGGTTCAAGATCATGTCCCAAAATTCCCTTCCAGTAGGTCTCTTGACCATAATGTATAGAGTGCCAGTGCCAATATTCTACCATGTTTGCCCCGGATGCCAGATGTGAATATACATTTTGTCTGAGCTGATTATCATAAGGCGGATATTGATACCTCGCATCCCAACCGGTGGTTTGAGCATTCGTTTCAGTTATCAGATAGTTGCCTTTAGCAACAGTCCTCATGTGGTCGCCCGAATATGATATTAACCTGCCATTCTGGCCATCTTGCACACTATGATATGGATTAATCGCAGGATACTCCATCTGACGAAAACTTTCCACCTGATCTATTTCATGAAAAGCAGGCATAAAACAATGTGTTACAAATTGATCTTTCCGTTTGTATTCATTGACAATATCTACCTGCCAATTCAGAAAATCAGCAATCCTTTTGCGGCCATAACGTTCCCACTCATTTTTGTACGAGGGGTTAGTAACACCATCTCTGGTATAGAACTCTTCCCAACTATGAATGTTCATACTCCAATAATTCAGGCCCCAAGCTTTGTTTAAAGAATCCAGATCATTATCAAACTTCTCTTTAATATAGCTTCTGAATCCAACAAAAAAGTCATGGTTATTAGTTCCACGTGCAGTAGCTTCATTATCCACCTGATATCCGATAATGGCAGGATGATTGGCATAGTGCTCCATCATTTTGCGAATGATACGCTCACTGTAGAACAAATAGGCGGGATTCGATATATCCATATTCTGGCGGGTTCCATAATATGCCTTATTGCCTCGTTCGTAAGTAGTTAACACATCCGGATGTTTTTTCTGCCATCCAGGCTGGTATAGCATAAGTGGGAGTTCCCAAAATTACTTTTTATACCTGCCTGATGCATCTTATCTATTATCCGGTCCATCCATGCGAATTCAAACTCGCCTTCACGAGGTTCAAACAAGCCCCACGATGATTCTCCGACACGAACAACTGAAAGTCCACAATCTTTCATCATTTGGATATCTTTATCCAATCGATCTGTCGGCATGTATTCATGATAATAAGCCGCCCCATACAGTACATTATCAAATTTATACTGCGCACAGGCAAGTGTAGGCAGCAATAATGATATGATTAGCCAAAGGATAACAACATGTTTTTCTGTTTTCATAATCTTTCAATTTAGGATTCTACTTCATCTGCAAATATATGTGCATTTTTTTGCTTTTGAAGAAGGATATTTCCCCAAAAAACAGGTGGTATCTATTCACGTCCAACAATGGCTAAAAAGCCCCTGAAATTTGAATCAATATCCCAACAAATGATACACTCCACCTACTAATGCCTTTACAACGCCTTTCATTTCCAGCTCAAAGAGCAAGCTGATCATACGATTTATGGGGATATCTGTTTCTACAACCAGTGCATTAATATGTAAATCCCCTTGACGGGTAAGAATACGAATGACAAATTCTTCCTCTCCTGTCAGTTCAAGGAAGAGATTGCGCTGGATGCCCTCCGGTTTGGCAAGCTTCTCTTCATGAGTCCAGCCCATGGCTTTTATAAAATCTTCGGCAGACTGAATGAGAGCGGCCTTATTATCTTGTATCAGTAGATTGCACCCTCTCGAAGAAGCGTCAGAAATGCGTCCCGGAACGGCGAAACAATCGCGATGATAGTCTACAGCAAGGTCTGCCGTAATCAGCGAACCACCTTTAGAGGCAGACTCCACAACGATGGTTGCGTCAGTCATACCTGCCACAATACGGTTACGACTGACAAAGTTATGCCGGTCGGGATTGGTTTCGGTGAGGAATTCGGTAAGGAGTCCACCGTTGTCCAGCATATCAATGGCAGTTTTACGGTGAACATAAGGATAGATACGGTCCAGTCCGTGAGCAAGGACAGCCACGGTGGAAAGGTTGTTGGCCAGGGCAGCGCGATGGGCATGGATATCAATGCCATAAGCCAGACCGCTGACTACCAGCACATCAGGATAATGAGAGGAAAGATCACGCAGGAAATCTACACAGAATTGCTTGCCATACTCTGTGGCATTGCGAGTACCGACCATATTGATGACACGAAGACAATTGAAATCGGTATGCCCTTTGAAGAAGAGGACTATCGGAGCGTCTTCACATTCGCGCAAACGAGACGGATAAGCTTCATCTTTGAGAGTCAGACAAGTGAGGCGATTCTTCTCCACGAACTCCATTTCGTGTTCGGCACGCAGGAAAGCGGCAGGATTATCGAGGGCAGTAACTATAGTAGGACTCACACCGGGTAGCAATTCAGGCAGTTCTTTACGTTGAGAAAAGACTCCGGCAGCACTTCCTATACCATCTATTAAACGCTTTGCCCCGATATGTCCTATACCGGGGCAAAGCGTGAGGGCTATACTGCAAATTCGTTCGTCGTTGTTCATGGTTGTACAAATTCAATTCACCACAGAGTAGCACTGAGTCTCACAGAGTTTTATTTTTTTATGTGAATAATTACCTCTGTGAGACTCAGTGTTACTCTGTGGTGATATTTTAGAGGTATGCCTCAAATATCTCATCAAAAAGCTTACTGTCACTCAGTCGTCCATTCACCAGACACACCGTTTCGACTGTTGCTTTTATGACTACTTTATCATCACTCTTCCGAAAAATATCCTGATAGAAAACATACTTGATGCCTTCTTTCTTCATATAGAGTTTGGAAATAAACTCATCACCGCTCTTCAGAGGAGTTTTAAACGCCATGTTGATACGTGCCACTACGGGATCGACTCCCTGTTCGTGCAATCCCGCAAAACTGACACCGGTAGATAGCAGAAACTCATGACGGGTATGCTCCAAATAGTGCTGGTAATTTGCATTATTCACGATGCCTTGCAGATCACACTCGTAATCGCGCACCTTCATCTCTAACTCATAGATATACTTTTCCATATTCAATATAACTGTATCAAAAGTGTATCATCCACGTGTTTTCTCAATATCCAGTCCCTTGAACTTCTTCAGTTCTTCTGTAGAAACCAGCTTATAGAGTTTGTCACTGGGACGTATTTTGTCCGCTTTCATCGAGAAATGCTGTCCTTTCTTCACGGTTTGCACCGGTTTCAAGTCTACACGAGCTTCATCGAGCGTAGTGAATACTGCTCCTGTAGTGGGACCTGTAATCAGCAACTTGTCTCCCACATTCAGTTCGGCAGCTTCTACCAGGAACTCGGCAACACCGATATTAGAAAAGTATCTGATACCCTTACCTACATATATTTTCCGTTCCGTAGCGGCCGATCCGTAGTTCTTCGTCCACTCGCCGAGGCGTTGTCCGAGATAATACCCATCCCAGAAGCCACGGTTGAATACAGTCTTCAGACGTTCATCCCACGCGGCTATTTTTTCATCGGTAAAGGTGCCGTCCAGGTAAGAACGGATGGCTTCTTTGTAACATTCCGCCACCGTGCGTACATACTCCGGGCCACGGGCACGTCCTTCTATCTTGAACACGCGTACACCTGCATCCAGCATTTTATTCATAAAATGGATGGTTTTCAAGTCTTTGGGAGACATGATATATTGATTGTCCACGTCCAGTTCCACATCCGTCTCCTTATCACGCACCGTGTAAGAGCGACGGCACACCTGCATGCAAGCACCCCGGTTGGCAGAGTGGTTCATCTCGTGCAGAGAAAGATAGCATTTTCCCGACACTGCCATACAGAGAGCACCGTGACAGAACATTTCGATACGAATAGGCTTTCCGCCGGGACCACAGATATTCTCCTCACAGATATGACGATAAATCTCCGCTACCTGTTCCAGATTCAACTCGCGTGCCAGTACCACAACATCGGCAAATTGTGCGTAGAAGCGCAGGGCCTCCACATTCGAGATATTCAGTTGCGTACTGAGATGTACCTCCCTGACCGATCTGCCGCGCATAGCTCATCACAGCTACGTCCGCCGCAATCACCGCAGAGATACCCGCCGACTTGGCCGCATCTACGATGGTGCGCATCAGTGCCAGGTCCTGATCGTAAATAATGGTGTTAACGGTAAGGTAACTCTTCATACCGTGCTCATCGCACGTCTGCGCTATTTCCCGAAGGTCTTCAATAGTGAATGTATTAGCCGAACGGGCCCGCATATTCAGGTTTTCAATACCGAAATAGATGGAATCGGCACCTGCCTGGATGGCCGCCGCAAGTGATTCGCGCGAGCCGACAGGGGCCATGATTTCAAAGTCCTTTAAATCCATAAAATCATATATTTAATAAGCTACGAGTTACAAGCTACAAGCTACGAGTACCTTTCGGAGTATAGCGTAGCCCCTTGTAGCTTGTAGCTCGTAACTTGTAACTATTTTCCCTGTGCCTGCAATTCCTGTTGAAGTTCAGTGGCAATCTCCATTCCCAACTTTTGTCCTATTTGCATGCCCTCAGCCATCATGGCAGGAGTAAAGCGCCCAGTTTCTTTCCTACAGGCGATTCATAGAAAGCAACAATTTTCTTCAAATCATCCAGTGTCAGATATTTCTGATAAACAGGAGCGTAAAGTTCCGCCAGCTTACTGCCAAACTTTCCTTCCCATTTCTTCTGAAAGCCATCCCAAAAAAAGAAACCGATGCCGATGATTGTTGTTTCAACATAGAAATCATCTGTGGCACCATAGCCTTTGCCGACGCCATAGAACCGGATAGTTCCAGCATTTTTTCCAATATAGCCTTGTACTCATCACTCGGTGCTTGTGCCGAAGCCGAAGGTGCAGCAGCAAACAACATTGCTACACACATCACAACTAAAACCAAACCTTTTTTCATAATTCCATATTAGTTAAATAAATGAATGATACAAAGGTAGGCTTTTTTTTTCCGTATTTTTGCAGCGAAATAATCATTTAGTTCAATCGATTCATGAAGATAGGCCACATAGACTTGGGCGAACGCCCCATATTTTTAGCTCCGATGGAAGACGTCACCGACCCTGCATTCCGGTTGATGTGCAAGAAGTTCGGTGCCGACATGGTGTACACGGAATTCGTATCTGCCGATGCCCTGATACGCTCCGTCAGCAAGACCGAACAGAAGCTGAATATCAGTGATGAGGAACGACCGGTAGCCATACAGATATACGGCAAAGATACCGAAACCATGGTGGAAGCCGCCCGCATCGTAGAGGAGGCGCGTCCGGATATTCTCGATATTAACTTCGGCTGCCCCGTGAAGCGCGTAGCGGGCAAGGGAGCCGGTGCAGGTATGTTGCAGAATATTCCCAAGATGCTGGAGATTACCCGTGCCGTGGTAGATGCCGTAAAGATACCGGTTACCGTAAAAACCCGCCTGGGCTGGGATGCGAACAACAAGATTATCGTGGAGCTGGCAGAGCAATTACAGGATTGTGGCATTGCCGCACTCACCATACACGGCCGTACCCGTGCACAAATGTATACCGGTGAGGCTGACTGGACACTTATCGGTGAAGTAAAGAAAAAAATCCGCGTATGCATATTCCCATCATTGGCAACGGTGATATCACCAGTCCCCAAAGGGCAAAGGAGTGTTTCGATCTTTATGGAGTGGATGCCATCATGATAGGTCGTGCCAGCTTTGGCCGCCCGTGGATATTCAAGGAGGTGAGGCATTATCTGGAAGCAGGCGAGGAGTTGCCACCGCTTAGTGCCGAATGGAAACTGAGTGTGTTACGCCAGGAGGTAGTGGACAGCATCAATTTGCTGGATGAAAGAAGGGGTATTCTGCATGTACGTCGCCATCTGGCAGCAAGCCCGTTATTTAAAGGAATACCGAACTTCCGGGAGACGCGTATTGCCATGCTGAGGGCGGAGACCAAAGAGGAACTGTTCCGTATATTCGACGATATCACCCCCATACTTCATTCACCCGCATAACTCCTAAACACTTTCTAAATCTATCCGGACCGTATCTGAGCCGTACCTGCTCCGTACCAACTCCGTAGTTTCTCCGTATAAAGGTACCTTTGACCGAAGAAGGTACGGAGCAGGTACGGCTCAGATACGGTTCGGGTATGGATCGAATGCAATTAGAGAATACAATTACAAGCATCCTTTGACAGGCATAAAAAATAACTTACTGAAATGCCGCTTTATAGAAAAAAGTTTCTACTTTTGCAAAGAATTGAAACAACATGAAAAGCAACAACATGAAAAGGAGCGCATTTATCATCGTTACATTCTTATTTATTGCCCTTGCCGCAAAAAGGACAATCCATTGAAGAAATACAAACCAGCAAAGACTACATCTGGGGTACGGGAAACGCGGCTACCTTGAAGAAAGCCGATAATGAAGCACTTGCAGCACTCATCAGCCAGATCTCCACAAACGTATCTTCCAAATTCGAGCAACTGACCGAAGGCGGAATGAAGGATGATCAAGCAACTGTGGACGAGACATTCAAGTCCGTCATCAACACCTACTCGCGTGCCACACTGAACAATACCCGCCGTATCGTGATACAAAACGAACCGGAAGCCGTCGTCATGCGCTATATCAAAGTAGCCGAAATACAACGTATCTTCGATGGACGGAAGACAAAGATACTGGACTTTGCCCAAGAAGCCGTCCGTGCCGAAAAGAAAGCCCAGGTGGCCGATGCCCTGCGTTATTACTACTGGGCGCTCGTCCTACTCCAGAGCTACCCCCCGACGGCAACTTCCTCACCATGAAGGATGAGGACGGCAAAGACCTCTTGCTCACCACTTGGATTCCCAAACAGATGAACGAGATCTTCTCCAATCTGAAAATAAGTATGGAAAGCACCCATCTGGACGGTGATCTGAAGACGATCAACCTCAAGGTACTTTACAAAGGACAGCCCGCCCGCAACTACGATTACACGTATTTCGACGGTCGCGACTGGTCCAATATATTCTCAGCCAAAGACGGTACAGGCATCGTGGAACTTCCTGTGCTTGCCAATGCCCGCAATCTGCAACTACGCACCGAGTATATGTTTGAAGGTGAAGCCAATATCGACAACGAACTGTCAGAAGTGATGGGAACCGTCAACCCCATAGCCATGCGCAACTGCGCCTTGAAACTGGAAGGGGAGGAGCCGAAACCTGGTGAAGAAAAAGACCGAAGAAGCCTTAATGGCAGAATCAGACAGTGCCACCACCACAAACAGCGGTATGCATTATTTGTCCACCATGGAATCCGCTGCCTACGACGATACCATGAAGAAAGTAGAAAAAGCTATTCGTACGCGCAATTTCACCGATATCCAATCCTTATGTACCGAAAGCGGATATGAAATGTTCAACCGCCTCATCAAATACGGACAAGGCAAGATCATCAACGAACCGGAATTCAGATTCTTAGAGTGCAATGGGGAAGTAACTTGCCGCAGTCTTCCCATGAGTTTCAAGTTCAGCAACCAACGCACGTTTGTAGAAGATGTAGTGTTCACCCTGAACAAAGAAGGTAAGATAGATTGCCTCTCCTTCGGCCTCAACAAACCTGCCGTAGACGATATCATGAACCAAACATCCTGGAATGATACCGTACGCAACGTACTTATCAACTTCCTTGAAAGTTATAAGACGGCTTATGCTTTGAAGCGCTACGATTATATCAACAGCATTTTCTCTGATGATGCCCTGATTATCACCGGTTCAGTACTGAAACACACTGCCAGCAACGAAGGACAGGCCATGAGCAAGCAAGCTGTAAAATACACCCGTCAGACAAAGTCGGAATACATGAAGAAATTACAGCACATCTTCCGTAGCTCAGAATTCATCAACCTCCGCTTTGCCGACAACCAAGTTCGCAAGTCGGGTGTAGGAGGTGAAATTTACGGTATCCAGATCAAGCAGGATTATTTCTCGTCCAGCTACGGTGATACAGGATATTTGTTCTTGATGGTAGACCTGAACAACCCTAAAGAACCGGTGATCCACGTCCGCACATGGCAACCGGAAAAAGACCCGAACTTCGGACTGATAGATTTGAGCCACTTCTGATTCTCTAATTTTTCACCACAGAGTAGCACAGAGTCCCACAGAGTTTTAGATTAATTTGAAATCAAAACTCTGTGGGACTCTGTGCTACTCTGTGGTGAACATGCAATAAAATAGCAGGACAGCAATTCTTTTGTCACGGTTTTCCGTTACAAATAAAATATTTTACTAACATCTTTTAATTATTGGAATAAAAAAAGAATAACGGGACAGAAATTATATATATATTTGTAACGAAGATTATTAAACAACATTTTACACACTTAATTTATGGGTCAACAATACGCATTTAAGCATGCGCACGTCATTAGACATGTATGTATGCTATTGTTCTTGTTGCCGTTCATAATGGGCTGTGAAGAAGACAAAAAGAGCCTTCAGTTTATTCACCGACACTGACTACCAACAGTGTTACGGGCTTGAGCCGTTTTGGAGCTACTTTCCAAGGAACGGTGATGAAGCATCCCGGCAGTACCGGAGAACTGAAAATAGGCTTCCTTTATTCCACATCAGCCAGCTTGAGCAACGCACAAGAAGTCAACGCTACCCCGGGAGACGGCAACAACTATACTGCCACAGTCCAAGGACTGAAGCCCGGAGAAAAGTATTATTACTGCATCTTTGCTCGTAGCGGTAAGTCCGTCATCAAGGGAAAGAGCAGCAGTTTCAGTACTGAAGACGCTATTCCGCCTTCACTAAGCATCGCCGAGGCCACTAACGTTACCGAGTACAGTGCCACCCTCTCTGCCAGTATTACAGACAATGGTGGTTACGAGCCTACAGTACGAGGCTTCGCTTATGCCATTTATATTGAAAATGCCGCTGAACCTACCCTCGACGACAATATCAAGCTGCCATTCGGTGATGATTTCACCGTAGAACTGACAGATCTGGTGGCAAACACCACCTATATTGTACGCCCTTACGCCACCAATGATGCAGGAACAGGCTACGGTGAATCGGTAAAGTTCACCACCACTCAACAAAAGATTCCGATGGTCATAGCGAATGGAACCGGTAGCCTTGCCAATAAACCGGTAGAAGCGGTTGCTTACGAAGCAGTTTGCCTGGGTGCCGTAACTCAGGATCACGGCTTCACAGTGGAAGAATACGGTTTTTGCTATAGTACCGAAAGCCGTCAGCCCACCGTCGAAAGCAGCCAGAAGGTACAGGCTATGGATGGAGCACAACGTTTCTCCGCTACGCTAACAGGGCTGACAGCCAGTACCAAATATTACATGCGTGCATATGCCAAGAATGAAAAAGGCATAGGCTACAGTTCGACCGTAGAATTTACCACAGATAAAGAGCAGGTAGTATCGCTGACACAAGCCACTGTTACTGCTCTGACATCTTCTACCGCTACTATCACAGCCCTAATGGCCTACGAAACGGAAAGCGTTATTAAGGAGAAGGGTATCTGCTACGGCAAAGATCCCAACCCCACCGTAGAGGGAGGTAAAGTTACGGACAGCAGCACCGAGCAGAAAGTAACAGCCACCATCACCGGACTGACAGAAGGAGATACTTACCATGCCCGTGCCTATGCGATCACCCGTGACGGTACATTCTACAGCGGTGACATTCAGTTCAATACAGAAACTACATTCGCGCCTACCGTTGCACAACCCAGGGTGTACGACCTGACGGAGAATGGTGCCAAAGTGAAAGCTACCATTTCGACTAATGGCGGACTGGAAGTAACGGAAAAAAGGGGTCTGCTACAGCAGCACAAATTCCAAGCCGACTTTGGAGGACACCAAAGCGATATCTACGGAAGCTGACAATAATATTCTCGTCAACCTTGGCGATTTGCAGGGTGGTGTCACCTACTACGTCCGCGCATTTGCTACTAACGCCAAAGGCACAGGGTATAGCACCGTAGAGCAGTTTACCACAACAAAACATACGGAACCTACACTGAATGGTCTGAATGTGATTAATATCAAAGATGATAATGCGCAGGCCAGTGCCAACATTGCCAACTTAGGTGGTGACGGAGAAACGATTAAAGAACGTGGATTCGTGGTTTCTACCGGCAGCAATCCAAGTGTAGATGACGGTTACTCGCTGAAGTTTGTATCAAAAGACACTAAAGAGGCTTTCACTGCGCAACTAACAGGATTAAGCTATAATACCTTATATAATATACGTGCGTACGCTACTAATAATGTGGGAACAGGATACAGCCAGGCACTCTCCTTTGAGACGGGCAGCAGCAGTAGAGCCACATTGGGAGAGTTAATATGTACTAAGAGTGAGGCGCACAGCCTTAGTTTCTCCTTTGAGGTCACTAATACCGGAGGTGCAGAGTTGACGGCACAAGGTTTCAAATGGAGAAAATCCGGTGAAAGCGAATATACCAACGCACCGGGTACCCTTACCGGAAATACGGTAACAGGAACAATTACCGGATTGACGGAAAACAGCGGATATTATGTATATGGGTATGTGACCAATAAGAACGGAGAAACTACCGTTGGTCATAACAACTTCAATACAGCAAAGTTGCCTCCGGGAGAAGATGATAACCCAACACCAGGGGATAATGACGGAGTAAAAAAGCCAAGTGTAAGTTATACGAATATATCCAACATTCACTCTACATATGTCCGCCTCAGTGCTAATATTGAAAACCACAACAACGGTACCATTCACGAGAAAGGTTTCATTTGGTGCACAAATGACCAAGGTGAGCCTTCACTGGAGAACGGAATAAAAATCATCATCAGTACTGAAGGTGACTCCATGAGTTATTTATTAACAGGGTTGTCTGCCGGAACTTCTTATCGCGTATGTGCCTATGCCATCAATGAGAAGGGTATAGGATATGGTAGCAGCAGTTATTTCACTACCGAAGGTGAAAAAGAAGAACCCGGAGGAGGGGATAACCCACCTCCAACAACCAATACTCGAAATAAATAATAGAATAAAGAATATAATAAAATAAAAATATAACGACTATGAAATTGAGACATTTCTACGTAAGCGTATGCCTAATGCTCATCAGCATTTTGAACATTCATGCGCAGACCAGCGTAACATTGACAGAAGCAGGAACTCTCGCCAGCAAATTACCGGCTGACTTAAACACTGTAAGTGACTTAACCATAAGTGGTCCATTGAATGGAACTGATATACTGACTATCCGCGCCATGGCAGGTAATCTGAAGGTATTGAATCTGAAGGAAGCTAGCATTGTGGAAGATAAGGTAAATAGCTACCGAGGAACCGGAAACAATGCCAATTATACACAAAATAATGTGATTGGTGACTACATGTTCTATGGAATGACAGCACTAACAAAGGTAGTGCTGCCAAAGAATGTTTGGAGTATCGGTACATGGAGTAATGACAATCCCTGGAACGGAGAAAATACACAAGTAGAGGGTAGTCCCAAAACCAGCTATGCCAGTAGCGCTGATGACACTTCATATCCCGGTTGCGCATCTTTTGCCCGTTGCGTTAACCTGACAGTAGTAGAATTTCCTTCTACTTTATTATATATAGGTCCTAAAGCATTCAGCTACTGCATTAAATTACCTTCAATAGCCATTCCTGAAGGTGTAGAAGCTATGGGAAGCTATACTTTCAATCAATGTAAAGAGCTTACTACGGCATCTATTCCATCTACAGTAGGTGTAGGCAAAAAATTAACATGGTATTATATCAAAGATGGCGGACGCTACCAAAATGAACCAAACTATTTTGGATATACTTTCAAGGGATGCAATAAGCTGTCTAACGTCAGTCTTGCTAACAACTTAAAACAACTCTCCCCATACATGTTCCAAGGATGTACGGCTTTAACTCAGATTTCACTCCCTAATACTTTGGCCCGTCTGAATGGTGCTTTCGAGCAAAGTAGCGGCCTAACGGCTTTACAATTTCCTGAAGGATTACAAAATATTGGCTCACTTTCTGGATGCAGCAGTCTTAAGACATTAACTATGCCCAATGGGATTACAGAGTTAGGTTCCTTGTCAGAATGTACTTCATTAACCTCAATAACTCTTCCCAACAAAATAAATACAATCCCTAACTATGTATTTCAGAATTGCACTTCGTTAGCTTCTATCAGTATTCCCAATACCGTATCAGAAATTACGTACCATGCATTCGATGGCTGCACATCATTAAGTAAAATTACACTTTCCACTGAGTTAAACAGCATTGGAGGATATGCCTTTGCAGGATGTTCCGCACTGACTGAAATCACACTTCCAAACAAATTGATAACCATAGGAGAGTATGCCTTTACCGGCAGTGCTCTTAAAAACATCAAACTGCCACAAAGCCTAACGGAGATTGGTCAATATGCTTTTCGGAACTGTACACAGCTGGTAACCATCAACTTCCCGCCCAATGTCACCGACATCAAATCTTATACATTCCAGAACTGTGAAAAGTTAGCAAATATCACATTGCCCAGCGGCTTAATGACTATTCAGAATTACGCCTTCGATGGATGCAAATCTTTAGGAAAAGTAACAATTCCCGGTGGTGTACAAACTATCAGCACAGGTGCATTCCAAAACAGCGGACTAACAGAAGTCGTACTCGAATACGGTGTTATCACTCTTGCCAATAATTCTTTCAGTGGATGTAATCTACTGAAAAAAGTGACTTTCCCCGCAAGTATGGAAACCATTGGTGGCTTTAGCAATACAGGTATCAAAAATATCCTTTTGCCGCAGATGCCAAACCTAAAGAAATCAGTGCAGGTGCTTTTGAAAATTGCGATAGTCTTGAAACTGTAACACTACCTAATAGCATAATAACTATAGGCGAAAGAGCTTTCTATGGCTGCGACACACTGCAGAGCGTAACATTGCCTACCGCTATCAAAATAATCCCAAAAGAACTATTTAGCCAATGTAAAAATCTGAAGAGTATTGATATTCCAGAAGGGGTAACAGAAATCCAAGAAACAGCATTCTATGAATGCAAAAAACTGTCTTCCGTCAAATTACCTTCCACTTTGGCCTCCATAGGTTATGGTGCTTTCTATAATACAGCCATCATATCTATTAACATACCGGAGGGAGTGACCACCATAAACAATAACACTTTTAGCTATTGCAGCAGTTTGAAAAGTGTAAAGCTCCCCAAATCTTTGAAACAAATAATTGGTGCCAACAGTTGGCATGACGGTGCATTTTACAATTGCAACGCACTAGAAACAGTAGATTTCTCAGGGGCAGCTTTAACAGAAATAGGAGAAAACACCTTCCGCGAATGTAACAAGCTCAAGAGTATAGATCTTTCTACAACAAAGCTGGAAACTATCGAAGCCAACACATTCTATGGGTGTAACAGTCTGCAAAACATTACATTCCCAACTAGTCTAAGTTCTATTGGAGCTCAAGCTTTTTATAATAACTATTCGCTCACAGCTATTACTTTCCCGGCCAACATAAACAGTATAGCTAATAATGCATTCAACAATTGCGATAAAATCAGAAGTGTAGACTTTTCTGCCACTTCTCTCACCACTATCGACAGTTGGTTCAGTAATACAGACAGTCTACGTACAGTGAAGCTACCAGAAACGGTTACTGCGTTGAAAGATAATGCATTCAATAATTGTCCTATTGAGGAAATCAATCTTCCCACCGGACTTTCTGAAATCGGTAACAGTTCTCTAAACCGGGCCCGTATCAAGAACTTAAAGATTACGGAAAAGATAACTAATATCGGCTATGGAGCATTCCAATATGCACACATTAAAGAAACTTTGGAAATCACCCCCGCAGAGAACCTGCAATTAGGCGATTATGCTTTCAATTGCCAAGGAAGTTATACTGATAACGGACAATACATTAATTTCCATTTAGTAGATGTACATTGGAATTCCACCAGCCAATTCCCCAAAAATAAATTTGGGCAGATAGATAATCTTTATCTACTAGAAGGTGGTTCAGTGAATGATAAAAAATAATATCGGCTATATCTTTTACAATGGAATAACTGACTCCATCGCCATCGCTTACAACAATAACTACAAATATACGGTGAACAAGACCATGAAACCCCGTAAGGTGACTTACACCAAAAAAATTCAATCAACAAAGTGGCTATGGTGAAGCTGCCGGATGGAAAACCATTGTATTACCTTTCAACGTATCGGAGATTACCCATACTCGTGGTTATGGTCAGGATCAAGAAACAGTGAAATTAGCTCCTTTCGGTAGTAGTGCACTGGAAACTGTAGGTACACTTCCTTTCTGGCTTTATGAATTAAGCGCAGACGGCAAATATAAAGCTGCCACCGAAATTAAAGCACATCAGGCCTATTTAATCTGTATGCCCAACAATGATAAATACCCCAGCGACAGCAATATCAGTGGAGATGTTATGTTTGCTGCTACAGATAAGGCAAACGGTATCACGCTCGTTCCCACAGAAGGAGTACTAAAACGAAGTAAAGGTACTAAATTCGACTTAGTGCCCACATATGACGGAGTAATGCAACATGATACTGTATATGTCTTGAATGAAAACAACTGGTATTATAGCGACGAAAAGAATTATCCTGCCGGCAGTGTATTTATTAAAAATTATAGCGAGAATTATTCTAGTTATCCTGCTGTTTATCCTTTTCAAGCCTATTTAGCCACTAACGAAGGCAAGACCTCAGTAGCCAGTGCCCCCATGCTCTACAGTATCGGTGGCAGTGATGGCACTATCACCGGCATCGAAGACATTCCATTCGCCACTCCGGAAAAAGCAACAAAAGCTTACAGCCGTGACGGCGTCCTCTACATCAACACAAACGCTGACCGTACCATCAACATCTACGACGTTACCGGACGTACCGTACGCATCATTGAAGCCCGCGAAGGCATGAACGAGGTGCACGGACTGGACAGTGGCATCTACTTGCTGGAAGGTCAGAAAGTCGTTATCGGACGATAACCAAGAGAATTGAGAACGAAATAGAAACGTGAATAAACGAACAATAGAATGAAATCAAACAAACTAAAATGCTGGCTGGCAGCGGTAGTGGTAGCAGTGATCTGCTGCCCCGCCGCACTGGCGCAACAAAGCAAAATAGCCGTAGCATCGTTTAACCGAATGGAAACGGACATCACGGCACGCGTAACCGCCCCAAAGAAAGACCAGAACGGTGAGGTCTGCGCCTTGATTCGTATCGTGACCAACGTGAAGGACCTGATGTTTGAACCGGACGCACTCGGTATCACGGCACGTGAGAACAAAATTGGAGAAATCTGGCTTTACGTTCCCCGTGGCGCACGTCGTATCTCTATCCTGCATGACCAGCTGGGTATCCTGAGAAACTACTTCTACCCGGACATCATTGAAAAAGGCACCGTATACGAAATGGTGCTGAACACCGGAGACAGCGAAGACAAGCCCGTTGTAGAAAATAACATGCAGTTCTTCGTACTGCGTCCCGAACCTGCCAACGCCAACGTGTATGTAGATGATGAACAAGTGCCTATCGAAAACGGACTCTTCTCTGCAACCATGCCCAAAGGCGAACATACTTACCGTGTAGAAGCTCCCATGTATCAACCGGATGCCGGAATCGTTACATTGGGCAGCGAACAGGTAATCAAAAGTGTCACCCTGAAACCCAAGTTCGGCTACGTAGAAATCTTCTCACTGCCCGAACAGGATGCCGACGTTTATATCGACAGCGTTCTGGTAGGTAAAACCCCTTACCGCAGCGACCGTATGGCCATCAAGGAATACAAAGTACGCATCGAGAAGCAAACTTACTTCCCCATCGACACGCTACTGAACGTGACCGCCGGTGAAACAGTTCGCCCCACCTTCCACATGGAATCTACTATCAAGCCTAAAGTACCGATGAATACTCTCGTCATGCTTCAGGCCGGATACAATCCTAATGGAACCACCTTTGGTGCCATGCTGGGATTCGGACGCAAGAACGGTTTCTATGTAGGTTTCCGTAGCGACTTCGGTTCGGCAAGCGGTGAACTGGAATGCGATGAGAACGGCATCATAACAGGTAGTGAAGAAACTACCGCTCCTTTCTATAAAGAAGGAACGAAGAACAAATCACGCATGTCTATCACAGGCGGTTACTTCCGTCAACTGGGCAAGAAGTTCTATCTCTATGCCGGTGCCGGATACGGTACTCGCACACTGACCTACGAACTGGCAGCTCCAATGACAATAGGTGACAAAGAATATGCTGAAGGCACACAGGTGAAAGATATGGATAACTCAGCCACAGGTGTAGCCGGTGAACTGGGTGGTATCCTGCGTTTCGGCAAGTTCTGTATTTCGGCAGGTTTCCACACTGTAAATTTCAAGTATCACGAAGCAACCGCCGGTCTGGGATTTGTATTCTAACCTACTAAATAAGCGAATTACAATGAAAATAAATCAGATAAAGAACGTGGTTCTCCCTTTATTGCTTCTATTCTGCCTGATAGGTTGCAGTGAGGACAAAGAGCCGCAGACATATCCGCCCACGCTGGTGACCAACAGCGCCGCAGAGCTGACCCGTTTCGAGGCCCTTCTCTCCGGTAGCGTTGTGCCACATGCAAACAGCGTTGTGAAAGCAGAGGTATTCTTCCTTTTTGCCAAAGGAAATACTTTAGTCGATGCGGAAGAATTTACAGCCACCCCGGACAATACGACGGAAGGCAGATACGTCTGTACCATTGACGGATTAACTCCGGGAAATGAATACTGTTACAGCATTTGTGCCCGCAGTGGAGGCAGTATAGCTAAAGGCGAAGTAATTAAGTTTGAGACCCTCTCAAGTACTGCCCCCGTACCGGCAGCAACCATCGCCACCAACATCAATGAAAATGGAGCATTACTAAGCAGCGACATCACCGATAATGGAGGACAAAACGTTACACAACGCGGGTTTGCTTACAAAGTTTATCAAGAAGGTATGCCGGAGCCAACCACGTCTGACAAAACCCGGTCCGTCAGCTTGGAAGCCGAAACTTTCAGTGTCCAGATTTCCGACCTGCAAGCCAAAACCAAGTACATCGTCAGAGCTTTCGCCATCAACAAGGCGGGAACCGGATATGGAGAGGCCGTCACTTTCACAACCGAAGAGTTGAAGATTCCTCAACTGACATGCAGCATGGGCACCGTTACGGCTTTTGCCGCCACGCCTTCGGCCACCGTCAGCACCAACGGAGGCTTCAAGCTGACCGAATATGGTTTCTGTTGGAGTACTGAAAGCCAAGTACCTACCATCGAAAACCTGAAGACAGTGACCGGCAATAGTGAAACAGCCAACTTCAGTGAAGTCATAGAGGATCTGAACCCCGAAACAACTTACTATCTGCGCGCTTATGCCACCAATGAGAAGGGTACGGGATATAGCAACATCCTCACCTTCAAGACTGAACAAAAACAGGTGGCTACCCTGACCAAGCCCGAAGCAAGCAAGATCGAAGTAACCTCTGCCACTTTAAGCAGTACCATCACAGTGCCTTCGGGTGTAGAAGTTACGGAGAAAGGTATCTGTTACAGTATTTTCTCTACCAAACCGGCAACAGATGGGCAACACACCGTGGATAGCAGTCAAGGAAACGCTATCAGTGTAAACCTGAAAGATCTGAACGAGGGCGCTACTTACTATGCCACCGCTTATGCCACAACACGCGACGGCACATTCTACAGCGAAGCTACCCAGTTCACTCTGGGACGCACGTATGAACCTACTGTTGCCATCTCCGAAGTCACCGGAGTAGGTGAAACGGAAGCAACCGTAAATGCCACTATTAAGACTGATGGCGGACGTGATATCACAGAAAAAGGAATCTGTTGGAGTAGTACCTCTTCGACTCCTACCCTCGAAAACGATGCATTTATGAAAGCCGAAGGTACAGGAAACAACTTCAGCCTAAAACTGACTTCGCTGACCAAAGGACAGAAATATTACGTACGTGCCTACGCCAAAAACGTAAACGGCACCGGCTACAGTCCTGCCTTCGAGTTTACCACTGCCTTGACAAAAAGCTCCTGAAGTAGTGAACATGGCAATGACTGCCGTCCACGACGATCATTCCACTGCCCAAGCTGTTATTTCTGATAAAGGTGGCCTTGAAATCACTGAAAAAGGATTTGTATATTCCACCACAGTAGTCAGCCCTACTATAGGTGCAGCGGGAGTCCTCAAAATAGTATCCCAATCCACCGATGACACCTTCACCGCCGAATTGACAGGATTAACCTATCAGAAACGCTACTATATCTGTGCTTATGCCACCAATGCCAAAGGCACATCCTATAGTTCGGCCACCAACTTCTTTACTTCCACCTCTTCTACCCCGAATACCAACGCATCGGTAAAAGAGGGGTCGATAGGCAGCACTACTGCCACCATGGAAGGAAAGATTGCCAGTGATGGCGGCGACGGAAGCGAAGAACTTGAAATCAGTGAAGTAGGCTTCTGTTGGAGTGAAAACACTTCAGAACCAACCATAGATAAGGACAGTCATGTGAAAGCCACTTTGGATAAGGAGAGTAAGACTTTCACCGTCGACCTTACCGGTTTGAAAGCATATACTTACTATTATGTACGTGCTTATGCCAAAAATAAGAATGGAGTGGGATATAGTTATTACACTACTTTCCGTACCGAACGCACTACACCGGGAGGAGACGATAATGTTCCACCGGGAACAACTACAAAAAGTGTGAAATAAAACGATACGGACCTTAGTATTGTTTCCTCAGCCCTTGCTTTGTCAGCACAAACAAAGCAAGGGCTGACTGTTTATTAGAACAAACATACTCGGTCACAGAAGGACTCGCATTAAATAAGAAACCCGTCATTGATATAAATTTATCAAGGACGGGCAACCTACACTATTTTAATTATATCGAGTTCACACTATTATAAGAATAATCTTACATATCATCTATATCCGGTTTATTGCCGACGGTATGAGTGCTTCTTGTCTTAGTACCACTGTCTATGCTATACATACTGTTCTTTTAGCATCTATATATCGGTGGCGTAGGATATATAGATGCTGCACGTCCGTCATATAGATGGGATGCGTAGGATATATAGATGGGACACGTAGGATATATAGATACTATCTTACTTAAACATCGGCTGTGCAAACCATCTCTTGAACATCCACGTCACCATCACATACAGTCCGAAAGCAGAAACAAATCCTACAATCGAATCAATCAAATAGTGCGCCTGAATGTACACCGTGGCACAACAAAGCAGTACATAGAAAGGAAACAGACAGGCAAATAACCTGCGGCTACCACGCCACGCCATAATCATCAGGATAGTGGAAATTCCCACATGCGAACTGGGGAAAGCAGCTGTAGGGCGTTCACCGATTTGCTGAGAACCCTCTACCAGGTTGTAAAAGAATCCATGATCGTATCCCGGTCCGGGCAGTAACTCCTGATTATGATTGAAGTAATCTCCAATGGAAGGAAACACACCCTGCGCCACATTATCATCGCCGATAGCCGGGAAATAGAACTGCGGACCTGCCACCGGAACAAAGATATAAATCAGATAATAGATAAAGAAAGAGGTGACCAGCACGAACGACAACTTCTCGAAAAGTTCAAAACGATAAATAAAATACCACACTACCACAATCAAAATCATCGGATAGTAGAAGAAATATCCCATATTGAACGGCTCACTTACCCACATATGCGGGAAACGGAGGCAGAACCATACCGCCGGCTGCCCGTTGAACATCCACTGCTCTACTGAAGCAAACACATGGTCCAGATTCGGAAATATCCGGTTAAACTCAAACGTATCGGGATACCAATAGGAAAGCAAGGACATCTGGATAGCAATACGCACAAAGGCGGAAAACTTACAGGGTGCCAGCCGGTAAAGATACATCAATAAAAACGTCATGCCCGCAATCATTGCGCGGTCAATCAACATCTGCACCGGATGATCCATTTCCTGAAAAAGAAACAAGATCAAAATCGAAGTCAACAAATTATATATAAGTGTTATCTTCTCAACTGCAAATAACCCCTTCCGGGTTTCTACCTTTTTAAATAAATCTAAAGCCATCCCTCGTTCTTATACCAGGCAATAGTCTCCCTTACACCTTGTTCCAGATTGTACTGAGGTGCAAATCCCAACTCTCTTACAGCCGGGCTGATGTCACATTGCCAATTGCGTTGTTTCATTATGTTATACTTATCAGAATTGAGAGTGCTGGGCTTCTTGCTACGCACCGCCCAGAATTCAGCGAGCAAAGATACAACTTTCAATATAATTAATGGGCATATCGCCCGAATTACAAACGGATTACCCAATTCTTTTCGGATCAGGTCGGAAAAAGCGCGGCTACGATACACCTGTCCGTCTGCCAGGAAATAGGCGCGTCGGCATGCCTGTTTTTCAATACCAAGGAATACAGCTTGCACAATATCTTTCACATAAACAAATGTCAGATCCTGCCGGCGAAAGCCAACAACAAAGTCCGTGTGCTGCTTGATGGACTTAGCCATCAGGTAATAATCTTTTTCACGCGGACCGTACACTGCCGTGGGGCGATAGATGACATAAGGAAAAGCGGGAATACTTTGCAAATAAAGCTCCGCTTTAAGTTTACTCAGCCCGTAAGCAGTATTGGGCATAGGGGGAGTCTTCTTCCGTAATCGGCTGATAAGTTTTCTCATGAACAGGGCCAAACACGCTCAGCGTACTGATATAGATAAATTGCTTCGGTATCATATTCAGTTCACGAAGAGTATCGACAAAGTATTTCGTCTGCAAATAATTCACCCGGTCAAACTCCCGTTTGTCGGTACATTTGGTGACACCGGCACAATGGATGATATAATCGAACTTATTATATGTTCCCTTATGGCCGGAAAGCTGCGCACGTAATTCATTGGGGTGTGCAAAAATCCAGTTCCAGAATGTGTATCTTACGGTTTCGCAGATATTCCCGGCTGCTACTCGAACGGATACCCGCCCACACGCCGAACTTCCGCTTCAACGCCTCTTCCACGATGAAACTTCCGATAAATCCACTGGCTCCTGTTATTAATATACTTTCCATTACTTCTTGGGTTCTACATGAATATTAATCAGCGTACCTTCGCCAAGCATTGTTTTTAATTTATGTTCAATAGCCGTAGCCGTAGTATGAGCTTCTTCCAACGTAATCCCTCCATCCATGCGCACATGTACCTCAATCGCACAATAACTACCGATACGCCTCGTACGGAGATGATGCGGCTCACTAACTCCGGGAAAAGAGAGCAATGCTTGCTCAATATCTTTCTCCACTTCATCCGGCAAAGACTTTTCAAGCAACTCGTCAACACAAGGAATCAACAGTTGAATAGCTACCTTCATTATAAAGAAACTGACAATCACAGCAGCTATCGGATCGAGTACCCGCCAATGTTCGCCCAACAAGATTGCACCTCCAATACCTATAGCCGTTCCTATAGACGAAAAAAGCGTCGCTCCGATGGTGCCAGGCATTGGCTACTACTGCCTGTGAATTCAAATTCTTCCCCTTAATAACTGTATATTGATATAATATCTCCTTCAGCAAAATAGAAATAAGAGCAGCTATCAGTGCCACCATTCCAGGTGCCTCCAGTTGTTCTCCTTTCATAAAAGCCCAAATAGAAAAAGCACCATTCCACAAAATGCCGAATCCCACCAGTAATAATAGAATTCCAATAATAGCGGTGGCTAACGTTTCATACTTCCCATGTCCATAATCATGATCTTTATCCTGAGGTTTATTGGAAATACGGACAAACACGAGAACAATGACATCCGTCACAAAATCAGATAAAGAATGAACCGCATCTGCCAACATAGCAGCACTATGGCCTAGAATACCTGCCACAAACTTAAAGGCAAGTAGCACAAAATTAACAATACTACCAACAATCGTTACTTTGTATATTTCCTTCTCCCGAGACAGAGAAGCAACTTCTACGCTCATTCTATACTGATTATTAAAATAATAATGGCGCAAAGATATAAAATAAAAGCCATTTTGTATTTCTTCATCATTATTTGTTTATTTGCATGGTTATTAATTGACTCCTCTAACTCCTTTACATCTTCTAACTCCTATGAATTATTCAGGCTAATTACATCTTTTTTGCCTACATCCCCATTCTTTTCAAGGCAGAAACAAAGCAAATTCGCAAAAAAATTGTTTTCTTTGTATCTATCATATGCAATCCATTCAATAATCAATATATTATGGCCAAAAACAAAGAAAAAAAAAAAAGCCGGCAAGCGAATGAAAAAAGAAAGAACTCATTTCTGCCCTTATGGATTTCTTCCATTCGAAACCTGATGAGGTACTGTCCCTGAAATATATATTCGAACAACTCCACCTTACCACGCATCCTCTGAAGATGCTGTGTAAGGATATCCTAAGCGATATGCTACTGGATGATTACATCACCGAAGTGGAGAAAAGCAAATATAAACTGAACAATCATGGAGTGGAAATGACAGGCACTTTCCAGCGTAAAAGCAATGGAAAGAATTCCTTCATTCCCGAAGGTGGAGGTGACCCGATATTCGTGGCTGAGCGTAATTCGGCACACGCCATGAACAATGATAAAGTACGCATTTCCTTCTACGCCAAACGCCGTGGCTGCGAAGCCGAAGGAGAAGTGATAGAAGTATTGGAACGTGCCAACGACACCTTTGTAGGCACACTGGAAGTAGGCAGTTCCTACGCCTTCCTGGTGACGGAAAACCGTACGCTTGCCAATGACATCTTCATCCCCAAAGAAAAGCTGAAAGGCGGAAAGACGGGAGACAAAGCCATCGTGAAAGTAATAGAATGGCCCGACAAGGCGAAAAACCCCATCGGGCAAGTCATCGACATCCTGGGCAAAGCGGGTGACAACACCACAGAGATGCACGCCATCCTTGCCGAATTCGGACTACCTTATGTCTACCCCTCTTCTGTAGAAAAAGCTGCGGACAAAATCCCCGCTGAAATATCCGATGAAGAAATTGCCAAACGCGAGGACTTCCGAAATGTGACTACCTTCACCATCGACCCGAAGGATGCCAAAGACTTTGATGATGCTCTCTCCATCCGCAAACTGAAAGATGGCTTGTGGGAAGTAGGCGTGCACATTGCAGACGTTACCCATTATGTAACCGAAGGCAGCACCATCGACAAGGAAGCCGAAAAACGCGCTACATCCGTGTATCTTGTAGACCGTACCATCCCCATGTTGCCCGAACGTCTATGCAACTTCATCTGTTCCCTGCGTCCCGACGAAGAAAAAGCTGGCGTACTCCGTTATCTTCAACATCAACGAAAGGGAGATGTGAAAGACTCACGCGTAGTACATACAGTAATCAAGTCCGACCGCCGCTTTACTTACGAGGAAGCACAGCAAATAATTGAAACGAAAGAAGGAGACTTCAAAGAAGAAATCCTTATGCTGGATACCATTGCCAAGGCATTGCGTCAAAAGCGTTTCGTAGCCGGAGCCATCAACTTCGACCGTTACGAAGTGAAGTTTGAGATAGACGAAAAAGGGAAACCGCTCAGTGTCTACTTCAAAGTTTCCAAAGATGCCAACAAGTTGATAGAGGAATTTATGTTGTTGGCCAACCGCACCGTAGCAGAAAAAATCGGTCGCGTACCGAAAAACAAGAAGGCCAAGGTATTCCCTTACCGTATCCACGACCTTCCAGACCCGGAGAAACTGGATAACCTGGCACAATTCATCGCCCGCTTCGGCTACAAGATACGTACCGGTGGGACCAAGACAGATGTTTCCAAATCCATCAATCATCTGTTGGACGATATTCAGGGCAAGAAGGAAGAGAATCTTATTGAAACCGTATCCATCCGTGCCATGCAGAAAGCACGTTATTCCACGCACAACATTGGACATTATGGATTGGCATTCGAATACTATACACATTTCACCTCACCCATCCGTCGTTTCCCGGACATGATGGTACACCGCTTGCTTACTAAATACCTGAATGGCGGGCGCAGTGTTTCCGAAACTAAATATGAAGACCTCTGCGACCACTCCAGCAATATGGAACAAATTGCAGCCAACGCTGAACGTGCTTCCATCAAATACAAGCAAGTAGAATTTATGACGGAGCGTCTGGGACAAGTGTTCGATGGTGTAATTTCCGGTGTTACAGAATGGGGACTGTACGTTGAACTGAACGAAAATAAATGCGAAGGCATGATACCTATCCGCGATCTTGGCGATGACTATTACGAGTTCGACGAGAAGAACTACTGTCTGCGTGGGCGCCGTAAGCATCGTACCTACAGTTTGGGCGATGCAATTACAATTAAGGTAGCACGAGCCAATCTGGAAAAGAAACAGTTGGACTTTGCGCTGGTAGAATAAAAGGTGCGTATTACGCGGAATACACGGATCAAGGGTTGTTGATTAATAAAAGAAATCCGTGTAATCCGCGTAATCCGTGCCTAAATTTTCGTTCTCCTATGCACCATAATTCTCCCTGTAAGCCGTGGGCGACATTCCTGTATGATGCTTGAAGTATCTCCCCAGATAGGATTGATCAGGGAAATTAAACTGATTAGCTATCTCCTGTATGGAAAGTGCTGTAGAGTGAAGTGTCACTTTAAGCTCAAGTATCACGTAATCGTCTATCCATTCTTTCGCTGTGCATCCCACCGTTTGTTGAATCGTCTTACTCAGATGCCGCGTAGTGACACAAAGCTTATCCGCATAATAATCCACCGAACGCTGTTCCCTGAACGACTCTATCACTAACGCAATAAAGCGGTCCTTCAACCGCCAACGCAAATGATTCGGCTTCGTTTGCCGGTAAAGACGCTCCGACTGATTACAGATCTCATAAAACAGCATCCGACAACAGTAAATCACCAGCTCACGTTGATATATATTATCACTGTCCACAGATTTCTGTTGCAGAAGTTTAAGATAATGATTACATATCCCATCCCACTCTTCGTCTCGGAATGAACTATAATTATGCTCACGCATGAAGGATACCTTATCCGAAGGCAGCGAATAGAAAATCTCATGTCGGAACTGGGCGGAAAAAGCAAAAACAGCCAGTTCAAGGTCATCTGTAGCATCTTTATAAAACGTAATCTGTTCGGGGAAAACAAGTATTACACTTCCGGCAGCTAAAGCATACTTCTGCTGGTTAATGTAGAGCTGTACTCCTCCTTGCAGACAAAACAGCAATTCCCCTCTCTCCATCCGATAAGGATAAGAAAACAAATCGGGTTTCTTCCGGGTATGAAACAGGTATACCTCACTCATAAAGTTCTATTTTTGAAGTACAAATATAGTTTTAAAGGAGCTTATGAACAAAATAATCCCACTTTTTGAACAATTCGCTTCGATTTTTGAACCGTGAGACAGACAATAGAAGCCGTAACTTTGCAGCGGTTAATAATTTCGGTTATTTGCTCATCAAAGATTGGATATATACGGTATAGGAATGAATAAGACTCACCACAGATTACACAGATTCACACAGATTTATCAATCTAATAATCAGTAAAATAGAATCTGTGTCAATCTGTGTAATCTGTGGTAAATTAATTCATAACCATACAGTGATGAACTCAAGAAAAAAAGATTGTAATATGGCAAAAAGAGAATTAACAGCCCGGTATCTGTTTTTCATTGCGGGCTTATTTGTAAATGCGTTTGGTATTAGTTTAATTATTAAAGCAAATCTGGGCTCCTCGCCTATATCGAGCCTTCCTTACACACTGAGTTTAAATTTTCCCGTCACACTGGGACAGTTCACGCTTCTGCTGAATGCCGCGCTGATAGCCGGACAAATATGGCTTCTGAAAAGGGACTTCAGAAAAGAGCAGTTTCTACAAATTCCCGTAGCAATACTCTTCAGTTTCTTCATAGATTGCTCGATGGCATTATTGGGAGGATTCACTCCTGCAGGCTATGCCTCGCAGATTCTATCACTGATAGCTGGCTGTGCGATACTTGGCCTGGGAGTAAGTATGGAGGTAATTGCCAATGTAGTGATGCTATCCGGAGAAGCCTTTGTGAAAGCCATCACTTTGCGTACGGGAAAAGAATTCGGAATTACCAAGATCGGCTTTGATACTACACTGGCACTCCTTGCCTGTGCAGCTTCTCTGATGATAGCAGGAAGCATAGAAGGTGTACGCGAAGGTACAATCATTGCCGCATTGATCGTAGGACTTTTCGCACGCTTCTTCAACAGACGACTGGGGTTTGTCAATAAAATGATTACCTTTGCACCGAATAAAACACCCATTCAGCCCTATGAAGACAATTGCAATCACCGAACTGACAGAAATTGAAGCAATCATTCGCAAATGTCCTTACTGCACGGTGGGCATCACCGATCTGGAAGGCAACCCTTACGTAGTCCCCATGAACTTTGCTTACAGGGACGGAATTATCTATCTGCACTCCGGTCCCGAAGGCAGCAAAGTAACGATGGCAGAAAAACATCCTCGTGTCTGCATCACCTTCTGCGAAGGACACGAGTTGGTGTATATGCACCGGCAGGTGGCATGCAGTTACAGCATGAAGTCGCGCAGCGTGATATGCCACGGAAACGTCCGTTTCATCGAAGATATGGATGAAAAAAGAGAGGCACTTGATATAATCATGCAGCAATATACAAGCGATGAATTTAAATACAGTGAACCTGCCGTGCGCAACGTAAAGGTTTGGGAAGTAAAAATAGACAAAATGACTTGCAGATCCTTCGGACTGCGACCCAGCGAGGTCACCTCAGAGTAGTTACAAACCCATTTCAAGATGGCTACACCCTTTCCCTCGGATAGCTACACCCTTTACTGCAAATAGCTACACCCTTTTGGTGAAAGGGTGTAGCCCTAATATTCTACAGCGGGTATTCATCAAATGCATATAGCAACGTTGAGAGATACCGTTCGCCTGTATCCGGCAATAATGCAACAATAGTTTTCCCCTCATTCTCCGGAAGAAGTGCCAGACGAGTGGCTGCACTGACTGCCGCCCCGGAAGATATACCTACCAGCAGGCCTTCTTTCTGCGCCAACTCGCGGCCTGTACGGATAGCATCGTCATTTGTTACCTGCAATATTTCATCCACTACTGCCGGATTGTAGTTCTTGGGAACAAAACCAGCACCGATACCTTGTATCTTATGTGCTCCCGGAGCACCTCCTGAAAGTACAGGAGAGTCGGTCGGTTCTACCGCTACCACCTTTACAGCCGGATTATGTTTTTCAAGGCGGCGCCTACTCCACTTACCGTTCCGCCAGTCCCTACACCAGCAACAAAAATATCAACATGACCTTCCGTATCCCGCCAGATCTCCTGTCCTGTAGTACGTTCGTGCATGGCAGGATTTGCGGGGTTGTCAAACTGCTGAAGAATCACCGCACCGGGTGTAGCCGCTTTCAGTTCTTCAGCACGGGCAATAGCCCCCCTTTCATACCATTGGCACCGGGCGTAAGCACCAATTCGGCACCCAAGGCTTTCAGTAAGTTGCGACGCTCAACGCTCATGGTATCGGGCATGGTGAGAATCAACTTATAACCTTTTGAAGCGGCCACAAATGCAAGTCCTATTCCGGTGTTTCCACTGGTAGGTTCTATGATTGTCGCTCCGGGTTTCAGCAAACCGGAAGTCTCGGCATCTTCAATCATTGCCAGTGCCACGCGATCTTTCACGCTTCCGGCAGGATTAAATGACTCCAGTTTCACGATCAGACGGGCTTTCAGCCCCTTTGATTTATTGTAATTACTCAGCTCCATCAGGGGAGTGTTGCCCACCAGATCCGTGAGCTGTTTTGCTATCTTTTTCATAACATATTGGGTTTTAATTTATACTCTTCTTTCTAAATGACAAAGATAGAGGGTTAACGGTTCATAGGAAATACCATATTTGTGGGATTTTCATACTATAAATGAGGGATTTTCGCTGAGAATAGTTACCTTTGTACCCACCTTATTATAAAAAGGATATCCCAATGAGTCCATTGAACTTTACTCACATTTTGACACAGGCAGTCGATGAACTATCGGAAAGCTCATCTTACAAAGGACTGTTTCATCAGCACACGGACGGCACTCCATTGCCTTCGGCTAGGGCACTGCAAGATATTGTAGAGCTATCACGTGCCATCCTCTTCCCCGGTTATTTTGGTAATTCCACAGTCAACAGCCGCACCATCAAATATCACATCGGCGTAAACATCGAACGCTTGTTCGACTTGCTGACCGGTCAGGTACTTGCAGGGCTTTGCTTCACCGGAAACGGAGAATGTGCCTGCTGCACTGAACTTCAGCGTGAAGAAGCGGCACTGATTGCCGCTAAATTCATCAGCAATTTGCCGGGAATGCGCCGTGTGCTGGCCACTGATGTGGCAGCCGCCTACAATGGAGATCCGGCAGCACACAGTTTCGGAGAAGTAATCAGTTGTTATCCCGCCATACGTGCCATCAGCAATTACCGCATTGCGCATGAGTTACTGAAACTCGGTGTGCCCCTTATTCCGCGTATCATCACTGAAATGGCCCACAGCGAAACAGGAATCGATATTCACCCGGGTGCCGCCATCGGCAGCCACTTCACCATAGACCACGGAACGGGTGTGGTAATTGGGGAGACGTGCGTCATCGGAAATAACGTGAAGTTGTATCAAGGCGTAACTCTGGGTGCCAAGAGCTTTCCATTGGATGCAGACGGTAAACCGATCAAGGGTATCCCACGCCACCCAATACTGGAAGACAATGTCATAGTCTATTCCAATGCCACCATTTTAGGACGTATCACTATCGGACAGGGTGCCACGGTAGGTGGTAATATCTGGGTGACGGAAGACGTTCCGGCCGGAGCAAGAATTGTACAGACTAAAGCCAAAAAGTAACCGGCAGTCAGCAAGCAAGCGCCCCGGTTGAGGGACACAAGTGTTCCGGCTGAGCAACACAAGTGTTTCGGAAGAGAGACACAAGCGTTACATCCGAGAAGTATAAGTGTTCCGTAAAAGGGATATTAAGAGAATAGTAATCATCAATAGAAACAATAGATACAGAAGAAGTCACAGCAGCTTCAACCGTAAAATTGTAAATCGTAAAATCAATAATAAACAGATGGAATCCTTTCAAATGATTGCCAAGACCTTTCAAGGTCTGGAAGAAGTATTAGCACAAGAACTGACTGCATTAGGGGCAAACGACATAGAAATAGGCCGACGCATGGTGTCTTTCAGTGGAGACAAGGAAATGATGTACAAGGCAAACTTCTGCTTGCGCACAGCAATCCGTATCCTGAAACCGATCAAGAACTTCACTGCCAAAGATGCTGATGAAGTCTATGAACAAATCAAAGCTATCAGCTGGGAAAACATCCTGGATGTGGAGAAAACATTTGCTGTAGATGCCGTTGTGTTCAGCGAAGAATTCCGTCACTCTAAGTTTGTATCTTATAAAGTAAAAGATGCCATTGTAGATTATTTCCGCGAGAAATTCAACAAACGTCCGTCCGTACGAATCAACCGCCCGGATGTACTGCTGAATATACACATTGCACAAACCACGTGTACGCTTTCGCTCGACTCATCAGGTGAGTCACTACACCGCCGCGGTTATCGTCAGGAAGCGGTAGAGGCTCCGTTGAACGAAGTTCTGGCTGCCGGAATGATCCTCATGACGGGCTGGAAAGGAGGATGTGATTTGATTGATCCGATGTGTGGTTCGGGTACCATCCCCATTGAGGCGGCACTGATTGCACGTAACATTGCTCCGGGAGTATTCCGTAAGGAATTTGCTTTTGAGAAGTGGAATGATTTCGACCAGGATTTATTCGATACGATTTACAACGACGACAGTCAGGAATGTGAGTTTACACATAAGATATACGGATACGACAATAATCCGCAGGCTAACGAAATAGCAACGCACAACATCAAGGCAGCAGGTGTATCGAAAGACATTGTCTTGAAGTTGCAGCCCTTCCAGCAGTTTGAACAGCCGGCGGAAAAGTCCATGATTATCACCAATCCGCCTTATGGGGAACGTATTTCTACCAATAATCTGCTGGGACTGTACCAGATGATAGGCGAGCGTCTGAAACACGCTTTCACCGGAAACACGGCATGGGTGCTCTCTTATCGTGAAGAGTGCTTCGACCAGATAGGACTGAAACCGACTGCCAAAATACCTCTGTTCAACGGTGCACTGGAATGTGAATTCCGTAAATACGAGATTTTCGACGGTAAATACAAGGAATTCAAGAAACAGGAAGGCGAAAGTGAAGAGGGAGAAGACTCTAAAGAATCAGGCTTCAAACCGAAAGAAGGACGGGAGTTCAGACCAAGAGAATCACGTGAATTCAGACCGAGAGAGCCCCGCAAACCAGGAGAATTCAGATCCAGAGATGACAAGCCAAGGGAATTCAGACCAAGAGACAGTAAACCCCGGGAGTTTGGTTCGAGAGAAGACAGGCCCAGAGGGGAATTCAAGCCAAGGGAATTCCGCAAGGATGGAGACAGGGAAAGAAAACCGTTTGACAGAGAACGTCGTCCGGGAGGAAACGGGGAGTTCAAGCCGAAAAGGGAGTTTAAACCAAGAAAGCGGGAAGAGGGAGAGTAAGTTGCTGAGAGACAGTTTGAGGTGCCAAATTGTCACCTCAAACAAAGGAGGTGTTAGATACTCTGCCTTTGCCAAGCTGAGTGCCGCCGTACAAGTGAAAAGTACACCAATGGGCAGAATAGAAGTGAAAGGTTTTAGAAAAGAGAATGACTAACAAAAGACTATGAACATGAAGATAATCAGTAAATGGATGGGAGTGATATTATTGGCATCATCCGCTCTCTTCACAACGAACGTTATGGCACAAGATTTAAAGAAACCGACGCTGGAAGACCTGATCCCCGGCGGAGAAACCTATCGCTTTGCAAAAAGCCTGTACGGACTGCAATGGTGGGGAGACACGTGCATCAAGCCCGAAATAGACTCTTTGTTTGCAGTGAACCCGAAGACAGGAAAAGAAACACTACTCCTGACGCGTGAGAAAATCAACCAGGCACTGGAACAGGAAAAACTGGGTAAACTGAGTCATTTATATCAGGTGAGCCTGCCTTGGGCTGAAAAGACTCAGTTGCTTATCACCCTGCCCGATAATTATATCGTTTACGACTGGAAAGCGGATAAAATCATCAGCAAACAAGCCTTGCCAGAAAAGGCAGCCAATGAGGATTATAATACCGTAAGCGGCCATATTGCTTACACTCTGAATAATAATCTTTATGTTAACGATCGCGCCGTAACCAACAAACCGGAAGGGATCGTATGCGGACAAAGTGTACACCGTAACGAGTTCGGCATCAGCAAAGGAGCTTACTGGAGTCCGAAAGGTGACTTGCTCGCTTTCTACCGTATGGATGAAAGTATGGTAACACAATATCCGTTAGTGGACATCACCGCACGGGTGGGCGAATTGAACAATGTACGTTACCCGATGGCAGGTATGACGAGCCACAAAGTAACTGTAGGCATCTACAATCCCGAAACGCAGAAGACAATTTATCTGAATGCAGGTGATCCTACCGACCGTTACTTCACCAATATAAGTTGGGCACCGGATGCCAAAAGCCTCTATCTCATAGAGCTGAACCGTGATCAGAACCATGCCAAGCTATGCCAGTACAGCGTAGAAACAGGCGAACTGATAGGAACTCTTTTTGAAGAGACACATCCCAAATACGTAGAACCCCAGCACCCCATCGTATTCCTGCCGTGGGACAACAGCAAGTTTATCTACCAAAGCCAACGCGACGGCTTCAACCACCTGTACCTCTACGGCACAGACGGTAAGCTGGTCAAGCAACTGACTTCCGGCAACTGGCTTGTGCAAGATGTGCTTGGCTTCAACAGTGGAAAGAAAGAAATCATCATAGCTTCCACGGAATATTCCCCGTTGCAAAGCAACCTCTTCAAAGTAAGCATAGCAACAGGCAATCGTAGCCCGCTAGGCACACCGGAAGGTATACACCACGGCACACTGAGTGCAAGCGGCAGTTACCTCATAGATACCTATTCCAGCCCTGAAGTGCCACGCAGCATCAACCTTATCGCCACACAAAACGGGAAAAGCATCAATCTGCTGACAGCAGAAGATCCATTCAAGGACTTCACCATGCCAAGCATCGAAGTAGGCACCATCAAAGCTGCCGACGGTATGACTGATCTTTACTATCGTCTCATAAAACCTGCGGACTTTGATCCGAATAAGAAATACCCCACCATTGTCTATGTATACGGTGGACCGCACGCCCAAATGGTCACCGGCGGTTGGCAGAACGGTGCACGTGGCTGGGATATCTACATGGCCAACAAAGGTTACATCATGTTCAGCCTCGACAACCGTGGAAGTGACAACCGCGGACTGGAATTTGAAAATGCTACTTTCCGACATCTTGGCATTGAAGAAGGAAAAGACCAAGTGAAAGGTGTGGAATTCCTGAAAAGTCTGCCTTATGTAGATGGCAACCGCATCGGTGTGCACGGCTGGAGTTTCGGTGGTCACATGACTACGGCATTGCTGCTCCGCTATCCCGAGATATTCAAGGTAGGCGTTGCAGGTGGTCCGGTCATCGACTGGGGATATTATGAAATCATGTACGGAGAACGCTATATGGATACCCCACAGAGTAATCCGGAAGGGTACAAAGAGTGCAACCTGAAAAACCTTGCCGGCAATCTGAAAGGACATCTGCTATTGATCCATGATGATCATGACGACACCTGTGTACCTCAACATACACTTTCGTTCATAAAGGCTTGTGTGGATGCACGCACATATCCGGACCTGTTTATCTATCCCACACATAAGCACAATGTCAGGGGACGTGACCGGGTACATCTACATGAAAAAGATAACCCGTTATTTTGAAGAACATCTTTGATGTACAATTTACCATTTACAATGTACAATTTAGTGCATGAGTAAAATGGTAAAGCACAGAAGAAGAGAAAGAAATGTAAATTGTTAATTGTACTTTAATTGTACTTTGTAAATTGTAAATTGTAAATGAAACCATGAAAGTATTATTATTAGGAAGTGGTGGCCGCGAGCATGCCCTGGCATGGAAAATAGCCCAAAGCCCGAAAGTAGAGAAACTTTTTATCGCCCCCGGTAATGCCGGCACCAGTGCGGTAGGTGAGAACGTATCCATCAAGGCAACTGATTTCCCTGCCTTGAAAGCCTTCGCTTTAGAACAAAAGATAGACATGATCGTGGTAGGTCCCGAAGATCCGCTGGTAGAAGGTATCTACGACAGCTTTACCGGAGATGCCTCCACCCAACATATTGCCATCATCGGCCCTACAGCTAAAGGTGCGCAACTGGAAGGCAGCAAAGAGTTCGCCAAAGGCTTCATGGAACGTCACGGTATTCCCACCGCCCGTTACAAAAGCATCACTGCTGCTAATCTGGACGAAGGCCTTGCTTTCCTTGAAACCCTCGAAGCTCCCTACGTGCTGAAAGCCGACGGCCTGTGCGCCGGGAAAGGCGTGCTCATACTCCCCACGCTCGAAGAGGCCAAGCGCGAGCTGCGCGAAATGCTCGGCGGTATGTTTGGCCAGGCCAGCGCCACAGTTGTTATCGAAGAATTCCTCAGCGGTATAGAGTGCTCCGTATTTGTGCTGACAGACAGTAAGAACTATAAGGTTTTGCCTGTTGCCAAAGATTACAAACGCATCGGTGAAGGCGATAAAGGCCTGAATACCGGTGGCATGGGAAGTGTAACTCCTGTCCCCTTTGCCGACGAGGTATTTATGGAAAAGGTACGTACCCGCATCATCGAACCTACCATCCGCGGATTGCAAGAAGAAAACATCCTTTACAAAGGCTTCATCTTCCTCGGCCTGATCCGTGTGAAAGGTGAACCAATGGTGATAGAATACAACGTCCGTATGGGCGATCCGGAAACAGAAAGCGTCATGTTGCGTATACAAAGCGACTTTGTAGAACTTCTGGAAGGTGTACGCGATGTCAACCTCGACACCAAGACATTGGTGATGGACCCACGGACAGCCGCCTGTGTCATGCTTGTCAGCGGTGGATACCCCGAAGCTTACGAAAAGGGCAAAGTGATGACCGGGTTTGAAGCAGCCACGGACAGTATCCTCTTCCATGCCGGAACCGCAATGAAAGACGGACAAGTGGTAACGAACGGCGGACGCGTGATTGCCGTATGTTCGTATGGTGAAACCAAGGAGGAAGCCCTTGCCAAAAGTTATAAAGTAGCGGATATGATCCACTTCGACAAGAAGTATTTCCGCCGCGACATCGGGTTCGATCTCTAATCACCCCATCACCTTTATTATAATGATACGAAGTAAACGATTACAGAACCGGATTACAGCGGGGCGCTTCACCCTCCCCGCTGCTGTCTTTCTATCACTGTTCTGCTGGGTACTGACTTCCATCTTATTACCCGAGATTCCAGTGATGAAAAGCAATTACCCATTGTGGGAAACCATCTACAACGATTGGATTCCGACATGGGCAAGTGCGCCCCTAAGCTTTCTGCTTTACGGTATAATCGGTTACTTCCTGATAGAGCTGAACAACACCTTCGCCATTATCCGTATGCGGGCATCCGTGCAGACAGCCATTTACTTTCTGCTGATATCTGTCTGTCCTGCCATGCACCAATTATATGCCGGAGACATTGCCTCGACAGCATTTCTGATATCTTTGTTCTTCCTGTTCAAGGGCTATCAACATCCACATCCGGCGGGCATCCTATTCTACTCGTTCCTGTTTATCGGGGCGGGCAGTCTGTTCTTCCGCAACTGACATTGTTCATTCCCATTTTCTGGATCGGTGCATACAGTTTCCAGGCACTCACTCCTAAGAGCTTTTTCGGAGGTCTGATCGGCTGGACGCTCCCCTATTGGTTCCTGTTTGGACATGCCTACTTCTATGGTGAAATAGAATTATTCTATCAGCCATTCATCGAACTGGTGACGTTCCATCCCATTACTTTATGGAACTTCCCATTATGGGAAATCGCTACATTGGGCTATTTGTTCCTGTTGTTCATAGTAAGCTCCGTTCACTGCCTGGTGGCAGGTTACGAAGATAAGATACGTACCCGCAGTTATCTGCATTTCCTTATTTTCCTGACGTTCTGCATCTTCGTCTATATCCTGTTGCAACCGGCACAAACGTTTCACCTCCTGCCCTTGCTGCTGATAGGCGTCAGCATCCTGACAGGACATTTCGTGGTACTGACGAACAGTCGGGCTTCTAATGTGTTTTTTTCATTTGTGCCCTTGCCGGGCTTATACTCTTATTCGGATTTAACGTATGGATGCTTTTGTAGACTCATTGGTTCAACTCCTGATAGACTGGGGCTATCTCGGTTTATTTATCTCCGCCTTACTGGCAGGAAGCATCGTTCCGTTCAGTTCGGAACTGGTGATGATAGCACTGGTAAAGGTAGGGCTCAGTCCGGTGATGTGTGTACTCTTCGCCACGTTGGGTAATACGATTGGCGGTATGACGTGCTACTACATGGGGCGTCTGGGTAACGTAGTCTGGATAGAAAAATATTTCAAAGTAAAAAAGAAAAAGTAGACAAGATGCAGACTTTCCTTCAAGGTAAAGGAGCATTGATGGGCTTTTTTCGCATTCCTGCCCTTCGTGGGCGAAGTAATTGCCATTGCACTGGGTTTCATGCGCAGCAATGTATGGCTGACTACTTCGTCCATGTTTGCCGGAAAGCTGATACGGTATGCCGTGATGCTGCTGGCATTGCAGGGAGTAATATCTATGTTTTAAGTTATGAAACGAATTATAGAACGTACGGAAGATGGAAGCGCAACACTGTTTGTGCCCGAACTGGATGAACATTATCATTCGGTGAAAGGGGCGCGTACAGAGTCGCAGCATATCTTTATCAACATGGGGCTGAAAGCCTCTGCCGCACCGCAACCGCACGTTCTTGAGATAGGCTTCGGCACCGGACTGAATGCCTTGCTCACACTGGAAGCTGCCGAACAGGATGCGCGTCCCGTACATTATACCGGTATCGAGCTCTATCCCCTTGCCTGGGAAGAAGTCGATGCACTAGGATATAGCAATAACCCGCTGTTCAAGCAGCTGCACACCGCCCCGTGGGAAGAAGACGTAAAAATATCCCCGCACTTCACCCTGCGGAAGATAAAGATGGATGCGATTAGTGATAAGTGGTTATCACTAAATCCTGATCTCGTTTACTTCGATGCTTTCGCCCCTGAAAAGCAACCAGAAATGTGGAACGAGCAATTATTTCGCTCTCTTTACGTTTATATGAATACAGGGGGAATATTGACGACGTATTGCGCCAAAGGTGTCATCCGCCGTATGTTGCAAACTGTGGGCTTCCGTGTGGAGCGCCTTCCGGGACCTCCGGGGGGAAAACGGGAGATACTGAGGGCAACGAAAGAGAAACCATAAAGAGTAATCAATTATAAAAACCATAAATATAATAATGAAACGAACATTCCTGTACATCCTCGCTGCCTTGCTCGCCGCATCCTGCAAGAACAGCAGCGTCCAAAATAATAAGAGTGAAGGCGATAAGCCCGTCATCACTGTCACTATTGAGCCATTACGCTATTTCACAGAAACCATTGCAGGCGATAAATTCAAGATAGTCAGCATGGTTCCGAAAGGAAGCAGCCCCGAAACCTACGACCCTACCCCCCAGCAACTCGTAGATCTTGCCAAGAGCAAAGCCTACTTCCGGATCGGCTACATCGGTTTTGAACAAACCTGGATGGACAAGCTGACGGATAACGCTCCGCACCTGCAATTCTTCGATACTTCCCGCGGCATCGACCTGATTTATGATTCCTCACACGCCCACCATCATCACGATGCCGATGAACCTCACGCCCACGATTCCATCCAAGACGATGAGCATCAGCATCTTTTGGGTGTGGAACCACACGTTTGGAGTTCTGCCTATAATGCACAGATTATTGCCGGAAATATCGTAAATGCACTGTGCGCCATCGACAAAGGCAATGAAGAAGTCTATATGGAGCGTTACAAAAGTCTCTGCAACCAGATTGAACATACCGATAGCCTTATTTGTCACATGCTGTCGGCTCCCAATGCGGACCGTGCTTTCATGATTTATCATCCGGCATTATCTTACTTTGCCCGCGACTACGGTCTGCATCAGATTTCCATCGAAGAAAATGGTAAAGAGCCTTCTCCCTCCCACCTCAAGAATCTGATAGACACTTGTAAAAAGGAGAAAGTCCGTGTTATCTTCGTACAACCTGAATTTGACCGTCGCAATGCAGAGATTATTGCCAAACAGACGGGAACGAAGGTAATCCCTATCAATCCGCTTTCTTACGATTGGGAAGAAGAAATGTTGAACATTGCCAAGGAATTGGTCGTTAAGAACTAAAGACATCGTCAAGCAGTAAACAAATGGGTACGCCTCTTATTGAAATAAAGAATCTCAGTGCCGGCTATGACAGCCGCACGGTATTACGCAACATAAACCTCACCGTTTACGACCGGGACTTTCTGGGCATCATCGGCCCTAATGGCGGCGGAAAAACAACTCTCATCAAATGTATACTTGGTCTGTTGAAACCTACTGGAGGGGAAATTCTTTATAGAGGTGGACGAGCACTCAAAATGGGATATCTGCCACAATACAACAGTATAGATCGTAAGTTTCCCATTACAGTGGAAGAAGTAATCCTTTCCGGACTCAGCTCGCAAAAGTCACTTATTTCACGCTTCACCGCAGCACATCGGGAGAAAGCCCGCCAAGTGATTGCCCGTATGGGATTGGAAGGATTGGAAGAACGTGCTATCGGTGCACTAAGCGGCGGACAATTGCAACGTGCTTTGCTGGGGCGTGCCATCATCTCCGATCCTCAACTCGTTGTCCTAGACGAACCCAGTACCTATATCGACAAGCGTTTCGAAGCCCGCCTCTACGAACTATTGGCAGAGATTAACCACGACTGCGCCATCATTCTTGTCAGCCATGACATCGGCACAGTACTGCAACAAGTGAAGTCCATCGCCTGCGTGAATGAAACACTGGATTATCATCCCGACACGGGGATAAGTGAGGAATGGTTGGAACGGAACTTCAACTGTCCGATAGAGTTATTAGGGCACGGAGCACTGCCCCATCGCATATTGGCAGAGCATAAACATGGCGACGAATGTGGATGCTGTAATTGCGAACATTAAACATCAAAGCTATAATATTTGAAACTTTTCTCTACAAAAAATCAATGTATATCTTTTAACCTATCCTAATAAATATGCCTTACCTCCACGCATTTAGCAGTTAAATCACTATATTTGCGGCCGTATATACAAAAAATACAGAGCTATAACTTAAAAACATAACGAATTCTTTCCGAATGAAACAGTACAGAACCGTAAACAACCTTGTGGGTTGGATTACTTTCCTCATTGCAGCTACGGTCTATTGCATGACTATTGAGCCGACTGCAAGTTTTTGGGACTGCCCGGAGTTCATCACTACCGGCTACAAACTGGAAGTAGGACACCCGCCCGGAGCACCTTTCTTCATGCTGGTAGCCAACCTGTTCTCACAATTTGCCTCCGACCCGAGCACTGTTGCCAAAATGGTAAACTATATGAGTGCACTGATGAGTGGCACTTGTATCCTGTTCCTGTTCTGGAGCATCACGCACCTGGTGCGCAAACTTGTTGTTACAGATGAGAATAATATTACCCGCGGACAACTGATTACCATCATGGGTAGCGGTCTGGTAGGCGCACTGGCATATACATTCAGTGACACCTTCTGGTTCAGTGCCGTCGAAGGTGAAGTTTACGCATTCTCTTCTCTTTTCACAGCCGTTGTATTCTGGCTGATACTGAAATGGGAGGATGTGGCGAACGAACCTCACAGCGACCGCTGGCTTATCCTCATCGCTTACCTCACGGGACTTAGTATCGGCGTACACTTGCTGAACTTGCTCTGCTTGCCTGCCATCGTACTGGTTTACTATTACAAGAAAGTGCCCAACGCAAATGCCAAGGGTTCATTACTGGCATTGCTCGCTTCGGGCATTCTGGTTGCCGCCGTACTTTATGGCATGGTACCGGGTATTGTAAAAGTAGGAGGCTGGTTCGAACTGTTCTTCGTGAATACACTGGGAATGTCTTTCAACAGCGGTGTAATGGTTTACATCATTGTATTGGCAGCTTCCATCATCTGGGGAGTATACGAAAGCTACACGGAAAAGAACAAGATGCGCATGTCCGTCTCCTTCGTACTGACAATTGCCTTGTTGGGTATTCCCTTCTACGGACACGGAACGAGCGCTGTTATTATAGGTATTATTGTTATCGCCTTCCTGTTCTTCTACCTCAGCCCGAAGATGCAGGCAAGTATGAAAGAGAAATATCGTGTTTCTGCGCGTACGCTCAACACCTCGCTGTTGTGTACCATGATGATTGTCATCGGATATTCTTCCTACGCCATTATCGTGATCCGCTCTACCGCCAATACTCCGATGGACCAGAACTCTCCGGAAGACATCTTCACGCTGGGTGAATATCTGGGCCGTGAACAATACGGAACCCGCCCGTTATTCTACGGACAGGCATTCTCTTCCAAAGTAGCCCTCGATGTAAAAGATGGCTATTGCGAACCGCGTATCTCGTACAACGGAACCAAATTTATCCGCAAGGAAAAAGCCACTCCCGATGAAAAGGACAGCTATATTGAAATCCCCGGACGTATCGAATACGAATACGCGCAGAATATGCTTTTCCCGCGTATGTACAGCAGTCAGCACGCCAGGGAATATCAAGCCTGGGTAGACATTAAGGGCGAAGACGTTCCCTATGACCAGTGCGGACAAATGGTGATGGTGAACATGCCCACACAATGGGAGAACATCAAGTTCTTCTTCTCCTACCAACTGAACTGGATGTACTGGCGATACTTCATGTGGAACTTCGCCGGACGCCAGAACGACCTGCAAGGCAGCGGAGAAATAGAACATGGTAACTGGATCACCGGCATCCCGTTCATTGACAACTTCCTGGTGGGCGACCAGAGTCTGTTGCCACAGGAACTGCAAAACAATAAGGGCCACAACGTCTTCTACTGTCTGCCTTTATTGCTCGGTATCATCGGCCTTCTATGGCAGGCATACCGCGGACAGAAGGGTATTCAACAATTCTGGGTAGTGTTCTTCCTGTTCTTCATGACGGGTATCGCCATTGTGCTCTACCTGAATCAGACACCGAGCCAGCCGCGTGAACGCGACTATGCATACGCCGGATCATTCTACGCCTTTGCCATCTGGATAGGTATGGGTGTGGCAGGTATTATCCGCCTGTTGCAACACTACGCCAAGATGAAGGAACTTCCGGCCGCAACACTGGCATCCGTTGTCTGCCTGTTCGTGCCCATACAGATGGCAAGCCAGACGTGGGACGACCATGACCGCAGCGACCGCTACCTGGCACGTGACTTCGGCCAGAACTATCTGATGTCTCTGCAAGAAACCGGCAATCCGATTATCTTCACCAACGGTGATAATGATACATTCCCCTTGTGGTACAATCAGGAAACAGAAGGATTCCGCACGGATGCACGTACTTGTAACCTCAGTTACTTACAGACAGATTGGTATATCGACCAGATGAAGCGTCCTGCCTACGATTCTCCGTCATTGCCCATCACTTGGGACCGTATGGATTACGTGGAAGGAACCAATGAATACATTCCTGTACAGGCCGATTACAAGAAGAGCATCGACGCCCTCTATGCCGAAGCTGAAAAGCAGGCACTGAACGGTAACCCGGAAGCTCTGGTAAATGTGCAGAAAGAGTTTGGCGAGAATCCGTACGAACTGAAGAACATCCTGAAGTATTGGGTACGAAGCAAAAAATGAAGATCTCAAAGTAATTCCTACGGACAGCATTGTACTGAAGGTGGATAAGGAAGCTGTACGCCGCAGCGGCATGATGATACCGGGCGACAGTATCCCCGATTACATGCACATCTCACTGAAAGGCAAACGCGCCCTTTATAAAAGCGAACTGATGATGCTTGAGATGCTGGCAAATACCAATTGGGAACGTCCTATCTACATGGCAGTCAGCGTAGGTACGGAGAATCACCTCGGCATGGGTAATCACTTCATACAGGAAGGCCTAACCTATCGCTTCACTCCGTTCGATACCGACAAGACAGGCGTCAAACTGGATAGCGAAAAGATGTATGACAACCTGATGAACAAGTTCAAGTTCGGTGGCATCGACAAGGAAGGTATCTATATTGATGAAAACGCCATGCGTATGTGCTATTCTCACCGACGTATCTTCTCACAACTCGTAGGTCAGTTGATACGTGAAGGCAAGAATGACAAGGCCAAGAAAGCATTGGACTACGCAGAGAAGATGATTCCTGCCTACAATGTGCCGTACGACTGGCAGAACGGTGCCGTACAAATGGCAGAAGCATACTATCAACTGGGCGAAACGGAAAAAGCCGACAGCATTATGAAGGCACTCGCCGACAAGGCCGTGGAATACCTCACTTGGTATCTGAGCCTGGATGAACAACGTTTTGCTATGTCCAGCCGTGAAATCATCGACTATCAGCTGCCTATCCTCAGTTCAGAAGTGAAGCTTATGCAGAAGTATAATTCCGAACTGGCTCCGATATATGACAGCAAGTTGAACGAATTGTATCAGATGTGCGTTGACCGTATGAAATAAGAAATAGCGATTAGCGGTTAGTGATAAGTGATTAACGGCTGTGCCGTAACATCGCGCACTAACCGCTAATCACTTATCACTAATCGTTAATCACTAATAACCGTGTTTATAGAACAGCCTCCCGAGTTTGTCCGAAAGCTATATCCCGGTGCCATTTGGCGAATGGATCCGAACGAGAAATCCGTCTACCTGACTTTTGATGATGGTCCCATCCCCGAAGTAACCCCATGGGTACTTGAACTATTGGATAAACATGACATCAAAGCCACCTTCTTCATGGTGGGAGACAATATACGCAAGCATCCCGATGTATTCCAAATGGTAGTAGATGGCGGCCACCGCATCGGAAACCATACATTCAATCATATCCGCGGATTCGAATATCTGTCCGAAAATTATCTGGCCAATACGGACAAGGCCAACGAGATGATGAAAACGGATCTGTTCCGTCCACCCCACGGTCATATGCGCTGGGGACAGTATTTCACCTTGAAACGGCATTATAAGATAGTGATGTGGGATTTGGTTACGCGTGACTACAGTAAGAAATTGCGCGGTCCGCAAGTACTTGCCAATGTGATGAGATATGCACGGAACGGGTCTATTATCACTTTTCACGACTCGCTGAAGTCCTGGAATAACGGCAACCTGCAATATGCACTGCCGCGGGCATTGGATTTTCTGGAAGAGGAAGGATACGAGTTTAAATTGCTATAAGGTTTCACCACAGAATAACACAGAGTCCCACTGAGTTCATTTCAAATTGATTGAACTCAGTGGGACTCTACTATTTCAAGACGAGATTTATTTAATTGTCACCGTCAACGGATTACGTACCTTCTGAGCATAGTTTGCCATGTATTCATTCCATGCTTCCGGAGTTTTGATGTCAGCCTTGTCCCAGGCAGCACCCCAGTAGTAAACATACTCTGAACCCGGTTCATAATCGCTGATAGCCAATACATGGCCGTCGGCACCACCACGCAGTTCATTCTTTTCCTTTTCAGGGAAGAGCAACGATTTTGCCTCTTTCACTGTAGTCGGGAAAGCAGCACCTACAAATATCTTACCGTTATTATTATTCACATTGTCCGTAGGGTCCACATAAGTGATATAGCCGGCAGCAGCATCAGCAACAACAGCACCATCCGGTTCGTGCAACACGATACCTGTAGCCACGGGAGTAGTCTCTTTCAGGTTATCAAAAGAAACCGCAGTCTTATTCAAGTGAGAGCCTGCATCCAGCGTGATAACACGTGTTTCAATCACTGTTGAGTCACCCTTGATAGTCAGCGGATTGTAAACCAGCTTCACAGTGAAACGCAACGGACCGTTATCCAGAATATCCTGTGTAGCGTAGCAATACGGATAAACGATTTCACCGTCGGGCATCAAAGCAGCAGTACCGCCACCCAGCGTAGGACCTACTTTATAGCAGTCCAGACCGTTTCCGTGGTCTACGTGATAAGATACCGATTGATACAATTCCTGTGCAGCTTTCGGATCAGTTTTCTTCAATTCAGCGATCTTTGCTTTAGTCTCCGGATTCAACTCACCTGCATAACGGGCTTCTACAACCGGTTCGGTGGTATTGTACTTCGTCCAAACATCATAACCGAAAGCACGTTCGCCAGTCTTTTTTGCAAAGCAGGACCATACGCACGGAAAGCAACCAGGTCATTTTCCCAAGCTACATCATCCACACGTTCAGGATAATATCTTCCGCAAGCCTTTACTGCAAAAGCTTCAGGCGTGCCTGCCTGAATGGTATAAACAGCCGTACCGTTAGCAGCTACGCTTGCAGGGAAAATCACTTTTTCATCATAAGTAATCTGATAGGGGACTTGTTGTCCGTCAGCATTCAGAACCACAATCTGTGCTGTGTCAGCCAGTTTCAGTTGGTTGGCGATGTCGCTCATAGCCACCTCAACCATTTCATTGGAACGCTCCATTGCCAAAGGATTGCTTACCGTTACGGTAACTACATCCTTAGTGTTGGTGCAGGCAAAACATACGAATGCTGTTGCCAGTAAAAGGAATAACTTTTTCATATTGCTTAATCAATTGATAATTGAAAAACGGATAATGGATTATGAAGATATAGAAAATGGGAAAAATGGATAACTGACAGCATCAATTATCCATTTCCCATTATTTATTCATATACTTATTTAGGCTGTTTGCCAATGTAAGCCAGGATACCACCGTCAACGTAGAGTACGTGACCGTTTACGAAATCAGAAGCGTCGGAAGCCAGGAATACGGCAGGTCCCATCAAATCTTCAGGAGTTCCCCAACGGGCAGCCGGAGTCTTGGCAACGATAAATGCATCGAACGGATGACGGGAACCGTCAGCTTGCGGTTCGCGAAGCGGTGCAGTCTGCGGAGTAGCGATGTAACCCGGGCCGATACCATTACACTGGATGTTGTACTCACCGTACTCGGAAGCGATGTTACGAGTCAGCATCTTCAATCCACCCTTGGCAGCAGCATAAGCAGACACAGTCTCACGACCCAATTCACTCATCATAGAGCAGATGTTGATAATCTTACCGTGACCTTTCTTTATCATAGAAGGGATAACAGCCTTGGATACGATAAACGGAGCGTTCAAGTCTACGTCGATCACCTGACGGAATTCAGCAGCAGACATTTCGTGCATCGGAATACGCTTGATGATACCTGCATTGTTCACCAGAATATCGATCACGCCCACTTCTTTCTCAATCTGGGCAACCATAGCGTTCACCTGCTCTTCATTTGTCACGTCGCATACATAACCTTTAGCATCGATGCCTTCAGCTTTGTAAGCAGCCAGACCTTTGTCCACTAATTCTTGTTTGATGTCGTTGAACACGATTTTTGCACCGGCTTGTGCATAGGCAGTTGCCAGAGCGAAGCCAATTCCGTAAGAAGCACCGGTTACAAGTGCTACTTTGCCTTCTAATGAAAAGTTTACCATAATTTATTTACTTAGGTTTATTAATAACTTGTTTCTAATTACGATTCAAAGTCTCGGTTTACTCAATTTATTACTTCAGGTCGGTAATCAAAGAGAAGTCCTGATCTCCATAGTCCAGGTTTTCACCACCCATACCCCAGATAAAAGTATAATTATGAGTAGCGGCAGCAGAATGGATAGACCATTCCGGAGACAAAACAGCCTGGTCGCCCTTCATCCATACATGGCGGGTTTCGTCAACTTCGCCCATGAAGTGGCAAACTGCATGTTCTTCGGGTACTTCAAAATAGAAATAAGCTTCCATACGACGGCTATGAACATGTGCCGGCATCGTATTCCATACACTACCCGGTTTCAGTTCGGTCATACCCATCTGCAACTGGCAGGTAGGCAATACCTGACTGACCAGCATCTTGTTGATGCAACGATGGTTGGACCCTTCCAATGAACCCATTTCAGCAACGATGGCATCTGCCTTGGTCACTTTCTTATCGGGATAGTTACGATGAGCAGTCAGTGAGTTGAAGTAGAACTTGGCGGGATTCTTTTCATCCTTGCTTTCGAAAGTTACTTCACGATCGCCCGAACCCAGGTAGAGAGCTTCCTTATAATCCAATTCGAATACAGCGTTACCGGCTTTTACCACACCAGGACCGCCTACATTAAAGATACCCATTTCGCGACGGGTCAGGAAGAAAGGAGCCTTCAACGGATCAATAGCTTCCAGTTTCAACACTTCGCCCACGGGCATTGCACCACCTACAACCATACGGTCGTACATGGAATATACCATATTTACTTCGTTAGCAGAGAAGACTTTTTCGATAAGAAAATCACGACGGATACGCTTGGTATCATAACTTTTTGCGTCTTCGGGATGCGCTGCATAGCGAATTTCATAGTTCGTTTTCATAATTCTATTACGTTTTAAAGTTGATAATAATCGGTTATTGGCATACTTCGTTTACGTACACGATGCAAATGTAGCAAAAGAAAACGGAGAAACATTGTGTTTTTGTACCAATTATATAGTAATATTGTTCAAATGGAAGAAAAAAGAGGAAATCTTTAACAGAAAATAATAGAAAGAGGCGATAAGGATTTAAACCTACCGCCTCCGTCTTATATATTGCATTTAACTCTCTACAAAATTCAATTTGAAGTTTAACACATTAGCTATTCCCTAAGCAATGGCTATTTGATATCAGGGCTATTTTTAATTCTTTGCAAATGATAATTGCCGATCAATCTTATATAACTTATCCCCTTATCACTACTAGTTGGGGATCGCTTCGTTAATACCAAACTGCAATTTTGCCGCATTTTTGTATCCAAGGTTTCAAAAACCTCAAAAGGAATGTTAATTTTCTCTGGATATGCAAAGATTATATATCGAAGCTTCCCACTTAGATCAAAGTCCAGAAAGATTAAAAACAAATCAAATTCACTATCTGTCAGATCAATATCTTTCAAATATGGCTTGAGATAAGTGTTGAGTATGTCTGTAGAATCTCCCTTGGCCTGTGCCTTAAAAACCTCTCTCCACTCAGCTTCATTTGTTAGACCTTCAAAAGGGTTAATAACATTAGAAACAAAACACTATTGTTGACGTATTTTATTTCATACGTATTGTTTACTCCTTGGTAGTACTCTTTTTTTTTTTCCATTTGCTCTTGAGCGCACATGAAGCTGCAATCAATTAAAGCAAACAACAAAAAAATAGATATTTTCTATACTTTTTTTTTTTCCATAATGCTAAATTCATTGGCAATAGTGTACGTTCAAATTCTATCATACTATTACATGATAGCGAACCATACCCATATACTGTTTGGAAAAGGTGGAACATCCCATGAAAGAAAGACTCACTATCTATATTAGATTCATTCTGAAATCGAAATTTCTACTGCCCCCAAAAAGTACTACAAAAAATTCCAGTTTTACTATTTTATACAAATAAAAAAGCCACGAATATATTTTATTCGTGGCTTTTATACTATTCTTCAAAAAGTTGTTGTCCTACCAAGATTCGAACTTAGACAAACAGAACCAAAAACTGTTGTGCTACCATTACACCATAGGACAAACACAGGGTGCTCTGTTAAAAAGCGGTGCAAAGATAAAAGTATGCCCCGAAATATCCAAATATTTCGAGGCATTTTTTCTTATTTGCTACTAATTTGCCTTTTATTTGGCTATAATCAGGTAGTAATTCTTCTTTCCGCGCTGCACAAGCAGATATTTTTCATCCAAAAGGTCAGCAGAAGTAATCACTTGGTCGAAGGCTTCCAGCTTCTCTTTATTGAGAGAAACGCCGCCACCTTGCACCAATTTACGCATTTCACCTTTGGAGGCAAAAACGGCTGCATTATCCGTGAACAGATCGACAGCTTTCACACCGGCAGACACAGCATCCTTGGAAACCTCAAACTGGGGAACACCCTCGAACACAGCCAGCAGGGTATCTTCATCCAACTTCTTCAATGCATCGGAAGTTGCATTGCCGAACAATATATTAGACGCATCCACCGCTGCATTATAGTCTTCTTCGGAATGAACCATAATAGTCACCTCTTTTGCCAAACGTTTCTGAAGAACACGCAAGTGCGGTGCAGCTTCATGCTCAGCTGTCAAGGCTTCAATCTCCTCTCTTGACAGGGAAGTGAATATCTTGATATAGCGTGCTGCATCAGCATCACTCACGTTCAACCAGAACTGATAGAATTTATATGGGGAAGTATAACGGGGATCAAGCCAGATATTGCCGGATTCAGTCTTGCCAAACTTACCGCCGTCAGCCTTCGTTATCAGCGGACTGGTCAGTGCAAATACTTCGCCACCATTGGTACGACGAATCAGTTCGGCACCTGTCGTGATGTTACCCCATTGGTCTGAACCACCCATTTGCAGTTTGCAACCTTTGGTTTCATACAGATGTAGGAAGTCGTAGCCTTGCAACAACTGATAAGTGAATTCCGTGAAAGACAAACCGTCACGAGCCTCACCGTTCAGACGCTTCTTTACAGAATCTTTCGCCATCATGTAGTTTACAGTGATATGCTTACCTACTTCACGGGCAAAGTCAAGGAAAGTGAAGTTCTTCATCCAGTCATAGTTATTCACCAATTCTGCACGGTTAGGAGCATCGGATTCGAAATCCAGAAACTTGCTCAACTGCTTCTTCATACCATCCAGATTGCGTTGCAGGATTTCTTCTGTGAGCAGATTACGCTCTGCCGACTTACCGGAAGGATCACCAATCATACCCGTAGCACCACCGATCAGTGCCATCGGCTTGTGTCCGCAACGTTGGAAATGACGCAGTATCATTACACTGCAAAGATGTCCAATGTGCAATGAATCCGCCGTAGGGTCAAAACCTATGTATGCGGTCACTTGTTCCTTAGCCAGAAGTTCTTCCGTACCAGGCATCATATCGTGGAGCATGCCACGCCATCTCAATTCTTCTACAAAATTCATCGAATGATTAACTATTTAAATATTTGATATACTTTGTAATTGCAAAAGTACGACTCTTTATCTGAACTAACAACTCTTATTGCCTAAAAAAAGATTTCGCTCACATTCTTACTAATCGTTCTCCTGAGTTCCTCAAGGGGAGTTTTACGGAGGATGGCAGCCCGTTCATAAAGCGTATCGACAGATGCCGTACTTTCATCCGTCTCAATAAACAACCGTTCAGACGGCATTATACGCAACGCTTCCTCCTGATATTTCTCTCCGAAAGAAAGATAGAAACCATGTCGGAGATATTCTTCTGCAAGAGCCGCTTTTCCACGAAACCCGTGAATAATCCAGGGTTTCACCGGTCGTATCTTCTGTTTCAGTTTCAGAAGTTCATCTACCGCTTTCACCAGATGAATGATTAACGGCTTATCCGCCTCTTCGGCCAGACGTGCCTGATATTCAAACACTTCTATCTGCAAAGTCAAAGGTGCTTCAGCCAATTTATCCAATCCGGCCTCACCCACAGCCAACACCTGGGGATGATCCAGTAATTCTTCAAAACGGGCCTTACTGTCATTCAGGGAAGCTGCGAAAGAAGCGATATACCACGGATGTATTCCCACAGAATACCAGCCTTCCGTTTGCGGAACAAACGATTCGGGGAAACAGTTCACAATAGCCGTTCCGGGCACTTGTGGCCGCCGATGTGTATGTATATCAACAGGAATTATCATGCGAATAGTACAGGAAATAGTTTTTTATGGAACGGGATCATATCCGGAACCTCCCCAGGGGTGGCAGCGCAAAATACGCCGGATTGCCAGATACAGCCCTTTGAACGGTCCATGTTTCTTTATCGCCTCAACGGCATATTGCGAACAGGTAGGGGTGAAACGGCATGAAGGGGAAGTCAGGGGCGAAATACACTTCTGATAGAAATAGATGGGAAGCAACAGCAGGTATGAAAGCAGCTTTTTCATGACTGCCCTGCGCTACCGGTTTCCTCAGCAGACGCAGCATTTTCTCCGGCTTTCTGCACAGCAACATCTGCCAATACCTTCTCCGTGATACGTGCCAGTGCAATCTTCATTCTTTCCTCTATCTCCACCGAATCGACTAACCGGTCGGAAAGATAAATGAAAGCCACAGCAAGTTGCCGTCCTTCATCCTGAAGCGCCTGCAATAATCCATGCTTATTTTTCCGGTACGCCTCACGTATCTGGCGTTTTACACGGTTGCGCTTTACCGCACGTTTAAAACGACGCTTTGACACACTGACAAGTATGGAAACAGGCGCTTCCAACTCCTCTACCGGCAGATACACCACACGCAGAGGAAAGACGGAAAACGAACGTGCGCCGCCTGAAAACATCTTGTCGATGACTTTCTTCTTATCCAGCCTTTCGGACTTGTGCAGGGTATTAAGCATTCTTAGCTACGAGTTACAAGCTACGAGCTACAAGTAGTTCGCAGTAAATAAGTTACGAGCTACAAGTTTAAGCTGTAAATGACATGCTGCTTCCGCATGGCACTTGTAGCCCGTAGCTTGTAGCTCGTAACTCTAAAATTATTTTCCTTTGTTATTCTCCTTGATGAACATATCCAGCGCAGCCGTCATAGAAGGCGCCTGTACACTGGGAGCTTCAAGTCGAGGCGGAGTCCGGCATCACGTACAGCCTGGGCAGTAGTGGAGCCAAACGTACCGATTTTGATTTCTTTCTGTTGGAAGTCCGGGAAGTTCTTCTTCAAAGAAGTCACTCCTGCAGGGCTAAAGAACACCAACATATCATAATCAAACTCTTCTTCTGAAGTAAAATCATTACTTACTGTGCGATACATAACAGCTTCTGCGTTCTGTATCTTGTTTTTATCCAAGAGATCCTTAATCTCATCCGTATGTACATCCGACATCGGAACCAGATACTTTTCGGTCTTGTGCTTAACAATAGAAGGCAACAAGTCTTCAAACTTTCCGGTATTTCCAAAGAAGATCTTACGTTTGCGGTATTGCACATACTTTTGGATGTACAATGCAACAGCTTCTGTCACACAGAAATACTTCATAGTTTCCGGTATGGTTACACGCAATTCTGTACACAGGTGGAAGAAATGGTCAATAGCATGACGCGATGTGAAGATAACTGCTGTGTAATCCAGAATAGACACTTTCTGCTGCCTGAACTCTTTAGCAGATACACTTTCCACCTTAATAAACGGGCGAAAATCAATTTTCACACCGTACTTCTGGGCGATGTCGTAGTAAGGAGATTTCTCTGATGCCGGTTTCGGCTGCGACACAAGTACTTTCTTAATTTTCAACGTCCTAAAAATTTATTATCAAATAATCATTTAGTTGTAACACACCTCGATACATGATAAAACAAGGTATGATTTCAAGGGCACAAAAAAGTACAAAATTAAAAGCAAAATGCCATATAAATTGCCACAAAAAAGCTTTATCAACTTATATAACATCAATATTTTAGTAAAAAGACCAAAAATAAACCGATTATCACAGTTGCCTGAAGACTTAAATCGAAGTAAACAAGGAACAAAGCAAACGGGAAAAGGGTAAATCCAAGGTAGTAAAGTAGAGTAGAATAGGACTCCATCCAAAGACCGGTACGACTCGCGTCAAAAAAAATCCAGCCCAGAAAAGAGTAAGTCACCCACTTCCAGAAAAGATAAAGCAAAGCCAGTACGAGATATCCCCCGAGCAAAACGTAAGGAGAGACGTGTTCGCCCAACTCCGGCCTGACATCAACAAAATAGTTGAAAGTACAGACGGAAGCCAACACACAAGTCTGTAGAATCAGCAACAACATATAGCGCATATCCGTAGCGGTGGTAGCGGCAAAGATGCTGGTTCGTTCACGATTGAGAAGGAAGTCCTTCACCAACTGCACCAGGAACTTGCGACTGCGGGACAATACATAGGCTGACATGAAAAAGCAGCACAACAGGAGCACTGTGATCCCATCGTCCAACTTAGGAGAATAAGGAATGGGCATCCCCTCAAAACCCGCTATCCATGTCAACAAGAGCCCGATCATATTGCCGCAAACTTACGTATGGAACTATCCCAGACAGGTATGGTATGAATCAGTTCGACAGCTTCCTGCGGAGTGCTTGCTACGTGCCAGATGGCACCGTGCTGCTGCCTCATAAAGTTTTCGTCCATAGCACGCTGCAACATAGCCAGGAGGGGATCGAAAAAGCCGTTAGTGTTTAAGATGACAACAGGATTCAGGTAGAGACCCAGTTGTTTCCAAGTGATAATTTCCAGTAATTCTTCCAAAGTGCCGCATCCACCGGGCAATGCGATGACAGCATCGCTCAGATCCGCCATTTTTTGCTTGCGCTGGTGCATGTTTTCCACTTCTATCATCTCCGTAAGCCCCTTGTGTTGCCAGCCTTGCTCCACCATAAAATGAGGAATAACACCGGTCACCTCTCCGCCCGCCGCCAGCACTGCATCAGCGGTAGCACTCATCAATCCGATGCCTCCCGCGCCATTTATCAGACGGATGTGGCGCTGTCCCAACAAAGTACCCAATTCGCGGGCTGCTTCAAAATAAGCGGAATCAATCTTGGTGCTCGAAGCACAATATACGCATACGGAAGTTATCTTATTCATGGAAATTGCTATACCTTATATTATTAATGTGCACAAAGGTATGGATTTTCAGCGATATCTTAAAAATATCACTAATTTTGTGAGCACAAAGTACTGCTTTATAAAAAGCCGGAATTGTCAAAGCTCTGAGAAACAATTAACCGGATTTACCATCACCTATAAAAACATAGATAATTATGATTAAACAAGATTACCTGATACGAATGATTCAAGAGATCATTTCTTTGATTGTGAACGCCCTGCTCAAGAAAAAAAGAAGTATCGCTGGAATGAATGGACTGAATATGACGGTCTGACCCGGCAGATATTAGGTTTCCCTACCGATGAGCTGTTAAGTATGGATATGCAAGAACTGGTAGACCGGTATAAAGGCGATCCCAATGAAATGGGGAAAATAGAACTTGCCGCCATGACTATGCTGAAGATATCTGATGATATGGAAGCAGACGACTTGCTGCGGAAATCCAAGCTTCATCAGGATGGGCTTGAATTATTGAAGTATGTACAGAAGGAGAGCAATAGTTTTTCTATCCAGCGGGTACAACTGATTAATATGCTGGAGACATCGCAAGCGTAAGGCATAAAGTTAAGGTGACTTTGTTGTACTAAATCCCTTCCATATAAGGCAAAAGACGGATTATAATCCCCTTCCTATTCAATATCAGGAAGGGGATTTTTCTTTCTATCCGGTGGATTAATCTTACCCTCCTAAAAAAAAAATCCTCCCCGAAAGTAAAATAGTAATCCAACACAAAGCATTAGCAGAGTAATTTTACGCTCAACATCCACTGAATAGACAAATTCACTGAATCATTAATTTTATATCTAATTTATTCTAATGCTTATGAAAAATGTATTGAAACTTATTTTTTCTTCTTTGTTAGTACTCCCATTCACAATGAATGCCCAGCAACAAGATTTTCCGGCAGGAACCACTCCCAATGAGCATAACATCAATGGGGCTGATTATCCCCGTATAGGTGAGGACAGACGTGTACACTTCAGGATACACGCTCCCAACGCCCAGAAAGTAGAAATCAGTTTCCGAGGTGAAATGACCAAAGAGGCAGACGGATATTGGTCGCTCGTATCAAAAGAACCTGAAGTAATAGGCTTCCACTACTATCAGGTTATAATAGACGGAGTAAGTGCCGCCGATCCCAATGGCAAACCATTCTTCGGTATGGGCAAATGGGTAAGCGGTATTGAAATCCCGGAGAAAGATGTGGACTACTATTCCATCAAGAACGTGCCTCACGGACTGATCAGCCAAAGCTGGTACTACTCTGATATCCGCAAAGAATGGCGCAGATGTATCGTCTATACTCCGGCGGAATATGACAAAAACCCTACCAAGAAGTATCCGGTGCTCTACCTGCAACATGGTATGGGAGAAAACGAAACGAGTTGGGCAAACCAGGGCAAGATGAATTTCATTATGGATAACCTGATTGCCGAAGGTAAAGCCAAACCAATGATCGTAGTCATGGACAATGGCAATATCGAGGTGTTCAAGACCAATCCGGGTGAAACTCCTGACGGTGCAAGAAAAAGATTCGGTGCAGAATTTCCTGCTATCTTAGTGAATGAAATCATTCCTCATATCGACTCCAATTTCCGAACACTGACCGATAGGGACAACCGTGCCATGGCCGGACTTTCCTGGGGCGGACTTCTTACTTTCAACACTACCCTGAACAATCTGGATAAGTTTGCCTATATCGGCGGATTCAGCGGAGCAGGCAGCATCGATCTGAAGCAACTCGATACCGTTTACGGCGGGGCATTCAAAAATCGTAAAGCATTCAACGACAAGGTACACGTCTTCTTCCTGGGTGTCGGTTCGGAAGAACATCCCGAAAGAACCAAGAACCTCAGTGACGGCTTGCAGGCCGCAGGAATCAATACAATCTATTATGAGTCTCCGGGCACTGCCCACGAGTTCCTGACCTGGCGCAGATGTCTGAAAGAGTTTGCTCCCCTATTATTTAAAACGAAATAATGTATAATCAATAAAACAGACTATAACGATGAATATCTTCCATCGAAAATCATTGTTGGCGGCTTGTATCGCGGCTATGATGGGTTTACATGGCTATGCTCAAAAGAATGAAGCGTCCCCCCGGTTGTCAGACTACTTTTCTCCGGCAACCTCGAATACAATATCTCCGGACAATGAAGGCTTTATCCAGCGCTGGCTATTGCTGGAACCCATCGACAAGCCCAACCGTTCCAATACGGTCTTTACCGACAGTTACATTCGCGAAGCATTTGCAACCGAGTATTTCTCCAATCAATTCACCGTCCTGCCCAAAGACGGGGATAAAGTGAAAGTAGGCAAACAGAAGCTGGCTTGGCATGCGTTGGACAGCAAACTGTTCAACGTGAAGCTCTTCCGTTTTGCCTCCGGCCTGAAGAAGCAAGTGTACGGAGTGCTGTTCTGGGTAGTCACAGTCATCGAATGTCCCGAAGACATGGAAAACATCCGGATGTCAGTAGGTTCCAACTCCGCATCCATGTGGTGGCTGAACGGTGAGGAAGCCGTAATCCTTTCGGGCGACCGGCGTATGGTCAAAGATGACTGCCTCTCACGCCGGCTGACCTTAAAGAAGGGCAAGAACATCATTCGCGGAGCCGTCATCAACGGTCCCGGAATGAGCGATTTCTGCGTTCGCTTCCTCAATGAGAATGGAACACCCGTTAAAAACATTACTATCAGCCATAAATGATCATGAAAACAAAAGCTATACTTCTGGGCACGGCAGCCCTGATGTTTACATTGACATCTGAAAAAGCAATTGCACAAATCGGCACTCCATACATCCACGATCCGTCCACTATCATGGAGTGTGATGGTAAATATTATACTTTCGGCACAGGCGGAGGCGGATTGATATCTGAAGACGGCTGGACATGGAACGGCGGCGGAGTAAGACCCGGCGGAGGCGCCGCGCCCGATGCCGTGAAAATCGGCGACCGCTACCTGGTTGCTTACAGTGCCACGGGAGGAGGCCTCGGCGGAGGACACAGCGGCAAAGTATTGACCATGTGGAATAAAACCTTGGACCCCAATTCTCCTGATTTCAAATATACGGAACCCATAGAAGTGGCCTCCTCCGCGTATGATGAAGATTGCGATGCCATCGACGCCGGGCTTCTGCTCGACCCGACAGACGGACGCTTGTGGTTGTCTTACGGCACGTACTTCGGCTTTATCAGGCTTGTGGAACTCGACCCCGCAACCGGCAAACGGATGGAGGGCAACAAAGAAATAGACATCGCCATCGACTGCGAAGCAACCGACCTGATCTATCGTGACGGCTGGTATTACCTCTTAGGGACGCATGGCACCTGCTGCGATGGCCCCAACTCTACCTACAACATCGTAGTCGGCCGCTCGCGCAAAGTGACGGGGCCGTATGTCGACAATATGGGACGGAAAATGCTGGAAGGCGGCGGCAAAATGGTGATTGCCGCAGGCAACCGCCAAACCGGCCCGGGACACTTCGGGCTTTTCAAGGTGGCCGACGGAGTGGAGAAGATGTCATGCCACTTTGAAGCCGATTTCGACCGGGGTGGACGCAGTGTGCTGGGCATACGCCCGCTTTTATGGAAGAATGGCTGGCCCGTTGCCGGTGAAGTATTCAAAGAGGGAACGTATGAGATTGAATCCGAGCGTAGAGGTTATGCCCTTGAACTTGCCGTCGATTTTGTACGTATGGAATATACCAGACACCGCTTCTGGGAAAAAGACGACACGCCCGTCGTACCCTTGAAACCGCAAACATTGGAAGACGTGATCGGAACTTGGCCACAAGGAAAAATCAACGTAAGAATCAGTGATTATATGTTCCGTCCTCATCAGAAGTGGACCATTACTGCCGTGCCCGATGGGGGCGGATACCTGGGCGGCCCTTATTACAAGATTGTGATTGAAGGAACCAATCGTGCACTGGCCGCTACAGCAGGTGCGGAAATCGTGACTGTTCCTGAATTCACAGGAGCCCCCGAACAACTGTGGCGAATCGACCAGTTGACAGACGGCACCTACCGAATCATGCCCAAAAAAGTGCCGGGAACAGACAAGGAACTGGTTCTGGTGTCCGTAGGCGACAGCACTCCATCTCTCGGCATATTCGATATGAACAGTGACAATTCCAAATGGAATTTCCGCGACCATTAGCAACAGGCTCATTCCCCTAAAGTGCTATTGCCGGGCAATCGCACTCAAACGTGACGAACCGGTTCAGACAGCTCCATTTGAATCAACAATGCAAATCAACAGTTGGCTTGCCGATGCGGAATGAATGGCTTTTTCCCTGTGCCCCAAAAAGGGCCAAAGCCGGAGTTGGGCAATAACCGAACCGTACCAACTCCGTATCATCTTCGGTCAGAGGTATCCCTGTCTGGGGATGATACGGAGCAAACAGGGGGTTGCCTCCTCTCTGGTATGGCTCCGGCAGAATGCCGGACAGCCCCCCTGATTCCGCCAACAGGCCTCAAAAAATTAAATAATTAAAAGCTATGAAATGTATGTATGATGACGGTTAGAAAGCTATTGTAGCAATAGCTAATGACAAAAGAAAAAATGTGATTATTAACTCTTAAACTAATTATGATGAAAAATGTAGTCAAAAAAAATCAGAAGATTCCTTTTCTGTTTATGCTTATGCTTTTGGCATGTATGTCAGCATCGGCGCAATTTCAAGTCAAGGGTACTGTTGTCTCGGCCAATGATTCTGAGCCGATGATTGGGGTGACTATTCTGGAGAATGGAACCCATAACGGTTGTATTACCGACCTCAATGGTAATTATTCTATATCAGTTGAAAGTAGTAATGCTACCCTTGAAGCATCTTTTATAGGGTACAAGTCACAGACTGTAAAAGTGAGTGGTCGTAACGTAATCAACTTCCGTCTGGAAGAAGACACCGAAGTACTTGACGAAGTAGTGGTTGTAGGTTATGGCGTGCAACGCAAGAGTGACCTTACCGGTTCGGTAGCTTCAGTAAAGGCCGATGAGCTGAAAGGTTTGTCTACTACCGATGCTGCCGCTGCTTTGCAAGGTAAGGCATCGGGTGTACAAATTCTGAATGGTTCCGGTAAACCGGGTCAAGGCGCATCAATCCGCGTTCGTGGTTATTCTTCAAACTCAAACAACATCGGTCCTTTGTTGATTGTTGATGGTTTGCAAGTCAGCTCTATCCAATACCTCGATCCTTCTATGATTGAATCAATGGAAGTATTGAAGGATGCTGCTTCGGCTGCTATCTATGGCGCTGAAGCCGGTAACGGTGTTGTTCTTATCACTACTAAATCGGGTAAAAAAGGACGAAGTTCTATTACTTATAGCGGCAAGTGGACTAACCAATCACTCGGTGACGTACCCAGTCTTCTTAACGCTACTCAATTCAAGGACTGGATGACTATGCAGCTTGGCGCTGAATCTGTGAATGCCGCTTTGGCTGATGCTCAAACTCAATACGGATGGGATCCTAATACCAATACAGACTGGTTGAAGGCTTATTTCGAAGATACTTGGGCTCAACAACACACCCTTACTTTAGAAGGTGGCAACGACCGCGGTTCATATTTCTTAAGTGTGAACCATGTGAACCAAGACGGTATCGTTAAGGGTAGCAAAGATAAGTACGAACGTCTTACTGCTCAAATCAATGCCGATTATATGATTAAGGATTGGTTGAAAGTAGGTACCAACACCTCTATTGAGAAATGGAGTACTCGTGGTATATCCGAACAAGGTTATGGTTCTTCCTTCGAGATGCTTCTTTTGATTGACCCGCTGACTCCGCTCTACTGGACAAAACCGGAACAAATGTTGGGTGAATATCGTGACTACTACAATAAAATTCAAGCAGGTGATTCTAACTACACTCTCTTTGGTGATGAAAACGGCTATTATGCTACTTCCTACTTCAACCAACGTCTTGCCGGTGGCAACCCCTTCTCGCAACGCGACCGTTCAGAATCACGCAACAGTGGCGTAAACGTTAATGGTACCGCTTACATGAACGTTACTCCTGTCAAGCAAGTGACTTTCACTTCTCGTTTGGGTTATCGTATCTCCTTCAACAACGAATCTGACTATCAATACCCCTACTACCTCAATGGTCAAACCAAAGGTGACAACTACATTATCTCTGGCGCTAGTAGAAACTCTACTTGGTATCAATGGGAAAACTTCGCCAACTATAACGATATCTTCGCCGGCAAACACGCTGTAGGTGCCATGGCCGGTATGTCATATCGCCAAAGCGATTCAAATTTTGTCAGCGCCAATGCTTCCGGTTCGGACATCCTTAAAGCTTATTCTTCTAACTTCATCTACCTCGATTGTGTAAATGCTAATGAAGGAACAACGAAGAACATCGGCGGCATAAAGGGCACTACTCGAGCACTCTCTTTACTTCGGCCGTGTAACTTATAGCTACGACAACCGCTATAGCGTTCAGGCTAACTTCCGTGCCGATGCATTCGACTCTTCTAAACTTTCGAAAGACAACCGTTGGGGTAAGTTCTTCTCTGCATCTGCAGGCTGGACATTCTCAAACGAAAGCTTCTTCAAAGATAACGTCAATCCAAGCATCATGTCATACGGTAAGCTCCGTGCATCTTGGGGACAGAATGGTAACGTAAACGTATTGAGTAACTATGCATATACAGCCGGTATTAATACGAATTCACAATTCTATAACTATGGTTCAACAAGTGCCGTTACTTTTGGTTCAATGCCTAACGGTATTGCCAACCCTAACCTGACTTGGGAAACTTCAGAACAAATCGACTTGGGTGCTGACTTCCGTTTCTTAAACGACAGATTGAGCGTTGGTCTCGACTATTACAAGAAGAATACCAAGGACTTGCTTGTAAGTGCTCCCACTATGCCTGAATCAGGTGTTTCTTCTATGACAATGAACGCCGGTAAAGTTGAAAACAGCGGTTTCGAAGTAGAACTTAGCTGGAAAGACCATATCGGTGACTTCAAATATGGCATATCTGCTAACATGGCCACACTTCACAATGAAGTGACTTACCTCGATCCATCTATCGAACGTATTTCCGGCGCAACTGTTGAAGGTGCATCTCCCGAAGTTGTTCGTTGCTACTTCGAGCAAGGCGAACCCATATGGTACATGCGCGGTTTTAAGTATGCGGGCCGTGCTGCTGACGGTACTGCACAATACTACACCAAAGATGGCGAATTGACCAACGACCCACAAGCTGATGACATGACCAACATCGGTTCCGGTCTCCCTACTTTGACTTACGGTATTACCTTGAATGCTGAATACAAGGGGTTCGACTTCACTTTGTTCGGTACCGGTGCTGCCGGTAACGATGTCTACTACGGTCTCTATCGTTCAGGCTACAACAACTTATCAGAAGGTATTTATAAAGACTTCAAGTCTGGCAAACTTCCTGACGCAGCTTCTGTAACAGGTAGCGGTACATTCTGGCGTTCATCTGCCATGGTTTACGATGGCTCGTTCTTCAAGATTAAGCAAATTCAACTTGGTTACACATTGCCTAAGAGGATCACCAATAAAGTATTCATCGACAACGCACGTTTTTACGTATCATTGGACGACTTCTTCACATTCACCAAGTATCCGGGTCTCGACCCTGAAACCTGTACAAATGAATACAACTGTCCGGGTCTCGACAAGGGTGCATATCCTATCATGAAAAAGATGGTATTTGGCGTAAGTGTTACATTCTAATTATAATTAATCGAAAGAGATATGAAAAAATATTTTATCAATCGCTTTGCTTTCAAATATGATGTTTACTGCGTGTGAAGACATGCTTGATGTGGAACAGAAAGCAACCAGCAGTACAGCTAACTTCTACAAGACTGATGCGGATGCCGAATCCGCGTTGACAGCCATGTATGCTACTTATATCGGAGAAATCGGTGCTACTGAAGGTATCTGGAATGCATATATCATGGGTCTTAACTACTCTGCCGACGACGTGTTTGCAGCCGGTGGTAACATTGACGACCATGCAGATTTCCGTAGACTTAATGAGTTCCGTTATGATCCCAGCTATGCCCCTATCAGTACGCTTTATAATCACATCTATAAGGCAATCTATTCTGCCAACTTGATAATTCACTATTTTGGTGAAACAGCTGATACTCCTGTTAAGAAACAAGCTGTTGCCGAAGCTAAGGTGATGCGTGCATGGGCACACATGCTGGCTGCACAGGTGTATTATCAGCCCCCTTTGATTGATCACCTCATCACCGATGAAAAACCGGTGAATGCAGAGTCACAGAAGGCTATCTTTGATTGGTGCGTGAAAGAATGTGAAGAGGCTCTTTCTGACTTGCCCGAACGTAAAGGTAAGAATGATCAAGAAGGTGCTTGGGTTGTAACTCAAGGTTTCGCTCGATTCGTAGCCGGTAAGTCTGCTCTTTTTGCAGGTGACAATGCCAAGGTGATTAGCGTAATGAAACCCCTTGTAGAGTCTCAAAACTACGACCTCGTTCCGGGTGAACGTTTCCGTGACTTGTTCCACGTAGAAGGTGATGGTTGTGAAGAAAAGATTTTCGAATTCAACTATGTTACTAATACAGCGGCCGCAGGTGGTACAGAAGGATGGAGAGGTGGTAATAATCGTGGCCGTTGGATGGTGGCCAACGTACTCAACTGGCGTGGTGATGATATTAAAGGTGGTGGTACGAGTCCACTTATTTGCTCAACCGGTGGTTGGGGTGGTGGCTCTATCAATCATGAGTTTGCTCACAAAATGCTGGCAAACGATGGTGACAGCTATCGTCGTAAAGCTACTTTCTTGACTTCTGACGAATTCTTTTACGATGAAAAACTCTGCGGTTGGAAAAGCGATGCTACTTGCACTACTCGCGCAGATAAAGAATTTGACGAAAACCGTGGTATCACCAATACTTATGGTTCATTCTCTCGTAGTGACGTGATGGAAGTGAAGATGATGATGCATCCTAACGACGCTGACCTCTCTGCAGGTGACAACTGTAACAATACAAATCTCTGCATTGCCCGTTTGGGTGAAGCTTATCTGATTTATGCAGAAGCTTGTTTATCAAGTCAGCCGGATGAAGCTAAGAAGTATATCAACAAGATTCAGCAACGCGCAGGTTCAGCAACCGTATCTGCCACTGTTGACCTCGAAGTGCTTCAAAACGAAAAGCAATATGAACTTTGGTTCGAAGGCTGCCGTTGGTTCGACATCGTTCGTTGGGGTATTGCCAAGCAGTGCTACGACAAGGTGCTTGATAACGTTCCTTATCAAACTGACGAATATTGGACTTCCGGTGGCAGTAAACCTCACAAGCTTGTGTATGACATACGTCACCCATATGCCGAAGCTAACATTACACTTAAATTCGTTGAGGGCAAGAACGAATACTGGCCACTTCCACAAAATATAATCGAAATCAACGACCAAATACATCAGGTACGCGGTTGGGCAAATTAATAAAAATGATATTCATTATTTCAATAGGACGATAGATATTATAGGTAAAGTTCATGAGGGCCATACTGAAAGAAATATTAGTATGGCCTTTTTGTCGTTATGAGTAGACCATCAATATATCCGCTTTTCAGCCCTCACATCCTTCACCTTATCTTTTATCCAATTGCCCGATAAGTTCTACTTTTTTATGGAAATGAGCTATAGAGAAAGGTTTATATCACATGGGAATTGATTTAAACCGCAAAAAAAGTCTTTCTTTGCAATGCACTTACTGCATTTGAAAGCAAACGAGTAGAAACCTTATAATTGAATAGAACGAAAAAACTGTTATTATTTATCGCATGCTTGTTTTACGCACTCACCGGCAATGCCGAAAAACTTAGAGCAAATTATTATATTTATTATCAATATAAAATAAAAATGAAAAGTATAAAACTTATTATGGCTTTGTTGGCAGGTCTGCTTCTTACAAGCCTGACTGTATCTGCACAAGATGCAAACTTTTATATCTATCTGTGTCTGGGACAATCGAACATGGAAGGGAATGCCCGCTATGAGGCTCAGGACACATTGGTAAGTCCGCGTTTCCAAGTGTTGTCAGCTGTAGACAATAAAGAATTGGGCAGGGTAAAGGGTAAATGGTATCCGGCACGTGCTCCGCTGTGTCGTCAGCGTACGGGGTTGACTCCCGTAGACTACTTTGGGCGGACAATGATAGAGAACCTTCCGGAAAATGTACGTGTGGGTGTGGTGCATGTAGCAGTGGGCGGCTGCAAGATAGAACTTTTCCAGAAAGACAAGCGCGGGGAATATATCAAGACAGCTCCGCAATGGATGTTGGGTATGCTCAAGGAGTATGACAACGATCCTTATGCCCGCTTGGTGGAGATGGCTAAAATAGCACAGAAAGATCGCGTGATAAAAGGTATCTTATTGCACCAGGGTGAATCGAACACGGGAGAAGAGGAATGGCCTGCAAAAGTAAAGGATGTATATGACAACTTGCTGGCTGATTTAAATTTGAAAGCTGAAGAAGTTCCTTTACTGGCCGGTGAGGTAGTGAATGCCGACCACGGGGGTACTTGTGCCGCCATGAATCCGATCATAGCAACCTTGCCGCAGGTGATAAAGAACTGTGCCGTTGTTTCGTCAAAAGGCTTGGGCTGTGCTGCCGACCATCTGCACTTTGATGCTGCCGGTTATCGCGTTTTGGGCCGCCGCTATGCCGCCGCCATGTTGAAGATGATGGGTAAAGAACTTCCCACTACAGAGGAAATAATGAAGAATACGGTGGAAGCTTCGTCAAACATGCATGGCTGTGATTTTCCGCGTCTGGACAAGGAAAGCCGCGCCTATTTCCGTATTTTCTCGCCCGATGTAAAACGTTTGCAGGTGGATATTTGTGGTAAGAAATATGATATGGACAAGGATGAACATGGTTGGTGGACAGTAAAGACTGATCCGTTGGTAGTTGGTTTCCATTATTATTTCTTGTTGGTGGACGGCTTCTCGGTTATTGACCCTATGAGTTGCACATACTTTGGCTGTAGCCGTATGGCAAGTGGGATAGAAGTGCCTGAGGGTAAAGAAGGCGATTATTACCGCCCACAGAATGTGCCCCACGGACAGGTGCGCACCTGTACTTACTATGCTGAAAGCCAGCAGCGTTTCCGTCGTTGCGTGGTCTATACTCCCGCCGAATATGAAAAAATACAAAGAAACGCTATCCGGTGCTTTATCTGCAACACGGCATGGGCGAGGATGAAACCGGATGGAGCACACAGGGCTACATGTACAACATTCTCGATAACCAGATTGCCGAAGGTAAATGTGTGCCCATGATTGTGGTGATGGAAAGTGGCGATGTAGAAGTGGGATTCCGCCCGCGTCCCGGAAAGAATGTGAATGATGAACGTAACCTGTATGGTTCTTCTTTTGCCACTCTGATGATAAATGACCTTATCCCGATGGTGGACAAAACATTCCGTACTTATACTGACCGCGAACACCGTGCTATGGCGGGGCTGTCATGGGGTGGCAAGCAAACTTTCGACATTACTTTGACCAATCTTGATAAATTTTCGTATATTGGCAGTTTCAGTGGAGCTATCTTCGGACTGGATGTAAAGAATGCCTTCAATGGAGTGTTTGCTGATGCCGATATTTTCAACAAGAAAGTACATTACTTGTTCCTGGGCTGCGGAACGGAAGAAAATATGGGAACCGCACAACTTATTGAGGCTCTGCAAGGCATGAATATCCGTGTAGCTTCATATAAATCGCAGGGAACAGCCCACGAATGGCTTACCTGGCGCAGATGTCTGAATGAATTTTTACCGAATTTATTTAAGAAGTAATATCTAATTTATGAAGAAACAAATTTTATTTTGGAGTATGATGTCATGGATGGTAAGCGTAGGCTTACCATCTTTTGCGCAGACAGTGGAGGATTTCAAACCATCGGAAGTGAATCAACCGGGGAAGCTTTATCCTCAGGTCAATTCGGAGCGTAAGGTTCGTGTACAAATTTCGGCACCCGAAGCAAAGGTAGTACAGCTCGATTTGGGTGGCGTGAAGTATGACCTTACCAAAGATGAAAAGGGTGTGTGGACAGGCGAGTCCGCTCCGCAACAGGAGGGATTCCATTATTACCAGCTGAATGTGGACGGAGCAGCTGTTCCTGATCCGGGTACCATTTATTTCTATGGAGCGGGTCGTTGGGGCAGTGGTATAGAGGTTCCGGCTCATGATGCCGATTTCTATGCCTTGAAAGATGTTCCTCACGGCTTGCTGAGTGAGATGAATTATTATTCCAATCTGACAAAAGCATGGAGGCGTTGTTTTGTTTATACTCCGGCGGGATATGGGGATAATAAAGATAAACGTTACCCGGTGCTTTATCTGCAACATGGTAGTTTTGAGGACGAAACGGGATGGGGAAGACAAGGTAAGACCAATTTGATTCTGGACAATCTGATTGCCGCCGGAAAGGCAGTTCCTGTTGGTGGTAATGGACAATGGATACGCTACGAAGCCCGGTGAAAAGTCGCCTTTTGCTGCTTCTATTTTTGAAGAAGTGCTGATGAACGAAGTCATTCCGATGATTGATGCTAAGTTTCGTACCTTGTCCGGTCGTGAAGACCGCGCCATTGCAGGATTGTCGATGGGGGCTAACCAAACTATGCATATTGCCATGAATAATCCCGGGCATTTTGCCTATTATGGTGGTTCCAGTGGTACGTCCAATTATCCGAGTACCGAACCGCTGGATGCAACTACTTTCCTTAATGGGAAGTTTAAAGATGCTAAGGCTGTAAACGCTCAGTTTAAGGTTTTCTTTCTGGGACTTGGTACGGCCGAACCGCATCCTTTCCCCGGAGTAGTGAAGGCTTTCCGGCAGATGATGGACAAACAGGGAATTAAATATGTGTATTATGAATCTCCCGATACGGCCCATGAATGGCTCACGTGGCGCAGAGCATTGAATGAGTTTGCTCCGCTTCTTTTTAAATAATTGTCAACTTTTTAATAAACTGAAAAATATGAAACTTGTTTTTGGATTTGTGTGTGCGTTGTTCTATTCATTCATGTCTTTCGGACAGATTACGCAATGGACTGATATCAACTATGCTAATGACAGTCTGGAGGGACATAAACTCGATATTTATCTGCCCGATGGAGGACAGACTGAATATAAAGTGGTGGTCTTGATCTACGGTAGCGCCTGGTTTGCCAATAATATGAAGCAGATGGCTTTCCAGGCGATGGGGAAACCGTTGCTCGACGGGGGATTTGCGGTGGTTTCCATCAACCATCGTTCCAGTGGCGATGCGAAGTTTCCGGCGCAGATCAATGATGTGAAGGCAGCTGTGCGCTTTATCCGTGCCCATGCTGATGAATACCGGCTCGATACATCCTTTATCGGTATCACCGGATTTTCATCGGGCGGCCATTTGTCTTCACTGGCCGGCACTACCAATGGAGTCAAAGTATATATAAGGGGGTGATACGGAGATGGACATCGAAGGAAATGTGGGAGATTGCACTTCCTTTAGCAGCCGGGTGGATGCAGTGGTGGATTGGTTCGGACCGATAGACATGACGCGCATGGAAAACTGTGCTACGACCAAAGGGGTAGATTCACCTGAGGCGGCCTTGATAGGAGGGACACCGGCTGAACACATGGATGTGCTGACCCTTTTGAATCCGATGACTTATATCGACGAAAAGGACCCGAAGTTTTTGGTGATTCATGGGGATGCCGATACCGTTGTTCCTCATTGCCAGAGTGTCTTCTTTAAAGATGCTTTAAGTGCAAAAGGACGATTGGAAGAGTTTATTACCGTACCCCAGGGACAGCACGGTCCTATAACTTTCAATGAGCAGACTTTTAAAAAGATGACTGAGTTTTTCAGGAAGCAGGCTGCCATGGATTTGTGTCCTGCAAATATAACACTTGTGCCACATATACGCCCTGGCAGCAAGAAAAATCCTCCTCAAAAACAGTTTTATACCCTTTATTAAGGGGATTACCTGTTATTTTTGCACTTAACATTAACATTCGAATAGTTATTTTGGAAAGTATCATAGCCGGCCCAGGCTTGATATTCAAATGATGCTTCAAATAATACAGATGTAGTTTTAATAATACTTGCAACTATGAAGATACTGTTTCATTTCACAATAACTCTGTTCGTTCTTAGTCTGGTTGCCTGTAACCAGATTAAGAGCCCGGAACCGGTAAAGCAATATGCATTTATCGGCGGCAAGGAAGGAGATAAGATAGACACCACTTGCTTTGACTCTTTGCAGCTAAGCGATCCTTTTATCCTGGCCGATGAAGAAACACAAATGTATTATCTGGTTGGAAGTGGCGGTAGTTTATGGAAAAGCACGAATCTAAAGATGTGGACAGGCCCCTATCAATACATTACTGTAGATACAACCTCCTGGATTGGGACCGCTCCAAGAATATGGGCCCCGGAGCTCCATAAATATAAAGACAAATACTATTGTTTTGTCACCTTCACCAATCCCAAGATCATAGTAGACACTGTACCTAACAGATACAATGTACAACGCCGTGCTACCCATATCCTTACTTCCGACAAAGTAGCAGGCCCCTACCACCCCATCAGCGACAAGAACTACCTGCCGGAAGGCTGGTCTACACTCGACGGTAGTTTCTGGGAAGAAGACGGAGTGCCCTATATGGTATTTTGTCACGAATGGATGCAAACCGTAAACGGTATAATCAACTACATCCAACTTGCTCCGGATCTATCAGAATCAATGGGAACCTCTACCACCCTTTTCAGAGCATCCGATGCTCCATGGCCAAGAGAAATGAAATCGATAGGTGAGCTCACTTTCGGTATGGCGCTAGAAGGCTACGTGGCAGACGGCCCATTCCTATTCCGGACGGGTACGGGACGTTTAGGTATGCTATGGTCCAGTTGGAACAACAACCGTTGTGCGCAGGGAGTAGCTTACTCCAAGTCGGATAAACTTGCCGGTCCCTGGGTTCAGTGCAATACTCCTCTGATATCCAATAACTCAGGGCACGGTATGTTGTTCCGTACATTCGACGGAAAGTTGCTGATGTGTCTGCATCACCAAAGCCTCGACTCCGAGAACCCGGGGCCACGAAAACCAACATTGTTCGAGGTCGATATTTCGGGAGACGAAATTAAAATACTGGAGAAATATCATCCTTAGATAAAAACATAATTTTATACCATGAAAATAACATCATTATGAAAAAGGTATTAGTAACCTGTGGTTTGTTATTCTCCCTATCGGGGTGGGGACAAACATTGCCGTATCAGAATCCTGAACTAAGTCCGGCAGAAAGAGCGAAGGATTTAGTGAAACGCTTGACTTTAGAAGAGAAAGCTCTCTTGATGTGTGATGATTCGGAAGCCATTCCACGCCTGGGAATAAAAGAAATTCAATTGGTGGAGTGAAGCCCTTCACGGGGTAGCCAATCAAGGAAATGTAACCGTCTTCCCCGAACCTGTAGGAATGGCCGCTTCATTCAATGACAAACTGGTATTCGAAATCTTCAATGCAGTCTCCGATGAAATGCGTGCCAAACACAACGAGCGCGTACGCAACGGACTGGAAGACGTCCGTTTCCACAGTCTCTCCGTCTGGACTCCCAATGTAAACATCTTCCGTGATCCCCGCTGGGGACGTGGTCAGAAACCTACGGGGAAGATCCTTACCTGACTTCTCAAATGGGCATTGCAGTAGTAAAAAGGATTGCAGGGACCTGAAAATGAGAAGTACCGCAAACTACTTGCATGCGCCAAGCATTACGCCGTACACAGTGGTCCGGAATGGAGCCGTCATACAGCCAATCTGAACAACGTCAGTCCCCGCGACCTGTGGGAAACCTACCTGCCTGCGTTCAAGGCATTGGTACAGAAAGCCGATGTACGCGAAGTGATGTGTGCCTACCAGCGTCTGGACGATGATCCTTGTTGTGGAAACACCCGTCTGCTTCAACAAATACTCCGTGATGAATGGGGATTCAAATATCTCGTAGTCTCCGATTGTGGAGCCATCGCCGACTTCTGGACTTCCCACAAAAGTTCCTCCGATGCCGTGCATGCAGCCGTTAAAGGAACCATGGCAGGTACAGATGTGGAATGTGGATACGGATATGCCTATCAGAAACTGCCGGAAGCCGTATCCAGAGGATTGATAACGGAAGAAGAAGTGGACAAACATGTGCTCCGCCTGATGGAAGGACGCTTTGAACTCGGAGAAATGGATGACCCGTCATTAGTGAACTGGACAAAAATACCGATGTCGGTAGTCAACTGTAAGGCTCACAAAGATTTGTCACTGAATATGTCACGCCAGACAATGACACTCTTACAGAACAAGAACAATGTATTGCCTTTAAGTAAATCCATCCGCAAGATTGCGGTTATCGGTCCTAATGCCGATGACAAACCTATGCTGTGGGGCAACTACAACGGAACTCCGAATCAGACCATTACCATCCTGGACGGCTTCAAAAGTAAGCTGAAAAAGAATCAGATCGTCTACATGAAAGGCTGTGATCTGGTGAATGACCAAACATTGGAGTCCTATCTTGACCAATGCAGCATAGATGGAAAACCCGGCATAAAAGCTACATTCTGGAACAATCCGGAACGCCAGGGAGAGCCTGTCTCTTCGCTCCGTACCACCCAGCCTATCAACGTGACTACATACGGATTACATACTTTCGGCCCAGGAGTGAACCTTGAAAAGTTCTCAGCCAAATACGAAACCGTATTAACTCCGAAGGAATCAGGCGAAATTCTCCTCAATCTCGAAGGTTGCAGTTACTTTGAATTATTGGTAAACGGCAAGTCAATGACTAAACGGCGCACCTGGAGAACCACCGATACCCGCACCATGCTACAAGTGGAGAAAGGGAAAGAATATAAGATAGAAATACTCTATGCACAAGTAGAAAACTGGGCTGCAAACCTGAAGTTCAACCTCGGCAAAGAATTCCCGATCAATTACAGTGAAAGCATTTCGAAACTTAAAGGCGTAGATGTAGTGGTCTTCGTAGGCGGCATTTCGCCACAACTGGAAGGGGAAGAGATGCCTGTGAATATTCCCGGCTTCAAAGGAGGCGACCGTACGGATATAGAATTACCTGCTGTACAGCGGAACTTCCTGAAAGCCCTGAAAGATGCCGGAAAACAAGTAGTATTTGTCAATTGTTCCGGATCGTCTATGGCATTACTGCCCGAAACGGAAAGTTGCGACGCCATTCTCCAGGCATGGTATGGAGGAGAACTGGGTGGATATGCTGTAGCCGACGTGCTGTTCGGTGATTATAACCCCTCCGGCAAGCTGCCCGTCACTTTCTACAAAAGTACGAAACAACTTCCCGACTATGAGGATTACTCCATGAAAGGACGTACATACCGGTATATGTCCGACCCTCTGTTCCCTTTTGGATTCGGGTTAAGTTACACGGATTTCGCCGTAGGTACAGCCAGTTGCAACAAAACCCAACTCCGTACAGATGAGTCGCTGACCTTGACTGTACCAGTCTCTAACACAGGCAAACGGTCCGGAACTGAAGTCGTACAGGTTTACATACGCAAAACAGATGATGCTGACGGACCATTAAAGTCCCTGAAAGCCTATGCACGTGTAGAACTCGCAGCAGGAGCCAAACAGGATGTCAAGATAGAGTTGCCATCCGAATCATTCGAATGTTTTGATCCTTCTACAAACACCATGCGTGTGGCACCGGGCAAGTACGAGTTATTCTATGGAACAAGTTCCGCAGACCGGGACCTGCAATCCGTCAAAGTCACTTTACTATAAAAATATTTTTTTCATGCAAGCATGAAAGTTCTACATTCGATTTGCATTATCTTTGTGTCCGGATGAAGAAATAGAAAACCCGTGCACATAAAAAAACAATTAACTTATGAAAAACAAAAGACTATTTTTATTATCCGCATTTCTGGTAATAATAGGTACATTAAAAGCTCAGAACCCCATTATTACGGATCAGTTCACTGCCGATCCTACCGCCAAAGTTTTTGAAGGCAAGATGTATGTCTATCCTTCACATGACATTCCAAGCCCCATCGAGCGTCTGAAAGAATGGTTCTGTATGGCAGATTACCATGTTTTCTCGTCAGACAATCTGGTAGACTGGACAGACCACGGAGTGATCCTAAGCCAGGAAAATGTACCTTGGGTAGCTCCTGACTCCTATTCCATGTGGGCCCCCGAATGTGTATACAAGAATGGGAAATATTATTTCTACTTCCCATCCACCCCTAAAGGTGAAGGCAAACGCGGTTTCAGCATCGGAGTTGCCATAGCCGACAAGCCTTACGGCCCTTTCACCCCGCAAGCCACTCCCATTGAAGGAGTCAACGGCATCGACCCTTGCGTGCTCATTGATAAAGACGGGCAAGCCTACATATACTGGTCAGGCCGCGGAATGTCAGTAGCAAAACTGAAAGACAATATGCTTGAACTTGCCTCAGAGCCCATGCAAATTCAAGGGTTACCCGAAGGCTTCAAAGAAGGACCTTTCGCCTTTGAACGCAACGGAAAATATTACTTTACATTCCCCTGGGTAAAGGAGAAAACGGAAGTTCTGGCTTATGCGATGGGAGACAACCCCATGGGACCCTTTGAGTTCAAGGGTATCATTATGGACGAATCACCAACCGGCTGCTGGACCAATCACCACTCATTGGTGGAATACAAAGACCAGTGGTATCTGTTCTATCACCACAACGATTACTCCCCCGAATTCGATAAAAACAGATCGGCACGGATTGACTCCTTATTCTTCAACCCGGACGGCACTATCCAAAAAGTAATCCCCACCCTGCGCGGAGTGGGCATAACAGACGCCCGGAAAGAAATTCAGCTGGATCGCTACAGCCGGTTAAGCAATCAGGGAGCAGCCATCGATTACCTGAACCAGGCAAACAAATTCGAAGGCTGGAAAACTTTATTGAGCAAAAACGGTGCATGGGTGCAGTACAACCGGGTGAACTTCGGAGATAGTACCCCCGGAAAGTGAAAGCAAGAGTAACCTCGGACAATGGAGGAACACTGCAAATACGTATAAACGGAACAAACGGTCCGGTTATCTCGGAAATAAAAGTTCCCAAAACCGATAAATGGACGAATATTGAATCCTCGGTTCATTCCGCTCCGACCGGCATTCACGATTTATATGTGTCCCTGAAAGGAAACGGTAAAGTTGAAATCGACTGGATCAGTTTTCAATAACTAAATCTCCATGCCGGATATGAAGTATACGAAGACAATAGCGCTAATCATAACCCTGCTCTGCTTCCTGCAAGGGCAGGGTTTAGCGCTTGCTCAGGATAATCCAAACCAATACAATTACCTTTATCTTACTATCCGGAACGGATTATGCGACAACTCTATCCGAGCCATACACAAAGATCACAACTCATTCATGTGGTTCGGGAACCTCCAACGGGCTCGACCGTTACGATGGTTACGAACTGAAACACTACTCCACAGCTCCCAGGCAACCGTATCTGTTTATTGAGAGTAATTACATCAATGACATTGACGAAGACGACAACAATTATTTGTGGGTAGCTTCCGAAGCCGGCATCATGAGCATTGATCTCCTTCACGAAAATCTCAACTTCTATAAGGAATACTCCGGCAAGAACAATAATGTGCTTTACTCTCCCGTTCAGGCCCTGCTTGTCGATGATTTCAATAATCTCTGGGTAGGTAAAAGTGACGGACTCGCCTACATCATTCTGGACGAAGAAAGGCAGATAAAAGATATCCGGATATTGAAAAAAGACGTGGATATCAAAACCATCGTAAAAACACGGTAGTGATATCTGGGCGGGAGGCGATAAGTGTTTATTGCATTTCACTCCTTCGGGTAAACAGGATTACAGCAATATACCCGTAGTTGCAAACTTAGATACTTCACAGTTAATCTTCAACCGCCTGTTTTCGTATGGTGACTATCTGTGGATCGGTACCCAAAGTGGCTTATACTGCTATAACACCCAGAATCAGTTCTGCATACTCTATCAGCATAATCCCAATAATCCTCACAGCATTTCCTCCAACTTCATCACAGATATTGATAAAAACTCATCAGGCGACATCATTATCGGAACCAGAAACGGAGTGAACATATACCAGCGGAATGACCAATTCGTTACTTTCAGCAGAGGTATACAAGCCCGGTCCCTGAATGATAATATCGTCAACCGGATATTTGTTGATAAGAATGATAATATCTGGGCAGGGACCGACTTCGGCGGAATTAATATCATGGCTCCGCAACGTATAACTTTCAATTATTCACTGCAAGGGTATGAGAAAGGAGTGCCCAACATCATCAGCACGGTGCTCGAAGACAAAGAAGGAAATATCCTGGCAGGAATTGTAGATGGCGGACTTGCCATTAAGAGGAAAGGTGCCGACTCCTTTTCGTTCTTCAAACACAACCCGGGAGATCCTCGCTCACTGGCTCACAACAACATCTCGGGTATCATTCAGGATCTGCATGGCAATTACTGGATATCAACAATAGGCGGAGGACTGGATAAACTGGATAAAAACAATCTGTCACATCCCGTATTCGAACATTACAACAGTTTGAACTCCTCCCTGACTTCCGATGACATCCATGACATAGCCCTGGACTCTGCCCGGAATGCATTGTGGATATGCAACGGCAACCATATCAATACACTCGATTTTTCTACGGGAGCCATCAACCGGCTAAAGTTCTACACACAGTCCAAAGAACCCGTTCATAACATGAATACAATCTTCATCGACTCACAGTCAAGATTATGGATTGGTGGAAACGGCGTGTACGTCATCGACCTGGAAGATTCCAGGAATACCTACGAATGTATATACTATCAGCACAAACTGGATGATCCCGAAAGCAAGATCAATGAAAAGATCACCTGTATATTCGAAACTAAAAAAGGGGAGATTTATCTGGGTAGCCTCGGAAATGGCATCTATCTGTTGGAAGACAACGGTAACAACGAAAAATATACCTTCAAGAACTATGCCGTGCGCTGCGGTCTTTCGGACACCAGCATCTCGAACATTCTGGACGATGAGAACGGGAACTTATGGATCAGCACTCTAAAAGGCATTTACTTCTTCGATATCAATACAAAACGGGCCTTCAAGTTCGATGAAGGAGACGGGTTGCTGGTACCCCAATTCTATAAAAGATCCGGCTGTAAGACCATCAATCACAATATGTTACTGGGAACTATCGATGGTTTCGTAACATTCAGCCCGCTGGTAAACCTGCCCAAGCAAAAGCAGCGGACGATAACCCTCACCAGCGTTGTCTGTAACGGCAGCCAGCTGATACCTTATCTGAACAGCGACAATCTGCCTGTAAGTATCTCAACAACCAAGGAACTGCATTTATATCCACCACAGAATTCCTTTGAAATCACATTCAGCTGCCTGGACTATATCGAACAGGAAAAGGTATTCTACTTCCATCGCATTCATGAACTGGAGGAGCACTGGAACACAGGATTGGTAAAGAGAAACGCCAAGTACACCAACCTGCCGCCGGGAAAATATACGCTGGAAATACGATGCACCAACCATGACAACACCTGGTCTACCGAGGCCACCTGTCTCAGCATTATTGTACATCCCCCATTCTATAAAACAGGATGGTTCTACTCACTTATCGCTATATTGATAATGTCCATTCTGCTTTATATCATCTATTGGTATAATGCAAGGCAACAGCATATCCAGAAACTTCTGAAAGAAAAGATAGAGATCATGTCCGAACAGATGGAGGCTATCAACAAAGAGAAGCTATCCTATTTCACCAACCTCGCACACGAGTTTAAAACACCCCTGACCCTGATACAAGGACCGGCAAGCCAGCTTATCAGGCAAACTACCGATCCCAAGGAAAAAAGAAGACTTACAGATTATCAACCGGAATGCTCAATACCTGCTTTCACTGGTCAACCAACTGATTGACTTGCGCAAGATCGATACCCAAAACTTAACGCTCAATTACTCTCAATTCAACTTCAGCAAGTTCCTGAACACAACAATAACCGACTTTTCCAACCTGATGAAAGAACGAAACATCAGCTTTGAAAAGATATACCGCCTGAAGAGTGACCATATCTATTCTGATAAGGAAAACCTGCATAAGATACTGTTCAATCTATTATCCAACGCCATCAAGCATACTCCCGATAAAGGAAAAATCACATTGCATGCCAACCAATTCATCGCCAAGTCGAACAAACTCATGCAGTTTATCTCCGTCACCAACAGTGGCAGCATAATAGCTCCTGACGAAATAGACAAAATATTCAACCGTTTCTACCGGATACCCGAACAGAACAAATATACAAACTACGGACAGAGCAGTACGGGCATCGGACTTCACATCGTAAAAGAGCTTATCAACCTATTAGGCGGAACGATTAAAGTCAAGAGTTCGGAAAAAGAAGGTGTATCTTTCAGATTATATTTCCCCATTACGCTGGCGGACGCAGCGGAGAATGAAATTCATGAGGAATATAAAGAGCCCGTACCCGTTGAAGACAAAATCGAGCCGTTCATTCCTATAGACAGGAGCAAGCCGACTTTGTTATTGGTAGAAGACAATCCCGATATGCGTCATTATATCAAGAATATGCTAAAAGAAAAATACAATATCGCTGAAGCAAACAACGGTGAGCAAGGCTATAAGACAGCCCAGAATATCGTGCCCGATTTCATTGTATCCGATCTAATGATGCCCGTATGCGATGGTTCCGATTTCTGCAAAAAGACTGCGCGAGGACAAACTTTTAAGTCACATTCCTTTCCTGCTTCTCACGGCAAATTCAAGTGAGACTGCCCGGATAGAAAGCTATGAAAACGGAGTAGACGGATATATCACCAAGCCTTTCGAACAATCCGTATTATTAGCCCACATAGACTCCATCTTGAAGAACAGGGATTTGCGTCAGAAGAAATTCGTAGAACAAGACTTGAATCCTATTCTGCTGGAAGTGGGACAATCCGACCAGCAGTTCATGAACGAAGTTATGAATATTCTGGAAAAGAACTATACTGATCCTCAATTCGGTGTAAAGGATCTGACAGAAAGACTGAACATCAGTTATACAGTGATTTATAAGAAATTCGTATCACTCACCGGACTTCCGCCGGTACGTTTCATCCAATTATACAGGCTACAGATTGCCAAGAAAATATTAGAGAATAGCACCAATAACGTCATTGTATCAGAAATAGCCTACCGGGTGGGATTTAATGATCCCAAGTACTTCACCCGTTGCTTTGTGAAACAATATAAGCAAACGCCCAGTTCATTCTTCAAGTAGCACGACCTTAGGATCAGATCTGCTTACACACATTGCGGAAGGTTTCTATTTTATAACTATCAGATCGCCTTCCGCAAACCCAACTGTTATATGTTTCACCTGAAAAAGACTTATTTCTTTCAGATCTTTCTTTAACTCTTTCAGAACTTCCACCAGGCCGTTCAGTACTTCCTCCCACGGAATTTCGCTGGAAAGTTGCAAAGCATCACAGTTCCTTTCTCTCGGATCGAAATCTTCTTCACAGGCCCAGTCATCATTTTCCACGTCATATTGTTTAGAGCCTGTCAGTTCGAGTGTATAGCAGCTCTGCCCATTTTCTTCGACAGCTTCCCACAAGTTGAAGTTCAATGCAATGATGTCATTAGGCAGGGTTTCGTATTCAGCAATGAACAAAAGCCACTGTTTTACAATGGCTTTTACTTTCTGTTTATCAAATACCTCCATAGGGGTACAGCAGGTCCGAAAGTCCGGTTTACTTTCATCGTTCCCCAATATGGAGAATAGTCTTTTAAAGATATTACTCATTCTTAATCAATTCAAAAGTGTAGCTTCCTTACTCAATGACATCATTGATATGATATGACTACAAAGATAATGCAAATTATAAATAAATAGTATCTTTGTTACCATACTACATAAATAACCTTTTAGTTGAGGAAAATGTTTTGCATGCATAATTAAACATTAAATGATTCCCTCAATAATTTCCAAGCACTACACCTTTTTCATCTTTTCAAAGCAATCCGGACATATCCAGATAGGAGATGTTATCTCTTTTTCTTCCAGATATAGATATGTGCCCCTACCGTTGCATATAGGCGACTGGCATCCATTTTGCCGGTATATAGTTCATTCACTGCGGCTTGCAGCTCATCATTGTCAACTTTCGGTTTTCCGATTTCGCCTCCCACAAGACCGGCATCCACACTTAAACCTATTACTGAACTTAAACGATATTCAAGTCCTACCGTAAAGTTCCGCCCAAAGCATTGGCTGTAGCATTAATTTTACCTAAACCATCTGCTTTAAGGGTTTCTTTATAACGTAACCATCCCCATCCTATTGCACCGTAAATGGTTAACTTCTCCCCTAAAACCCATCGCCCGGTGAACTGAGGAGCAATATACAATAATCGTCCTACGTCTTTCATCTCCATCGTTTGAAAACCGTCAGTGAGAGACATTGTCTCTTTGGCGCGAAACTGCTGCACCAGCACTCCCCAACCCCAACGGTTGTAATAACGAGACATGCCTACTCTCCAATCAAGTCCTGTGGACATATACGAAGTCCCCTCAACCTCTTCTGTGGAGACAATATGCCCTATACCTACACCTCCAAAGACGTAACCGATAGGTTGTTTATTCCAGTCCGTTCCCTTACGTGGTTGTGAGTTTACTTCCTTTTTGGATTGTGTCAGACTTTTGTTTATCTCCTGAGCATGAAGAGAGAATACTCCCAGGATGCTGATTGCTAATAGAATGATTTGTTTTTTCATATTTTATGTATTAGTTTAATATTTCATTTGCTATGGATACTTTCAAAAAAGGGATAATCCTACTTACTATAAGGAGGCCACATTCTGATATCACGCATGGTGGAAATAGGTGGATAGTACAAGCAGTCATTTAAGTACCTCAAATCTTCAACACTGACATCATATCGCTGCAAAATATTATAATTCTTCTGAATTATATTCCAATCATACATATTTACTGTATCGGTAGCTAATATAAAAATACGCATCGTATCAATACCCAAGTACTCAAATATTTCATCCCAATCTGGTATTTTCCCTACCCCGCCCATATCGCGTTGTTTCCCTTTAGGGATTTTGTGAAGAAGATTAAGAGCATCTATATTCGGAAGTATCGTATCCGCATCTGCCGTAGTTTGTACTCCTCCCAACAATACAGATATATCCTGTGCTGATTCGTTTTCTAAACATAACCGTGCTTCGCCTTTTTCAAGACAACTATCGCAAGAACCCAATAACAATAAACATAATACAGATTTTAATATTTTCTTTCTCATACTGTTTAATATTTTAATTTAGTACTCACCGGTTTGTAAGTTGGGTTTTTATCTTCATCCCATGATACATCATAATATTTTTGAAAATATTCTTTTCCTCTTCTGCTCGCATTCATTTCATAAGGCTTCTCGAATTGTTGCCTGCAACCCAGTATTGTCCACTTTTAGTTTCCCTATTTCGCCTCCTATTAAACCGAGATCTACGCTCATACCTACTACCGAACTCAAACGATATTCAAGACCCACTGTGAAATTTCCACCTAAAGCATTGGTTGTACCACTGAGTTCCCCAATCCGCTTCCTTTCACTGTCTCTTTATAGCGCAACCACCCCCAACCGATTGCGCCATAAATGGTTAGTTTCTCTCCTAAAATCCATCGACCGGTAAATTGAGGGGCAATATACAATAACCGCCCTATATCATCCATAGCCATAGCACGTACACCATCATAGAAAGCAACTGATTGCTTGGAACGATTGCTGTACAAGTACTCCCCATCCCCAACGATTGTAGTAACGAGACATTCCCACTCTCCAGTCAAGTCCCGTAACGTAATTAGAAGCAGCCAGTCCCTCAACCTTTTCTACCGATGGAATATATCCTATGCCTGCACCTGCAAAAACGTAACCGATAGGTTGTTTATTCCAGTCCGTGCCCTTACGTGGCTGTGAGTTTACTTCCTTTTTGGATTGCCTCAGACTCTTGTTTATTTCCTAAGCATGAAGAGAGAATACGCCCAAGATGCTGATTGCTAATAAAATGATTTGTTTTTTCATATTTTATGTATTAGTTTAATGTTTCAGTTCTCACCTTCAGGGGGATAAACTATTGTCCAATTTGCCTGTTCCATATCTTCTAATGAAACCCGATAACGATGAAGAATAGGAACATATTTGCGAATTGTATCACAAGGTTCAAACATATATCGGGAATAAGTCTGCTCATCCATGATTAAAAATTGTATGCAAGGGGTATAATTGAAATCGGCTTTCCATCCTGCATAGTCTAAACTCTCTATGACAACCGATGTCCTCTTTTGAATTTCTACGGCTCCAACTGAGCATTGAAATAATGCATCACTAAATGTATGACCAAAATCTCTATACTCTTGGTAAACGATATTTTGATCTGATTTATTGACAAGTGTAATATATGCCTCACTTCGTTCCGGACATGCCCATAACAAGCATGACAATAAGCATAAAGCTAGTATTTTTATAATTTTCATAATATCGGTAATTAATGTGTATAAAATAGGGCACTTTATCGCGAACTCTTGCTGTTATAAATTCCAATACCAATAGGACCAATAACCGGAACCGACCATGATGCATAATCATACCATTTTTCTTTTATTCTCAAACTATTTATGGCCTCCCTGACTTGAGGATTATGATAATCATGATATCCACGTTCTTTGCCAGTACGATTAATATCCAACGGGTTAACAGCAAAATTCCATCCAATATTATTTCCTTTTTTAACATTGGTATAATATTGATCCCCCGTTTGATAGAACCCAGAAACATGCCTATTAAAATATAAAAATGCTCTGGCATTCGCATCCTGTTCGTGAGGCTGATATTTATGTTCCCCACTTCCGTCAGCACTCATCAAGCTCGGTATGCCTATTCTGGATAAATATCCCCACCCCATCGATTGACTTTGCAGGTAGTGCCCATACTCATGTTGGAATACCGAGTTATTCGGATCAGCCGAAATTGTACGATCACCAATAATAAAACTACTCAGAGTTACTGCTTTTTGTCCCCAGTTATTTCCGCTCATTACAGTTGCTCCTCCCCAATAATCCACATTATCTACTTGACCGACATGATTAGATATATGGGCGTAAGTATGACCTACCATAGTCTGAGGTAATTGCCAAGTAAAGCGGCTTAAGAGTTCCCAGGATTGTCCCCAAAAACTCTTACGCTTATCAGTCGTAAATAACCCTCCATACATCTTTGCCTCATTTGTAAAAAGTGCTCCATATCGTTTTTATAATATTTTTCTTTTGGAAAATAGCTTTCCAAAAACCCGCAAATATCGAAAAGAAGAACTCTCCGTTTACATCATTATATCTTAGCGGATTATTCAAGCAATAAGAGTACCGGTTATAGTTCTGGCTCGAATACGGTTCTTGCAACTGCGGATCAGGAGACAGGAATCTGCCTATAACTGGATCATAAAGCCTTGCATTCATATTAATCAAACCAAAAGCAGTCAGATGCTCATGCCCAGTATAACCTCTGCCCAAGAATAACACAGGTTCTGTGCCAACTGCATATAAAGCCTGATTAACAGGATTTCTTAATCTGCCCCACGCATCGTAACTCAACTCTTGCTTGACTACACCGGAGGAATTAACAATGTGGGTAATGTTACCCAGATAATCCCCGCATAGATAGTAAACAGCCCAAGCCCCTGAACCTTCTTTCACATACACTGCTGCCGCTGAATATGCATCGCCGCCAAGGTACAGAATTTCTTTTGAACCCGCAACTCCTGTCTCGAATTCATATTGATTTCCCCAATAATATTTATTGAGTTGGACTTGATTGTTCTTCTTCAGATTCATTTTGACCCTATTACCTTCCCCATTATATGTAAATGTTGCTACATAACCATTTTCAGTAATAGTCTCCGGTCTTCTTAAAGCATTATAGGTAATCTGTTGTTCCCGAAGTGGAACTTCCGTACCATAAGGAGTAATCGAAGCTATTGCATAAGGTTTCTCATCATTATACACAAAAGCTCCTACATTAGATATATTGGTTATATTTCCATTGTTACTATAAGCAGCCGTTTTTCCGGCAAAGCTTGTCAATCTGTTCAGATTGTCATAACCAAAGCTCTCCTGAATGTTCCTCACATTGTCTTTTCTCCAATTCAGATTGCCCGTCTTAGCATTAAAGTTATATCCGGAATTCTGAATAACAGTAGAACCGTTTTTAACTACTCTACCCGTTGGAATCCCGTTTGCATCATAAGAATATGTACGGGTCAGAATACCTGTGCTTATACCGGTCGTTAATCCTAATGAGTTTTCAGCAGTTAATTTCCAGATGGATGTCGAGTTATTAAGTTTCACTTCCGAAAGATTACCATAGGAATATGTATAGTTTTCAGTCACAATACTGCCGACATTAGAAGCATACGCCAAGCCTGATATACGCCCACTGGTGTAAATAAATGTTTTTTCGAGCCATTTTCCATCCACATTCGTTTCTTTCATAGTCCTCAGCCTCATCAAAGCATCATAAGTATAGGTTTTAGACGTCCCGTTTGAACTTACCTCAGATTCTATGAGATTGTCAGCATTATAGCTGTAGTTTATTGTCTGTCCGGCAACCTCCTTTTTTGTTAAACGATGAAAATTATCATAAGTTTTCTTCGTAGTATTTCCATTGGCATCAGTTTCCAGAACTCCATTCCCCATAGCGTCATAACCGTATTCGATTAGTCCGAAACTTGGGTCATTCATCGTAATTCGTCTGCCAAAATCATCATACCCGAATGTAGTTGTAATCTGTCCCGGAGCAATTACGCTATTCATCTGACCGTCTGGTCTATAATTATAAGCAGTGGTACCTGCGGGGTCGGTAACTGATATTATATTTCCGGAAGCATCCTGTTTTTCTGTTTTTGAAACACCATCTACCACCGAAGTTACGCTTGTATTAGAGTATGAAAAAGTGTCCTCCTTACCGGATGCATATTTTAATGATATGATCCTATCATTTGAATCATAAGTATATGTATTCCATTGCGCAGGAGTGGCTCCCTTGAACGGCACGGAAACTTTAGCCAACCTCCCTCTCTCGTCATACACATTATCGGTATAAATATAATTCCCGTCAAAGCGTTGTTTTCCACTTCTTACTTCCCTCCCTAAAGCATCATAATAAGTCCGGGAAGTCGGGGCGCCTGTAGCAGAAACGGTAGTAAGCCTTAAAGCTGAAGCCGGAGCCGTAGCCCAAGAATATGAAGTAGTTTCTACAGAACCATCCGGAGCGACAGTTTTTACTTTTCTACCCCAATCATCATATTCGAACGTGGTTTCCAGTTCTTTATGATTTTTACAGAGTAAAGTAATCCCTTTGGATTGTACGCATACGTACTCACAAGATTCAAAGGAGTCGTTTTCTTTATGACCCTCCCATAAGAATCGTATTCATACAGAGTTTTTAAGGTAGTAGCAGCTCCATACTCTGTCAGAAGTTCCTGAGTAACCAGCCCATCTTTATATGAACGATTGACTTGAGAGGCTGATTTCCCATTTACATAGTTCACAGTAACAATCGGGAGTTGATTATTATCAAATACAGGTATGTAATTTCTGCCGGCCCATGTTAAACCATCTTTTGTTTTAGCCTGATCATATAACAGCCCTATTCTATAAGTCGTGCCATTGTCTATGTTCTGATAAGAGTTATCGGTTGTTATCGTGAGACCATCGCTGTAAACAGATGTTTCTTTCGTTACATTACTATAAACATCATAGACGCAACTGGAATTTACTGACACGTTTTTCAACTTATCTTTTTCTTCCTTACTACTCGAAATCATCCTGACTACCTTATTTGATAAGGTAACCATATGATAGCTATAAGACGATTCCGCCGTTGGAGTGACCACTTGAGTAATGAACCCGAACTTCATGGGATCAAAAGTCTGTTCTGTCTGAATTCCCCTGTTATTGTCATATATCCTAATTTTCCTGAACCCACAGAAGCCTAAGCCTTGACGATGCGCAACAGCATCATTATAATAATACGATACAGAAGATATATATTTACCATTATAAATAGAGTATGCATTACTCACCATATTAACGTCTATATACAGCTTATTATATGGAAAACCCACACTATAGTCAGATGTCGTCCAATACATACTGCCATTAGTAAGATTTTCATAATCAAATTTCTCAATCACTCCATAACTGTTAATCATGCCGGTCAGCATTCTTCCCCGGGCATCATTACGTGTAAAGGAGATTGGAGTGACAGTGGCATCTTTAATACTTAGCAATTGGCTGGTTCTACAGCTATATCCGTCTCCTATAGTTCCTGTTATAAAATGAGATTCAGAATCTACAGTCACCTTTGCAGATTCGGCCATAGTATTCAGTTTACCGTTCTGGTTCAGATGTACACTGATTTGAGTTCCGGATTTTACAGCTAAATCGGGAAGTTTATCACCATTCAGATCATGAAACAGAAACTGATAATTGGTATCGGAATTAGATAAAAACTCAAATGTGCTGCTTACAAATCCACTGCCGGTTGCCAACAAAGCAGTCCAGGTTTTATATGTACTATTATAATGAGTTACCGGATAAGAAATGGGTCTAATACACGGAGTGGTCAGTTCAAGAGGCTTATTGATATCAACCTTGCCACTATTATCAGGAAGAAAAGGATCCCTTATTATCGGATCATCAATAATCTCACCTCTACAGCCACTACATTCACCACAAGGACGTTTTTTCATTTCAATCCAGTAATCATTCCTTTTAGGACCTAAAAGAAAATCCGTGAGTCCGTCACCATTAATATCCTCGACCAGTAATTCTCTTTTTTGAACTACTTGATATATCCGTGTTCCTGATGCCGCTTGTATATGCAATCTGCACAAAAGTACCTCCCTGATAGGGTAAATATAAGTTCCACTTCCATTTATGAGGCAAATATCCGTTCTCCCGTCCCCGTTATAGTCGACAGCAAAAAGCGCATCTTTAAAATAATCAAATAAGAATGGAGTTTGATCATATATCTTAGACCTTAATTCCAGATTAAACATAGTGGTTCTTGACCATGTCCTGGTTTCCCCCTTCGGAAGTTTGTTGCCCGAAACGGCAACCAGTTCCATCTTTCCATCTCCATTGAAATCTCCGGTAATGAATAATCTGGGGACAGCACTTTGTCTGCTGCCTTCTGCAAAAGTTCCTTCTAATAGGAAGGATGCATTCCGGGCTGTCATATTCTTATCATAAGTAGTAATATCTACTTTGGCACTGTTCTGATCATGCAACCAATAATTAATTCTAACCAGTTCATCATTTCCATCACCATCTATATCAACAGGATATAATTTCTGGAATCCATTACCTGCCTGAATCTTTACTGGTGAGCAGAAATAGTCGCCAAGATTCTTATAAACCAACAGATTCTGCGCAGGATCATATCTACTTCCATACAGACAATTCCCTTTACTATCATGAGCGGTGATGCCATAAGATTCAAAATTAGGATAGGCGACAAGCCCCTCACTCCGGGCAAGAGAATTAAACTTACCCTTATGCAGGATAAGATCGGGAGCCTTACTGTTAGCAAAATAAGTTTCAAGAAAAGCCGTGCTCGTCTGGAAACGACTTTCATCAGACTCACCTCCATAATAGAACATCAGCGGATTAACTTCTTTGCCATTCGATTTAAGACTGATTTTAGACAAGAAACTATATATACTTGTGTCATAACTCAGCGTATAAGTACTAAGAAGCATTGATGATTGATAATATGTATCTATCTTCGACAATAATTTACTATCCTTCATCAGCCGCCCTGCTATATAGGAAGATTGAACATCGCTTCTTGCCTGATAGGTAAACTTTATAGCACCATATTGAGTAGAATTACTGCCATATTTGATCTCGGTGACATAATAGACGTTATTATCCAACAGATAAGTAAAATCAATATACCCTCCGAATGCATCTACACTTTTAGTAATCGGGTAAGTAATTTGTGCCGATGTATTGGTGGGATATCCAAGAGTTACTTTCTTTCCATCCGGATACCAAACATCAAAATAGTATTTTCCTGATGGTGCATAAAATGTAACTTTCACATTGCCGTGCTCTGTCTGATAATTGATTTGAGAAGTTGTTTCTGATATCTTAATAAGCCTACTTCCATCTAATGAATAGGCAGAATTCTTATCTAAACTAGCCGGTTTTGCATTACTTCCATCATAATAATAATTTGAATTACAAATAGATATATAGGATAATCCTCCTATACACCACCCGTATCCGGCAATACTATTCCCCATCAGACTATTATAAGATAAGGCAAGAGCGGGTTGGTGTCCGTTTTTCCCTCCATATATTTCAATAGGTACACTGTATGTGAGTGAGCCATTTTCTATTCTCGATTGAATAGAATTTCACCTACTGCTTTTGCCCGGTCTATTTCTACCGTGCTTGGCAATTCGGGCAGGGATGGAGGCGCCGGCAAAAGAGGATCTAACGGTTCTAACGGTTCAAACGGATCTAATGGTTTCAACGGGGGCTTCAAGAGAGGGGCGTCTAACGAAAGAACTTCACTTCGGACGGCACTGTCTTCCGACGACAACTCATTGACTTCTGTCACGATTTTATACAGTCCGTCTTCATCAGCTTCTTGCATGAATTCATCTTTTAATGGATCTATAACAAGAGAATCCCGGCCTACTGAGATTTGGGCATATCCTGATAAGGTACATAACAGTACCAAGATAAAAAATATTCTTCTCTTCATAATAGCGTATTAGCTTTAGGTTATTCTTTAATTATTTTCCAACTACTGGTATTACCATTATAGACTATCTGCATGATATACATCCCCGGAGTTCGATCAGATATATCTACCGCATTGGACTGAGATATACTGCCCCATTGTTGCATCAATGTCCCGGTAAGATCATAGAGAGATATTCGGGCATTCTCAAACTTCTCAACTCCTGAAATATCAACTTTGAGCATACCACGGGTAGGGTTGGGATAAATTGTCACCTTAGTTTCCGAAAGTTTTTCTTCATATATGGAAGGCTCTCCTTCATCATCGCTCAAGACTCCCCTTGTCTGAACCACAATTTCCTTTTGGCGAGACAACCGATTACCGGCGCTGTCATAGGTATATTTGATTTTGTTTTGGGCGTATGCATCAGCAGCAGCCCACATAGATAAAACCACGAATAGCAGAAATATGGCAACTATCCGTTTAGATGTTTGAATTCTTAAAAGTAGAAATGTTGTTTTCATGTGATATAAGATTTTATTGACGCTTCAAATAACCACAACTTTCACATAAAAACAAAATATTATATGGTAACAGTGGTAACAAACCTACTTCAGCAAGAAAAGTTGTTTTTCATCTTACAGCTCTTCAGCTCTCCTCAACTGCCCTGTTCATCGGCCTTTCGGCTGAAAGTATCTCCTGAAAGGAAAGATTCTTTGCTTTCAGCTTTCAGCCAATACTTCTTTAGTGAAACAAGGGTCAAGTTGACAAGGAGAATAGTCACTGTGCATAAAAACGCGCAGGAAAAGAAGCAATGTTTTAATGGTTATCATTGCTTCTTTTACCCCAAAACAAGCAATGATATTTACTAAAAAATACTATCTAATAAAATTCAATGACGCATCTATATATCCAGCGTTTCCCATCTATAGATCCAACGTCTCCCATCTATAGATCCAACGTCTCCCATCTATAGATCCAACACCTTCCATCTATAGATCCAATACAGTGAAATACGTGAATTTTCCAATACTAAAGTTTCTAATGAAATAGCACTTATTAAGCATGAAGAATCTCATGATTACAATATCGGCTGAAAGCTGAAAGCAAAGAATCTTTCCTTTCAGGAGATACTTTCAGCCGGAAGGCCGATGAACAGGGCAGTTGACAAGGGCTGAAAGAACTGTAAGATATGATTGGTTAAAAAGACATAACCACCGATTATAGAAAACGATTTACTCCATGACGTTCACTATCAATCACAATTACCGCAGAACTGAAGTCATCAGGACGAGTGAGAGAAGCTAGCCACCATTCCACACCCAGTCCCAGCCCTATCACTCTATTCAACATATACTCTACTCCCCAACTTAGTTCGGCTGCTATCCCCGAGAATCGGTCTCTGCCTGCACCATTCCAGGCATACCCAAAACTCACAGTTCCTCTGATTATCCATTTCTCATCAATCTTCTGACAATAAACTAAGGAAGGAGCCACATATCCCAATGTCACAGTTTCTTCAGGAAAATCAGTGCTGAAAGCTGCACACTCCAGTCCGAATCCATAACCCTTTTTACCAACCCAGTTGTACGCCACTTTATACTCCGGACCTCCTTTCCACTTGTAAGTGCCCGAACGCATTTCTACCCTGCTCGTTATCCAACCATAACCCAAATTGACAATGAACGTATTTCTCGGAGTTCGCATAGCTTTCTCCTGTTCTTTTTCCTTTTCCTTCATTCCGGCCACATCTTCAAGCGTAATACCAATGCTCTTCTCTTGTCCCCAAATACTTACATTCAAGTAAAACAAGGCAAACGTCAACAATATATATTTCATAATCTTCATCTAACAGTTTTTTAATATCTCATTAGTAAATTGGTCTTCACAAGAAATTCTATGATTACAGCAGCCGATTCTTTCTCTTTCTCCGGGAGAGCGTTATACTCTTGCGAATACTCTGGATAATTCAGCAAAATAGTCCTCATATTGTTTTTGGTAATAAGTTTCACTTCTTTATCGTCAGACTCTATCAGATAACAAGCCTTATGTTTCAGTTGCTTAGATGCTACGATCGCCCCACCTATAGCACCAAAGAGTATGCCGGCAGTGACAGCTTCACTCGTCTGTTCCTTGCCAATCTTAGTGCTGATGAAACAAATCCTACCGGTACCAAAACGAAAACCAGGCGCATACCAGCTGCCAAACTTACATCCCTGATACCTTAACTGGCGGCAGTTTACATACAAGGTATCCTGATGTATGATATACTTTACATCTTTCTTTAATAACTTATCCGTCTCCTTATTACCTGTCTCTGGTTTAAAATCAGCACCTCCATTCCAAAATCTCTTACTTTTAGACCTGGATTCAATAGTGAGATTCTCCAATGCAGTAAACTTTCCATCCATGTAATCGGAAAATGAAAGAGCATATCTGCTCTGAGCAAAAGAGGCAGTTGCAAATAGCAACAGCATCAAACCTAAGATGTGTTTATTCCGTATCATAAAATTTGTATTTGAGTATGATTTTAAATATTCAATGTTTTCCGTCCAACCGGATGATATATCCGGTTGGACGGGTTGCACTCAACCTATATTATTCCATGTCTGGTAATAATATTTTCTTCAGTTTTTCAAGAAGTTGATCCTGTTCCTCTATTTCATTATCTTCTAATAAAACATTAAGAACCTCTTCATCTTTTTCATAATCATAAACATCGACTCCAAACCAACCTGAACCCCAAAAATGAATATATCCTCCTTTTTGGGATGATTCAAAGGTAATCGCATAAAGAGAACCAAAATCGCCTTCGCTATAATAGTTACATTCAATAGTATAATCTATTAAATGTGGAATCAGATTTTTCTGAACCCATCCTAAATCTTTCATTGTCTTATTATTTAATTTTCAATATCGGTGATAAACTACGTACTTTAGGCAACATTTGACCACCTTGTTTGTTTAAAGCACGTATTTGACTTCCCTTAGCACTGGGACCAACAGTTTTATACCAATTAGGTTTTCCGCCTTGTATTAGACTATTCTTAGGTACTTTAAACTCAACATATACAGAACCTACTTTGGCTCCTTGAAAAGCATCAGATCCTCCAGTTGCGACAAATGTCAATCCCTCCGGTCCTTCCACCATACGTCCCGTTTTCTTCATTATATTATACTCATTTTCAGACATCCAACGTCCAACCCTTACCTCGCCTCCTTTGGGAATCCCTGTAAGCATGCCCACTTTGTTATCCAAAGAATAATTCGCCGCACTCCCAACTGCCGATAATCCGCTTGTCACGAAGCTCTTTTTGGCACCGCTCCACATTCCGTCCAAGAAGGAGGTATTGGGGTCACCATCAGCTACAGCCATTATCCCACCCATCACTGTACCGAAAGGTAGACCGGAAGCTTCATGCACTATCAGTTCCCGAAGCATCGGAGACGATATCTTTTCCGTCAGTTTCTGAACGGGACCGGCGAACTTGCTTGCAATTTCACCACCAACGTAAGCCATCGTACCGGCCATTATACCGTCAAATGCAACTTGCTGCAGATTGATATTGTTCCACCCATTGTTAAAACCCTGACCAATCGCAGAATTGGCAGCACCGGCACCGGCCGTAATGCCGATAGCGGCACCGGGAAAAGCAGCGGTCAATGCACCGGAAACGGCACCTGTAGCAAAATAGGACAATCCTTCCCAGCTTAAATCCGCACCATTGGCAACCCAGTTTATTGCTCCTCCGATAGCCGCACCAATGATGAGATGCCAAAACTCCCCACTCGGGTCCGTATATATTAACGGATTATTCAAGCAATAAGTATATCGATTGAAATTTTGTGAGAAATCAGGCATCTGAACAAACGGATCAGGACTCAAGAACCGAGCCAGTAACGGATCATACATACGGCCATTCATGTCTATCAGCTTGAACTCATCCAGATGTTCATGTCCCGTATAGCCACGGTGGAACTTGAAGGTATTATTAGCTACCGTACGTCTGCCCCAGACATCGTATGAAGCCTTGAAAACCTCAGTACCCGCATTGTCGGTCAACTTCACAACACTGCCCAAATGGTCTTTGTGGGCATAATAAATCTTATCAGGCTGCCCGGATTGTTTCACATATACCGCTACCAAACCGTTATTGCCACCAAGATAATATAATTGTTTCGTTACACCGCCTTCGGTGACCATCTCATAATCGCCCGCATATACAGTCGTACGTGCAACCGCATTGTTCGTCTTCAACGTAGATTTCCAACGTTGGCGATCAGGACCATACGTGATGTTCAACAGGTAATTGTTCGAACCGACCGTTTCACTGATAGAGGAAACTTTATCAAATGCAGTATACGCAATGGTCTGGTTATTCTCGGAAATCAGGCCACCGGTATTGTCAACGGTACTTACCGCATGAGGTTTGTCATAACTGTATGAACCCAAGCCTGTTTTAGAAACAATATTACCATTGGCATGATAACCCATGTTCATGACTGTAGAACTACCTTGCTTTACAACAGTCAAACGATCTGCACTGTCATAAGTGAAGGTTTCCGTTTGCCCAATCATACCCGTACGCGAAGTAAGATTGCCTGTAGCACCATCAAACACATAGTTCATATTATGCAGCGACGTAGTGCCTTTCATCGTTTTCAGGTTACTAAGTAAGCCTTGCGAATTACGGGTTTCGGTAGAAATCAATGTACCGCCAAGTTTGGTAGTAGTGACAGTTCCGGTAGCTCCCGTGAGTTCCCAGATATTTTGCGTACCTGCCAGCACCTGTCGCAGATTGCCATAAGCGTCATAGTTGCGACTGACGGTCAAAGATCCAGGATAGGCAATATTACTCAGTTGCCCCTGTGAGTTATAAGAGTAAGTAAATGCCAAAGCACCTGTTCCTTCTATTTGACGTGTCTCAGTCCTCGTACGACCGTAATTGTCATACGTATAAGTCGTGTAATTATTACCCGTCTGTTCCTTTGTCAGACGCAGCAAGTTGTTGCCGGACGTTCCATAGGTATAGGTCGTAGTTACACCATCCGTTGCGGAAGAGGACATACGCCCCAGCACATCATAGGTATTTGTCGTGGTTTTACTTTTCCCGTCAACCTGAGTTTTCAATCGTCCGGCAGCGTCATACGTATAGGTTATGGTACCTGCATTGGGATCGGTCAACGTCTTTTGCTTGCCCGTGTCATAATAAGTCATAGTGAAAGTAGCTCCACCTGTGACTATCTTTTGAGGTTTTCCCAGTGACTTATAAGTATAGGCAATGCTGGAAACCGGATCGGTCACGGATTTCACTCCACCCCAGGGATCATAGACTTGGGTATAAGTTTTCCCGTTTGTGGTACTCGATACTGTACGGTTCCCATAAGCGTAAGAAACGGATCTCCCTGCACTGCTTGTTTGGGTCAGCACTCGCCCACGAGCATCATACGTATAGTTCTCCGTCGTGGTAAGATTGCCAGTTTCTGTCTTTTTCTGAGTGATCAGCCCTTTGTTGTTATAAGTCGTAGCCTCTTTAATGGACATACTTTGGGGACCGATTGTTTCTACCAATACCTCACGCCCCTGATTGTCGTACCAGGTTTTTATCCAGGGCTCTCCCGTAGCTTGGGCAAGCGTAAAGAATCGTTTACTTGAATTGACATTCCAACCACTCAGATAACTTCTCTTAGTACCGTCGGGAAAAAGAGTAGACAGTCTGTTCCCCCATCCATCAAACGTATGCCTAGTTGTTAACTTATTGGAAGTATCACTTTCGTCAGTTTCCGTCAGGACATTTCCCCAAGTATCATATGTATAAGCAATAATGGATGACAACGGATTAGTAGAAGTTTTAGCGATAAAACGTTTCGTTGTATCATAATCATAGTTGCTGGTAAGGGCGGAAACTCCAGAGCCACTGATTTTCTCCGTCTTCACGTTTCCCCAAGTATCGTAGGTGAATTCAGTAGTTAAAGGCAAAGAGGAACCATAATTTTCAACAGTCTTCGTTTTATATCCTTTAGAGGTATCATACGTGATTTCCATCTTCTGCGTGAAAGTCGACGAGTCGTCCGTATGCTTCTGTACCTTTGTGATCAGCTGGGGCTGATAGGTTTTTCCGGCAAGGGTATAGTTGCCATATTGAACAGTGCGATACATGTTATTACCATAGTCTGCCTTTTCCTGGGTCATGTAACCATAGGTAGTATTGAACTGACGGGTGGTAGTAATCATATTGCCATCCAGATCCTTCTCTGTAGTAGATGAAGGGTAAGCAAAGTATTTCCTGGAGCCTTTATCCACAATAGTCAGCGTAGTGTTAGTTTCAGCCGTACTGCCGTCTATGGTATTTTTAGTATAGGTAGCAGATGGTATATAGAAGGAAGTATTCCATGCTTTTACACCAGATTCAGAAACCGTTCCCAACGTCGTATTCTCAGCTATCATGGAAGACATTCCCAACAGCCCTTTTCCTTGCAAATGCATTTTAAGGCCACTGTAGCGATAGTTAGTTGTCATTGTTCTGCCTGCCGCACCATTATCCGAATTTACTTTCTTTACTACATGCAAAGGCAAAGTATAATCGGCAACAGGATAACTGCTACCCGTACCTTTGGTATAGATACCGCCATTGACAAGGGAGGTATAAGTAATATTCGTCACACTGCCATAGTCACCGGTAACAGAAGTTACCTTACCTTTGTCTGTATTGTAACTACTATTAGGGTATAATCGCCATACAGGGTCTCTGTTTGCATCGCTACTATTATAACAATTGTAACCATAATTCATCAGTTCCACCTGACCGTCACCGTTGAAGTCGCCCACCAGATAACGGAATGAGAGGGCATCTTCATCTCTGTTAGAAGTCGCCGAACGCACTATGGTAAGCGCGCTTCCTGTAGAATGCATCCAATAGGTATAAGTTTTATTGAATTCGCCCCAAGAACCTTGAAATATAGCGCTCTTCTTATCATACATGGCCTTGGTTATCACCACATCCGATTTCCCGTCAAGATCGAAATCATATATAAGGCAATCAAACCTTGAATCATCTTTTGAAGTAAAGCTCTGATCGTAAAGCCCCAATGTGCATGCCTGCGACTTAGTAAAAGTTCCATTGCCATTATTCAAAGCAAAATACCAACTACTTTCACCGGTACTGTTCATTAGGATATCCATTAAACCATCGCCATTGAAATCACCGGAACGAATCATCCACACTTTAGAAACATTGGTTCCCGTAGTTTTCTTAGCATCCGAAAAGGTGGTTCCTGTTATTCCGTTACCCTGATTCCAAAAGATGGTATAACCTCCACTATAAATTACCATCATATCTTCCAACCCGTTGCCGTTGAGATCAGATACAAATACCTTATCAGGACTAGAAGGTAAAGTCAAATTAAATGCCGTGCGATATAAAGATGTTCCTGAATTATGCCCAATAATTTCACCCGGATACCTGTTACCACTATGTCCCTTTTCTATGAAAACAATATCTCCTTTTCCGTCATTATTTAAATCACCAGTAGCATAGGCGGGCATTTCGCTGCTGTATTGTAAGTTATATCCGAAAGCCCCCTGAACCGTGTTTCCATAAACATAAAAAGCTATTTGCTTCCAATGATCATTGATGCTTACATGTGGTACTACAAATTCATTCAGACCGTCTCCATCAAAATCGATGACGGACGATCCCGCTTTGTACTCTTGCATGTCAGACAATTGAAAACTTGCTCCAAGACGATAATTCGTTCCATCGACAAATCGGACATTTCCAGAAGAGTCCAGCGAAGCCCAATATATATAAGCGTAAGTATCATAAGTCCAAGAATTCGTACCTGTCGGTATCTTTACAGGAGAGATTCCCATCATATCCGTCAAACCATCTCCATTGAAATCACCAGCAATAAATTGCTGTTCAGAAAAAAAATGCGACTGCTGGATAAACAGAAGCAGCATTCACCTGAGGAGAAACAGGAATACTATATAGGGAAGGCAAATAAGACCAGTTTAACTTAACAGGTTGCATAACATCTCCGGCGCCATTCCTCTCCGTAACACTTGTCAGACGTGAATATTTAGTACCGGAAGCATCACCGGTGGTATTGTATTGCAAGTCATAAACACGGTAAACCGAATTTCCCGTTTTGCTTGTAATGGTTTTCAGTCTACGATCCATGGTTCCTTTTACGCCTTCAATAACAAATAGCTGTGGATCATTGGAGCGAGTTTCATAACTGAAAGTAACCGTATTCTGTAAACCGGTACTCCCATTCTTATTATTTCCATACATTATAGTGTTGGGGTACATGCAGTAACTCCACTTATTATAGGTATAATTCATGTAATTACCCAACGGATCTTCCACGTAATCCAGATACCATGCATAGATTCTGGGGGAATTACCGGCTGTGTAGCTTTGTCGGGCACCGGTTGTATTTCCATAATAACATATCTGCCCGGTAGAAGATTGTACTTCAAACCATGTATTAGCTGTAGAAGTAGTGTATGTGCCATGAACAATCACTTTAGTAAAAGGATCGGATTCCGGATAATATACGGCTCCCTCTTGCCCTATAGTGCCAGAAGAATAAACCAAGCGTTTGCCGTCCAGATAATAGGCCTCATCGGCGGAGAAAGTCAATGCCTTGGCTGTACCGTCATGATACATATCCTTCGGACCGCGAGTTATAACTGACATTCCCGACAAATTACATCCCCAACCCAACATTCCATTTCCCGCCTGACTATTATAAACGATAACAAGCGTAGGTTGCATACCTCCTACACCTTGCGGAATTTTAATAGGAATTGAATACGTAGCAGCTCCAGTAGCCGATACATCAAAAGTTCCACCAAGAGAGCCAACGGCTTCCGGTTCCGCACTATATGTGTTGGGAATGTCCGGATAATCAAAATCTTCCGAGGCATATCCGGTAATATTGGTGGTAATAAGTTCTGCTGTATCATATCCTTCCGATACTATATAATAGGTGCCCGGTTCTAAAGTTCTCTGTATAAAGGCATGAGAGGATGAAGAACAGCGACCATCATCTGAGTAATAATCATTGGAAGCGATAACACCTCCCGCGGCATTCAACAGATAGGCGCAAGTTTCATAGACCATTGATCCGCAATGAGTTATTATTACAGCCATTTTACGGGTTAATGTGAACTTATAGAAAACGTCCTCTTGTTCTCCGGCTGCATACTGATTAGAAAAAAGACTCATATTCTGTGTATCAGAATAGTCAAAACTCTTGCTGTAAGTGCCGGTGTCAATAGCACTCTGTCGACTATCCCCTTCTGAAGATAAAAATATCCCGGTTATTTGAGTAGTAATAACTCCGTTCTCTTCATATCCTTCTGCCACGACGTAGTACGTGCCGGCATCCAGTATCTTTGATAAATAAGCCTCTCCAGCACCACCGCCACAGCCCATGGAGAAGTCAGCATCATCGTTATAGTCAATTAATTTTCCGGAAGCATCCAAAAGGCTCAAATAGGTATCAGAAAGCTCTGATTCGCAATGCTTCATGATGACCTTCATCCTAGTATTTATAGTAAATTTATAAAAAACATCATTGGAAGGTCGCCCCGTATAATTGTTTGTAAAATCTTCCGTGTTTTGTGAATCAGAATAATCAAATTCAGAATTATAAGTCCCAACTTCAATTGGATATGATCTAGTATTTCCCTGTTGTGCATGAACAGAGGATGAGAACAACACGATAAAAAATATCAATGATAAATGTGTTTTCATGGAGGAGTGTGTTTTAAAGGTTATCTTATTCTTTAATTATTTTCCAGCTGCTAATCTTACCATTGTAGGCAACCTGCATGATATACATTCCCGGAGTCCGTTCGGATAAATCAATTGTATTGGACTGGGATATACCCGCCCACTGCTGCAACAGCTTTCCGGTAAGATCATAGAGAGATATTTGGGCGTTCTCAAACTGTTCAACTCCAGAAATATCAACTTTGAGCATTCCCTTTGTCGGATTGGGATAAATAGTTACTTTCGTTTCCGAAAGTTCTTCTTCGTATACCGATGGTTCTTCTCCATTATTTAAAGCTCCTCTTGTTTGTACCACAATTTCTTTCTTGCGTGTCAGTCGATTCCCGGCATCGTCATAAGTATACTTGATTTTATTTTGAGCACACACATTAGCACCTGCCCACACAGATAAAACCATGAACAGCATGAATATAGCAGCTATCCGTTTAAGCGTTCGCTTGTTATTTCTCATAGCGCGTAGTGTTTATTCGATACTGAATTCTCCCGATAAAATGGTCTCTCCTAAAGATATTTCCAACAAATATTCCCTTCCTTTCTCCATTTCCGGCATGGCAATGACAACATTGGTTGGAGTGGTGTATGAATCCGAGTAAATCATTTCACCGGTCAAAGCACTTTTTACAAGGATTTGCACTTCATCATACTCCCTAAAAAAATCAACCACTAAAGCACTATTATCCGAACTTAAATAGGCGGAAACATACAATAGTTGTACGGAACGCGTACCGGGTAATACTTTAGGAGTAGTCTTAGTTTTATTCAAATGAATTCGTTTTATTGTTTCTGCCTGTTCCGCAAAAACATTCAAGGAGAAAAATGCCAATAGCAACGAAAGTAAAAATGTTGTTTTCATACGATATAAAATTTTTTAAATGACGTTTCGAATGAACGCTATTTTCATATAAAAACAAAATAATATGTGGTAACAATGGTAACAGGCAAATCTCGGCAGATAACAAACCTAATGTAAATTGCAGATTATCAATCTCCAAAGATATCATCAAACAGTTCCTTATCCATTTTATTCTTAATCCTGCTTTTACGGGTTTTTATTGCATCGGAAGTGACATTCATCACATCCATAACGATCTCCTTCGGGCAATGAAGCAATATTAAAATGCAATACAGTAAATCGTCAGCAGTTAAAGAAGAGCAAGAACCACTTAAATCTTCCATGACATCTACAAAGGTTCTCTTGATATCAATTATTATCAGTTTTCTATAATTCTTTATAATCTTGGTACGTTCTTTGGGCTTTGCTTTCTGTAATTCATCCAGTCTTTTATATCCTTCTGTAGACTTAAATAAGGAAATACAAATGCCGGCTTTCGCTTCTTTCAGTTCATGCAGTTTATTATTCTTGTCTTCTCCGCAAATTTCTTGTTCATTCAATGACAGCGTTTCTGCCCGATTATCCATCAACTGTTTCTGCAAAGTGATATATCTGTTCTTTCTGTGCCTGTCTCTCCACATAAAGAGGAAAATCAGTCCTAAAACAAAAAATAAGAATGATACAAGCAAAAGATTAGTAGTTCGTTTTTGCTCAACAGACAACTCATATTTATGGAGCTCCAATAAATGATCGTCCATTAACTTGTCTATTTCTGCACGGTCATTCATTGCCTGAATCGAATCATAACAAACAATAAAAAGAATCTGCATATAAAACCGCATTTTCCCAATCAGAGAGTTCCTTGTTTACGCGATATATATTATAATAATTTGAAGTCTTTGTATAAATATCAGGAGATTCTTTACTTAGACGCCAATAATAAAGAGCTGAATCTTTCATATTCATATTATACAATACATCGCCTTTCATTGAATATGCAGAAGCCAAACTTTCTATATCCGACAAGCCTGATATGGCTTTTGAAATATACGCATAAGCCAGTTCATATTCTCTCTGCTCACTATAAACTCCGGACAAATCTTTATATATGATGCCCGACAATACCGGATAATCCAACGAAAGCGCCATTTCCAACGCCTGTTTATAATAATATGCCGCACTATCAAATTGGAGTTCAAGAAGAAAAGTAATTCCAATTCCCCGCAGATTATGGAATGCCCGCAGGGTATCATGAACATCTAAATTTATAGCATAGGCGTCTCTATACATCCCCGTGCTGTTTCTTCCATGCTCCGCTCATTATAACAATCTCCCAAATGATTATACGTCATGGCCAAAAATACGGAATCACATTCTTGCGGCATAATCCTTAATGACTTCAAATAGCAGTCTATGGCACAGGTATATCTTCCTGCCCACGATATACGCACCCCCAATAAAAATAAGATTTCGCCAACCTCTCCTTACTCCTGCCATTCTCGTAATAATCAACAGCAGTCCGTATCAAAGAATCATCCTTCAACGGTACATAATTCTTATATCTCGCCTGCGTCAATAGTAGCGCATACCATGCCCGGTTAGCTTTCCCCATTTTCTGCGGTACAGATATTTCTTCCAACAGCTGCAATGCACTGTCAGGGTATGTTTGCATCAAAGAATCAGCTAATATCAGGATCGAACTGTTCTCATAAGAATGCTTTCCGCATGAACCCAACAATAAGGTAAACAACATAAAGGATAATAAGGCAGGTAATAGTTTTCTCATGATTATTTTATTTTTCTATATTCACAAAGATAACAACAAATCCCGAAAAGTTCATTCAGAAAAGACGCAATAAAAGTACAGGTATCGCAGATTTATCCTTTTGACAATTTGCATTTTTAGTGAGCGGAGAATGCGCTGTTTCCGCCCCATATCATATAAGAACAGAAATATGCGAACGTATATCAGTAAACAGCGGATTATTAACATGATATCGAAATACTTACATTTATTATAGAGCGCAAATATCCCCTCAAAAGCATCTATAAGTGAAAATCTGTACGGCAAACGAACATATTACCAGTAAGTAGTAACCCTTTTGACCGTAAGTAGTAATGATATCACCTATAAGTAGTAACCCTTTCACCCGTAAGTAGTAACCCTTTTCTGCATAAGAAGCCCTGAAACATGTAAGAATATGCAAAAATAACGAATTTACATTCCTTATTTATTCACAGGATATCCTATAATGCAAGGTTGACAAACGTCCACAGTTACATAAAACAAAGAAATAGCATCAATTTGATTAAGATATCAATAAATAAGAATCAATTTATTACTATCATAGAACCAATAAAAAGCCGTCCCCTCCTTTCGCCACACGAAAGGAAGCAGGACGGCTTCTATATAAATAGCTTGTAAAGCTACGCTGATTACAAAACCAGAGAAAGATTACAGACCGAAAGCGGCTTTCACCTTGTCCACGTAATCCAGTTTCTCCCAAGTGAAGAGTTCCACCTCTACATCCTTGTTACCTTCGTAACGAGACTTGAAGTGCTTGGTAACAATCTGTGGCTCACGACCCAGATGGCCATAAGCGGCAGTCTCCTGATAAATCGGATTACGAAGCTTCAGGCGATCTTCAATAGCCTTCGGACGAAGATCAAAAAAGTTCATCTATCTTCTTCGCAATCTCACCATCGCTCATATTTACATGGCCGCGGCCATAAGTATTGACATAGATATTGATGGGACGAGCCACACCAATAGCATAAGACACCTGCACCAGCATTTCGTCAGCCACACCGGCTGCCACCAGGTTCTTGGCAATATGACGGGCTGCATAAGCGGCACTACGGTCTACCTTACTGGGGTCCTTACCGGAGAAAGCGCCACCACCGTGAGCACCTTTACCACCATAGGTATCTACGATAATCTTGCGTCCCGTCAGACCGGTATCTCCGTGAGGTCCGCCGATAACGAACTTTCCGGTAGGATTAACATGATAGGTGATATGATCATTGAACAATGCAAGTACTTTCTCTGCATGAATAGAAGCAATGACACGTGGCATCAGGATATTGATGACATCCTGACGGATAGTGGCAAGCATTTCTTCATCCGCTTTCAGCTGGGCAGCTTCGCTGTCGTCGGCAGGCTGGATGAAATCATCATGCTGGGTAGAAACTACAATTGTATCGATGCGGACAGGCGTACCGTTATCATCGTATTCAATAGTTACCTGACTCTTGGCGTCCGGACGGAGATAAGTCATTTCTTTACCTTCGCGACGGATGTCGGCCAACACTTGCAAGATGCGATGTGCCAGGTCGAGCGAAAGGGGCATATAGTTTTCCGTCTCGTTGGTGGCATATCCGAACATCATGCCTTGGTCGCCTGCGCCCTGCTCCATAGGGTCCTGACGTTCTACACCACGGTTAATGTCGGGGCTTTGCTCATGAATGGCGGACAATACACCGCACGAGTTACTTTCGAACATGTACTCGCCTTTGGTATAGCCGATTTTCTGAATCACTTCGCGCGCAATGAGTTGCAGATCAACGTACGCTTTGGTTTTCACTTCTCCAGCCAGTACCACCTGTCCGGTAGTTACCAGAGTTTCGCAAGCTACTTTCGAACTGGGGTCGTAAGCCAACAGTTTGTCAAGCACAGCGTCCGATATTTGATCGGCCACTTTGTCGGGGTGTCCTTCTGACACCGATTCGGATGTGAATAAATATCCCATACTTCTAAATTAAAGAATGAATAATTAAAGAATGAAAAGCGGGGATCTGGTGGTGAGTAGACATGCATATCCCGATGCTCGGAGCATCGTCAGAAAAGGATGTGTTTTAGCATTTTTTTCTGTGGTTGCAAGCTACTCAAATCTTTCCACATTTCATTTTCGGGTGCAAAGATAAAGGTTTTCTTATGAAATAGCATATAAACAGGAAAGCATTAACATTATATTAGCAAAAGAAGTGTACCGATATCCCATCGGCACACTTCCCATTTAGTAGTTTCAATATTGTTAACTTTAAAACTGTGCTTTATTTCAATAAGTTCCGGTAGTAACTCTCCACATCGCTCCATTTATAGAAAGGAAACTGGTCGGTCTGTACCGGAATATGTACTTCATGCTCATTATGCAGAATCTTAACCAGAATATCATCCACACTTCCTTTTTCATTCCGGAAGAAGGCAATCTGCACATTAGCGGCCATAGGGACTACCTTAAAGTCACTCCACACTTTATACACCTCGTAAGGATCATCTACGGCAACATTACAATTCTCTATCTGCATCAATGCCACCAAAGGAATCACATTGCCATCATGCCCGAAGCGAAGGGTAGCGGCTATGCCTCCTTTCTGAATAGCCTCATCGGCGCTATCCAGAATATTCCGTAACAATGATTTCGCATTGGCTACAACAATCCCTTTCCCGTCGGCATGATTTGCATTGCCCACATAGAAACGATAATTGATGCACTGCCACAAATCAAACAGCTCCTGGGGCTGAAACAGATCATAGAAGGAAACCTTCGTCTCTGCATTCTGCATATCACTCGCCACCCAGTACATACCCCACATCACTTCCTTCGGATTCACTTTCTTCAGTATGAAACGCTTGTCCTTAAATAAAGAAGCAATCAACCGGTCGGGATTGGTGTGAACATCTTCAAACTTTCTGTATTCTTCAGCCCACGGACCGTCAGTGGAAGAAGTAAAGCGATTGGATTCGTCCGTATGGTAATTCAAGTAGTCCATATACTTATGGCTGGCTTCATAAGAAATGCGCAGATTGGGATTCAGTTCCTTCAAACGATCACCAAAAGCCACCATACTCATCGCACAACGCAGCACAACCGTAGAACGGGCAGAAATGGAAGGATTACCCTTAAAGGCTTCGGGAAATGCGGCATACATTCTTTCTGCAATTCCACGATGCTGACGGACACCTAATGGGGTCAGATCACCTCCATGGCCTTCCGCTTCTTCCCACACCTTCAGCAAACGCTGCCGGGCATCTTCTCCCAAGTCGGAAAGTGCACCCTCACGATGTGCTTCTTCAAAAAGGTCGACCAGCCATTTATAATCACGGTCGCCAATCAGATAACGGGAACCATGCCGTCCATAGTGGCTCACGTAGAATGGTTTATATCCTTTGGGAGCCCGGGTTTGCGGTGCAAAATCAAGTGGATAGGCCCAATAGACTCCACCCGTTTTCTCAATAGTAGAAAACATCTCTTCTTTGGATGTCTGCGCTCCAAGAGGAACACAGCACATCCACATCATACCACATAACAGTAATTGTTTCAGTCTCATTCTATTCTTCATTTATTGTTTATAACCGTCATTCTGATTCAACGCCGGGTTGTTGGTTAACTCGCTTTCCGGTATCGGGAACAGTTGATACTTGTCGTCCACATCTCCTCCCAGACGGATACCGTTCTTCCAGTCCCAGTTATTGCCTTTCGTATATTTACCGAAACGGATCAGGTCAGTGCGCCTGGTCAGCTCGGATGCCAGTTCTTTCTGACGCTCGCTCAGAATAAAGTTCAAAGAAAGCTCATTGAGGCCGATTTCTCCTGATACATCCGAACGGACACCGCTCTTCGCATATTTACCGGACATATACGCTCTGGACCGGACTTCATTGACGTAGCCTAATGCTTCCGTTTCCGTACCATTTGCGCCACGTAAGATAGCTTCGGCAGCCATCAGATAGGCATCGGCAGTGCGGAACAACGGGAAATCAATAGAGGTATAAGCATCGCCCGAAGCACAGAGCTGATCATCCTTGGTTACATTTCTCCATTTGATATAGCCATAACCACAGGTAAAGGTGCTGGTCATATTCAGTTCCGAGTCCCAGGTTTCCTTCACCTGATTCGGAAGGGCGGTCATAAACTGGGCACGTTTATCTTTCTTTCCGTTACCCCAGGTATCATTGACATCAAACGCCACATCATCCGCATCAAAGGCGTCTACCAATGTCATCTTGGCACGAACATTACCCCAACCTCGCGAACCGACTCCTGTCTTATACAATTCGTCCATCGGACCATTCACGAAAGCTTTTACGTAGAAGTTTGTTCCGGCTGAACTTTGGGCACGCTGTCCGTCCTGCACCAACCCCCAGATGATCTCCTTGCAGGTTTTGTTATCCGCCAGGAAGATTTCACGATAGTCGGAAGCCAGCGGATAGTGTCCGTCTGTAACTACCTTCTTCGCATACGTATATGCCTCCTGGTATTTATTTTCATGAATCCAGGACTCGGCATTCAGATACATACGTGCCAGCAGGAACCAGTCGGCTACACGGTCAATCCGTCCGTATTCGTTTTCTCCCGGAGCTTTCAGTTCATTCTCAACAGCCAGCAATTCACTTTCCGCATATTCAAATATCTGCTTACGGGTATACTGAACCGGAATTTCCTTCACACCTGTATGTTCATCCACATAGGGCACGGAACCAAACAAATCACAAAGCATGGAATAGCAGTATGCGCGTATAAAACGTGCTTCGGCTCTGTAACCAATGTATTCGTCCTTCATTTCTTCCCAAAGTCCTCTATCCTGTAACTTCCCTTCGGTACATTCGCGCAGCAGCTCGTTACAGTAAGCAATGCGCATATAAAGCCGCTGGTAAGTCCAGGTGACAACAGAAGCATTGGAGGCATCCCATTGCAGGTTCAGGCACTTACGCAGACCGTTTGAGGAAGAAGGCATCAGGAAGTTGTCCGTACTCATCTCCTGCAAGTAGAACAACAGACGCACATAACCGGAATATCCTTCATTGGCACCTTCCAGGTCGCCATTGCCGCCATCGCCACCCTGCTGTCCTGTCAGGATCAGAGATGAATAACACTTGGCCAGCACGCCTGTATAGCCGTCCTTGGTCTTATATACCTGGTCGCTCACTAACTGGTTATTATCCAGTGGCATGGTATCGAGGTCACCCAGGCACGAAGCCAGAAACGTGACCAAGAAAAGTAGATTGAATGAATAGGCAATTATCTTTTTCATATCGCATAGTTTTTTTTAATCCGTTAGAAAGTTAAATTAGCACTTAATGAGAATACTCGCGGACGGGGATATATCTCCTTGTCGATACCGCTGTAGATTTCCGGATCGATGCCCGAATAACCGGTAAAGGTAGCCACATTCTGAACACCGAAAGTCAGCCGCAAAGAGCTTGACTGATCCCACAGTTTCTTGAAAGTGTAACCCAATGAGATATTGTCAATCCGGAAGAAGTTTCCTTTCTCCAGGAAGTAGTCCGAATACAGTTGCTGGTTCTGGAAACCTGTAGCTTTGGTTCTGCTCAGGATATTCGAGAAGTTTCCCTGGTCGCTGTAAACAGACTGTACATACTGGTCGGCAGCTATGTAGTTATAGACATAATTGCCGAAAGCTCCGTGCCCGCTGATAGCGAAATCCCAGTTCTTATAGCTCAGTTGGGTATTGAAGCCCAGATAGGATTCCGGCAATGCACTCTTGTTGGTGGCATACTTTGTTTCTGTTGCCGATACGGAACCGTCCGGCTGTACATATTGGCCTTCTATCGGCTTGCCATTGTCGTCATAAGCTTGTTTTGCCAGATAGAAAGTATAAGGGCGTTCGCCTACCATGAATACCTGTACTGTTTTACCGGTGCCCGAAATGGCTCCGGTCTGTACAAAGTTGGCTTCCGAATCCACTACATTCAGTTTTGTGATCTTTGAGTCGTTCCAGGTATAGTTCATGCCTACTGTCCATTTCCAGTCTTTGGTATGTACCGGCACTGCATTAATGGAAAATTCGAGTCCTTTATTATCCATTTCACCGATATTCGTAGTAATCACAGAAGAATAGTTGGTTCCCGAAATCACAGGAATCGTATTCAGCAAGTCCTTGGTGTGGCGTTGGTAATAGTCCACAGAACCATAGATACGGTTATTAAGGAAGCCGTAATCCAATCCGATGTTATAAGTTTCGGTAGTCTCCCATTTAATGTCGGAGTCATAACCATTCGGACGATACGTATTATACCATTTATCTCCGAACTGATAGCAAGCTTCAGGATAGGATACTGTGAAAGTTGTCATATAAGGATAGTCGTTCAGAATATCCTGTTGTCCGGTCTGTCCGTAGCTCAGACGCAATTTCAGGTCAGACAGAATATCCGAATCTCTCAGGAAAGCTTCCTGGCTGATTTTCCACCCCAATGCCACGGAAGGGAACAATCCCCAACGATTGCCTTTTTGCAAAACGGGATGAAGCATCCGAACGCAACGTAGCTGTAATCATATAGCGGTTATCATACGAATAGTTAAGACGACCGTAAAAAGAAAGCAGATAATATTCCGATTCATAATGATTGGGAGAGAAGAGTTCCTTGCCCTCCGGAGAAAAGGTAGTAGCATCAAACTTCTTCCAGAAATGCTGCCAGCCGTATCCGCCCATGGCACTGAAGTTATGCTTCTCATTGAAAACATGAGAATAGTTAGCGTATAAGTCCAGCAGATAATTCCGCTTATTCTGCTTGGAGTCATAGACAAGACCTGTACCATCCTTCATATTAGAGGTGTACATCATTCCCGCCAGTTCGGGCACTTCCTTCGAGTATTTACTGGTCAGGACATCGTATCCCAGGTTCATATTCAGTTGCAAATCTTCCAAATGATGTACTTTATAGTTAAAGGATGCATTACCGATAGAGCGTGTCACTTTATTGCGGATATCCTGCAAGTCAAGCTGCGCCACCGGATTATCCGTCTGGATGGCCATCGGAGAATTACCGTTCATCCAGATAAAATATCCCAACCCCGGATCAGTAGCCGCAGTGGCACTTCCGGTCTTAACCGGACGTGTAGGATCATAGCGAAGCGCGTTATTTACGACGCTTTCATCGACTTTCTTATTATTCTCATAAGACACTTTCAGGTTCAGATCAACCGTGAGATGATTATCAAAAAACTTGGGCGAAATACCTCCGTTGAATGTAAATCTCTCATAGTTATTGGTACGTATGACACCGTTCTGATTGGTATATCCAACCGAAAGGCGATAAGGAGCATTTTGCTTCACTTTACCCGATACAGAAAAGTTGTGTTCCTGTCCGAATGCCGTCCGATAGATTTCATCCTGCCAGTCAGTCGATGCCGTGCCTAAGGTCACAGAAGCCGGTACTCCGGATACAGTGGGAACAAACTGGCGAAATTCATCGGCAGAAAGAATATCCAGCGTTTCAGTAACTGTACTTACCGACAGGTTCGTTGAATAATTAAAGCGCAAATTGGTATCAGCCCCTTTCTTCGTAGTGATTACAATCACACCGTTCGAAGCCCGCGAACCGTAGATAGCCGTAGCCGAGGCATCTTTCAACACCGTAAAGGTTTCTATATCATCGGGATTAATACCACCAATCACATTGCCACCACCTTCGATAGTAGAGTTATCAACCGGTACACCGTCAATCACAATCAACGGATCGTTGGAAGCGGAAAGCGAAGCACCGCTTCGGATGCGAATCGTGGCGCCTGTGCCCGGAGCACCGGAACTGGATACTACGTTTACTCCCGGTACTTTACCCACCAGGGCATCCTGAGCGGTCGTGCGCAGTCCTTTATTAAAATCATCTGGCTTAATGGCTGTTACCGAGCCTGTTGCATCCGACTTCTTTACGCTTCCGTAGCCGATGACAACCACATCTTCAAGCATCTCGCTATCTTCCGTCATCACGATCTTCATGTTGGCAGAAGCAGGCATCTCCACGTTTTTATACCCTATATAGGTAATCAGTAATGTAGTCTTAGGATTTGTGATCGAGAGAGTAAAGTTACCGTCCACATCACTGATCGTTCCGTTCGACGTTCCTTTCTCCAAAATATTAGCTCCAATAATAGGCAGATTATCCTTATCGAGGATATTGCCCTTTACAACCGTTTTCTGTGCGGCAACGCTCACACTGAAAACCAAAGCAAACAGTACCCAAACATACCGCCATCTACTTCCAAAAGTTTCCGGATTCTTCTTGTTTTTCATAATAGTTTTAAATTAGTTTATTATACGTGTAACAAAGGTATCGCGTGTCTCATACGATACGAAGCAAAAGTAATTTCAATGGTATAGCAGAACAACTACACGAAGTGGAAAAGTAAGTAAATAAAGAAGAGAACAGAAAGTAACATACTATTTATCAACATATTGACAAATAAGAGTAAAAGAGAAAAAGTAAGATCAAAGGAGATGTAAAACTACAGTTTCTGTACCTGAATTGCCAGATCCTTGCCCGGAATGATCGCTTTATTCCGCATTTTCATCCGGTAGTTGTAAACCGTTTGAAGTGAATAATGAAGGAAGTTGGCAATCTTGGAATTATCATTTATACCCAAACGTATGAGAGCATATATACGCAACTCAGGCGTCAGCAGTTCACCTTCCTTCAGCTGCACGCGCTCTTCTTCCTTCAACAGAGCATTAAACGACTCCACAAAATTAGGAAAGATGGAAAGGAATATAGTATCAAACTTACTGATGAAAAGCTTGAAATCATCGGAAGTGGAAGATTGTCCGCGGCGTGTCTTTGATATATCCGCCATAGAGCCTGTATTTGCAATCTTCAGTAATGCCTTGCGGTCGTTCTCCTGCTTATAGATATATTCGGAACATATATTGAACAGCAACCCGATATATTCTTCCTTGATATGATTTGATTCCTGAATCTGCTCATTCATCCGGGTGAGGTTCCCAGCCATTTCCTGCAAACGCAGATTCTGTTCGGCCAGCGATTGCTTCACCTTCAGCAGTTTAGTATTCTTCTTACGGATAAAGAAGAAAGCGACAACCAGGGCTATTACCAATATCAGGAGTATCAGAAGGGAAAAGAGCACCCGATTCTCATCAGCCTTAATACGCGCATCATTAGCGGCCTGAATGATGGGGAGATATCCGGCAATGTCAATAAAGCGATAGCGGGCTTTCCCGAAGTTCACATCTTCCAGGGAACATGAAATATAATTATAAGCCCTTGCAATGTCTCCTTCCTGGAAGAGAAGTATTGCCAGATGCTGCAAAGACATATACACCTTCTTGGCATTGGCAATATCAGTCAATGAAGCCAGAATAAGATAATGCCTTGCCTGCAAAGTATCCTGTTTCCCCAAATACAATTCTGCCAGAAGATACTCCATTCTCGCTCTGTCCGAATTATCTTCTGCACTTTGCCCATAATAATCTTCCAGCAGCCGGATAGCCTCATCCCACTTTCCGGACATACTCAGCCGACCGCATTTATTGGTAACATAGCTGGAAGAGTGTGGTTCGCTAATCGCAATCAGCGTGTCTTTATAAGCCTTTATCTGCTGCCAGGCAAGTTGTTTGCCGGGGTCATCTATGGCATCATTATAGCAGGATAAGTAAATGGTGTGGTATAGATAATAGAAATAAGTATCCTTTTTACATCTTCCGTCCGTTTCACTTTGCCAAGCATAATCAACGCATTCTCATGCTTTCCCATTTTATTCATTACATCGGCTATGTTCATCAGCCCTTGGTTGATTAGCGTTTCATCCTTCAGACTTTCTGCCAGTTGCAGTCTCTCCTTTGCGATAATCATAGCCGTATCAATCCGAAATGAACGATATTTAGTGAACAGATTCCCTAATATATCAAACCTGAGTTTATCATCTTCCGCATAATCCAGCGTCCGGCGAATGTCTGCTATTTCCTTTTCCACTTTTTGCTGGTAAACCTCACGATGCTCGATCATCTTATCCAGTTTTAAAAGCAGGGCATCATCGTCCGCTTTGACCGCAGCCCACAGACCGGAACAAATAAAAAGACAAAATAAGATAGAAACAGAATATCTGGACATTAGACTACAGGTTATATACTTCAAGAGCAAAGATATAGATTTTTTCTCTATGATAATCCGTGTACTGCCTCTTTTTAGCAGATAAAAGGCAGCTTACTTCTTATTACCGATCTTTATCAAAGCCATTCCGATGGCTATCCATAATAATTCGCGTATGCGGGTAATCAGTCCCACATAAACGCCCAATGCCGGGGACATGTGCAACCCGTCCACAGCCAATGCCAAACCACCTTCGCGTGCGCCCAGCTGCATCGGAAAGAAGAATATCAGATTACTGAACAAAGAAGAGAAGGCCAGTATCAACACACAGTCCCACCCGTTAACGTCCGGTGTGAAAACGCTTAGAATAATGTATATTTCAAGACTGGAGAGTATGCGTGCCGAAAGTTCCAATAGCAAAGAACTATAGAAAGTTATCTTATGCTGGCTATGCAGCAAGGCTATCTGGCTATCAATCTGTTCCAGAGTATCTTTTTGCTTCACAACGAAACTATGCGCCCACTTCCTGATAAAGGGTACCTTCTGTAAGAACCGGAAAGTCTTCACCGCCATCCCATTTTTATATCCACGGGTAAAGAAATAGATAGCCAACAGACAAAATGCCCCTATTGCAGTGAGCAATATTGCCATAAAGGTATTCACAGGATACAGGAAGATATATAAGAATATGGAGAGAAACCAGAACCAAAAGTGAGAAAAGATGTGCATCATCACATATAGAATGACCGAAGACGTAGCTTTTACTTACGCCTACATAGGGAGTCAGTTCCATAATCCGATACGGTTCACCGCCCATCAGTCCGCCGGGTGTAGCGTAATTTATGGCAAAGCCTGTGATCGACAACTTGCAGACCTTCCAGAAAGGGACGCTATATTGACGGTCGTCCCTGATTATCAGATACCATGAACAGGTATTTATCAGATAGACAAAGAACCACAACAACATGATTACAGGAAACCAAAAGCCTATGCGCTTCACGTTCTCCCAAATGTCGGAATAATCCATATCCATTGTACAAAGCATGA
>VOFD01001982.1_pt1 | contig 164191 bp, 156 predicted proteins | sample 5384101 | NCBI WGS metagenome assembly VOFD01 (sample SAMN12384723, study PRJNA508395) | human gut metagenome | isolation source: healthy gut C | host: Homo sapiens | reverse complement strand
CTTTTACACAAATGACCTGCATCATCCGAAGAAATAATCCGGTCCACACGCCCCTCTTTTTTGTTGAATACAAATTCCGACATGACTTCCAGCCACACCACTTTCCACTTCTGGAAAAGTAACGGAGGAAATACATCCCGGCTCCTTTACCGAAGAAGGTTCATAAACAGCTACAAACGGACGATTCCAAAACTTCACCTTGTTGGCGGGCTACAAAAGTCAACGTAGGTTGCTCTTTGATAGCATAAGGCATATCCGGAATCCGGCTCAATCCTTCAGTCATCGGGCTCAAAGCCGAGAAGACTTTACGTTCAGGAGCACCTTTCATCCACATATTCATACTGAATCATTGATATCACCGGTATCTTATCATCAATTACCAAAGGCTTGTCACTGAAAAAAGAAGTTACCGCCACCCTCACATTTTTTCTTTTCAGTCGCCGGTTTGGAGGCATCGGGATCAAATAACTTCAACATAGCAGTAAATTGTCTTTCCTGATATTTTTTACCATGTTTCTGGGCATTAGCTACCATACGGGCAAAGATAGCAGGATTCAATTTACCGGGATGTGTATCGCCAAAACCCATTGTCATACAATCCGGAAACAAATATTGCGGGTCGGCGGCCACCGCTTTTTTTATGACAGGAATCTCCTCGGTCAGGTCCATACCCAAATTACGGTCAAAGATAGTGACCATATCCGTATAATCCCCGACAACTACCTGACTATAACCCGGACATTCAGCCCAAATACCGGTTTCAGCATCATAACCATAATCAGCAAGCTGTTTCAGTGACCATTGACGGATGGAAGAACGATTCAACACATAATCAATATAATACTCGCCTCCCTTTTTATCCGGATAAGAAGCATCAGATTCCAAAATCATGCCGATGCTCATGATATAACGTGCCTGCATCAGATTCCAGTTATTATGCGGCACTCCATTATCAATGATATTATCCGCCCATTTCTTGAATGCTCCGGCATAGATGTCCATCTTATCAGCCTTATCGGTTTTCAAATAATCATATAAAAAATCATACAATGGAACCAAAGCATTCACAGCATCCTCGTGAATGACTTCAAAACTGCTCATACCCACCAAAGTCTGCTGATGTCCATGATTCAAATCCTTGGGAACATTCCGGTAATAAATCCCCGTCATATAAGTGTCAAATACCGAAGCTGCCAAATCAGCATATTTCTTCTCCCCCGGTCATCCACCAAAGAAAAGCGGCATCACGGGCGATACCCAGTATCTCTACATTAATACTTTGGATGATATTTCCGGTTTTACTGATATTCACCCATTCGTACGGTCTGCCTTCCAACGTCCCATTTGCCAGATACATTCCCCGAGCATCTTCCTGATAAGGCTTCAAATCTTCCAGCTTGGGACGTACATAGTTAGTTGCATGACTGCGTGCACCGGTATACATCACCGTAGGAGCCGGCGCCTTCTCTCCTCCTGCATGATCATAATATTCTCCTTTAATATATACCTCCGTTGCATGAGTTTTCCAATACATTTGCAAACGGGAAGTAAGCCATTCAGGCCCTCGGTCAGCATACCGGTCAGTCCGTTGCTTTAACTTTTCAAACACTTCCTGTGCCCACGGTTCTTCCTTTATCAACTTCTGCGTTTCAACTTTGCCATTACTATCCGTCAGATAACGGGGATGACCTTGTGACAGTTTCACCGATAAGGAAGTTTCCTGTGCATATAATACACTTGTTACAAGCAAGCATATCCATAAAACGATCTTTCTCATAATTCTATTCATTCTCTTTCACAAAAATACGTATCATAAAGCTATTCCACTCAATCCAAATGAATTATTTTATCATCCGCCTCTTCCATTCAAATTTAAAGTTACCGAATATAAAATGTTTGCTTTACCGGCTCTGCAGTCTTTATCTTAGGATCAGAGTTTTTTCCGTATTGCCATGCTATTACAGTTACTTTTACCGGATAGGTGGTTTTAGGAGGAATAGCAGTTAATATCAATCGATTACCATCCACATAAGCCGGTCCCGATTCCACATAAAAATCGACCGGCAAGCCACAACTGGAAACAGCAGATAAAGAAACGTACTTAGTACCACGCTTTATGTCCGGTAACGTTGCAAACTTAATATATTGCTGCTGTCCTTCCGTATTTTTAACCGGAATTATCATCTGAGCTTGCTGAACAGCCGGTTTATATTCTTCATCTCCCGGATGAGTTATTGAAAAAACAATATCCGATTTCTTGTCCGTCCATAAAGTTCCCCGATTCCATTGTATTCGAAATGTCACAGAATCAACTAAAACAACTGGGCCGGTAATCATCTGCAGGACCGGAGCTTTTCCAGCATGACCAATAGATGCCCCAACAGGCAAATCAGTCCAATTGGAAAGTCGGGGACTTTCTCCTGGAACAGTATCCAAAAAACAGGGGTCAATTGAAATGTGATACCATCTTCCTGTGGTATAAAAGCCGGGTGAACTTGTAAATGAGTATTCTGTTGGGATACTGTTTTTCCGTTTTGAGACACACTTACCAATTGTGGCTTCATATCGTAATATCGGGATTGATACGCCAAAGTAGCCTCTATCATCTCACGATCAAAAAACCAAAATGCTTGTGCAGGATCCCCTTTAAATTGATTTACCGGTGCCGGAATACATGAAGGCTTTTCATTTTTTCCATCGCTCCATCAACCATCCCTCCTTTGTCGGATCTACGTGTCCATAATGCATTGCCTTCTTGATATAGAGAGCTATATATTGTGCTTTTTCCGGAGTATAGGCAAAGTGTCCTTCAGCAGGACAGGCCAACATGCTTAAAGGCAGCAATGGATGCTCCTTACGTTCTTTCAAACCTTCATTGCTCCATGTATGTGCTGATTCATATTCTCCCATGGTTTCCAGACAAGGAATTTTATTGATGTTACGTTCTCCCCAAATATCCGGACATAGCCAGCGATCACGATGATATGGCCACTGACCACTGACAGAAATGCATGCCAATGTACGTTCCGGTTTATAGGCAGCAAGATAATAAGGCCAACTAGCAGCAGCCGAATGTCCTATGGCTATTAAAGGAGCTGTAGACAACTCTTTATATCCAGATTCTTCAGCAAGATCTGCCAAAAGGCCATCCAAAGTTTCCCATGCCCCATCCGTAAAATCAAATCCATGATTGAAAGAAGGACATACCCATATTTGAGCAACATCAAGCTCAGCCATACGTTGTCGGAAAGCCTCATCTTCAAGGATAGAAATTTCCTCCATATTGTGTTGGGCAACCAAGATTGCTTTTACTTGTTCACACTGCCCGGGAATCCACAAGTAAGCCCTTGACTCAGGATTTTTGGGATGAGTACTAAAATTATGGACGGGTACAGACCATTGCCAAATTCCTGTTTGTGCAACAAGCGTAAATGATAAAAGCCAACCGAATATTCCAAATAAAAATACATGTTTCATAGCTATCTTCATTGTTTATTATAAAAACGAATCAGAATCAAGAAACACTCAACTTTATTCTAAAATTATCTTCCAAAGAAATGAGTAAAAACCTATCTTTGTACGTATTAGATACATATACAAAACTTAAATAGCATGAATAAACACACTTTATCTGTAGCAATCACTTTCCTATTCTGTACCCCAATATCAGGGGGCATACCGGACGGAATTTACCACAAAGGATGGATAGACTTCAACAAGAACGGGAAAATGGATCTATATGAAAATCCTAAAGCCCCGCTGGAAGACAGAGTACAAGACCTGCTTTCACAAATGACACTAGAAGAAAAAACCTGTCAAATGGCCACACTTTACGGTTCAGGACGCGTACTAAAAGATGCGTTGCCTCAAAACAATTGGAAAACAGAAGTATGGAAAGACGGAATAGGAAACATAGATGAAGAACATAACGGATTAGGGGCTTTCAAGTCCGAATATTCTTTCCATACGCCAAACATGTGAATGCCAAACACACCATTCAACGCTGGTTTGTAGAAAAAACACGTTTAGGTATCCCAGTAGATTTCACCAATGAAGGTATTCGCGGATTATGTCATGACCGGGCAACCTACTTCCCCGCCCAGTGCGGACAGGGTGCCACCTGGAACAAAAAATTAATAGCCCGTATCGGAGAAGTGGAAGCTAAAGAAGCAGTGGCATTAGGATATACCAACATCTATTCTCCCATTCTTGATATCGCCCAAGACCCTCGCTGGGGAAGATGTGTAGAAACATACGGAGAAGATCCTTATTTAGTAGGAGAATTAGGAAAACAAATGATTACCAGTTTGCAAAAATATAATCTGGTAGCTACTCCGAAACATTTTGCAGTTTATAGTATCCCGATAGGCGGACGTGACGGAAAGACACGAACCGACCCACACGTAGCCCCACGAGAAATGCGTACCTTATATATAGAACCTTTCCGGATGGCATTTCAGAAGCCGGAGCGCTGGGAGTAATGAGCTCTTATAATGACTATGACGGGGAACCCATTACGGGAAGCTACCATTTTCTGACCGAAATATTACGTCAAGAATGGGGATTTAAAGGATACGTAGTATCGGATAGTGAAGCTGTGGAATTTATCTCCAACAAGCATAAAGTAGCAGATACATACGAAGACGGAATAGCACAGGCGGTCAATGCCGGACTGAATATCCGTACCCATTTCACTCCGCCTGCCGATTTTATCTTGCCTCTTCGTAAAGCTGTTGATAATGGCAAAATCTCTCAGGAGACTCTCGACAAACGGGTAGCCGAGATACTTCGTATCAAATTCCGGCTAGGCTTATTTGACAATCCCTATCGTGGCAATGGTAAACAAGCAGAACAAATAGTCCATAGTAAGGAACATCAAGCTGTGTCATTGGAGGCTGCCCGTCAGTCACTTGTATTACTAAAAAATGAAACGCACCTGCTTCCTTTATCCAAATCTATCCGTTCCATTGCTGTTATCGGTCCCAATGCCGACGAACAGACTCAATTGATTTGCAGATACGGTCCGGCCAATGCTCCTATTAAAACCGTTTACCAAGGTATAAAAGAACTGTTGCCTCATGCAGAAGTGATCTATAAAAAAGGATGTGACATCATAGATCCTCATTTCCCGGAAAGTGAAATCCTTGATTTTCCGAAAACTGCGGAAGAAGTCCAATTAATGGAAGAAGCCATTCGTGCAGCTAAACAAGCCGAAGTGGTAGTCATGGTATTAGGAGGGAATGAACTGACCGTCAGGGAAGACCGTTCACGAACCAGCCTTAACCTTCCCGGACGGCAGGAAGAACTTTTAAAAGCTGTTTGTGCAACTGGGAAACCGGTCATTCTAGTAATGCTCGACGGACGCGCTTCTTCTATAAATTACGCAGCAGCTCATGTACCTGCCATTTTACATGCTTGGTTTCCCGGAGAATTTTGCGGACAAGCTGTGGCCGAAGCCTTGTTCGGCGATTATAATCCGGGGGGAAGACTGGCAGTTACTTTTCCTAAATCTGTAGGGCAAATTCCTTTTGCTTTTCCCTTTAAACCAGGGTCAGACGAAAGTTCCTCCACTTCCGTTTACGGAGCGTTATATCCTTTCGGGCATGGTTTAAGTTATACCACTTTTACTTACAGTGATTTACATATATCACCATCACATCAAGGAGTACAAGGAGATATCCATGTAAGTTGTAAAATCAAAAATACAGGAAAAATAAAAGGAGATGAAGTAGTACAACTTTATTTACGGGATGAAATCAGCAGCGTCACTACCTATACTAAAGTTCTACGCGGTTTTGAACGTATCAGTTTGGAGGCCGGAGAAGAACAAACTGTTCATTTCAGATTGCGACCACAAGATTTAGGATTATGGGACAAAAATATGAATTGGAATGACAGGAATATTCAGATTCCTATAAATACAGTATTTCATTAAAACATCGGTAAATAATCAGTTCACATCTAATTTATGTTCACAGATCCTTTACCGATGTTTTGAACAAGAATCTTTTAATCTCTATTTTGAAGATATAAATGAAGGAGGAAGTTCTTCTACACCCCATTTTTGTTAGGCTTTGCCCCTAATTTCAACTCCAAAGTCCCCCCTTAATAAAGTCTTCATGATAAAACCAACATTTATTCCACTTTTTCCCATTAAGGGAAGCATTTTGAATGTACATATTATCAGTTGAATTTCCTTTCGTTATGATTTGGAAAGTCTTTCCGGAATAATAACGATTGTCCAAATGAATAGTAACCTTATCAAAAAGCGGAGAAGTAATCTCATAAAAAAAAGGCTTTTCCGCACAACCACCATCCACCTCAAACAGTCCGATTGCCATCAGAACACCTAAAGCCCCCATCTGTCCCTGATCCTCATCATCCCGATAGCCTCCATAGGGAGTCACATCACAATAAGCCTTTTACTTTACGCACCCACTTCTGAGTAAGCCAAGGTGCTCCTGCATAACTAAACAAATGAGCCATTCCAGTCCCCGGCTGATTACCATAATCTGTCCAATTGCCTTCCTTTGTTTTATTAGAACGGAAAAACCCATACGACTCACTCTTTTCGAAATTAGCATTCAATCTCTTAACATACTGGTCGGCACCTCCATAAAGTTCTATCAATCCTGCCATATCATGTGGAACATAGTGTGAATAAATAGCAGAGTTACTCTCGCAAAATCTCCTTTTTCTGTCAATTCCAACGGATCAAAATAAGGTAACCAGTTGCCATCCTCTCCACGAGGTTGCATATAACCACTTTCCGGATTCCAAAGATTACGATAATTCTTTGACCGCTTCATAAAAAACTCATAATCCTGTAATTTCCCCATTGTTTTCGCCATCTGTGCCAAGCACCAATCCTGATAGGCATATTCCAATGTCATGGAAGCTCCGGTAGTATGCATCCCTTCAACATCTTTCCGTCCGTCAGGCACATACCCCCCATTCCTCATAATATTTCATGCCACCGGAATAAGCATTTGTCTTGCTATGTTCATAACCGGCATGGTCGCGAATACCTCCCCACAAAAGCATTTTTCCGCAAACCTTCATAAGCCAGTTCCGCATCATAATTACGAATTCCTTTATTATAAGCCGAAGCAAAAAAAAACAGCCGGATCACCAATCATCACATACGTATAATTTCCTCCTGATGGTCCACGGGGAATCAGACCTCCGTTTTGATACATATCTATCATTGTATTACAGAAATTATCCATAACTTCAGGATATGCCATAGACCAGAGTATGTTCAGTGACCAATGACTTCCCCACCATGCATCAAAGTTATGATGATTATACAAAGGTTTTCCATCTTCTCCCAAAGGAATTTGCCGTATGCGCGGAAAGTCGGAAGTCATATCCATATAATGTCCATCGGCATCACTGACTACATGGCGTCCCAATAAGGCATGCCACAAATCCGTATAGAGTTTTATTTGCTGTTCTCTGCTACCGCCTTCCACTTCTATCCTTCCAAGCCAATCATTCCATTCGGAAAAAGAAGACTGCTTTACTTGCTCAAAATCCCAGCCTGACAGTTCCGTTAACATATTCTTACGTGCCTGTTCTACACTGACATATGAAATCGCCACTTTCAGCATCACCTTTTCGTCTTTTTCTGTTTTAAATCGGACTGCCATACCCGCATTCTTACCTGATATTCTTTCCGGATTGCTATTAGATTCTATCCGGCCTTCGCGCCAAGATACAACCTTATCCATTGGCTTGCTCAATTGTGCATAAAAATAAACAGGAGTATCTTTAGGACGACGTCCTGTACGTTCCATCATCTCCCATCCGGCTATTTCCTTATCACTTACTTTCCAAACCTCCGAATAAGTAGGGTCCATGTGCCAAAAACGCTCCCGTATCAAATAAAATATAACTGGCATCACTTTTCGGAAAAGTATAACAATGAAAGCCTACGCGCATAGTAGAAGTCAACTCTGCTGTTATGTCATAATCTGTCAGTTTCACTTTATGATATCCCGGTTTAGCTATCTCTCCATCATGAGTAAAAGCCGATTGATAAGCATTCATACCCAAATGCCCTTTAAACTCGCCAACGGTAGGCATCACCGCCACACCGGACATCTGCCAATTATGAACATGACTAAAACAGCGTATTTGTTTTGAGTCATACAGATATCCTGATCCCCAAGAGTGCTCGGTACGTATCAGGGCTAAGGCTGACCATACCAAACGGACGACATGCCGAACTGAAAAAAAAACCATCGGGAACGGTGACTGTCAACAAAAGGATTTACCAAGTCAACATAATTCTTTTTTAGTCCCCGCTTCATTGAACAACAAAGAACCAAAAGCAGGCTGATCACGATCGTATCCTTCAGGACGAATCTGCCGAAGAACCTGTTCCGTATAAGGCATCTGCATCCCTTTCCGTATAACAAAATGATTGTAGGTCATTTCAAAAATCGGCATATATCTACCCCTTCCTTTATTAGATATCTCAGTCCAGTTGCTATATTTTCCTGTGACATCCTTCCACACAGCAAAAGGAACATTATACCCCAAATTATATTTTGCGACATACTCAAACCCTTTCATAAGCCGGTTATCAAGAGCCGAATATAAATCATCACCTTGTTGCCAAGCTATTTCACAAACAGTTGCCGGGCACCTATACCCAACATGCTATGCCCCTGATCACGACCACTCTCCTGTATCTGACCGGTATCCCCACTGATATAATGAGCTATTGTTCCGTTATCATTGGCATGAAGATAAAAATCAACCGCCTTATTATACATTTCCTCATTATCCCATAAAATAGCAGCTGCCATATAAGCACTTTTTTAGTCACAATAGGTCCCCAATTCCCATTTGTATAAGGCTTACGATGGTAAAATTTTCCATTACAGGCAAGAACACTTCCCTTATCATTCTACTGATCTCATTAAACTGAACAACTGTCATCTTTTTATAAGTATGACGCAGTATTTCAGTAGCATAAATAATCTTTAATCCTTCCAACCCCACCAACAAAGGGGCATCATTCGTTTCCGGAATTCTTTTAAGTGTTCCGGCATAGCCTAACAATAATTCCAAAAGATTTCTCGGCATGAGTCTTTTCACCAGTCAAAACCCACATCAATGCATTCTGATAGACTGCACTAAAGTCTTGCTCCATTTTTTGATTTTGTATGACGAAAACCATCTCTTGAAATGATTTCAAAAGGTCCGAAAGGCTGATAATCCGCCTGAGAACAATGATGACTTTTCAATAATACAAAAGAACCATAGGCAGGATATTCTTTATCAGCAATTTGAGCACGCATCCGCTCAATACTTTTTGTTGTATGTAATATTCCCGGATGCACAAATTTTTCGGGCCTGCATCTCAAGTCCTATACTCAAAAACAGACAATAGAAACCCAATTTCAACAGGACTGATATTTTAAACTTTCTCATAACCGCTGCTGCTTATAGTTTTTGACAGATTTTATATTTCCATCGTCAGGAACTAAACGAACTGCCCCCCCCGGATGCTTTCAAACAAAAGTTTAATTTCGTCTTGTTGCTCACACGATAAGTAGAAACTCTGACTTTAGTACGTGTTTTCACTGATTTATCCCCATCCGTATAAATTTCCGCTATGTAGTTCTTTCCTTCGGGCAAGAAATCCAAGACTTACAGATAAAACACGCTTCTCATTATTTGTTATCGAACCGATAAACCATTCCTCTCCTTTACGACGGGCTATAGTAATAAATTCACCGACCTCCCCTTGCAACACTTTTGTATCATCCCATGTAGTATATACATCATCAAAAGAATTTCAACTCGGGTTCGTCTTGAGAATCTGATGGTTTATCATACCAATACATATATTGCAACGGACTATAATAAACTGCCGCCAAAGCCAATTGATGCGCAGGAGTGGTCTGGATAGATTTAGAACGAGGAACACCATAACTATCCTTGTCTGCATTCAAGCGACCGAAATCCTGACGATAGTAACAAATGGTATAATCCGCCGCTCCAGCTATAAACCGGGTAAAGGGAAGAGTAGCATTATGTGTTGCATCAGGAAATTCCTCATTACCTCGGATACCTTCCTGAGTCATCAGATTAGGATATGTACGACTGAACCCTGTAGGACGGTACTCATCATGTACATCAACCATCAAGCCATAATCAGCACATTTCTGATCGCTTCATGCATCCATTTAGTCCATACTTGTGATCCCACCTGTACGAAACCAAATTTAATACCCGCTATCCCCCAAGACTTATACAACGGAAGAATCTCATCCAATTGCTGTTGTAATGCACGTTGATTAACATACAGGATAACTCCTATACCCCGTTCTTTAGCGTAAGCTACCACCTCTTTCAGGTTCAAAGCATTTATATCCGGATTTCTACGAGGGTCTAATGTCACTGTAGTAGCATCAGAAACCTTGTCATATTCAAATCCATACCATCCCGCATCAAAATGAATATATTGCAGATTGCGTTTCACGGCAAAATCGACCAAAACTTTTTCCTCCTTCTGTAGTCAATGTCACTTCACGCACCACTTTTCCGGGTTTTATCCATGAAGTATCCTTTATTTTACAAGAAGGGTTCAAATTCAGAATCAAATCATTATGTTCCAATATTTGTCCCGGTTTATCAGCACACATAATCACCCTCCAAGGAGTATGATAAGGAGCAATATCTTCTACGGGACCATACATAGCAGATTGAATCGTATTCTTTTTTTTCTGTCGATAACTTGAATTTTGTACGCACATAGTCTACCACTTGCGCTTCAGCCAGACATACGTAAGGACCTTCAGGTAATGTCAAAAAAGCAACGGACGGTCTGATTCACCGGGCCATCCTTCCAATGGGAGAAATTCATAAGGAGTCTGAGCCCTGGATGTAAAGTAAGAAAACTTTTGTTCCTTCCGGTAAAGTATATTCAGTAAATTCATCTGTGATCTTCAAATATTGTCCGCCGGGAAACCGATAACGGAATGCAATCCCTTCATTATACGCCCGTATATCCAAAACCAACTTGTCACGAGAATTCTGACGGTTAATGACTACCGACCAAAACTTTATACTGATCTTTTATGGTGCTACGTTCTCCATATACAGGATGCCAGACAGTATCCTGTTCGGCAGTTGTCATGTCACCTAATGACAAATGATCACGCCATATAGTATTAGCCTTAATACCCAATAAAGATGGTTTTATCGTTTCTTTAGCATTCCAATTCAAAGAATAATGCAAGTTCCCACCCTCATCACTTAAAGTAAACTGATACTTTTCATCCGGCGAGGACATCTTTATCTCTTTTTGCCTGAAGGATGGATAAAGAAAATACCATCCATAATACACCTATATATAATCTTTTCATCATACTAACTATTTATACCTTGCAAAGTTATACATTTATAGCGTACTCTCTATTTTTTATGTCATTGACAGATTAAAAACCGTCTTTACTATAGATCAACAAAAAAGGAAGAATACGCTATAAACTTATTATAATATTAAGATAATTCAATTACTCCCAACCCGGATTATTTCCTAATTCCTGACCGTTGGAGAAAGTATTCAACCATGTAACAGGAATAGGACGAAGACCATATTTACTTTTTAAAGGTAGCTTCACTTAATTGGGTCTGAATCAATCCACCTGTAATATTAGTGACATCCCAATTGTATTTCAAAACTCTTTCTGCCAATTTTCCTGTACGCTGCAGGTCATTCCACCGTGGTGCTTCTCCATAAAGTTCCAATGCTCTTTCATCCAATACATTGTCTAATGTAACAGTACCAACATATTCTTGCAGTCCACCTTCCGGAGCATTATTCATGGCACGTTTACGTATCTGATTTATATAGTATAAAGCATTAGAGTTATCTCCCATTTTAACAGCAGCCTCAGCAGCAATTAAGTAAGTTTCGGCCAATCGGAACAAATAAATATCACGAGTTCCATTTTCTACTGTTCCCGAACTGTTATAACGGGTATTACAATCTTTAAATTTCCAAACAGGAAGCCAAACACGTGATTTTGCATTAAAGCTTTTGATAACCGGTTTTATAATAATCATCATTTCCAGCATCAGCATAAGAACCCTCAGGATAATTATAGAAAAAACGTCCACGATTATTAGCAGCCGCTTTTTTCAGCATCTGTATATTGTTTATAACCACTCTCTCCGGGAACAGGGAAATAAATTACGGTATCACCCTTTGCCACATTTACCCCATTTGTACTCTCAAACCAATTTCTACCATAAGCACGTCCGTCTATAGAAGTAGCCGGGTCACCATTCAATGGACTCATAAAAGTAACTTCCGTACGTCTATCTTTCTTCCAATCAAATAATAAATAACTATATTTGGTTGGCATAACAGAAGCATAATCATTACAATAAATTGAAGAAAAGCCCAAATCAGTCCAACCTTCACGATAAACAAACAAATAGAATTCTGTCTGAATATTATTATTCCATCCTGCTCCGGCAGAAAAGTTAAGACTGAAAATAATTTCATCATTCTCTTCATTTGCCTGACGATGAACCATTGCATAATCATCCAATAATGTATGTCCGGAATTCTTAATTACATCTACAGCATCATCGTAAGCCTTTTAAAATCATCGCCTTCTGCATAACTCTGATATCCTCGAGTCAAATAAACAAGAGAACGAAGATGTTTAGCAGCCGCTTTTGATACACGTCCATAATTCGCCGAAGTCTGCTTCATGGGAAGAGAAGAATCCATAACGTCCTGCAAATCTGCCAGAATTTGTCTGTAAAAATCAGATCCACTATCCAATTGCGAAGTTGTAGAAGGTGAGGTCGGTTCTTCCAAGATCAATGGAGCTTTTGCCCCCAATTTTTACAATTTCAAAAAGATATAACGCCCGCAAGAACTTAGCTTCCGCAACCCGTTGGGCCAAGATTTCTTTATCAATACCATCAAAAATATCTTGATCCTTTGTAACTACCATAGCAGCACGACCAATAGCAGCATTTACATTTTTCAAAGACTCATATAATACCTTCCACTGATTATAGACAGTGCCATTATCATTGGTATAATCTACTGTATACTGATTTAAAGCATTGGTTGCTGTTCCGTCATTCTGAGTCCCCAAATCCGTACCAAGTTGGGTCAACAGAAAATAGTTGGTTGTATTATAAACAGATTTTAATGTGGAATAGGCTCCATTAATAAGAGACTCATATCCTTCAGCCGTAGCATAATATTCTTCAGCAGACTGGCTAGACCAATTTTTTTCATCCAGAAAAGACGAACATCCCGAAAGAGCAAACACAGATGCCAACAGGAAACCTTTAGTAAATATATTTTTTTGCTTTCATACTATCCTAATTATTTGAATGATAAATTAATACCAAATATTACATTGCGAGTCATTGCATCCGATGTATTGATGCTGACATTCAACTGTTCAGGATCAACCACATCCTTTGCACAGAAAATAAATGGATTCTGAACTGTTGCATATAAACGCAAATTGCCTAATTTCATTTTCTCAAGAACCGATGGTTTAAAAGTATATCCCAAAGTAATATAAGAAATCTTAAGGAAATTACTGGAAAACATCGTATGTGACATTTCCGATTTTGCATTTCCCCATGATCCTGCCTTTGCTTCGATAAGTACCCATGTTACTAGGCTGTGCAGAAGCATTGGTAGGATTTTCCGGAGTCCAATAATCTTTTCTTAAATTATTAAAATTGAGATTGTTGTTTTCCAATGCATACGAAACATAGAACTGATTTCTAGCTCTTGCCCCTGCTTGAAAGCTGCTTGAAATGACAAATCAAATTCCTTATATGTAAATGTATTAGTCATACCACCTGTCCAATCCGGAGTACGTTTACCATCAATCACACGATCTTTATCGTCAATCACACCATCCTCATTCAAATCCAAAGGTTTATATTGACCAAAGGTTTACAACCATATTTAGCTGCTTCTTCAAACTTCATCCAAATTTTGCCATACTCCCAATGTCATCAAATTATAATTTATATCAATAGGCTGACCAATAATCCAAAGATTACTATAATCACCACTCATACCAGCTAAAGACAATCCACGGGAAGTCAAATTCTCCTTATACTGTAAATCTACAATTTTATTCTTATTATAGGCAAAATTCAAACTAGTTCTCCATGAAAAATCTTTAGTACGGATATTATCCGAATTAATATTTACCTCAAACCCTTCATTTCTAACAGACCCTACATTTGCTTTTACAGAAGAATAACCGGTAGTAACAGGTACTGTCTTATTCATAATCAAGTCTTCTGTCAAACGATTATAATATTCCACACTACCCGAAATCCGATTATTGAAAAATCCGAAGTCAAGACCTACATTATATTCTGTAGTACGTTCCCATCCCAAATCCAAATTCCGTAAATTATTGGGAACATATCCAATAGACTCACTAGAACCGAATGTATAATATTTGGCACCACTAATAGATCCTTGCGTCTGATACGCACTTACATTATCATTACCGGTCTGACCATAACTTAAACGTAACTTCAAATTACTCAACCAAGACAAGCTATACTTCATAAATTCTTCTCCTGACACTCTCCATGCTACAGCCTGCTGATGGAAAACTTCCCCACTTATTGCCTTCAGCTAATTTTTGACGAACCATCAAAACGAATACTTGCTGTTACAAAATACTTGTCCTTATACACATAATTGGCACGTGCTAAATAAGACATCAAATTCGTTTTGGTAAAACCGGAAGAAGAAGTATTACTTGCCGATCCTCCTGCCAAATTATACCACAAAGAGTTATATGACAATCCATTACCAATTCCTTTTAACTTTTCATCTTGTGATTGCTGCATAGAGAACACTCCGGTCAAATCTACGCGATGATCCTTCAATTCAAAGTTATAATTTACAAGATTATCCCAAACCCAATCTACATAGCTATTTTTCGCATAATTACTGGTTGCCTTATTTTGCCCTTTTATTAGCTTTAGTGTATTTACCTCTGTACTGGCCAATTTCTTCCAAATTTATATCCGGCGAGAAAGTGGTCTTCAAAGTCAATCCTTTAATTGAGTTATTGCCAGATAAATGTTACTCAGCAAATTGTACTTTTTGGTTTTATTCAGTTCATTCTTCATGGTAGTTAACGCATTATACTGACCATTAGAATAAGCCCACATTTCTTCTCCTGTCACCAAATCAGTCGGATGATAAGTCGGACGCAGACGAAAAGCATCCTGTAACAAGTCAGAGTTACCCGTATCACGTACTGAATGGGTTTCATACATATTAATTTCAAATTTCATGTATTTGCTAGGTTCTACATCCACAACAGCACGCAGATTATAACGGGAATATTCTTGAGGCTCCAACATACCATCTTCAAAATAATATCCGGCAGATAAAGCATAAGTAGCCATCTCATTACCTCCGGTAGCCGATATAGTATGATTTGTCATAAAGGCCGGACTAGAAACAGCATCCACCCAATCAAAATAATTTCCATCTTGAATAGCCTTTAACTCTGATGCTGTGAAAATCTGACTATCATCCACATATTTATTATTATTTCCGGCTCTTTTAGCCTCTCGTGCCAATTGCACATATTCTTCACCAGACATCATATCGGGCATATTCGTATATTTCCTATATCCGGCATATCCACTATAATCTATTTTTACTTTACCTATCTTACCTCTTTTAGTAGTAACCATGACTACACCATTAGTAGCACGGGAACCATAGATTGCGGTAGATGATGCATCTTTCAAAATATCAATTTTTTCTATATCATCCGGATTCAGGTTAGATAAAGAAGCTCCTGGCACACCATCTACAACAATTAAGGGAGATGTACTTCCGCTAATTGTATTCAAACCACGAATCAGAATATTATATTCCCCTCCTGGTTTACTATTAGAACGTTGAATTTGCACACCTGGCAAAGCCCCTTGCATAGCTCCTACTGCATCCGTTCTACCACTTCTTATCAAATCCTGAGTAGAAACAGAAGCTACAGCACCTGTCAAATCCGATTTCTTTACCGAACCATAACCTACCACTACAACTTCGTCCAACAGCTCAGTATCTTCTTTTAGAACAATCTTGAAAAGAACGGTTAGAACCAATATTCAATTCTTGAGTTTGAAAACCAACGTAAGATATCTGTAACTTATGAGAAGGAAAAACAGTCAAACTAAAATTACCATCCAAATCAGTTACAATACCGTTGGTAGTTCCTTTCTCCATTACTGTAGCACCTATTATCGGTTCTCCATTTGGATCAATAACTTGTCCCGTAATCTTCACCGTATTCTGCAATACTTCTTGATTAATCGGAGAGTACAACCCTGCACCTGTTTGCTCTGCAACCGCATTTCCTAACGGCAAACAAGACAATACCATAAGTAATAAAAATTTGTCTTTCTGTTTCATAGCATGTACTTAAAGTTTAATTTATTAAATCATTCTATTTTTCATTTTCTTTTTTTTACTTATTAAACGAATCTAAAATAAAATACACTCAAAAGACAGAAAAAATATTTTCTATCACTCACATATTCAAGAACATAAATATCTATCCGTCTGTTTACGAAGAACTCCCTAGCTATATATAGCTGATTCTCTATTGTTCTCAATGATAGGCCTAAGTTTCTGCTTATCTCCGGATTAGAAAACTCTTTTTGGAATTTCATGATAAATATCTGTTTACATTTAGGAGGAAGGGAATTAATCCTTTTCTCCACAATCACAAAAAACTCTTTTGCCAACAAATCGTTATATCCATTTATATGTACCACTCTATTTTTTCGTTACTATAGATTTCCTCGTATCTTTGCGCTATCTGCCTATGGCGTACCAAATCAATACAACGATTATATATTGCTGCATAAATATATTTTAAGGCTGCAGCCTCAGATACAAAATAATTTGTCTGCTGAAATAACCCTATAAATACATCCTGCACTACATCTTCAGCATAAAATTCACTAGATAACACCTTGCCCGCATACCGCATAAAACAATTCTTAAATTTCTTATAAATATCTTCCAAGGCTATATCCCCTTTTTGATAAAGACTAATATCAATAGATTGTGTATTCATAATATGAACGGATTAACAATGATTTTATAAATTAGCCAAAACAGATTGTTTCTCTTTCAAACGTTTCAATCGTACCAATGCTTCCAAATAATAGTAATCTGCATAACTAATAGAAGCATCAACTTCCCATCCCTTGTTCATGTGCCCAACCGAATGCAATAAAAAAAGCATCTTTTTTATTGCGAGCCTGATATGCCGGAGAAGATAGTATCTGAAGCATTTCCACAGCCTTATTCCGATAGAAAGATGCAGAATCACTATTATTTATATAGGTGGAAAGTTCCAATAAGGCAGAGGCCGTTATGGCAGCAGCCGATGCATCTTTCGGTTCACCTGAGGATAATTCCGGAGCATTAAAATCCCAATAAGGAATCATGTCTTCGGGAATACGGGACAAATAGACATCCGATACCTTCCGGGCAAAATCCAAAAAACGTACATCATGTGTTTCACGATAAGCCATCGTATAGCCGTAAATAGCCCATGCCTGTCCACGTGCCCACATAGAATCATCACTCAATCCTTGATGGGTAACTCCTTTTATAAAATGACCATCCAGCGTATCATACACCGCTACATGATAACATGAATAATCTTTGCGGAATTGATGTTTCATAGTCGTTTCCGCATGTTTACAGGCAATATCATATAAATACTGCCCCCCTCCATTCCGCGCAGCCCAAAACAAAAGTTCCAAATTCATCATATTGTCAATAATAGTATTGTGCGGCCAGTTTTCTTTTTTCACCATTCCAGAGCCAAGATAAAATAGTACCCACAACAGGATTATAAAGCATAGCCAAAGAATCTGCGGCATGCAGCAATCCTTCCTTATATTCCGGTTTTCCTGTCAAACGATAACCGTTGCCCAAACTACACATCATAATAAAACCGGAATCATGACTCTTTGCTTTCCTGTAAGCCAAGGGAGCAATCATATCGGTTACTTTCCCTGCTGCTTCCCTCCACATATTATCCTTAGTATCCTCATATAAATACCAAAAGGATACCGGGCCAAAATCCACAAGTCCAAGAGCCTACCTGTGTATAACGCCATTTAATACTATCTAAATCCATGGAATTAGGAATTTTATCTAACGAAGGAATAGAAACCAGCGTCCGCATAGCCTGAGACCGGCAATACGCAATTTCCGAATCAATAGAAAAATCATCAGTAGCAGTCGTTTTACACGAAAAACATCCTAGGCTAACTAAAAAGATAAAAACAAGAATAAAAAAAAAGTTCTGCTTTTCATAATCATATCAGTTTCTTTAATGGATAAAAATATTTTTCTATCAGCAAAATTAGAAACTGAAATGTCTTTTTCAACCATTCTGTAAAAGCAGGATTAATCCCAACCTACTAAATGAGACAAAAAAGATCATACAACACTATGAATCAACAAATTGCATAATAGAAGAAGAGAGTTCCAAAAAATATGGAACTCTCTTCTTCTATCCAATCACTAGAGTAACGCCTCTATTCCAAACGCTACTCAATAAATATCCCATGTTCCTTTATATATTCGGCAGGTGACATTCCCTTAAACTTCTTAAACGAACGGAAAAAAGAAGTACGAGAACTGAAACCACATTGTTCCGACAAAGAAACCAAGGTATATCTGGAAGCAGACTTATCCTGTATTCTTTTTTATGAATTCGTCTATCCTATATTTATTAACATAATCCGTGAAACCAATATTCATAAACATATTCAACACTTGGGACAACTCTCCAGTATTACATTTCACCACTTTTTGCCACATCCTGCAACTTTAAATCAGGATTCAAATATAACCGATCTTTCTCCATACACTCATTCAGTTTCCCAATAATGAGCATGGCCGTTTTCTCTTCCATCCTTGATTTTTGATATTTTTCTTTCCGATTTTCTTCGGATGATTCCGTCTTTTTATTTATATATTCCTTCATTGTGCGATACTTCCCCAATAACCCGGAGTAAAAATAAATAAGAATACAACAAACGACTACACTTAACACCACAATCCATCTTATAAAAGGCGTATTTCCGGCAACAACCACCCTTACCGCTTTTATTGCTGCAGGATTGGAAGCCGCCCTGACCCTAAACATATAATCGCCAACAGGAAGTTCTGTATAAGAAACCTGATTTCCTTTCATCAAAGTTTTCCATTCCTTATCATATTCTTCCAAACAATACTCGTATAAATCCGTATTCTCCACTGCATAATTCAAGGCTGAGAAAGTGAATGAAATATTATTATCATTTACAGACAGAAACACCTCATCTATAAATGGAGCAGAAACGGGCATTAATGTCTCTCCCGGGCACAAAGGTCCGCCTGCGACTGAAATGGAAGTAATCACGGGAGGCTGGACCTCTTTTGTTCCTATCTCACTCCAGCTCTTTGCCGCATCATAACAGACCAATCCGCATTCATTTCCCCACCAAATTGTATTATCATCCGTTATCTGTACCGGAGAATTAAAATATATCCGGGAATGCCATCGTATAACGAAAAAATCTTATGATAATTTTCCTCTTCCTTTATATATAGTAACCCCTCTGAGTAGCAAACCATAATCCGCCGTTCTTAGGATCTTCCACTATGCTCATCACAGAATTATTCGGTAAGAAATCATCGATCGTGATGTGTTCAAATGTCGTAAAAAGACTCATCTACCTTAACCACCCCCTCCTTATCATCACAAAACCACAAATTCTTCTTTTTTATCCTCATAAATGAATCGTACACTTTTAGTATATGGTAAAACATGCTCCGGAAAAACATCCGATTTAAATACCCCAGCAGCCCTATCATACATAAAACGGCCCCTCCTGTGCCCAGCCACATCCTGCCCTTCGAATCTGCCTTCAATGAAAAAAACAGAATTAACTGACAAAGAAGAATTACGACTGTTATAAACCTCATATTCCCCTGTCAAATGATCATATACATACACACCTTTGGAACTGCCGATCCATAATTTATTGTTTCCATCCCTTTCATATCCATTAAATGACCCTTGCATAAAACATTGATCTGATTGAAAAAAGGAAAGTTCACCCGTATTCCTGTGAAGCAAGTACAAGCCCCCTCCATACGTTCCAATTAAAAAATCCCGATTGAAAGGTTTTACAGACAAAATTATATCCGAACGCAAAATGGAATTCCGATGTGTATAATGCCTTATCCTTTGTTCCGTTTCAGAAATATAATAAAGTCCGTCACGAGTGCCTATTACTTTTTTCCCATCTGCATCCACCCAAAAAGCACGTACATTCATATTATAAGAATTAAAAAGCTCTGGATAAGAATAAACAGAAAAAAGAAACTTCCATGAGTTTGGAGTATAACTTAATCCGCCCATGTAAGTACCTACCCAAAGCATATCATCCTCTTTCAATAAAGAATAAACTGCATTAGAACAAATAGCATCCGCATTCGAAGTATGCTCTATAGCCGATAACTCTTTTCCTGTAGACGCACTGATTATTCTAATACCGCTTCCATTTGTTCCCACCCATATCTCATCATTAACAGTAATGATACTTTTTTTTATATATCCATTTTCCTGAACCGGGGACCTCATGATTATGAATCATGCGCTCTAACCAGCTGAGCTATCCCGCCATCGTTTTTTAAAAAGACCGCCAAGAGTGGAAGCCTCTCAACAGTCTAAAATTGTTCATTGTAGCGGGACCCGAGGATTGAACTGGGGACCTCATGATTATGAATCATGCGCTCTAACCAGCTGAGCTATCCCGCCATCATTTCTCAATTGCGGGTGCAAAGATAGAAAGTTATTTTGAATTTTGCAACATTTCAGAGAACTTTTTCTTGTAAAATTCGTTTTTAAAGAGAAAAAACAGCTTAGTATATGGCTAATAAATATTTCAAAAAACATAGCATTTACTATGGCAAATAAGAAAATTTGGCTTAATTTGCCACCGAAACTTTAAAAAGCTAACCTATGAGAAAAGAAAAAATTCGCTTGGAGTACATGTTGAAAGCCGGATCCGGTAACATCGTATGGTCTATTATCAGTACTCCATCCGGCCTGGAAACATGGTTTGCAGACAAGGTGACATTCAAAGACAAAGTATTCACCTTTTATTGGGGAAAAACAGAAACACGGCAAGCTGAAGTTACAAACTTCCGGGTTAACAGTTTTATACGCTTTCGATGGCTGGATGATGAAGATCCTAAAGCCTATTTTGAATTGAAAATGGTCTATAACGAACTAACCTCTGACTATATGCTGGAAGTGATTGACTGGGCAGCCCCCGATGAAGTAGAAGATACGAAAGAACTTTGGGATTCCGAAATAGAGAAGCTAAAAAGGGTAAGTGGACTGTAATTCTATAAAAATATGCAAAACTTGTCTTTGCTCTCCGTTTTTTATGCTATTTTTGTGCCTTGATAGTTGCACAAAATGAAATAATGCTACGCATAAAAAAATTAGATATATTTATCCTAAAGAGCTTTTTGATGCTCTTTATAGGTACTTTTTTCATCTGTCTCTTCATCTTCATGATGCAATTTTTATGGAGATATGTAGACGAGTTGGTTGGAAAAGGATTGGAAATGAGTGTTTTAGCACAATTCTTCTTTTTATTCTGCTCTGACCTTAATACCTTTGTCCCTACCTTTGGCAATTTTATTAGCTGCCTTAATGACATTCGGTAACTTTGGTGAAAGATATGAATTGCTGTCAATGAAAGCAGCGGGTATTCCCTTATTGAGGATCATACGTCCACTGATTATTTTTTGTACTTTCCTGTGTTGTACCTCGTTTTATTTTCAAAATGTCATAGCTCCCAAAGCGCAGATCAAACTGCTTACTTTACTTGTATCCATGAAGCAAACTTCACCAGAACTGGATATTCCGGAAGGTGTATTTTACGACGAAATTGAGGGGTATAATATATATGTAAAACAGAAAGACCGTGAAACAGGAATGCTAAAAGATGTACTGATCTACAACTTTTCAGATGGGTTTGAAAACGCTCACATTATATGGGCTTCCGAAGGAAAAATGGAGATGACAGCAGACAAACAACATCTTTATCTACATCTGTATAACGGAGAACAGTTCGAAAATCTGAAATCGCAGACCATTTCATCCAATAATGTCCCCTATCGACGTGAAACCTTCAGAGAGAAACATACCATTATCGAATTTGACGGTGGATTCAACATGGTAGATGGAAGCTTTTTAAGTGACCGTTCGGACAGCAAAAACATGATTGAAATCAGCCAGTCCATCGACTCACTGAACCACCGTGCCGACAGCTTGGGAAGAAGTATGTATAATGAAATAAAAGCCTCGACTTATCGCAATATCGTATTATCAAAAACAGACTCCGCAAAAATAGTTGAAACAAACAACAAAATCAATGTGGACAGCCTGTTCAATTCCTATACTTTAGCTGAAAAAGATAAGACACTGGGTAGTGCGGCGGATCGTACCGAGGCACTGGCCAGCGAATGGAGCATGAAAAGCTATCAAACTACAGATGCGGACAACAATATCCGGAAACACGAAGCCGACTGGCATAAAAAATCACCCTCTCTCTCAGTTGTTTGATTTTCTTTTTTCATCGGTGCGCCTTTGGGAGCCATCATCCGCAAAGGAGGTTTAGGAATGCCCGTAGTGGTATCCGTCTTAATTTTCGTAATTTATTATATCATTGATTCCGGAGCTACCCGAGTAGCAAAAAGCGGTGAAATGAATATGGTATTGGGCGTGTGGATGAGTACCATTGTATTGGCACCTATCGGAGCCTTCTTTACTTATAAGTCAAATAATGACTCTGTGGTATTCAATGCCGAAGTATACATCAATTTCTTCCGTATGCTGCTAGGTCTGCGCCCCTCGCGCCATGTATTCAAAAAAAGAAGTTATTATAGAAGATCCGGACTATCCACGTATACAAACGGAATTGGAGAAACTATGCAACATCTGTAACGAATATGCCATCAAGCATAGACTGGCCGATGCACCTAATTATATCCGCATCTTCACCAATAAAGGACATGACGACGTCATAGCCGATATCAGTGCCAAAATGGAACTACTCATAGAAGAATTATCCAACAGCAAAGATGGAGTATTACTGGAATACTTAAATAAATATCCCATTTTGTCCACCAAAGCTCACAAAAGTCCGTTTGACAACCAATGGCTTAATTTACTTGCAGGAATCATTGTACCAATAGGCCTGTTCTTCTATTTCCGCATTTGGCGGTTCAGTATCCGGCTGGATAAAGATTTAAAAAACATAATCAAGACCAACCGTGAAATTCAAGAAAGAATAAACAATAAATCATTTATAATTTGACTATGGAAGAATTAAAACTAAATACCATCGAAGAAGCGATAGCTGACTTCCGTGAAGGTAAGTTTGTCATTGTAGTGGACGACGAAGATCGTGAAAATGAAGGCGATTTAATTGTTGCTGCGGAAAAAATTACTCCCGAACAAGTCAATTTCATGTTGAAACATGCACGTGGCGTGCTTTGTGCACCTATTACCATTTCTCGTTGCAAAGAATTGGAATTACCTCATCAAGTAGATACAAACACGTCAGTTCTAGGTACTCCTTTCACTGTAACTGTAGATAAGCTGGAAGGTTGCAGTACCGGAGTTTCTATCCACGACCGGGCCGCTACCATCCGTGCTCTTGCCGATCCCACCTCCACTCCCGAAACATTCGGACGTCCAGGGCATGTCAATCCATTATATGCACAAGACAAAGGGGTGCTGAGACGTGCAGGCCATACAGAAGCCTGTATCGACATGGCGCGTCTGGCAGGACTATACCCTGCCGCCGCACTGATGGAAATCATGAGTGAGGACGGAACCATGGCACGTCTGCCCGAACTAAGAAAAATGGCCGATGAATGGGGGCTGAAACTAATTTCAATCCGTGACTTGATCGCCTATCGTATGAAGCAAGAGTCATTAGTAGAAAAAGGGGTGGAAGTGGACATGCCGACTGAATACGGCCATTTCCGTCTGATACCTTTCCGCCAGAAAAGCAATGGTTTAGAACATATCGCTATTATAAAAGGTGACATAAAAGAAGGAGAACCCGTTTTGGTACGTGTACATTCTTCTTGCGCCACCGGTGATATTTTCGGATCCATGCGTTGTGACTGTGGAGAACAACTGCACAAAGCATTGCAAATGATCGAAAAAGAAGGAAAAGGTGCTGTTGTTTACTTAAACCAAGAAGGAAGAGGCATAGGACTAATGGAAAAGATGAAAGCCTACAAATTGCAAGAAAATGGTGTGGATACTGTAGAAGCAAATATCCTTTTAGGGCATCAGGCAGATGAACGTGATTACGGAGTCGGAGCACAGATACTACGCAGTATAGGCGTCACCCAAATGCGTTTGCTGACAAATAATCCTGTCAAACGTGTAGGATTGGAATCATACGGTTTGTCCATAGTTGAAAACGTTCCCATTGAAATCACGCCTAACAAATATAACGAGCGTTATTTAAAAACCAAAAAAGACAGAATGGGACACACATTGCACTTTAACAAATAAAAAAGCTATAACTCAGACGAAATCACATCATTTTTTATGCGATTTCGTCTGTTTTACTTTCATAATTAAGATATTATCCTTTATTTTGCAGCAAGTAAACTTAAACACATTAAAAAATAATAGCAATGAATCAATTATCAGATCGTCTGAATCGTTTGTCTCCTTCAGCAACATTGGCCATGTCCCAAAAAAGTAATGAGTTAAAAGCCCAAGGAGTTGATGTCATTAATTTAAGCGTAGGTGAACCGGACTTCAATACCCCGGACCACATCAAAGAAGCAGCAAAAAAGGCAGTAGATGATAACTTTTCCAGATATTCTCCAGTTCCGGGATATCCTGCACTTCGCAATGCAATCGTAGCCAAACTGAAGAATGAAAACGGATTAGACTATACAGCTGCACAAATCTCCTGTGCAAACGGTGCCAAGCAATCTGTTTGTAATACGATTATGGCTCTAGTTAACGACGGTGACGAAGTAATAGTCCCTGCTCCCTATTGGGTAAGCTATCCTGAAATGGTAAAACTAGCAGACGGAACTCCTGTTATTATCACTGCGGGTATTGATCAGGATTTCAAAATCATCCCTGCACAACTAGAAGCAGCGATTACTCCTAAAACCAAAGCATTGATTCTTTGCTCACCGTCAAATCCCACCGGTTCCGTTTATACCAAAGAAGAGTTGGCCGGCTTGGCCGCTGTTTTGGCAAAGCACCCGCAAGTATATGTTATAGCCGATGAGATTTACGAACATATCACATACAGTGGCAAACATGAAAGCATTGCCCAATTCCCTGAGATTCATGACAATGTAATTATTGTAAACGGAGTTTCAAAAGCATATGCTATGACAGGATGGAGAATCGGGTTCATTGCCGGTCCGGAATGGATTGTAAAAGCTGTAAATAAGCTGCAAGGACAATATACCTCAGGTCCGTGCTCTGTTTCTCAGAAAGCTGCCGAAGCTGCCTATACAGGTACTCAGGCTCCCGTAGAGGAAATGCGCCAAGCATTCCAGCGCCGCCGTGACCTTATTGTAAAATTAGCAAAAAGAAATTCCGAGGATTTGAAGTAAACAATCCTCAAGGAGCATTCTATTTATTCCCGAAATGTGATTCCTTTTTTGGCAAATCAGCAGGTGACCGCAACATCAATAACGCTGACGATTTAGCAATGTATCTGCTTGAAGTAGGTCATGTGGCATGTGTAGGTGGTACTTCATTCGGTTCCCCCGAATGCATCCGTATGAGTTATGCAACTTCCGATGAGAATATTATAGAAGCTATGCGCCGCATCAAAGAAGCATTAGCCCTATTAAAATAAAATTTTCTCTATAAAAAAAAGAACAGGCATCCGTTTTTTTCTGTGATGCCTGTTTTTTTATTCATAAAGCAGACATACGAGCTTCCAATCAAAACAAAATTTAGATAAACAAAAAAAAACGACCGTTTCCATCAACGGAAACGATCGTTATTAACTTTAAAGAACAAAATTGTACTGCTTAGCCAAGGTGAATAGCTTCAGAAGGACAAGCATCAGCACAAGTTCCGCACTCTGTACCGGATTGATAGAATACTTATCGCCTTCAGAAATTGCTTCTACCGGGCATTCATCGATACAAGTACCGCAAGCGATACAATCGTCACTAATTACGTAAGCCATTTTCGTTAATTATTAAATTATTAGTACTAATTGATGGAGCAAATATACAGCTTTTTCTCTATTAGTTGTCACATAGAGATTACAAAAATGCACTAATTTGTATTTAATCTAAATATGATCATTTCATCAAAGCCTGATACATAACCTGTTGCATACGAGGACGGATATTTAACCGCATCAACTGTTTATGGTCAAAAGGACGCGGATAAATCCGATTACTCAGAAAAACAAAAACCAAATGATTTTTCGGATCTGCCCAAGCGCAAGTTCCGGTAAAACCAGTATGTCCTACCACCTCTTCGGGCGCTTCCTCCGCACACGGACTTTTCACACTATTATTCACATCCGGTTTGTCAAATCCCAATCCTCTCCTACTGATTTTTGAGGTATGGGTTAAAAATAAATCACAAGTTTCCCTACTCAGATAACGCTTTCCATTATAAACCCCTCCATCAATCAATAACTGATACACTTTTGCCACATCACGAGCCGTGGAAAATAAACCGGCATTTCCTGATACCCCTCCCATGAAAGCAGCTGATTCATCGTGTACATAACCCTGCAACACTTTTCCTTTACGCAAATAATCCGCTTTCACTGTAGGAACAATTTCCTCCTTTTTGAACTGCCGAAGCGGCAAATAAGCCGTACAGTTCATCTCCATCGGTTTATAGAATTCCTTATCTAGAAAAAGATTCATAGGCATTTTACTGATATTCTCTACCATTTCCTTCAATAACATAAAGTTCAGGCAACTGTAACGATATCTCCTGTCTTTTAATGGAATACGTCCTATTTGTACCATAATGGAATCACGAAAAGAACGATGAAGAAACATACTGTCAGCTACCTGTAAAGGATAATCAGCAGAGAAAGTTTTTGCCATCAACTCTTTTCTATAATCAAACTTATCAATGACATACAGCCGTGTATCTATTTGCGTATGATGACTAGCGTCCGGTCTTGCTCTGTAAAAACTCCCCTTATAACTGTCTTTATCTATAGTCTCCTTATAAAAAGGCCAAAAAGCAGGAATGCCCGACTGATGTAAAAGTAACTCCTCAATAGTGACGCGTTCCTTGTCCGTACCTTTTAAAACTGGAATGTATTGAGATATGCGATCGGTCAAACCAAATTTTCCTTCATCGTAAAGTTTCATAACAGCCAACAGCGTCGCCGTGGTCTTGGTTAACGAAGCCAAATCATACAAATCATCCTTTTCCACCTTTCGGTCACTTTCATAAGTGAAAGTGCCGAAAGACTTATCATATACTGGTTTCCCATCTTTTAAAATTAGAATCTGACAACCAGGATAAGCCTTCGCCTTGATTCCTCCATGGCTATCCTGTCTATCTTTTCCAGTATTTTGGAATCCATACCATAATCCTCAGGTCTATAAATACGAGACACTTTAGGAGTTATAGTCACTCCATCACCCGGTTTGAACAAATCGGCGACAGCCACCGACAAACGCCCGTCTGCCACTGCCTTTCCTACCAAGACATCAGCCACATACTCCTGAATAACAGATTCATCAGTATGCCCCAATACTACAGCCGCTGCTTTCTTCCAATAGCCCTCCATATCCAACATAGACTTTAATGGCATCAGAAACACATAAATAACAGGCAAATCAGCCGGAAGCGAATCAAGCATTGTTTTATACTTTTTGTAATCATCCGAAGTAACCACCACAATTACACGCTGACTACCCAACAATCGTTTTCTGATAGCTTCCATCGAATCCGGACGAGCAACAACACGTGTGAGAGAAAGTGTATTTTGCAAACGATTATAAAAAGCAAGACCAGCACCGGAAGTTTTCCCAATATTCAGAACCACCGTCCCCCTCAATTTTGAATCCAAGGGCAAGATTCCATTTACATTGGCAGGAACCGTTATAGCAGCTTTCTGCAAGCGGAGAATCAACTCCTTCGTTTCCGGACGGTTCAATCGTTTCTCCAGCCCGGAAAGTTGGATGTGAGGTTTATTCTTCAACCCTAAAACATATTTATAAGTCAATACCTTACGACATTTTTCCGTAATCAGTTCTTCTGATAGTTTTCCACTTTTTACAGCATTTAAAACACCATCCAATTCTCTCTTCAAATTACGGGGAGCCAATAATAAATCATTACCTGCTATCAAGGCTTGAGCGCATATATTCTCATTTTGCGAAATACCTTTCATCTCCAAAGCATCTGTAAAAACCAAGCCTTGAAAGCCCAATTCCCGACAAAGCAGATTATAAATAATATGTGAAGAAATCGAAGCCGGATTTTTACCCAATTCAGGTACCTCCAAATGTCCTACCATCATACCTCCCAATCCTGCTTTAACAGCCTCTTTAAACGGAAAAAGTTCAATGCTGTCCAAACGCGCACGATCAAAATTCAAAACCGGTAACGCCTTATGAGAATCCACTTCCGTATCTCCATGTCCCGGAAAATGTTTACAGACAGACAATACCCCTCCCTCCTCCAAACCACGAGCATAAGCTACCACTTTTTGAGCCACATTCCGAGGATCACCACCAAAAGAACGGGTATTAATAACCGGATTCCGAGGATTAACATCTACATCGGCCACCGGAGCAAAATTGATCTGCACACCTATCTCCTTACATTGCCGGGCTACTTCCTTACCATATTCATAAAGCAGTTCATTATCCTGTATACATCCCAAGACTCTGTTTCTTGGAAAACGAGGGGTTCCCTTCAAGCGCATAGCCAGCCCCCATTCACCATCAAAAGTTATGAGCAAAGGCACTTCCGCCAGACTCTGCGCATAATTAGTCAATAAAACCTGATCAGACAACTGACCGCCCGAAAAAAGTAATCCTCCTACTTTATATTCTTTTATAGCTGCATATATATTGTTTTTATTTCGCTGTGTCTGAAGAGGAGCCACTGTGTGTATAAACAGTTGTCCTATCTTTTCCTTCAAACTCATTTCAGAAAGCTGTTCATCCACCCATGCCTTACAATCCTGAGTATCCGCCTTCCCCTTTTGTAACAGCCCAGGCATCTGCTGTGCATACGTCATCACACATCCGACGACACATAAACTTATAAATAACAATACGTTTCTCTTCATCTAATTTCTTCAATTATATCAGATTTCCTTATACAACAGCAACTATCAGTTCTTTTCCATCCTTACTTTCATTTTTCCCACATAAACAGCATTTTTTCCCATTTGTTGCAATGGAATCTCCTTGCCATCCAAATTCTTATAAAACAAAGTCTTATCAAAATAAGAATGCGAATGACCTCCCAAGACAATATCAATATTACGAGTATTAAAAATCAAAGTTTCATCAGAATAAGGTTTTCCTTGCCACCCTAAATGAGACAAACAAACCACTAAATCACATTTTTCCCGATTCTTCAATATATCCGCCACACGCTGAGCAGCCTCTATTGGATTTTCAAAAACCACTCCTTCACAGTTTTTTGCCTGTACTAACCCATCCAATGCAGGACTCAGTCCGAACACACCTACCTTTATCCCCTTACGTTCCAAAATAACATACGGTTTGACAAGCCCCTCCAAAACAGTTCCCTGTACACCATAATTAGCACAAACAACAGGAAAATCCGCCATTTTAAAAAGACGTGCCATATTATCCAAGCCCAAATCAAACTCATGATTTCCAATAATCCCGGCATCATATCCCATTTCATTCATCAGCTTCACTTCAACTTCACCACCAAACATATTATAAAAAGGAGAGCCTTGTGAAAAGTCACCACAATCAAACAATAACAAATCCTTATCCTGTTTCCGTATTTCTTTTATTAAGGTAACACGACGTACAAAACCCGCTTTTCCTGCAAACTCCGGATTCGGATCAGTAATGGGGATAGGTTCCACACGGCTGTGGGTATTTAGTATGAAGTATCAAAAGTTCTTTGATATCCTGTGCTGCCAGCGCACAACATACACACAAAGCAGTAAATAATACATATATTCGTTTCATGACGGTTCAGTTCATTCTTTAACGGTAATTCTTCCTTCTATCTTTGAGTCTATTTTCTTCCCTGCTTTAGTCTGCTCATTCACATAGTTCAGAAACAACTGACGCACTGTGGCCTTTTCAGGCAGCAATTTATCCGCATCGCCCACTTTGGCAAAAAGCAGTCATATGGTCATTTCCCTCAGCCAAATAATCCAAGGTGGCTACTTTATACTCTGTAGAGTCTTCAATTTCTTTTCCGGCCACTGTAGCATCCAATAATTTTCCATCTCCAGAAATTTCAAGACAAGCGCCACTTAATCCCTCACCATGCACAGCTGCTATATTTTCAAAAAGTTCACGCAGCAAAACCCCATTCATAGTAACAATGCACAATGTATTTTCAAAGGGGTTATTTCATAAATATTACCGTAAGTTATATCCCCCCTCGGGCAAAGCCGTACGTAGTCCCCCCATATTCGTCACCCCCACGTCGGCCATACGGCCTATATATGCAGAAGCAGAATAACGTAAAATATCCGCTACCAAGTTGGATAACTCACTTTCAGGACGAAAGCGATCCATAAAACGAGCGCTTTGTCCTATGACCGGTGACATAATACTATCAACCGTTTTTTGATACGGAGCCAAAACAGCGATTGCAGCGGAATCCGGATTAGCATCCAAAGCTGCTGTCACTTCTATCCTGCTTCCCTCAACTGATGCCAGAGAATAGCCTGAATGACAGCTTGAAAACATAAAAATCCCGGCTACTATTCCTGCCGGAATGATACACATAATTCGGTTTGGTTTCATGTTTATTAGTTGTTTATTGCCCAAATGTAGTTAAAAAAGAAGTTGCAACCAACGATATCAGATGAAAAATAGTTGAATTTAATTTGGCTGTATGACAAAAAAATCTAGTAATTTTGCACCGCTTTCGCGCAATCGCTGTCAAAGAAGAGTTACTTGATATGTTGCGTTGGTAACGATAAACAATTTAAAATCAAAAAAAATGGATTTAATTAAAATTGCTGAAGAAGCATTTGCTACGGGCAAACAGCATCCTTCATTCAAAGCTGGTGATACTATTACAGTGGCATACCGTATCGTTGAAGGTAGCAAGGAACGTGTACAGTTGTACCGTGGTGTTGTTATCAAAATCGCTGGACATGGTGACAAAAAACGTTTCACCGTTCGTAAAATGTCTGGAACTGTAGGTGTTGAACGTATTTTCCCTATCGAATCTCCGGCTATCGACAGTATCACTGTTAATAAAGTTGGTAAAGTTCGTCGTGCTAAATTGTACTATTTACGTGCTCTTACTGGCAAGAAAGCTAGAATTCAGGAAAAAAGAGTTAATCAGTAAGATTTATCATTCCTACATAAAAAGGAGTATTCTCTTCCCGAGAATACTCCTTTTTTAATTTACATCCCCTTTACCACGATTTTTTATATAATCATGAACAAACAGACTTGAAATAGCATTTATATTTAATATTGAATCAAACTTAAACCATTTATGAAAAGAATAATGTTCATTTTAGGAGTAAGCATCATTATGGCCTTACTTACTGTTACCGCAGCCTTGGCAGGTTGGTGGCTCGGAGCGTCTCTGCCTCTAGATATATCTGATACCACTCAACAAATAGCAGCATTACTCACCGCTTCTGCTTGTACATGGATACTCTATATTGTAAGTCGCAAAGTACTGACAAAAATCAGTCTCAAACCATACTAAATATATAGTCCATTAAAACAAAAAGGTCAACCGATTCTATATCATTCTCGATTGACCTTCTTATTTAAAATCTTGTTTTCATCATTCCTTATTTTCTGTTTCCTGTATCCCGGACTCTTCCTTTCCACGTAAATAAACAGAAGGTGCCACACCGAATTGTTGCTTAAAACATTTACTAAAATAGAACGGATCATTAATACCTACTTTATAAGAAACTTCGGCTACCGTATAACGATTTTCCAACAACAGTTCCGCCGCTTTCTTCATACGAATAATCCGGATATATTCATTGGGTGAATATCCCGTCACCCCACGTACCTTACGATAAAAAACGGTTCGTCCCAATCCCATCATCGAAGCAAACTCATCAATCGTAAACTGAGCATTACCAATCTGTTGATCCATAACCATCTGTAATCTGTCAGCAAATTCTTTATCCTTATCAGAGGTACAAATAGCCGGTCGTACCATATTCGGATCATTCGAAAATTTCTCACGTAATTTCTCACGTTGCTCTATTAGTTTGAAAGCGCGTGCCAACAGTAGTTTCGGGCTAAAAGGCTTAGTAATATATGCATCCGCACCACTTTCCACGCCTTCCAAATGACTTTCGGCAGAACTCATAGCTGTCAATAAAATAATAGGTATATGACTTGTATCAAAATCATTCTTCAATTTTCGGGTTACCTCAAATCCTGTCATCCCCGGCATCAGCACATCACAGATTATCAAATCAGCATCATACGTACGTGCACGTTCCAATCCAGACGGACCATCCGCCTCGGCCACAACTTCAAAATATTGTCCCACTTCTTCTTTCAAAAACTCACGTACATCGTTATCATCTTCTATAATAAGTACTTTACGCTTATTAAGTGGTGCAGATGGAAGTTCCACGCCCCCTTCTTGCGCCGATATTTCTTCTGCAAGAACAGCTGCATGATGTACTTCCTCCTCTTCCAACAACACATTATGGGGAATCAGAAAATCTTTTTCCTCATAAACAGAAATATCAGTAGGCAAACTGACCGTAAATATAGACCCACCACCTTCATTTTCAGTATATACTATCGTACCTTTATGTACACACACCAGTTCATGTGTCAAATGCAGGCCAACTCCGACACTACTACCCGAAAAGCTACTTTGCATAAAACGCTTAAATAACTCATTACGTTTCTCTTTAGGAATGCCTACACCGGAATCGGCTACCGATATGACCAACTGTTTCTTTGCTTCATCCACCGTCACAGAAAAAGTCACTTTTCCACCGCTGGGTGTATATTTGAAAGCATTAGACAACAAATTATAAGTCACTTTGTCCAAATAACCCTTATCGATAAACATCTTATAAGAAGCTACAGATGGCAAGAACTTGAAATCCATATTCTTAGACTCAGCAGCATCATTGAAACTCAAGAAGATTTCATACAAGAAAGCCATGACATCTGTTTCTTCCAAAGAAAGGGCCAGTTTGTTGTTTTGCATCTTTCTGAATTCCAATAACTGATTAATCAGGCGCAACATACGTTGTGTACTTTTATCCATGACCTTCAATGAATAAGCCATTTCTTTAGGGATTTTACCACCACGCTGCATCTTTTCCAATGCTCCTTGTATCAAGGTCAGGGGAGTACGGAATTCATGTGAGATATTCGTGAAAAAAACTAATTTATACTCTGTCAGCTGTTTTCCACCTGTATACGATTACGCAAAGTATTAAAGTCACGCATCAGTCTGAAAGTGATATATAGCGCCACCCCTATCAAAATAGCATAAATAAAGAAAGCCCAAGTAGTTTTCCAAAAAGGAGGAACAACAATAATCTTCAAAACCGTTTCTTTATCTCCCCACACACCGACCCCATTGCAAGCTTTCACCCGCAATTTATAAGTACCGGGTGCCAGGTTCTTATAAGCTGCAAAATTCAACGAAGACGGTATACTCCACTCTTTATCATAATTATCCAACCGATACGTATATTTAGTACTATTCGTTCCGGAATAATCAAATGTAGAGAAATCTATGACAAAAGAATTTTGAAAATATTTCAACTCGATTTCATCTGTATAAATCAACGAACGGTCTAACGGAGAATCCACATCGCCCGGGCGCATGGCAATACCATTAATTCGAAGATTGGTAAAAGCTGCCATAGGAGTTACAGTGGAATTATTCACAATTTTGCCGGGAGTGATAACAACCAATCCATAATTAGAACCAAACATCAGTTTGCCATCCTTACTCACACAACCACTGTTCTCACTATAGACATTCCCCAACGCATATGCCGAGAAAAAGAAATTTTCAAAGGCATGTGTATCCGGATCAAAACGAGAAATACCATATTCCGTTGCAACCCAAAGCTTACCCTCCCTGTCTTCAACAATAGATTGCACCATACTGTTTACCAACCCGTCACTTCCATCATAATGCTCAAAAGTCAAGTTTCTGTAATCACCTTCTGGCATACACATACTGAAGCCTTTTCCTGAAGTACCTACCCATATCCGGCCTTTACTATCTTGATGGATACATTTTATTTCATTACTACGTAACTTACCGTTATTATAATTATAAGTAATATAGTTATCCGGGTCATTCATTAACGAATCAGGATTAAATATGTAAACTCCGGCACTGGTGCCCACCCATATCCATCCATTATTGTCTTCCTGTATCACACGAATCTGGCGCTGGCTATAAAAATTGTTCAAAAACCGCTTGAATACATACTTATCCTTTTCCTTCACCGCCAAATTCAATCCACCGCCAAAAGTACCTATCCACATTCTATTCTTCCGGTCCCGGTAAAGAGTAAAAATATTATTATTCCCAATAGACAGAGGATCATTCGAGTGATAAGTGTACCATTTCCCGTCAATACTTAATCCGTTTCCACGGCTACCCAACCAAATACTACCATCAGCCCCTTCCTCAACAGCATAAATGTTAGAATCAAAATAACGACTGCTCTCTATCGTTTTCAAATGAGGGTCATAAATATACAATCCTCCACGACGGGTCCCCAGCCAAATCTTATCATCAGGCATACGGTTGATCATACGCACGGTATTTGAACGGTCTGATAAAGTTTCATCTTCAGGAAAAACACGCTCAGCTCCTTCATTCAAGACCGAAAGACGAGAAATACCCGTATATTCCGAACTGACCCAAATACCACCGGCTCGATCCTCCATAATATATTGCAAGAAATTTGAAGTGATATGACTGAATCCATTAATATTGGATTCGAAATGCTGCAATTCATCAGTTGCCAAATCATAAGCAAACAAACCGTTACCATAAGTGGAAATCCAAACAATATCACGAGAATCATGAACGATGTGGTAACGTTCCTCATCTATATAATTTACTTTATCAGCCGGAATCAGTTGGAAAGACTTGACAAATCTGGTCTTGGCGTTGACATACCATACCTTACCTGTATGATTATAAATCCAGAAATTCCCCGGTTGTCAATCTGAACTTGTCCTCTTGCTATATTCAGTTCCGTATCCCGGCTCACCTGATGAGTTCTCAAATTAAAGACATAACTGCCATCTTCCGTAAAAACGATCCAATCGTTTTGCAAGCGCATGGTACTATATACTTTACTACCTTCACCTAAACGGGTAACAATACGGCTATCCTCTCCTTCTCTCTTCAACGAAATTGTTCCTGTTCCCGAAAGAAAAAAAACATCTTTACCAAAAGACATCATCTTGAAGGCATCATGATTTTCTTCCACCAATACTGCCTTGTTCCCTACCACTTGAGCTATACCGTCATGGCTACCAATCCATATTCTTCCTTGCTCATCCTCAGATATATAAGTAACATTATTAGAAGGGAGATTATTATTTTCTTTCTTGAAAACCACAGATGTAAATTCACCATTCATATAAGTCACTTTACGACACCCGTTTCCATCCTGCCACAACCAGACATTACCTTCACGGTCAGTCATCTTGTAGCTATACAGTTGTTCATATTCCCCACAACCGGTAAAATCAACAAAACAATCTTTCTTCAGATCATAACAACTAAACAACTCGGCAGAAGTCGCAATCCATAAGAAACCATTTTTATCTTCTTCCAAATCGCGAATCCGATGGTCTATCAACGAAATTTTATTTCCACCCTCAGGACGATAAGTCACAAACGAATTCCCGTCATAACGACTAAGTCCATTCAGCGTTCCCATCCAAATAAAACCTTTGCTATCCTGATATATATACCGAATTGAGTTATTGGCGACCCCATCTCCCGTAGTCATATGAGTAGAACGCACCTCGACTGATGCGGCAATACTCTGACTGAAAAGAATAAAGAATGCCCATAGAGCATAGATGTGTTTTTCATATCATTTATCACAGTGTTTTTGTCTTGCAAAGGTATAAAAAAAGAGTGTATCAGAATGAATCGATACACTCTTTTTTATTTTAATCCATATGGAAGACCTCGGGCAGCGGAATAGTAACCGGAGAGTTATCCGGATTCACTTCCATGATATCCGCCATATAGTCCCACCATTTCTGCACAATAGGGTTGGCTCCCATATCTTGCGAAGACTCCTCTCCTTTAGTTTTCTGACAAGCAAACAGAATATTTGTATCCTTGTCCCAGTAAATGGAGTAATCATATACTCCTCCATCGGACAACATTTTTTTTTTAATTCCGGCCAAATGGCTGCATGTCTCTTCTCATACTCTTTCTCGAAGCCCGGCTTCAAGAACATTTTAAAAAGCTTCACGTTTCATGGTATTTTCCTCCTTTTTTTATAAAGTCCTTGTTTTTACTTATTTAGTTTCTCCATCCATTACATGGAAAATTGGTTCGGAAGTCTTTTGTTCCGTACGGTAATATTGCACGGCACTATCATTCATTTTAGGATGCTGCTTGTTCAACAAATTAATCATCTCAGCACCCGCCCAAAGTACCGGTCCATAGCCGTGGGCAGCATACACATTGACCGGACGATAATAATAAAAAGCCGGATCAAAAGCCATACCTGTACCTACACAAGTTCCGTCCACCTGACCTTCCACATTGATTTGGGTGGTAACGGCATGCCATCCCAACTGTGCCACCGGACCGTATGCCATAGCGTCAATCCATCCTTTATTGATAGCATGGGCAAAGCAATATACATAAATAGCCGTGGCCGAGGTTTCCAGATAAGAATCGTTACGATCCAGCAACTGATGCCAGAAACCTTCACCACTCTGGCAGGCAGCAAGACCACGTACATGAGCACGGAACAACTCCAGTATTTTATCGCGCTGAGGATAATCCTCCGGCAACACATCCAATACCTCACACATAGTCAACAACGCCCAACCATTGGCACGTCCCCAATGGAAAGCAGGATGATCCTGCATACCTTCCACCCATCCATGACGGAAAAGGTTTTTCCCGGGTACCCACATACGGTCCGCAAATTGAAATATCTGACGTACAGCTTCGCTCAAATACATTTGCTTTTTATCACCGGCAATACATGAATACCAAGCTACCGGCGGAATACCCATAAACATATCGTCCAACCACAGCGTATTATGTTGTGGACGGGTACGGGCAAATGTTCCATCAGCAAGACGATACTCCTTATTCACAATAAAATCCATATAATTATCAATCAACGGCTTAAGTTCCGGTGAATTTTCCTTCATCTGCACCTTGACCATAGCCGCACACACCGCCCCGGCATCATCCAATGCATGAGGAGTCAGAATTTGTTTCATCTGCGGATCTACAGTTCCATACTTTTCCAATACCTTACGGAAGTGCGGAGCAACCTCGGCCAGAAACTGAAAACGATCTGTTACATATTTATAATAAGCCTGATCCCCCGTAGCCTCAGCAGCAGCCAACATAGCTGAATAAGTCACCCCCCATTCATAACTTGCCAGGCGGAAAGCGCCTCGTTCCAGCTGTGCATCAGCCGTCATATTGGCATAATCCGTAATAACCTTACCTGTATTCTTATCAACGACACGAGTCGGAGTATTCTTTTCAAATAACGAAGGACACGATCCATATCGGCCTTTATCTCCTCTGTAGTGAGCATACCGTAAGGCACTTTGTATGCAGGTTGCAACAAATGTAACGGCGTATTCGAATCATTCAGTACCTCTTTCTTCTTTTGCGCATTCGCACCCGTTCCAGCCAGCAGCAACAGAGCGCCCATCATGCTTAATGTTTTCAGATTCATGGTATATAGTCTTTATTCATTTTTAAATTCATAACCTCTAAATATCCCCTCTTTCAAATCCGGTCCGAAATAAAAAACCGGGCTGGGTAGGCTGGTTGTATGCTACATTTTGAGTAGCGATACTGATACGATACACCGGATCTTCCAAGAAAGTATGAAAACGGTATTCAGTCGGTATCCGCGACACATACAGACGAAGTGCCGAATTATCTTCCGTACGGAGCAGCACCTCCTCACGCCAATCACCTATTATATCTCCCTGCAAACAAGGATGGGACTTCGTACCATTATTTGAATCCGTTCCATCAAATATCATTAACGGACGACATACATCGTCTTCCCAATCATACTTGGTTATCCTGTTTTTATCCAGCAACTCACGAAGCAAATCTCCATCCCACCATACAGCCATATTGACTGAAAAGCTCTTGAGGTCAGGACGAATCACTTCACCTTTTATATTACGTACTCCTTTTGAATCGGATGACCACATCTCCACTCCCGGATTGCGCGGATCAACATCAGCAGCCATACACCGGCCTACATCTATACTACTTTTCACCTGAAACAGCACTTCACCCGTAGCCGCATTACGGAAAGTGGAACCATCTTTCTTATTTTCATGACAATCCCAAACCTGCAAGCCTTTTAATCCGGGAGCAAATTGTGTCAGATGCATAGCGTCTCCATGCCCCATACGGGTAGAATACAATCCTTTTCCATCATGATCAATGGCACAAGAACCATACATTATTTCATCACATCCGTCACCGTCCACATCGCCTACACGAAGATTATGGTTACCCTGCCCGGCATAGTCTTCACACCCCGGATTATTGCTGTCGAACACCCAGTGCTGTTTCAAGTTCTTGCCATCCCAGTCGAATGCCGCCAGCACAGTGCGGGTATAATATCCACGGCACATCACCACACTGGGATGTACTCCATCCAGATAAGCTACACAAGCCAGGAAACGGTCACTGCGGTTGGCACGGTTGTCTCCCCAGTCGGTCAGCTTACCACGAGCCGGAACATAATCAATTGTTTTCATCGCTTCTCCTGTCAGTCCGTTGAATACAGTTAAGTATTCGTTACCAGTCAGGATACGTCCTTGGTTACGAGGTGTATTCCCGTGGGAATTTCCGTCTGTGATACCCGGTTCACGGTAATCAGCCTTGGCATCACCTATTATCTTTCCTTTTCCATCCTTTGTTCCATCAGAAGTCTTCATGACTACTTCTGCTTTACCATCTCCATCCAAATCAAACACCATAAACTGGGTATAGTGTGCTCCGGCACGGACATTATGCCCTAGGTCAATACGCCATAGTTTTTCTCCGGTCAGACGATAACAGTCAAAATAAACATTTCCGGTGTAACCGTCATGTGCATTATCATGTGCATTGGAGGGGTCCCACTTCAAGATAATTTCATATTCACCGTCGCCGTCCACATCACCTATAGATGCGTCATTAGGACTATAGGTGTATTTTTGTCCCGAAGGAGTCACACCTTCCGCCGGTCTGTCCAGAGGAATATCGATATAACCTGACGGAGCATTAGCCGGCAAAGTATAATTTCCATTCAACTTACCTGTTTCAACCCCATTTATCACCGGTTTTACAGTATATACCGCTTTTTCATTACCTGAGTAAGTATCCCGGTAAAAAGTACCTGTAGAATGGGGGACTTCCGCTATTTTCTCTCCATTTCTATATACATTGAAAGAAGTATTGATCGGATCGGAAGACAGGTAACGCCACGACACCACTACGTCCGATGGATTTTCACGAATGGCCACAACGCCACGCCCCAACTGCTCTTTTTGCAGTTTGGAATAATTGTAGGCCGGTTGGGCAACCGTACCGGTTGCCACACACAGAGCTGCTAAAGCACTCCATAGTTTTTTTGTGTTTTCATTGTTTATCTTGTTTCTCCTTGTAAACTATATTTTCCTCCACCACATTCTCCGCATTTACCACATTCTTCACAAACTTTGTCACTTCCCCCACAGTCACATTCCTTATTTCCACGTTTTTGATAGGAAGGCGGGCATCGCCTTTCAAATCATAAACAGCCTCGGTACGGTCGCAAGTCACACTATCCATATAAAGTCCGTTGATGAATGTAATGCTATCCTGATAGGTAGGTACCAAATCACGCCACTGGTAAAGCACATCCGTATCCACTTCGAGTACACGTTGCATCTTTCCCGCCTTCACATTTTTCATCCAGATATTTTCAATAAATCCACCACGACGATGATTGGTTTTGGCAAAGAAAAGACGGAATACAGAATCGGGAGCCGTACAATTGTGCATGTACACATTCCGTACACCACCAGACATTTCACTACCGATTCCCAGTAACGTATGTCCTTTCAAGATATTACAATGGCGTATCACAATATTCTCACAAGGAGTATTCAGACGCCATGCATCCTGGTTACGCCCTGCCTTTATAACCACAGCATCATCCCCCTGATCGAATACACAGTTCTCTATCAGGAAGTTACGGCTCATTTCCAAGTCAATTCCATCATTATTATGGCCATGAGCCTTTACATCCAGATTACGTACGATACCACCATCACACATATAAAGATGTATCGTCCAGAAAGGACTCTGGCGAATCTTGAATTCATCCAGAAGCACATTTTTACACCGGTTGAAATGAATCAGATGAGGACGAAGATGGTTTTCTCCTTTTGCCATCTGACGCTGTTCTACAGGTACATCGGTAGAAGCCATCGTATATAACTCTTTCAAAGCATCCATGTGAGGTTTAGGACGTTTGAACCAGATTTTCCAAGTATCCATGATAGGAGCCAGTGTCCCTTTTCCGGTAATAGCAATATTCTCACAATCCATAGCATACAGCAACGGAGAATAGTTATAACATTCCATACCTTCCCATGAAGTCATCACAGCAGGCAGATAATCAGAGGGATTATCTGTAAAGCGTAATATGGCATTTTCTTCCAAATGAAGATTTACATTACTTTTAAAATGAACAGGTCCTGTCAGCCATTCCCCTTCAGGAACAACCACACGACCTCCTCCGGCCTTATTACAAGCTGCTATGGCTTTGGCGATAGCTTCCGTATTCACTGTTTCCCCACCTTTCACCGCACCATAATCCACAATGGAAAAATCTTGTTCGGGAAAAACACATTCTTTGATGGGTTCCATAGCAAAAGGAGCATCGACAACCACCGTTTTATACTTTGGAGCCGGTGCCGTACATGATACGGCAAAAGCTACGGCCGCAATACCAGCCAAGGATTTTAAAAAAGTCTTCTTCATTTTATCAGTTGTTTTTCATTGTAATTTCTGTATGCACAAATATCCTGAATATCTTTGTTCACCCTATTTTATCCGAGGCATATAAAGGCATATCTGATCCAATACCACACCTTCATCCAATGCGGTAAAAATTAAACGATGGGAAGCTTTCCGTGCAACAGGAAGAATCATCCGGCGAACAGCCTGATTACACAAAACATTCTCCTTCCATTCTTCACTGCGTCCTTTAGTTTCATACGAAACAGCCTCCGTGGCACTTCCATCCAATGAAATGGTAAAACGCAACCGTTCTCCTTCCACCGGATGATTAGGCAACAATCGTACTTCCACCTCTACAGAATCCGTTTCCCATGCAGCAAATTCAAAAGTCAGTTCTTTATTCTTTGACACCGCCACCGCCTTCCCTTCATAGCCTAGCCCTTCACAAATTGCCGATGCCCCTTCAACACAATCAGCGCCATTCCATGTATAAACTGCCTGAGGTTTTTCAAGCAGCCCGGACGATAGTGCTTTTCTTTCCACCCGGTTGAAAACCAGAAGTCTGCGTGGTTGGAAATCCATCATACGGTTCCATTTTGTTGTGTTATAGGTTTTTGTCAATGAAACTATACTGTCATACGCCCTGTCACTATCCGCCCAATCAGCCTTTCCATGACGCGCCAACTGGGCTGTCAGCAATTTGTTATTCATTTGAGCAGCCGCCTGGACAGGATACTTCACCAACTGAAAATAAGTTTCTTTTTTCTGTGCAGGAAGCGCATGCCATTCCTGCTCCACCTTATCTGACAATTGTCTGTATGCGGCCAGACGTTCATTGATTTCCTGCTCACACCAAGGCAAATCACTGATCACTTTAAACTTAGGATCCTTCTCTTCCGTGCGGGTATTCCCCATAAATTCCGGCTTACGGATATAAGCCAAACGATAAGCTTCCTGCATGACGGGCTGTAACCGGTCAGCCCTATTTTTTCCAAACTCACGCTCCAGGAAATGACGTTGATGAGCAGCAACTCCCTGCTGCTTCACCGCTTCCAAGTTCCATGCCATATCCAGGAAAAGTTCTACCTGATATTCAGCCGGTTTAATATCTCCGACATTCAATATCCACATTTTCTGTATACCCCGCTCATATGCCAAAGACATTTGCTGGTATACCAAGGAAGGATGGGCAGTCCCCAACCAAAGATAATCATGCGGACGCCCCCAATAGGATATATGATAATATACCCCGTTTCCTCCCTTACGGGCACGCTCTTCTGCTGTAGGGAAATGACGGATATAACCATAATTATCATCACACCACATCAGCGTCACTTCATCGGGCACTTGCAGCCCGGCATGGTACACATCCAACACTTCCTTATAAGGAATAAAGACTTGAGGCACCTGGGTCACATCCTTATTTACATATTTAGTCAACAAATCGCGCTGGTCCTTCAATACCTTGGTCAAAACAGCTTTTTGTTCTTCTATGGTCTTAGCACCATTCATCGCACCGTCGTGTACGCCACGCATACCTAAAGTATACAGATTATCCAACTCTGCCACCTCCTTTACGCGTTGCTCCCAAAAAGACAAGACATGAGCACTGTTGTGAACATAGTCATACTCTCCCACTCCATCCCGTTTCCACTCACCATTGGTATTCCGCATCATCGGTTCACAATGAGAAGTACCTATAAAAATACCAAACTTATCAGCCACTTCTTTATTGCCCGGTGTAAAATAAAAAGGTACAGAGCAACCATGCATAGCCGGCCAGAAGGTATTGGCACGCAGACGAAGCAATAACTCAAAAATCCGCTCATGTGTTTTCGGACCGATTTGTCCTTTCACATCACTTGGTTCGTATGTCTGCCAGCTCCAAGGGGTAAGCCCCCAGTCCTCATCGTTGATAAAAATCCCCCGATATTCTACAGAAGGAGACTGCACATTCCGATAAGAAGCCGGTAGTTGAAAAATCTCTTTCTTTGCAGGGGTCGCATCTGCCCACCACTCCCATGGAGAAACGCCTATCAACCGTGAAAGTTCCATGACGCCGTATGCAGTACCACGCTTGTCACTGCCGGCTATAACTAATTTACCATTGGAAGAAACGGTCAGCAGAAAAGCTTCTTTTTTATTTTTTATAGGAGACAAATCAACCCCTGCCTTATCGATCAAATTACTTTGTCCGATGGTTCCGACTATAATCATTCCTTTTTTACTTTCTGGAGTAACAATTATGCGGGTAGAAAAGACAGACTCTACATCACGATTGAGCAAATTCAAAGCTGTATGTACAACTTCTTCCTCTGAATTGCCACAGGCAACAGTCACCGGTTCGCCTGATTTCAAGACAAAAGGGTTCTGTCCATATACAGACAATACTGCTAAAAAGAAAGCTAGAAAAGAAATGAGTTTTTTGTATTTCATAGTTTTTATTTTCAATATTGCAAAAATAAGACGAAATAGGATTGGATTCCATAGAATAAGATACAATAATATGGAAATTCGTCCATAAAGCCTGTATTATTTATCGTATTTGCAATGTTTTTATGTCGAAGAATGCAAAAGTTCCAATAAACAGCTGCCACACCTACAGCTATAAAAACAATGTGCCAATATATCAATAGCTATGTAAAACATGACACAGCCAATTGATACATTAGCACATAAAAATAATACGCCACCTTATCAAATCAATTTAAGGCATAGGCGACAATCCTTCCCACATTACATTCCATTTTCCATCTTTCGGGAAACCAGGATTTTCTACTTCACAGCCGTCCCAACCGGCGCACATTAATGCAATGGCAGTTAACAAACCACCATTACCCGGTAAATAAATACGCAAACGGGGATCTTGATAATTATGTCCGTTCGGCAAATATGTATTGGTACGTTTATTCATAAGCAATGCCTCCACTGCTTTTTCCGGCTCACCCAATCGAGTAGCATTCATCGCTGCCATAGGATAATCCCAACCCCAAGTCTTTCCCCAATTCCAATTATCCCAGATCCACTGAAGTGTATTCTTCATGTAATCTTCACGGATTAATTTATTCATAGGCAAGATGCCTACGGCACCTAACACTGCCATGTGGTCACTGGTAAAACGGATATCCTTATAAGTATCTATTGCATTTTCCGCAGCCAGATACAACCCATCCTCATTATAAGCCAGTGGAGAAAGCTTGTCTATTAACTCATCCCATTCCAAATTACGTTTTTCACCTGCACGCTCACGCCATATCTGCGCTATCTGCATGGCAAAATGCCAATAAGAAAGTTCAAAAGGAGGATTTATAGTAGTACTCGCATTCAATGTTTCCTGAGCCGGAATCGCTCCCTTTAAAATAAACCGCACTCCCAATTCATCGTATGTGGCAAAAGAATACATGAACTTGGCTGTTTCTTGAACCAAATGGTTATATTTCTCTATCACTTCTTTGTCTGGATTAGAGCGATAAAGAAGTTCTGCCAGATAAATAAAATGCGGTTGTTGCCAAATCAAAAAACTGCCTACACTGGAAGGTGCCTCCACACCACTAGGATCAGTCATTTTCATCCATCGGATTCCATCAAAGCCTTGCCGACGAGCCACTTCCCTTGCTATAGGTTCTACCGTTTTATACCATTCTAAAGTATGACTGAGTAATTCAGGATGTCCCCAAAGCGGTTGCCATGCCTGATGCCACCAGATCATTTCAAGATGATATTTTCCAAACCACGAATTGTAAGTTAGCCCCGTCTCTTGTGGAGGAGTACTGCCCGCACATTGAATAGCAAGCAAATATTGACTAAGCACTACCCGACGTTCCAATTCTTTAGCACGCGGATCCGTGCAATGAGAAAAATCTACCGCAGCACCTTTTTCCCAGAAACTCGCCCAATGATTCTTAGCCAAGCTTTCAACTTCCGAGAAATTAGGGAGGGCAGCAAGCTGGTCTGGCTCATTAACAGTAAAAGCACATGAAAACGAAAAAGTATCTTCTTGTGGAAGCAGTACAAAATAATTTTTTCTCTTTTTCTTTCAATAATGCCTTGCCTTCCCATTTTAATTCTACATAATATACCGTAGAATCCAACGTACGTTTTAACACAGCACTTTGCGTGTCCTGTTTAAGAACCTCGGTAGAGTGTTTATCATTGGCATCCCAATCACATGCATTATCGGTATGAATACCTGTAGGATAAGGAAAATGTAATTTTATCCCTGTATGCAAGTGACTGTCTATATGGGCTGAAATCATATCTTGTGCCGGATGGCAAACCGTCCGTACATTAAATTCATTCCCTTTCCAAGTAAACCGACTGAGTATCTCACCTTCCCATAAATTCAAAGTCTGACTGATTCTGGTAACATCGGAAATAGCAGCCTCATCCCCCATTCAAACCCGATCACTCCTAAATGTAACCGATGTGGATTGGCACGAAACCAATCAGATGCATTCTTTTGTCTTTTATCTTCTTGAGATTGAACGGCATACAATTCTTTATGTCCTCGTCCAAAATCATATTCACTCAATGTTTCTTCGTGTCTATAACCGTCCATATTAGCAAAACTATGCCATCCCCATTGACTTTGCGTACCCAGAGGGACACCTTTTTATAAGCATCAGGAAAAGTTTGCAACCCTGTAACATCTACCGTAAATGCAAATTCACCATTCCCTACAGAAAGCGAAGCCAACGAATCGAAAGCTGAAAATTGGGGATTATTCCGGCTCACTAACGCTTTACGGTCTATCGGAACTTGCTGTACGGGATGAGTACAAGCAACGAACATCACTAATAAAGAACAACATAATAATATTCTCATTATCTAATTTTTTTTTACACTGTAAATAGATATTCATTTTTACGACTTCCTTATATCCTATGGCATAGGATGTAATCCCTCCCAACGCACATTCCATTTACCATCTTTGGGAAATCCCGATTACTGACCGAGCAACCGTCCCACCCGCACACATCATAGAGACAGCTAATAACAGCCCTCCATTACCAGGCAAATAAGAACGAAGACGAGTCGAACGATAATTGTTACCACTAGGCAAAAGCAAATCCTCCCGGTTATCCATAGTTATGGCACGCAAAGCAACCTCAGGCTGCAACAAGCGAGTAGCATTCATTGCCAGTGTGGGGTAATTCCAACTCCGGATCCTCCGGACCAATTCCAATTTTGAGCCGCACGCACCAAAGTCTTTTGCATTTTTTCTTGATCAATGAGCCGCGACTCAGGCAACATGCCGTAAGCCAGCAAATTTTCAGAAGAAGTCCCTGTAACATAAAAAGGATCATGTTTACGCTTACTTTTCCCACCTTCTGATGAAGAAACAGAACTGCCCGTTTCTTTAGGACGCTGACCATTGATATACCCACCTGCCGGCATTTCCGGTAATTTCTCTGCAGGAATACCATTCACGAAATCAGGTATTCCTCTACCCTTCTCCGCCGGTAAGTAAATACCGTCAGGACTGCTGGTAAGAGGAGCCAACTTTGCAAGAATCTCATCCCACTCCGCATGACGTTGCAGCCCAAGTCTCTCCCGCCATTTCTGAGCTATGGACAAGCCGAAGTGCCAATAGGCCATTTCAAAAGCAGGATTAAGAGTCGTCTCTTCATTATAGGATTCATTAGCTGCACAAGCTCCTTGAATAATATAACGATCATTATCAGAATCATAATTAACAAACGAAGCCATAAAAGCAGCTGTCTGTTCTACCATATCGGCATACTCACGAAGAAATTCTTGAGAAGGACATGCACGATAGATAAGTTCTGACATATAAATGACATGGGGTTGTTGCCAGATAATAAAAGAGCCGACATCCGATGGTGCCTCATTGGAAGACGGATCAGTCATTTTCATCCAACGTATGCCATCAAATCCCTGTCTGGCTGCAATATCACGTGCCATCGGCACAGCAGTCTTATACCATTTCAATTGTTTCTCCAAAAGATCTGCTTTATTCCAAAGCGCATAATGAAAACTGTGCCACATTACCATCTCTAAATGATATTTACCATACCATGTATTATAAGTCAGACCGGTTTCAGCAGGAGGGTAATTTTGCGCTTCCTGCGAACGGAGCAAATATTGAGACAGCACAACCCGACGCTCCAAAAGCGAAGCACGGGGATCCGTACAGGAAGAAAAATCAATAACACCGGATGTCTGCCAATAATCCATCCAACAACGGTTGGCCGAAAGCAGATTAGCTTTGTAATCAGGCTGAGGTACTACAGGTTGGTGCTTATAGAATCCGACATTGAAAGTCCACTGCTTATCGGAAGGTATCAATTTCAACCTGTTCTTCCCAGTTTGAGAAAGAACAGCTTTACCACTCCAACTGATTTCCACATAATAGACAGTAGAATCTACTGTACGACGAATAAGAGCCCGTTGAGGTTCGGAAAGAATTATGTCGGTGGAGTGACAGTCATCGGCTGTCCAGCAAGTAGCATCGTCAGCTGCCTCACCTGTAGGATAAGGGAAACGGATGCCAACTGCCAGCTTTGCCGATGAAGACACAGAAGCAGAGACAATGTCACTATCGCCATTACAAGAAGTAGTTACCGTAACCGGAAGTTTTCTCCATAGGAAATGGGAATGAAGTTCTCCTTTCCACATGTCGAGAGTCTGGTCTATTTTAGTAATATCGCTCACCAACAAGCTGTCAAATCCTATATTTCCCAAATGCAGGCGGTGCGGATTGGCACGAAACCACTCTGCCGCTTTGGCATTACGTTCAGGACCTTCTGGAAATTGTACGGCATAAATCCCATGAGGATGACCGGGAAGCGGATGATCCTGTAGAGTTTCAACTATCTTATAGTCCTCCTTGTTAGGAAAACTGTGCCATCCCCATTCGCTATAGGTACCTAAAGACAAGCCTTCTTTATAATATTCGGGAAAAGTCTGCAATCCTGTAGCATCGGCAGTAAAAGCGAACCGCCCATTTCCGACTGTCAAAGAATGAAGAGAATCAATTTTTGTAACATGAGGGTTATTACGCATCACCAATGCATGACGGTCAATAGCAGTATCGGCACAAGCTGTAACCAGCAGCATTGCTGCCAATACAACAATAAAAAATGTTTTATTTCTCATCATAGACACTATTTAGTAAGATACTGAATAAATGTAGACATACCATTCATATATTCCTTGATGGAAATGACTTCAGAAGGAAGAGGAGCATTAGAGAAGCCCGGATTCTCTTTCGAAACACTAGGCAAACGACCGGGTAAATAATCTTTTTTCTTCAAAATAGTGAGCAGACTATCTACTTTTTGTGTATCCGCTTGCTGCATTTTACCACGCATTAAATGACTTAGTAAAGTTCCAGAAATATCCGTTTGACCTATAAACGGAGAATCTTTTGTCACTTCCTCTTTGGAGAGAGAGAGCAAATGCTGATACTCATCTTTTAAAGATTGCAAATCAATAGCCCGCGTAGAGCTATAATGAGTTATGAGTCCATGATAATCATAATCCACCCAATAATGATCTGGATCATTATGAAGGTAAAGAGGTCTGTTAGTGCCTACTTCTACAAAAGTAGGACACAATATCTGTCCCGGTTTTACAGACTTACCCAATTGTTTCATTTGCGCGTCGTTATATCGGATAGATTCTAGAAATTCAAATGCATCCGGAATACGGGCTAAATATTTAGTATCCCCAGTCCAACGATAAAAACGCATCAAGTTGCGACACATCTCGGCAGTAGCTGTAGCCGCATAACCTGCCGGTTCAAAATCACGAGCATGACCTCGGAGAGTAATTGAGATCCAACTTATGCTGCATAGCCCAACCTGCCTGAGGCTTTCCTCCCTGCAATGCCAAGACACAAGTCATAGCCCGCTGAAGAGGCTCCAATGCCCGAGTTTCACCTAATAAAGTGTAACAAGCCAATAAAAAATTAATATTGTTAGTATGAACTCCATCATTAATGGTAATAAACGAAGTATAGTCTTCCTTATCACCTTTCACATATTCATAATGGAGAGGATAGCGCTGCGGCCACCCACCAATAGGATACTGACTCTCCAAAACAAAATCAAGACACCTTTCTACCGGATATTTATACTTCGGATCCAGAGTCAGTAAATACATACGCAAAAGGAACATTCCACTATCGTAGGTAGCCGCATCATCATAAGTACAATTTCCATAATAATGAGCATGTTCCTGAGCACAATGAATATATCCTTTCTGTACTTTGGAATACCATTGCTTAAGCGAAGTTTCTCCGGAAAAGTCCAACATATAAGGCCATCCCCCACTTGAATGCTGTCCCCAGATAAGAGCATCTGCCGCTGCTTGTGCCGCTTTCAGGTAATAAGATTCTCCAGTCAATTGATAAGCATTCAAAAATACATTTCCCATAGCAGGTGTACCAGCTTCTATCCATATCATACTTGGTTTAGCTTCCAGTTCCCCCAACAACGGGAGAAATCAGGACTGTAATTCCATAAATAGCCACCACGGTTGCTGACCTTCTCTACCATGAAACGTGTAGCTTTCATCATAGCCACTTTTATATCAGAGGCCGGAATGTTTTCTGTGCTCCAGCAGACAACAAAGTAATGAAAAGCATTACCGCCATACATATCATTTTCATACTGTTTTTTTTATAAGATAGGAAGAGAAAAGAAACAAAAAATCATCACTATTCTTCCCCCTTCCTATATAGAAATGTTTATAATTTATTGATTAATAAGCAGGATGTTGTTGACCGGTTAACCCAGGATTAACATCAATAATGGCTGTGGTGCTCAAAGTATAAAGTTCAGCCTGATTCTTGATAAACCCACGATATAACTCGGTAATCCAGGGCGGGCAACGTGTTATTGTTTTCTTTATAACCCAATATCTTGGATTGTCCGGCTATACCGGAATTAGTTTCTCCTGCAATATTGGGAGTAATAAACATATTTACCCAATTCCAAGTGCCTCCATACCGGGCAACCAGTTCACTCATTTCCGTTTCTGTGGGCTGATGATCGAAATCTATATAAGTAAGACCTACCAAAGGATCCTTCCAAGATGTAGAAGTTGCTTCTTTATATGCCCGATAAGTCTTCACCTCATTATAAGGAACCTCACGCATAGCCAGTTTCTCGGTATTTGCTTTTGTTTCAGCCAAAGTTTCAGCCAACAAGTTCCACCGGATAAGATCAGTACGCCGCCATCCTTCTGTAGCTAATTCAAAGGCACGTTCCTTCACAATCGCTTTAAAAAAAGTATCATAAGTAGAGGGTGTGGTACCTATACGAGAGGCATCTCCTGCAAAAAGCACGCAGACGAACTTGTTCATAAGCTGCCTTAGCTGCTTCCGTGGGCCCATTGTTCAAGTAATTTTCGGCTTCTGCGTACATTAACAATACATCCGAATAACGAAGTATAGGCCAATTGACATCCGTTTTCAAAGTGGCCGTACGGGGACCGGCTTTCCAATTGCAGCGCCATTTTCCCAAATTCAAAGCGCCATAAGGCACAGCAATATCGTTACCAGCCGCATCAATACTGTAATTGCCCACTGTAACATCCCGACGGGTATCATCATCGGCAAAAGAAAGATAAAAGGTAGGATGAATCAGTTGCAAAGGCAATGTTTTACCATAAAGGGCATTGGAAGCATGAATGCAAAGTCCATTTGTATATCCCACGACCATTGGTTGTATTGCCAAACTCAGCATATTCAAACATTACCTCTTCAGGGTTATAAACGCCACCCTTGTTCAAGGCTCTAAACACATCCTCATATTTAGAAAGCAAGCTGTTTTCACCTTTACTAATCACTGCTTTACAAGCTTCATCAGCAATGGTATATAATTTTCTTACACGCGATTCATCCAAAGGACGGCGCATCTGAAGAGTAGATTTATCATAAGTATTCAGATCCCAATGCAAAGCATAACCTGCTGCATAAAGAGCTGTACGGGCCAATAATCCATAAGCAGCATTCTTGGAAATCCGCTCAGGAGTAGAGAAAAATCCTTCACTATACCAAGGAAGTACTTCGACAGCTTCTTGCAAATCGGCAATAATGCCATCATAAATCTCATCCCGATCAACACGGGAAGAAGAAAAAAGTCGTCATATCCAATACAGGAACAGTAGAATAAGGTACATCCCCAAAATAACGAATCAAATTCAGAAAGTAGCCCGAACAGCCAGACATTCAGCTATATAAATGTGACACTTTCTCTCGTCCTCTCCCGAAAGGCTCATTGCACGTAATCCTTTCAAGCATGAATTACAACGCTCAATGCTGGAATAAGAGGTAGTATAAATGCCTGTGGGACAACTTTGATCATTGAGCACATAATTGGCCGCATAATTATTAGCATTCGAATTACTCTCAGTAGACCACATTTCATCTGTTCCATTCTGAGCCTTATACCAAGCATCCTGCATCGAGACACCTGTGTAACAAGCAAGAACAGCCATCTCAGCTTTATCAATGGAAGAGAAAACACTTTCACTGTCTGCCTTCGATTTAGAAGGAAGATCCAGAAAGTCAGAACAAGAACTGAAATTGATCGCCAAAAAGGCAACAGCTATATAATATACTATTTTCTTCATAATACAACTCTCCTATTATTATAATGAAAGATTAATGCCAAATACAAATCCTTTGGAACGTGGATAAGAAGAATCATCAATACCCGGAGTTAAAATAGAACTTTCCTTAGAAACTTCGGGATCATAACCTGAATAATTCGTAATAGTGAATGGATTATTCAATGTACAATATAGACGCAAATTACTGATAAAAGCTTTACTTAACCACTTTTTCGGGAAAGTATAACCTAAAGTAATAGTGCTTATGCGAAGATAAGAACCATCTTCCACAAAACGATCAAGCGGAGTAGTAATAGCTGCGCGGTTGTCATTATGAATACTCCACAGAATGTTCAGATCATGCTGATTAGGATTAAGCTCAGCTATACGGTTGAGGTCCGTAGCTTCTTTTCCAGTACGGGGATCCAGCAGAGTGAAACGATTGGCAGCATCCGCAAGCATATTTTGGTACGGTTGGTATGGACCGACAAAACGCTGGGTAGACATATTAAAAATATCATTACCATAAGAGAATACCATAAATACAGAAAGATCAAAGCCCTTATAAGAAAAAAGTATTTTTAAAACCTCCGGTAAAATCCGGATTAGCATTCCCGATGACTGTCATATCATCAGAATTATAAACAGGTGTCCCCTTATCATCCGTCTGCCCCGTAGTATTTACATACTTGATATCACCCGGTTTATATTGAGTTTTTACAGATCCTTTCTGATAAATAACACCATCTTTCAAAACATATTTATCACCATTCTGCACAAAATCGTCGGTAGTATAAACTCCATTGGTCTTATACCCATACATCTCACCTAAAGAATGACCTACGATGGCACGGTATAGAACAGAAGAATTGGTACCACCACTGACGCTAGTCTGATAATATTCATTCTCACCGTCTATTCTCAAGACCTTGGAACGATTGAAGGAGATATTGAAATCGGTAGTCCAAGTAAAATGTTTGTTGCGGATGTTCGTACTGCTTATAGCTATCTCAAGACCGCGATTACGGATAGAACCGATATTCTGATATTGGTGCGTATAACCGGTTGATGTCGGGATAGCCACTTTCATAAATCATCGCTCTTATTGTTATACCAGTCCAATGTCAGGTTAACTCTGTTTCCCCACAAACCCAAGTCCAGTCCGATATTCGTAGAAACGGTTTTCTCCCATTTTAAGTTATTATTACCTACTGTGCTGCCAGGGCCAAAGCCGCCGTTTCCTGATTGCCCACAGGATATACCGTAGCATTATAGGCAGTAGGATACATATAATTATCAATATTACAATTACCGGTAGTTCCATAACCTACTCTCAATTTGAAATTATTGACAACATTTCCAATAGCATTATCTTTCCAGAATCCTTCTTCAGAAACGCGCCAAGCTGCCGCTGCTGAAGGAAAATAGCCCCAACGATTACCCTCGGCAAATTTAGAAGAACCGTCTGCACGTAAGGTTGCTGTAAAAAGATAGCGGTCATTAAAAGTATAATTGAGACGACCGAAAAAAGACAACAAAGCATTTTCTTCTAAAGAAGACTTCCATGTATCGGGGAGTGGCCATACTAATATCATTAAGACCGAAATTAGTATCGGGAAATGCCTTATAGGCAGTTTCTGTACCAGATGTATTTGTATAATATAATTCGTGTCCTAACAAAACGCCCAAATCATGCTTCTCAAACGTATGTTTCCAATTCAATGTATTAGTCCATTGATAAGCATATCGTTCCTTATTATCAATACTGCCATAAGGTCCGCCTTTGAGTTGAGCATTGGCCGTACGACCATCATCGAAATTAGTTGTTTTGATTTGGGCCCAATTATAACTACCAGCTGTACGGAATGTAAAATCCTTCAAGAAATCAATGTCCACACCGGCATTAACACTAAAAAATACGACTAAGTTTTCTATTTATTATAGCATCGTTGGTTATCAATGGGTTATACACATCATATTCGTTACTGAAAGTACGGAATTCGGTATTTAACTCTTCATTAATAAGCTGATCATCAGTAAACAGGATTCCGCCAGTTTCAGGACGCAAAATAGCTTGTTTTAATCCGGAATAAGAACCTCCACCTAATGTTTTGGCGTAATTAAAAGAAGAATTCATATCAAAACGTACATTTTTCCATAGCTGGGAATTTACTTTAGTACGAATCGTATTACGGTAATATCCGTGATTTTTTACGATACCGTCTTGCGACATATTATTGTAGCTTACCAATACTTGAGTTTTTTCCGTTCCGGTAGAAAGAGATAGATTATGGCTTTGAGTAAGAGCACTTCCACCAAAAATTTTATCTTGCCAGTCTATTCCGGAACGTCCGCCATAAGTTTGCTCTATATCAGACCATGCTCCCGTATAAAATCCATCATCCGTATAATCCCCTCCAAACATACGTGCATACTGGTTCATTTCTCCGGCAAGAGTCCACCATTCATACTGATATTTGGCATACTGTTCAAGATTGAGCAAATCCAGTTTCTTGCCCAACCAATCCACAGATACATAGCCGTTGTAATTCACAGTTGTCTTGCCACTACTTCCACTTTTGGTCGTAATAAGAACCACACCATTTGATCCACGCGCTCCATAAATAGCTGTTGTCGAAGCATCTTTTAAAATATCAATAGTCTTAATGTCATTTACATCAATATTCTTCAAACCATCTTCCGACTGGAAGCCATCAATAATATAGATAGGTGTAGTAGACTGAGTAATGGAAGTACCTCCACGAACGGTAATATTCACTTCAGCCCCAGGAGCTCCGTTCTGTGAAACAATATTCACTCCGGCAGCTTTTCCTGCTAGCGCTTGAGCCGCATTAGTAACAGGAACTTCCGCTAAATCTGCACCGGTAACTGAAACAGAAGAACCGGTCAAATCACGTTTTTTCACTACTCCATATCCTATAACAACCACTTCTTCAAGGGTTTTAGCATCCTCTTTCATCACAATTTTGAAAGAAGATTTTCCATTTACACTTATTGTTTCAGTTACATACCCCACATAACTGACAATCAAAGAAGCATTACTTGAGACATCATTCAATATAAAATTTCCATCAAAATCCGTAATAGTTCCATTAGTAGAACCTTTGACCATCACCGTAGCACCTATTACAGGCTCTCCTTTATCATCAACCACCACGCCCTTTACGCTACGACCTACCTGTTGTACGATGGCTACCTCTTTCGTTGCGGAAGAAATGGCAGACTTTTCAGAAAGAATAATATTCTTATCCAAGACTTTATAGGTCGTATTTGTTCCGGAGAAAAGCTTCTTTAAGACTGAAAAAACATTCTCATTCTTGACATTCAAGGTTACTTTACGTTTCAAATCGACCTGCTTATTATTATAGAAAAAGGTGAAATCCGTCTGTTTTTCAATTTCGGTCAGGACTTCAGAGACCGTCCGAGTCTGAGAACTGATGTTCAACATGGTTCTCTGTGCATAATTATTGCTAGCATATAACAAGCTGGCAAAACTGAAAAGAACAAAAAGAGTTATTTTCAGAGACAAAGGCAGTTTACATACTGGTTTCTTCATTTTCGTAAATAGATTTAATTTTAACTTCATAATTTGATTACAGATAAAAAGTAGTGTGTTTTTTCTGTAGATTGTTTTACGTAGGATGTTTCAACATAGCTTGTTATTTTTAAAAGATTAATAAACTTCTATTTTCTGTTTTTCTTGATGAATATTATTACTTTCTGCATACTTAAATTTTATATTTGAAGATACGCTGATATATTCCAGAATTCGTCCCAAGCGTTGTTTCTCAAGTACACCGGTAAAAGAGGCTTCAAAACATTTGGGATTCTTTACTACGAAATCCACATCAAAACGTTTAGATAGCATTTTAAGAACTTCCTTAAATGGAGTATCACGAAAAATAAGTTTTCCGTCTTTCCAAGAAGTGATAACCTCTACATCTGCCTGATCAATTTTTATTTGTTGCTGTGCAGCAGTATAAACAATTTCCTGTCCCGGCTGAATTTCCTGTTCCGTCCAATTACTTTTTCTTATTTTCATATGCCATGGCAATGCTTCCTTCCACCAAAGTTGCAGTTATTGTTTTATCATCAGCATAGGCTTCCACATTAAATTGGGTACCATAAACTTTTACAACAGCTTTCTGCGGCGTTCGGACCATAAAAGGCTGACGGGAATTCTTTGTTACCTCAAAGTAGGCTTCGCCATTCAATTGGACATTACGACTTTTTTCGTCAAAGTGAGAAGGGTAAACAATAGTTGAATTGGAATTAAGAATTACATGAGTTCCATCCGGCAAAATAGTAGAAGTTATCATTCCCGGATTAGTACGAATCTCTATAAAATTCACTTTATTCTGCTCATTACCATTCATCCATAAATACAAAGTAGACAGTAGCAAAGGTATGGCAAGAATAGCAGCGGCACGTTGTGCCCATCGCCCCCATTGTAGCTGTCGTTCCCTTCTTATCCTGCCTCTGACTTCCTTCAAGGCAGCCCGTGCATCAGTCCGTTTTAAGGTATCCATTGTTTTTGTGGCAAAAGAAAGATAATAAATCTGTTTGGCCAGCTTTTTATTTGCTTCGGAAGAGATAATCCATTTTTCAATCTCATCTTTCTCACTTAGAGTCACTTCTCCTTCAAAATAACGGAGTAAAAGCGCTTCATCTATTCGGGTATCTGAATTTATCATAATGTCCTTTTATAATAAGTCTAACCAAGATCAAAAGTTCCTAAACCAAAAACTGTTTTTTTTTGAATTATTTTTCGAATAGGTACTTTCATGATTAAAATTATGTATTTTTGCAATAACATTTTCTTCTATAATCTATGGAAACCACAAATGATAATTTGATAGACAAGCAACTGTATATATCCATGCAACAGGGCAATAAGAAGGCATTTGATACTTTATTCATCAAATATTATGCAATGCTTTGTGCTTTTGCCCGCAGTTTTGTTTCATTAGAAGATGCAGAAGAAGTGGTTCAGGATACCATGTTACAGATATGGGAAAATAGAAAAACAAATCATATAGATTCTTCTGTTCATCATTATTTGTTCAAGGCAGTAAAAAACAAATGTTATACCTTAATGACCAGAAATTCTCTTCGATTCCAAATAGAAAATATACTCACTCCGGACATACAGGAACTATTCGAAGATCCTGATTTCTATATTATAGAAGAATTAACACAAAAAATAGAAAAAGCAATACTTAATCTTCCAGAATCTTATCGGGTAGCTTTTGAAATGCATCGTTTCCAAAACAAGACCTATCAGGAAATTGCAGAGGAATTAAACATATCTTCCAAAACGGTAGATTACAGAATTCAACAGGCACTAAAACAATTACGGAAAGAATTAAAAGACTACTTACCCTTACTTCTATTCTTTTTTGCCCCTTAATAGGAACCCGTACATCCTATTATATCCTTGTACCCTATCACTTCATAACTGATATGATGATAAGAAGTGTTTCTGCCGGGAATATATGCCTCTCCAAAAGTTGTGTCAATGTTCCCAACGCTTTACCCCGAAACAGGATAGTAGGTTCTTATCTTTCTGATTATGTTCTTCATACAAAACGCTCCTTTTTACAAAAATACAAAATAGGTGCGATAAAATATTACCCTATCCGTCTAAAGACATCTATAACCTAAGAATACGGCAATTTTTCTAACTATATAGATTTCAAAGAAACATATTTCTTATTCCTTCAGCAAGTTTACAAAAAAAGTTGGAAGACAATATGCTCTCATGCCCTCATTAACGATGATAATCATCTCATTAACAATGCACTATATTATGAGTGTATCATCTTTATGCTCTCATAAATGCCCTCATGCCCCTCACTGTGTTTACTTTCTCACACAGACATATATTACTTATTATCAGATATATACATTAACATTTATCTATTTCCCGAAAATCAAGAAACAGCCGTTTTTCAGGCTTTTTCTCTTCCATGTCATGCCCAATGCAGCCTTTACGGGTTTATACCGATAGCACAAAACATATCTCCCGATTATACGATACAAACATAGGGATGTAGTTACGCAAGGAGTTGTGACAAATAGTTTTCATCCCATCCCGCTTTTAGTCTTTTCAGATTCATACTTCCTTTTGTTGTTTTCTCATTCTTAAGTATGGTAAGCGCCATCTTTGTTGCCACCGAAAAGTTTCCGGCAGCATTTTTCACCTTTTTACTGTAGTCTTCTCGAAAGGTAACATCCAGTTGCCAATGAAGATTATTCTCAATAGACCAATGCTGCCTGATGGCAGACGCAATCTCCTCCGGTTTGGTATTATCAAGTGAAGTTACATAGTATCTGACCTCTTGAGTATATTCTCCTGTTGCTACTATTGTCCTCTCCGACTTTATCCCTACAATAGACTTCAACCCCACAAGTTTCTCCTTAAACATTTTCTCCATAATAGATCCATAACTGACTACAGTACAGGTTCTTTTCTCAATCCTTCCATATCCGGCATTTTTCCGACACATGCCTGGTGACTCTATTGATTATTTCATCTTTATCCTGATAATCGTCAATGATTTGTTTAGCCAGTTGATATTTTTTTTTCTTATTCTCCTTTATAGCTATAATATAATTTGCATCATGCTCAATAATGGTCTGGATTATATCTTTCTGGCACCCATCGCGTCAATTGTAACAATACAACCACTTAGTTCCAAAGAGTTAATTAACAATGGAATAGCTGTAGTCTCATTGCTTTTATCATCTACTTTTACCTGACCTAAAGAAAGTCCATTAGCGGCAGACCAGGCGGAAACCATCCATAATTTGAATCCTTCTTTTCCCGTAGTATGTTCTCCATCACATTGGCTTGGACCACGCATGAGCTTGCCATCTATAGCTACAACACCTTTCACCTCCAGGCAGACTCGTTTTACCCAATTACGAAAGATCAACTCAAAATACTCAGGCTTTATTATACTGAAGAATCTATTAAAAGATATCATGACTGGGGATGAACTCCAGACTGGGTATGCGACTCTTGAAAAAAGTCATTTTCGAATTGCCAAATTCCTCAATTTCATTCCAGGATTGGGCCCCACAGATTACAGCAGCAATGGATATATAGATACTGGTTTCCATTTTATGTACTTTCTTACGGTTCATACTAGGATCTTCTATTTGTTTACAAAGGTCAATTATACCAATTTTCATGTTAGTTTATGTTTTAATATATCTTATAAAGATAAGAAAAACAATCGACACAGGCAGATAATAACACATTAATAATCAACAATATAATAAATAAACAACAAGAAATAATATAGTGCACACATAGACTACCACCAACTCGATTCACAAGCCATGCAGCTGCTTTATAAGAACGAACGTTAGGGGGTGAATGATGAAAAAGAGTAGGGTATTGTGGCAAAACAACACCGAATTTGAGCAAATTTTGCCTTTGGAGCAGTTTTTCAAATATCACTTTTCTTCTGCTACTTCAGAGAAGAAGGAAGAAGGGAGACCGCTCATGAAGATTTTCAATTACCCGAAAGGACATACGCATAAAAAGAACTATAAATCAACAATATAAATTATTCCAGACGCATTCCCTGCAAGCTGAGCATTCCCCCAAAAGCCAGCAATAAAAGTACTTTGTATCATGCGATAAAGTCTGAATAATTTATTTTTAAGCATCGGTGTTAGTGAGGGCAATGCCCTCACTAACACCGATGCTACCACCACTAATAAGCAGTTCATTATAAATAAGTTATGGCAAAAAATGAGGGCATGAGGGCATTTTCGCGTCCAACTTTCTATTATTTTTTGCCATGTCCCAATAAATTTCTTCAGATGAACCCATTTTTGCCTGTTACTGATTATTTCTAATAAGGTATCTCATAAATTATACTTTATCCACATCAACCATCGACATAAATTAAGAAACAAAAGATCATAAAATCCTTTTAGGAGAGAACAAAAGATGAAAAGTTTCTGTATTCCCCTCTGTGACATACCTACTTAAAAACAAAACATTATTCCAAAAGAATTCGCTGAAAATACAGGAAATAAAAAGGAAATCAGTAACTTTGTATGTTATCATTTAAAAACAAAAAGTATGGGCAATAAGATTTATCCTATCGGTATACAGAATTTTGAAAGTCTCCGCCCGGATGGCTATTTCTATATTGATAAAACAGCATTGATTTATCAATTGGTGAAATCCGGACGCTATTATTTCCTGAGCCGCCCACGCCGCTTCGGAAAAAAGCCTGCTTATCTCCACTCTGGAAGCTTATTTCCAAGGGAAAAAGGAACTTTTCAAGGACTGGCTATGGAAAAACTGGAAAAGGACTGGAAAAAATATCCCATACTGCACATTGACCTGAATACACAGAAATATGATAGTCCGCAAAGTTTGGAAAGCAAACTGAACCGTACATTGGTAACCTGGGAAAAGCTATATGGAAGCGAGCCTGCCGAAGATTCCTTGTCCATGCGTTTTGAAGGCACCATTCAGCGCGCTTATGAACAAACAGGCCAACGTGTAGTGATTCTGGTAGACGAATATGACAAGCCCATGTTGCAAGCCATCGGCAATAAAGAATTGCAAAATAGTTTTCGCGAAACACTTAAAGCATTCTACGGAGCATTGAAAAGCAAGGATGGCTGCATCAAATTCGCCATGCTGACAGGAGTAACTAAGTTTGGAAAAGTAAGTGTATTCAGTGATCTGAATAACCTGGATGATATTTCGATGTGGAATGAATATATAGAATTATGTGGCATCAGCGAAAAAGAAATTCATAAGAATTTGGAAACCGAACTTCATGAATTTGCAGATGTACAAAAAGATGACCTATGACAGCTTCTGCGAAAAACTAAGACAATATTATGATGGCTATCACTTCACCCACAACTCCATCGGCATGTATAATCCGTTCAGTCTGCTCAATGCTTTCAAGCGCAAGGAATTTGGCAGTTACTGGTTCGAGACGGGGACTCCTACTTACTTGGTGGAACTGCTAAAAAGACATCATTACAATCTGGAACGGATGGCACACGAAGAGACCAATGCCCAAGTGTTGAACAGCATTGATTCGGAGTCAACCAGTCCCATTCCTGTTATCTATCAAAGTGGATATCTTACTATAAAAGGATATGATGAAGAGTTCGGTATCTATCATTTAGGGCTTTCCAAACAAAGAAGTGGAAGAAGGGTTCATACAGTTTCTTGTACCTTATTATACCAGCATGAACAACGTTGAATCTCCATTTGAGATACAAAAGTTTGTCCGTGAAATACGTTCAGGCGACTACAATTCTTTCTTCCAACGCCTGCAAAGCTTCTTTGCAGACACTACATACGAGATTATCCGTGAACAGGAACTGCATTACGAGAATGTACTTTTCATCATCTTTAAGCTGGTAGGTTTCTATGTCAAAGTGGAGTATCACACCAGCAGGGGCCGCATAGACCTCGTTTTGCAGACAGACAAGTTTATCTATATAATGGAGTTTAAACTGAACGGAACAGCGGAAGAAGCCTTACAGCAGATTAACGACAAGCATTACGCACTTCCTTTTGAAACAGACGGACGAAGACTGTTTAAAATAGGAGTGAACTTCAGTGCTGAAACACGGAATATTGAAAAATGGATTGTTGAATAATGATTCTGTCATTTCTATTATTTTGAATATTAGTGAAGAATCTGTAAACAATAAAAGAGTTGTTGTAAACAGATTCTTCACTCATGTTCAGGATGATAAGCTATATAATGATATCATCAAACAGATACGAAAATATCCTATCTCATATCATCCACGGGAATCACTTCCTGCATATAAATGGCATCCAGACTCCAAAGGGCGGCATCATTGGTACTGATACTTGTACATTCATCCAAAGGAGCGGGAACTTCCGGCGGAAGAACAGTTTCTATACGGAAAGGTGGAGCCGGAGTATGTTCCAAGCGGGAAAACAAATCAGTCCAAGCCTCTTCCGCCATTTTTGCATTACGGGTATGATAGGCTGCATATCCCAACAAACGGGATATACGGAAACGATTCTTCCTTAACTCCCATGCTTTCTGCTTATAACGGGCGGCAAGATCAAGCCATGCCTCATTCCATTCGGGATAATCAACCATACGGATCATTTCATTCATGACTTCAAAACCTCCCATGATGGTCATCAAATGATTTGTACTTTCTAACTTGGGATCACATTCGCTGGTAATAATCCCTGTAGCCGGATCATAACCTAAAGCCAACGGACCTGTAAAGATACGGTTGGGCAGTGCAACAATACTTTTCATCCCGGCTATAATTTTGTCACGGTAAACCGTATTGCCGGTACGTTCCCATTCAGTCATCCAGTTTCCGGCGTATGCCAACCAGTCGGGACCGATGCGGAGACGTGCAGGTGCCGTACAAGGATACTGACTGCGAGGTTGCGCCAGACGCATGGGGTCCAGCGTGTACAATTTCTGATCGGCATCTTTTACTTCGGTCATTAAATCACCGCATCGGTCGTCCGTAGTAAGATAATAGTAGAAACGATTCCAGGCAGCCTGACTGATCCGTGCTTCTTTAGCTCCACATCCCCAATGACTGACATTGTGCCGGCTACCCAATCCTGCATTCGGACCGATATGATATACATCCACTTCCGCCGTATGACGGGTCATGGCTTCTGCCATGCGCCAGATATCAGCACGTCCGGTACGCAGGAAATTATACCATAGCCACATATTAGAAGCCAGTTCCGTGTTATCCCATGCAAAACCTCCGATATCATAACGCCAGGTATGGCGGACAGGATCGTATGCATGCATCACATCCCCATAATTCCAGAAACCATACCATTTGTTTTGCTCTATCGCTTTTTGATAGAAGCTGATATAAGCATCCAGCCTGTCTTCCACCCGGGCACGGAAAGGAGTACTACGATCGGGAAGGCTCCAAACACCAAACGCCTGCTTGGCATGCAAATAGTCAGGTACAGGCATCAGCACTCCCGGTCCGGCAAGTTGTTTAGCTTGTTCTGCAAAAGCTTTCTTTCCGCTATAACCACCCTGAGGTATCAAGGTAAGAGTCGTTGTACGGGCAATCCCGTAAGGGGTGCTCATTCCTTCTTGCACATCTTCGTAACTGGCATTCAAGTCATGGGCCACATTATCATAATGGCGCAAGTCCATCGGTTCAGCATCCGGACTCCATATCCATGCGGTAAGAGCAGCCACCGGAGTTTTTGCATCCGAGATTTCAATAGAAGACGGATAAGACTGCCAGAAATCATGCAACCCAAGCCCTATGCCTCCGGTTATATCTCCGGCAAAGGCATAACCCTCACTACGTGTACCGGAAAAAGTACCTATCCAAGGATTATTGTCATTGGCACGTTTACGGATTGAAAATGCATCCGCTGTCAGTTGGGACAGACGATAGCTGTCCCAAGAAGCCCAATGATCAAGCAAAGCACGGTTCTTTTCGTCAAAAGCTTCATAAGAAGGAATGCGTTTTCCTTCCATCTGCTGTTGCTGTAACGAAGATTCTCCATTTCCGGTTTTACCCAATGTAAGTATGCGTCGTCCCACCAAAGGCTGAACGGGCTCGCTCCAGACTCCACCATCGGCACAAGAGAAAGCTACATGGCGATTGTATAAAGCCTCACGCATAGGAACGTCAAAACGAACTCCCAAGGCGCGAATGAAATCTTTGTTCTGATCTCCGTCATATACAAAGCTATGCACCATTTTCACTTGCTCACTGCCACCATAAAAATAAAGCCGTACCACAAAGGGCAACCACTCACGACCATTCGGACTTTTGTGTACCCCTTCCAATTTAACAAGCGCACGCACAGAACCGGCACGCTCTACAGTTACAGATTTCAGTTCTCCTATATAATTAGTGAAAGAAACTTGAGAAGTACTTTCAAGTACCGGTTCGCTTTGCGTATGGCAGATAAGCCTAGCCTTTCCTCCTACTTTCACACCTTTATATAACAGACTATCTATCAAAAATTCGCCTTGACGAGGTATATATGCTGAAATGGCTCCGGTAGAAATATGAATACCCTGTGATGTTTCTGTAACAGAAACGGACTTCTTTTTATCTGTATCCGGCAGTTTGGATTTCGCTTTAGATTTCTTTACCGCCTTTTCCAGAGTCAGTTTTTCTGTTCCGGCAGGAATAACTCCAGCTATTCCTCCCCACTTTACAGAACCATCCGGCCAATAAGCCAAAGTCCAGGTATCAATAGGAATATCCTCACCACTTTCTGCAGATAGCCGTAACTTGTTTTCCGGAAAAACTTCCCCTTTATCAAAAGGCACTCCGAAACTTACGGCCTTATCCTGCCGGGGAGTTTCACCAATCCATTGCAAAGGAACAGTAGCCACTTCTTGCGATGAGCATTCATAACTGAAATTTGTAATACGAGTACGCGACAAAGTGGTACGAAAACCAAACCAGCCTTCCCGTAACGGTTCAGCATCCCTGAAGTCCACCAAGCGCTCACCGTCTATGTAATAACTAACCCTATTGTTCTCGTTGGTAATCTTGATGTGATACCAATGATTCGGTTTCAGCAAATGTCCGGCATCCGTATATTCCTTTAGAATAGCAGGACGGGCTTTAGGATTTGTAATACCCGACTCATCCCCATCATAACGACGGAAACGTGTAGTAGAGTTATGATTGCCACCATATCCCAAATAGTAAAGCTGTAAAGAATAACAATTCAGGAATATACCGCTACGCCATTTTTCTCGCTTCCATAAATTATCGGGATATTGAGGGTCTGATGCCATCCAGAAGCAGTTCAAATCACTCAGACGATCTCCATCCGACTCCACCACCACACATGCATCATATTCAATGGTCACTTTTCCACTCATCTTCTCTTTTCTCCAAAGAGTCAATCCCTTGGGAGATACTATCTCAGCGGTATCTCCCTGAAACGTCACTTTATAATCAGGCGATTCCGATTCAACCTTCCAGTATTTAGTAAACTGACGGGAATTTAAACCGGAAACCCTATTATCCTGTGCCTTTGACGTAAAGACAACTAATAGAAATAAAAACAGAAACAGATTTTTCATACGATGTTGTTTTGTTTTCATTTACTTTAAAAAGTCTTTTAACGGACAGTCCGTAGCTTTCAGCCCGTCAGCAATACTCCGGGCATTCATACGGGCACCTTTCAAAGAGGTATGGGTATGGTCATGATTGAAATACGTTCCTACTACACGCAAACCTTGATTGTATCCCATATCCTGGAGCTTGTCTCCTGATATTTTATTCAAATCTATAAAATAAGCCCCGGCCGCTTCTGCCGCTTCACGCGTCCATTTACCAAAAGAACTGGTATTGCGCTCTATCTCACCATTATCAAACTTATTGCGGGGTGTATGACTCAGGACAATAGGAACAGCTCCCTTTTCTTTTACATCCATAATAAACTTACGCAAATACCAGCCGAAAGAATAAACCACTTGATAGCTGCCGGTTTTCTCCATTTTGAAGACCTTGCTTTCATTTCCTGAACCGGGTAATTCCGCACGCGCTTTCCCTGTGTTTATGTCACCTGCATCATTATGTCCGAATTGTATCAAAACAAAATCTCCCGGCTGAAGTGCATGATAGATTTTATCCCAACGCCCTTCATCTAAATAAGTACGCGCACTGCGGCCCGCTTTCGCATGATTCTCTACAGAGATCCTTTCCGTGTCAAACAGTTCGTGAATCACACTTCCCCATCCCCACATACCCTTTTCATCTTTATCGGCATTTTTCACAGTACTGTCTCCCACCGTAAACAATACAGGATTCCCCTTTTTACGGGTAGCCCCCGTAACCGTATCTTTTTCTACCGGTTTCAAATAACGCGCCAGTTCCAACCCTTTATAATTACGGATTCCTTCGGCTGCTGATTCTGCATTGACACGTGCGCCAAAAGCACTTGTGTGAATGCGGTCCAGATAGAACATATACTTTACTTTTTCTTTGCCGAATTTCTCAAATTTGCGTGCCGAGATATCATTCAGATCAATAAAAGGAACTCTCGCTTTTTTAGCTACCTGCTTCGCCCATAATCCAAATGTCTGATTCACCCGGGTAATAATAGTGCTGTCTGCATCTTCCCAAGCGTTGCGAGGAGTCAGGGACATCAAAATAGGATGAGCGCCTTTTTTCTTCACATCATGAATAAAACGACGCATATATTCCCCATACGTATATACGGTCTCTTTTGCTCCTGTCTCTTTAATAGTCACATTCAGACTGTCTTTGCCAATTCCCGAATAGAGGCACGGGCACGGCCACTATCGTACGGACCATTGTCATTATGTCCCAATTCTATGATAACCCAGTCACCTTTACGAACTCCTTTCAAGACATCAGGCCATAACCGGTTATAAAAAGTACGGCTACTGGTTCCTCCCAATGCGTGATTTTCAACGGTTATCTTATTTTCATCAAAATACTCGTGTTCAAAATATCCCCATCCCCATTGACCGTTATTTCCATTGCCCAAAGTACCGGTACGCATCGTTGAATTTCCAACAAGGAACAACACCGGATTATCCCCTTTCCGGCTGGAACCTGAAACAGGACGGGCGGAACGCGCCACATTCAAACTATCAAGTGTATTATCAACGACTTGATTCACATCCTTCATCGGAGCAGCTATTTTATTTTGAGCATGTGCTCCCAATCCTACTCCGGCAGCTAACAAAAAGCATAAACAAAGTTTGTTTCCTTTCATGACATTTATAGTGTTTTTCTTTTATTGCATTTCAAATCTTTCACAAAAATAAGATGAACGAACAAACCGGAGAATAGAAATTCATTCATTTTCCTGTTTATTCGTTCAACCAATAGTACATATATCCTAATCAGAGTAGCGACAAGGCTAGAAACTAGGGTGCGGCGGTTGGTTATACGCTACATTCTGCCAAGCTATCGCCAACCTGTACTGACGGTCATTCATCCATGTGGCACGTCTGTCCACAGCCGGTATGGTAGTAGAATAAATACGTAATTCCGTCTGGTCTTCGGAAGGCCAAATGACCTCTTCCCGCCAATCTCCTAAAATATCACCCGACAAACACGGATTACCTTTTGTTCCATTATTGGAAACAACTCCCTCGGCTTTCAATAATAAATCCGTACTTTCCGCATTCCAATTCCATTTACTGATGGAAACATGATCCAGTAATTCCGCTAAGGGATCGGCGTCCCAATAAATGGTAAAATTGCAGGAATCAGGCTTTCTATTACAGATTATTTCTCCGGTGTCCCCTCTTCTCAAACCTCCTATATTGCACCAACACTCTGCTCCATCATAACGCGGATCGATATCGGCAGCTACTCCACGACCGGCATCTTGTCCCAAGCCATCCTGCCAGATAATTTCTCCGGTCGCTCCATCAAACATAGCTACGGCAGGAGTACGCTTTACAATTTCATTATCGCCTTCATTTTCATGCACGCCAAAAACCTGCATACCTTGACGGGAAGGAATAAAACGTCCGGCATGTAAAGCATCCCCGTGACGCAAGCCCGTAGTAAACAGTCCTTTACCGTCATGGTCTACAGTCATAGCCCCCACACAGATTTCGTCACAACCATCACCATCAAAATCCGCTACGGTCACACTATGATTTCCCATACCCGAATAGGTCTCCCACCCCGGTGCCGCGCTATCAAAAGTCCATGTATGTTTCAATGCCCCGTTTGTAAAAGTCCATGCAGCTACCACCGTCCGTCCGTACCATCCTCTTACCATGACAGGTGAAGGCGTTTTTCCATCCAGAAAAGCTACTCCGGCTGTAAAACGGTCTGAACGACCACCAGTATTGTCATTACCACAATTGCCACCGACACCTCCCCAACCATCCCAGGGATAACGGGTTGGAATATATTCTTTCGAATCCAGTTCTTTTCCGGTACGTCCCTCAAAAACCGTGAGGTATTCCGGGCCATTTACTATCTTACCATACGTAGGACTTTTTTTATCCCATGTCCTCCAGTCGGCTTGGGCATCTCCTATCCGATGTCCCAGTCCATCGACAGTACCATCTCCCGTTTTACAACAAATTTCCGCACATCCATCTCCATCAAAATCAAAGACCAGAAAATTAGTAGTGGCTGCTCCGGAACGTACATTCGGTCCCAAATCAATACGCCACAATCTTCTTCCATCCATTTTATATGCATCCAAATAGGTATTACCGGTAAAGCCCCGCTGTGGCGGTCGCTTTGAATTAGAAGGAGACCATTTTAAAATAATCTCATACTCTCCATCACCATCCAGATCGCCCACGCTACAATCATTAGCTGTATAAGTAAATGGCTCACCTGCTATTTCTCCGTCTTCCGGTTTACAAATAGGAATACTTAAATAAGGATTCCGTTCCTCTCCCTTCAGACGAGTCCGGTAGCAACTTCCCCGGTAGTTGCTTTTAAAGTCCAACGATTATCCACCGTATAATCAACCGTACGGTCTAAAAAATCGGAAGTCCGATCTATCGGTTCTTTATTTAATTTTACCTCCGCACCTCCACCGGAACTACGGTATAAATCAAATTGTAATCCGGCTGCATCCTCCAAGGTCATGCGCCAGCTAAAATACATTCCTTCCTCTGTAGGAATTCCAATCAATCCTCTTGAAAGCTTTTCTCCACTATAAGGTTGGGAGAAAGCGAATATGCTTCCGACAAGCAGAAGCATATTCATCATAACCCAATGTTTCATCTAACAATTTATAAAACCTTAATACAAGCGGGGAGTTTCCCCGCCTATCTACTTAAAAAAGAAACTCCTGTCTATCAATCTTTACCTCTAAAAAATATCCACATCTCTATTGCCACAAATTCTCTTTAAACTCAATTTCAACAATGCGTAACTCGTGATTAGTTTTATCGCCATTTTTGCCTTAAACAAATCCAATTCACCCGCAGCAGGCGCAGCAACCTCTACAATTTGTCCGAAACCGTCACCTTCCTTGCTGGCACCTTTCAAACGAATGGTTATCTCATTTGTCAATACAGGTTTTACATTCAGGTGGATATATCCCAAACTCTTTTCAGTCTCACCACTCCAAATCAGTTCATCACCTGCATATATTTCCAAAGGATAGCTACGCAAACGCCAACCGGTAAGTTTCATGCAAATTTCATCCACACGGGCCGCACGTTCCAAACTATAAGTTATCCATGCACTGTTCAGTCTGCCATCATTCTTCCATTCACTCAATTCATTATCATCGAAACTTTTTATCGCTTCATCCTGGTTGGCTCCGGCAACCGCCGATAAGATATTCACATCGACTTTCGTATCTTTGTAAGAAGGAGTCAACGGAGTTTCTCCACGGGTCAGCCTGCCCTCCAGTTCATCTCCCGGAATATAGTTACTCAAGCCATTCTTCACTTCAACCGGTGCGGAAGAAAGACTGATTTCGGCAGATTGCAATCCATCAGCCTTGGCTGTTATACGAACTGCTCCCGGAGTCGTAAGAGAGCGTATCAAAGCCCGGTTGATTCCACATTCTACAGGCAAATCTTTTGAAAGAATATAATTATCTTTGCCCTGTGCTATTCCACCACGCCATTCAGCCGGTCCCTCTACGTCAAAATGTATCAGATCATTAGCCAGCGGGCAACGTCTTCCATCTTTATCCATCACTTCCACTTGAAGCAATACCATATCAGCTCCATCCGCTTTCCAGCCTTTAGGACTTTGAATCACACTAAGTTTAATCTGTTCCGGCTTGCCGGCAGTCTGCAATTCAGCGCGGCAACATTCTTTTCCATTCTTATCATACCCTACAGCTTCCAACTTGCCCGAACAAATGCCACATCTTTGAAAGTATACAAGAAATGATAATCTCTTTGACCGTTTCCTAAAGATTTACCATTCAGGAACAATTCCACTTTTTCAGCACTGGATACCACATAAACAGGTTTAACCACATCTTCTTTATAGTTCCAATGACCAACGATATGAATACGGGGATTCTCTATATCTACCCAACCGTCCCACATCACCTGATGTGCATAGAAAGGATCCTTAGGGATACGCATGGCATCTGTCACACCACTACGACGATAATTCTCCACACCACGATAATGTGTATTCGTATCCGAGAAGATGATTTTCACACCTCCTGAGCTGACACGGTCACCTGTACCCGGGCGTTCACGCCAATAATCAAACCAACGAATCACATTCTCAATAGTAAAGGAATCCTGATTGTGATTATAAGCACGGGCATCCACCTTTTTCTGAACCTTATTAGTCATTGCAGAACGGAATGAATTATTTCCTTCCCCATTTTTATGATATGGATAAGAATATTCATCCCAATATTTACGCAGACCTTCATCACGGCAGTATTCCATGGCCCACATCGGATGATGTTTGCTCTTATTGATATAAAGCATCTCGCCACCATATTCGGCTTCACGAATATCAAGCATTTCACGGGAACCGATGGCACGGCCTCCATGAGGGTCATACTTATCACGAATCGCTTTCATTTCTATCATGTGTTCACGACTGATTGATTCGTTTCCACATTCATAGAATAAAATACTCGGATTATTACGGTTGTAAATAATGGCATCACGCATCAATTCTGTACGTTGTTCCCACTGACGTCCTTCACAATCTTTTTCCGCATCTCCGGCCTGCATCGCCTGAATCAATCCGACACGGTCACACGATTCAATATCCTGCTTCCAAGGGGTGATATGCATCCAACGAACCAAGTTGGCATTATCTTCCACCATCAGACCGTTGCTATAATCACTCAGCCATGCAGGAACACTCATACCGACTCCCGGCCATTCATTACTGGTACGCTGTGCAAAACCTTTCATCTGAATCACCCGGTCATTCAACCAAATCATTCCTTTGCCGAAACGAGTTTTACGGAAACCGGTACGGGTAGCCACTTCATCTACTTTTCTGCCATCCACCCATAAACTGGTTTTTACTGTGTACAAATATCCGTATCCCCAACTCCAGAAATGAAGTCCGTCTATTTCTGCTGAAGCTTCCAAAGTCGCAGTTTCACCCGGTTTTACTACCGTCTGAGTACCCTCAAAACTTTTTATGCTTTTCCCGTCACGATCAAACACTTCAACCTTATAAGCGACTTTCTTATCCCGATTATATTCATTTTTTATTTCAGACTCCGCATGAACCACAGCCTTACGAGACTTCACACGGATATCTTCCGCATAGATATAGACACCGGTAGTTTTTAAATTACTATACAAGGGAAGTGTCTGATAAAGTTTATCAGTAACATGAAGCCATACATTCTTTGGTATACCTCCATAATTGGCGTTGAAATTACGGTCACTCCATTGATATTTGGTGCCGGTAGCACGTTCCTTATAATTCCAATTGTTATCAATACGGACCGCCATTACATTCTCTTGTCCATATTTAATATAAGGAGTCAAATCGAAACCTACAGCCATCGCACCATTTTCATGCAAGCCGATATATTCGCCATTGATATAAAAAATCAGCTCCTTGACGGACCCCCTCAAATTCAACAAAGACTTTTTGTTCTTGCTGCCGGCAGGCAGACGGCAATGTTTACGATACCACATCACAGTATCCGTCAATTGCTCTATACTCAAACGAAAAGCTTCATCTTCATTAAAAGGACGGGGTAATGTTACTTTCTTCCAATCCGTATCCTGAAAACGTACCTCTTTGGCTTCCGGTATATCGCCAACATAAAGTAACCATTCAGAATTAAAATTGTATTTATCACGGACAGATGATGCTGCCGCAATCTGACTTATTCCTATAAAAGTCAATAAAAATAAAAGAATTTTGTTTCTCATAGCTATCTCAAATTGTTTGTTGCAAAACTAGCATAAAGTCCTCTTGCCTACCATAGAATAAGATACATTTATATAGAAATTCGTTCAAAACGAAATTTCAGGGTATTCATGTTGCGCATATTCACATATCACATTAATACTCAACATATTACACAAATACCCTGAAACATTTATTCTATAGGTTGCAACATCAGGACTATATAATTCATTGCTTCACCATAGCCGGAGTCAACGTTACAGGTCCCAATAGCCCTGAAGATTTTGGTTCCCAATCAGAAGCATCAAAGATACCATTTTTCACATTTTCCTTTTTTCTTGCAGACATATTTACATTATAGAAAATCTTCCAGTCCACTCCCTTCTTATCCATATAAGCAATTCGATTCGCCATAGAGTTGGCTACTCTGACAACTAACTCATCCTGTCCTTTGAATTTTTCAGCAGGGATATACAATTGATAAGGAGAGTCAATCACTGTACCGATATAATCTCCATTCAAATAGACAGATGCATTTTCCGCTACAGAGCCAAGATCCAATTTGATCACATCCGCTACAGGCACCTTATTTATAGTAGTCGTATACACGGCTGTTCCAGAAAAAGCTTTATATTCATCCCCTACAAAATCAGTCCATGAGCCCAAACTGTCAACCGTTATAGAAGCAGGAAGTTGAGGACCTCCTTGAACAAAAGAAACAGTCCAACTGCCGGAAACAGGATTTGGCTCACCTGCATTTTGATAATAAGCATAGGCATCTCCTGTAAAATGCTGACCGGAAGTTGATACAATGACAGTTTCACCCGGATTCAATTCCAGGTAAACATCTGTTTGCCCGTCATTGCGTTTCATAGTAGCCAAACCACTAGCACCAGTCATTGGATTGAAAATCGCCGCACTCCGAGCTTCTGTACGAAGTGGAATCCAATCCTCTATTTTACGGTCGCTACTATTTTCTATAAAGTAATATTTTCCCGTCGCACTATTTCTTCGGATACATTGCAGACCTGCCTGATACATTTTCTCAGCACCCACATTCGCCTCATCCATCAGAGCATTAATATCATCTGACAAACAAATCTTCCCCTTACCTACCCGTGCACATTTAACAGCACCTTCAGCATGAAAGTCCAAAGCATCCAGCATTTCTTTAAAATGAGCCTGTTTCTCTTCCGAAAGAATCATTCCGGCCATATCTTGAGGAATTCCCTTATAAAACACAACGGTAGCACCTTCATCAGCCAAAGCCATCAGTTTTTCCATTGTTTCATAAGGAATATATTGCGCCGCCGAAACAAGAACGGTTTTATATGCGGCACCGGGCGTTACAATCATTTCTTTCTCAATATTAGTTTTAAGAAGTTGCTTGTCAGAAATCATATCCCACGCATAACCATTCTCTGTTAAAGTTACCGCACTTTCTCTGACCGAAGATTCCAACATATTACGATCCAATCCGCTAAAATGCTGAAGACTTCTGTTCCCTTGTTCAGACATCACATCGGCTATGTTATAGTATAAAAGAACATCATTGTCAGGAGTGCCATCCTGTAAAAATGACTGCACGCGAGTAACATACTGATTCAAATATTTAAAATCCTCCCAAAACGGATTATTCGGATGAAAATGGACTGCCGCATAAAATAACCATCCCGGCCAGGGAGCCTCCTGCGGACTGAAACAAGTGCCATGATAAAAAATATGATTCACCCCACCCAGAAAGAAAAGGTCAAGCGCTTTCTTTACATCTCCCAGATTCGATTGAAAATGTTCATCCAGCCAAGTCGCACTTTCTGAAGATGAGAGTTTCTTTCCTTCCGTATGAGCTACAGACGGAGCTGCTTTTATACTGACCAAATCACGCCCCTCTATTTCGGGCACATCACTCACTGCATACAAATCCAGAATATTGGCAGGAGAACCATGAGCCTGATTCCTTATACCCTTTCCTTGTTTTGCCGCCCAATGTTGCCAACGAATAGAATAATGATTTATCAATAAATCGTTTATGGTTTGTCTATAATCATACAACACCCTTGCATTCTTGTCCGGTGTATCCATACCTAACAATGCGGGTAAATGCTGACGCAAGTCATATCCCCTATATTTTTGGAATTCGTCAAAAAAAGCAGGAGTCCAATTCGACTCGCCTCTTGCATCGTCCACTTCATAAGAGTCATTAAAATAATACCTCAGATAACTGATATCCTTTCCTTTAAAAGCCTCATCAAATTTACTGAGATAATGATCAATGGCCGAAGCTGAAAAATGATCTATCACATCACCTTCACCACCGGTCCTGCACGTTCTACCATTTTTCCATGATGACCTTGGAACAGAGCGCAAATAGTCCAGTCACCTTGAGGAGCCGTCCAGTCCAATGTACCATCCGGCTTTATTTTTGAAGTCAAGTCGAGACATTCACCTTTATCACTATTAGCGGTCACTATAATCAAAGGCAGTTCCTTTTTTATATCGTACCTGATCCAATGCCAATGTCTGTAAATCAGCATTCGCACTGACTGGTTCTTTCAAATCCTCCAGTTTTACCGGAGTATGCCCTGCCAATCTGACAAAGCCTTCTTCCTTATATCGGACAGGTTCACCTAATTGTTCGCCTTCTTTCAATTGATAAGTTTTATAACCCACCGTCTTGCACGCATCTTCGGGAGTAACCCAAGGTCCTCCAAACGGCCATCCCGAAGCATTAGCCAAATCAATTCCTAACCCCAACTGCTTTGCTTCCTGCAAAGTATACAGAAACAAATCAACCCATTCCGAAGAAAGAAAATCTTTAAAGCGGTCCTCATAACCATGTATTCCATAAATAGGAGTGATCTCTAATCCACCCAGATTTGCCTCCTGGTACTTACGCATAACCGTATCCAAGTCAGTAGTCCTGACCGCATTGCCTTCCCACCACCATCGCGTCCAAGGCTTGGTCTCGTTAGTCACTTGCGGCCATTCAATCTTCTGATTCTGTGTACAAGCCAAACAGCCACAAACTGCAAAAAGTACATAACAGAACTTACTGCATTTCTTTAAAAATAAGGATTGCTTCATAAATCTTACTTGTTTAAAAATGGAAACGGGCATTTTCAACACGTTGACCACCTATCATATTCTTTAATTTCCTTGCCACATCAGGATATTGCTTTATCACATTAGTAGTTTCTGCCGGATCTGTATAAATGTTATACAATTCTTCATAAGTTTTAGACGAATCACTAACTTCCAGTCTCACCAACTTCCAACCATCAGGTGTCATAATAGATTGCTTTCCTCCAAATTCAAAGAACTCATAATAAATACAATCATGCTCCTTCTGAGTACCTTTTCCCGTAAGAGTAGGCAAATAAGATATACCATCAATATTTTGAGGAATATCCGCCTGCACCAATTCACCTATAGTAGGCAAAAAATCCCAAAATGCAGAAATATGATTGGTAACTACCCCTTGTGGAATAACTCCCGGCCATTGAATGACGAACGGAGTACGGATACCTCCTTCATATAAATCTCTTTTCTGGCCTCTGAACGGACCATTACTGTCAAAATAAGATGGATCGTGCCCTCCCTCCGAATGGACTCCATTATCGGAAGTAAAAACAATGATCGTATGATCATACAAACCTTTCTCTTTCAACTCTTTAATAATCAAGCCCACACTTTTATCCAAATAAGTAACCATCGCCGCATACGCCGCACGCGGAGTTTGCTGCGATTTATAACCGTCTCTGCTTCCTCCAAAAGGAGTTTCACAAAATTCCCCCTCATACTCCGTCATCGCTTCCCCATTATATCAAGATCCGCATGGGGTATGGTCGGTGAAAAATAAAGGAAGAAAGGTTTCTGCGCATTTTCATCAATAAAATTCAAAGCCTTTTCCAACATCAAGTCATGCGAATAATATTTCCCATCCAGCATAATCTTCTGCTCATTCTCATGCAAAAACTCAGGGTAATAACTATGAGCAAAACGTTGCCCCAGATAACCGTAGAAATAATCAAAACCATGTTTACCGGGCATACCTTCCGTACCCGGTCCTCCCATTCCCCATTTGCCTACACATCCGGTAACATAATTCTTTGTTTTAAAAATATCGGCTACGGTAACTTCACCGGCAGGAAGCGGAGTTTCATATAACAATCCATCCGAACCTGCCACTTTTGCATTTCCTCTGATTGCGGCATGTCCCATGTGCTTTCCTGTAATCAGAGCACAACGGGACGGAGCACTGACCGTAGAACCGGAATAATGCTGCATAAACTTCATCCCGTTCTGAGCTATCCCATCAATATTCGGTGTCTTAATCTGACGCTGACCATAGCATCCCAAATCACCTATTCCCAAATCATCCGCCATAATATAAATAACATTGGGCGATTTCTCTGCCGTTGTAGTCTGGGCCATCGTAAGCCCTGAAGACAACAAAGCTGCGGAAAATAATATCTTACGTGTTTTTTTCATATCCAACCTTGCTTTATTTAAAAGATGAAATATCCACCATCATTAAATTTAATCTTTTTCCATTTGTAAAATGTCCGGATTGGAAAAGAACTTTCGTACCATCCGGACTAAAGCTGGGATGTGCATGATCTGGTTTCATCTTGGTATCCGACGCCAACCAATGACGCTCCCCGGTCTGTACATTAACCAACCATACATTTCCTCCAAAAGTATCTCCGGCAGCCCATTTATTATCACGGCTGGCATTACAATGCCAGAAACCTCTTCCTACCAATTGGCCGTCAATCGCTTGGCGGTCTTTTTCTAATTCCACCTGCCCTATCAACTCTACATCATCCGTACGCAAATTGATACGCACAATACCACTTGCCTGTTTGCGAAGGCGCGGCTGAAATCCTAAGATATTGAAATATACAAAATCTTTGGTTGCAAAAGTTTCATGAGTCACCCAATCTAGCGGAGTTTCTTTATATAAAGGTTTAAAGACTGTTCCATCTGCCGTGCAAAACCACATACGCTGATGGGCATCGCCACCGGTTTCGTTACAAAAAACAATTTCACCCGGAGTAAAACGGCTGGCTTGTATATGTCCTGTTTTAAACTCCGTATCAATAACCTTAGTTACTTCTCCCGTACTGAGATTCATTTTACGAATTCCGCAAAGAGTTGGCTTTATCTTTACCGGCTGGTTACTTTCAGGCAGGAAAGCGTTTTTCATCATACGTTCCTTTTCCTCTTCCGTACCCTCACGCTCAACAGTTATGTAGGCATAATCATCATTACAATCCACAGCATATCCTCCCGGACGTCCCATCTCAGTGGGGAAAGTGCCTATGAAAGTTTCATAAGCGGATGGTTTACCTACTTTTCCTTGTTTTACATCGGCAAAGAATTTATTCAAGTCCATTACATACATGTTCCAGTTTTCTTTTTCTTTCCGGCTGACAAACATACGATTCGTTTTATTAGCCAAAAACTGCCCAAGTTCGGTCCTTCCGTAGCTTGAATAATCTTACCGGTGGCCATTTCAATAAAGTAAATCTGTGTAGGAGTCCATTTACGTTTTTTCTCCGTTAGGAAGCGTACTTTCCACCTCTTTGTCATTTCCACGGCTGGAAGACCTGAACAATAAGTATTTGCCATCAGCCGTCCACATGGGATCAGTCTGATAAAGAAAACGGTCATTCTTCATCGTGTCGGTCAACATAGTGATAGTATTGCCGGTCGCACTATCTACATAAGTCCGCATTTCCGATGCAGTGCAGTTTCCAAACTGAGCCAATGCGGCTTTACTAAAAGCTAAAAATAATGTAATAGCTAAAAAAGTCTTTCTCATAGCATGTCATTTTTTATCTGATACTACAAATTTATGCATGAGAGAAATTATATCAAATAGAATTTTATCCATTTATATGGTTAATTGTTCACTTTTTAGTTAACTCATAAAAAAAAAGTAAGATAGCACCGACAATGCCACCTTACTTTTTTAACGAGTTAATCAAATTTCCTAATTAACCCCATTTCCAAGAACATATTGATATTATCAATTTAATTAATATCCATAATTCTGATAAGCTTTTTTTGCAGCTTCATCCAACAACACACCATTTTCATCTGTCAGCAACTCTATGAAAGTTCTAGAGAATGGTTTCAATGTCATATAATTCTGGAAATTGCCTTTAGCATTTCCTGTTTGACCATTACCACCATTCACATTATCAGAAACATCCCATGAACCTACCGGATAAGTGTTATTAGCCGAATTTGCTCCCATTTGGTTATGCCACTGAATACGCTGAGCTTGAACACCTGCATGGTGAATCACTCCATAGTAGATAAATTCTTCATTGAACTCTCTCGCATATTCATTATATATAAATTCCAGAAAACGTTTTTCCGGAGTATCAGCAACAGGAGTATAATTTTCTAATTTTGATTTTTCGGAAGTTCCATCCCAATATGAAGCATCGACCTTTATTGCATCATAACTATTATTATCTACTTCATACGGCCATTGTTGTGACTCGTTACTTAAATTTTCATGTCCAGGATATAAACGTGCAAGTACTTCATTACGAGTTTCACCAGGTTTAAAGGCTGCACGTCTGCGTAATACATTAATATCTTCAATTGCTTTACCGTATTCTCCCTTACGTCCATAAGCCTCAGCACGCACCAAGTACATTTCAGCAGAACGCATAACCGGAATATCCCGACCTCCACTTTCACTATCCAAAGCACCACGATTAGGATCATCATACTTCATATTTGTAACCTTACCTGTTTTAGAAGTATTCTCCAATCCATAGAAAATTTTACTATCGGCAAACGAATAATCATCATTACCAACAATTTGTGGGCGATAATAATACTTATTGCCATCTTTCACCCATCTGGCAAATACAGGATATGGCTGAGCATTGATAACCTCCACATCAATAGCGGTTTCTTTTGTATTCTCAATCATAGCACGTGAGATATCTCCTGTTCCCATTTTATGTTCTCCCGCCACAGCTTTACGACCTCCCCAAGAAGGACGATTATAAGTAGGCAAAATATGTTCATTGAAATAAGCTGCTTGTTCCTCATTCCAAACATACGTTTTATTTCTTTCATCATTGTAAGCATAATAATCTCCATTTGCACTGGGAGTAGAAGCTCCCCGAAGTGTTTATGCCTGTCACATATTCCAAACGGAAAGTTTTTTGATAACGAGAGTCATTTAGTTTGTCTGTAAATACGTCTATACCAAAATCATCATTACAAAAACCTTGATTTGACTTACCGCCATATTCCCACAAACGACTAGGAATACCATACTTGTCACCTGCATAATCACCGACAAAGAAAGTCAAAGCACGTACACCGTAACGATAGTTATCACCACTTTCTGAAAATACTGCGTTCAAAACATTCTCTGTTGTCTTTTCATTCGAGAAATCACCTAGGTCATGGCGGAACAATTCATGATAATCATCTACCAACGGATGAGCATTAATCACCATATTAGCATAATAAATACAAGAATCCAAATCCGCAGCCCCTCACCTTTATAAAGCATACCCAAATATGACTTTTCATTGCCATTATCTATCGTTCCATCAGCTCTACGACCATATTCAGGAGTACCATACTCTTTACCTTGATAACGATTCAAATAAATCTTAGCCAATAAATGAGCCGCTGCATATTTTGTTGCACGTCCATATTCAGCCTCACTATATTGCTCTGGCAAATGCTCCACCGCATAACGCAAATCACCAATCAGTTCCTTGAACATGACAGATGCAGGAGTACGCGTATATTGATAATTTGAAGGCAAAGAAGTACTACTTTCCGTTGAAAAATAGACATCACCAAAAACTGTATTCAGCAAATAATACACGTAAGCACGATTAAATAACACCTCAGACAAACGTGCTGCTGCAAAAGAAGGGTCAGAAGCATATTTTCCTAAAGCATCCCCTGAACGAATAGCAGTAATAGCCTTATTACAATTATCGATAATCGGATAGCCATTGATCAAAAATCCAGCCTGCTGCTTTGACTGAAATCCCATAAACTGATTAGCCTGATTTCCTATGAGCCCCGAAGGAGACCACTCAGATATTGCAAACTTATTCAATGACGTCGCACCACTTTTCATAGCACAGTCATGACCTGTTTCCAACATATGCAGACCTTCAGTGTACAACAAAGGAAAACGAACCGAATTATATGAACTCACAATCAATTGATCCAAACCTATTTCAGTATTCAAATAGTCCTGTGTTATGGAAGATACCATTTTTTCTTCCAAGAAACTATCAGAACAACTTGCTAATGCAAGTGCAAATGTACCAGCTAATATATATTTTTTCATTTTCTTCATATTATAAAATCAATACTATCAATTAGAAGCCCAATCTTACTCCCAAAACAAGACTGCGAGTAATACAAGTATTATTAGTTTGTCCACCAATATGATTACCTGCATCCCAACCAGTCAAATCATCCGGATTAATACCAGCTTTAACCAATTCTCCACCAAAAAGGAACGGATTCAATACCTGAGCATATACCTGTGCACTGCTTGCACCACACTTCTTCAACCAACTTTGAGGAACTGTATAAGACAAAGCTATATTCTTTATAAGAACCATATTTCCTTTTGTATAATTTCTTACATAGTCATATTTAGTTTCACGAGTTGCAGTAGTAGGCTGAGCAAACTTTGCATCTGTATTAGTTGGTGACCATGTATCTTTTTTTCAATTCGACGACCAATAGTCTGGGTCAGACCATAATAAGTATTACCAAATCGAAAATAAGTAAAGAAGCTCAAATTCCAGTTCTTATAGGTAAATGAATTATTGATACCGCCTGTCCATTTAGGAGATTTATTATAAATTTTCTTATCATTATCATCAAATTTACCAAATCCATTATCCATATAGGAAACAACTTCACCTGTTTTATTACCTGCAGCATCTTTTATTTCTACAGTCTTTGATCCTTCTGTACCTTGTGGAACTTCAACTAATGGTTGATCCACAATCTTATATTGTCCAGAAGGAAAGTCAATCCCAAAGAACGATAAACATCCATCAAATGATTATCCTCCTGAGTATTTTGCCAAATGCGGTCATACTGGAAATCATAAAAACTATTCAAAGGCTCACCCACCATCCAAGGACCTGTTGAATCATACGTAGCACCACCGGCCAATTCTTTAATTTTTTCATTATTCAAAGAGAAAGTCCAATCCGTTTGCCATGTGAAGTCTTTTGTTTTAACATTTACAGTTGACAACGAAACTTCAAAACCTCTATTTTCTGTCTTACCTACATTATTCAAGATTTGTGCATAACCGGTAATTACCGGAATCGACTGATTCATCAGCAAATCAGAAGTCTTAGCAATATAATATTCAACACTACCACTAATACGATTCTCCAAGACTCCAAAATCAACACCAACATTTAAAGATGAAGTTTTCCCAACCTAAAGAATAGTTAGGCATAATATTAGTCTTTGTACCAATAGTATTCGACGAAACATTGCCCACTCCAAATGGGATGCTAGCATAGGTAGAAGTAACAGAACCTGCTGTTTGATAAGGATTAACAGCAGAGTTACCTGTAACACCATATCCTACACGAAGTTTTAATTGGTTAATCCAATTAATTTGCTGTATCCATTTCTCTTGTTCCATACGCCATGCCAATGCAGCAGAAGGAAAGAAATCCCATTTGTTTCCAGCAGCCAACATAGAAGCGCCATCAAATCGTCCGGTAACAGTCAACAAATATTTATCCATCAATCCATAATTCACACGTGCCATATAAGAAGCTCTTGACCAAGTAGAAAAATTGGAGCCTGGAGCATATTTTGCATTATTCGATGCACCAATATTATACCACAAAGAAGAAGGAAATGTGATTTCATATCCACGCATGTTCAACCCTTCAGTACGATAACGTTCAGCTGATTGCAACAAAGTAATATTTACCGAATGAATATCTTTTATTGTTTTATTGATATACAGCAAGTTTTCCAATGTCCATGACAACTTCTGACTGTGCTCATTATTGGCTACATTAGGAGCCATTGCAGGATTTTTAAAAGGATTAGTATATCCCTCACCATAATAACTACCCACACGGGAGTTACGATATTGAGCGCCTAAATTCGTACGCCATTTTACACCTTTCAAAGGTTCCCAAAATTGTCCAAAATCCAATTCTGCATAAGAAGAGAAGTTCACGCCATAATAACGTGTTTCATTCCAAGCATCATCTATATTTCTCAAAGGATTATGATAAGCCTGATCATCGGCACTTGCAACCTCCAGTATAGAACCATCTTCATTATAAGCCGGTACCCATGGCATCATATCCATAGCCAAACCATAAGAGTCTTTTGCTCCTGTATTACTTGTATTACTTACAATACCATAATTTTTAATAGAATGAGTAGCATTCAATCCCCATTCCCACTTTCAACCATTTAGTCGGAATAATTTCACCGTTTATATTGGCTGTATAACGTTTGAAATCTTGGTCTTTCATAGGTACTTTCTGATCCAAATATCCCAATGATACATACAATTTGGAAGTTTCCGTTCCTGCTGAAAGAGAAATCTGATGATTATGAGTAAATGCTGTACGTGTCACCAATTCGCCCCAATCAGTTGTTTCTAATTGTGAAGGATCATAAGAATAAGTTCCATCAGCATTTTGCTGATATACTTTTTCCAATCGTTTATCCATATATGACATATTGTTGGGATTCAGCCATAAAGCTTTATCACGCTCAGGATCAGGGTTGTCACCATATCTAGCATTATAAGTACCACCCGTAATAGCTGACTGACGATTATAATCCAACAATTGACCAGAATTCATATAATCAGTTGTTGAATCCAAGAAACCAAAACTAAATGAGCCATCATAATTAATAGTAGTTCTACCCGTTTTACCTTTTTTGGTTGTCACCAAGATAACACCATTAGCACCACGAGAGCCATAAATAGCGGTAGCAGAAGCATCTTTCAAAATTTCCATAGATTCAATATCACTCGGATTAACATCAGCAATCGAACCTGCTGACATAGGTATTCCGTCAATAACATATAAAGGATTATTATCCGCAGTTAAAGAACGATTACCACGAATACGAATATCGCCCAACTCACCAGGACGATTATTAGACGTAATATCCACACCTGTCACACGTCCTTGCATAGCCTGCAAAGCATTTTGAACAGGACGATCCTCTATAACCTTACTCGTAACACGTGCCATAGCACCAGTCACATCACTTTTTTTCTGAACACCATAACCAACCACTACCACTTCATCCAGTGTTTCGGTATCCTCCTCCAAGATTATTTTAACGGTAGATTGTCCTTTCACTTGGATATCTACGGTCTTGTACCCCACAAAACTTACTTGGATCGTTCCATTATCAGGAACATTCTGAAGTGTGAACTTACCATCAAAGTCGGTAATTGTACCATTGGTAGTACCTTTCACCACCACGCTGGCACCGATTACAGACTCACCTGTTTTGTCAAGGACAGTACCCGAAACGGTTTTGCTCTGTGCAAAGGCCCCTACAGCCAATACGGATAACAAAGCAACGAAGAAAAGCCGCTGGAACTTCTCCAAACGACGTAACAGACTTGAATTCTTTCTGTCTTTCATACTTTAATTATTAAGTTAAACAAAAGTTAGTTTTCTATTCTCTCAGGAGAAATAGGTCTCCTACCTGTGAAAAAGTGTTGCAAATATATGCGCGAATATTAAAAAAAAAAGCCAATGTAGGATTGTACAAAAGCATGGAATTTTCCGTCTTTTTCAACTGAAAAATAGTACAAACTTCTGTGAACAATCTCAAAATGGATAGTTTCAAGAGCATTTTTGTTATACAAGAGTGCTTTTATTTCTGATTGTTACTTTAATATTGTATTGTAAAACGTATAAACTAATTTGAATATGGCTAATCTTTCAATAGTAATTGTACCTGCTAAAAATTATCTAACGGTAGACATAGAGTCAGGATCGCAGTGGCTCATCGTTCACAAACGAGATATATTTCAACTCAATTCATTTTGGATTCTGCAAATCAAATGAAAAATGGACGAGTAGTAAAACATGAAAATGCAGCTAATATAAATGCTTGTTTGCGCAAGTTGATTAATGAATACGAAGAGATTCTTTCGTCTATTCATTATCAGTCGAATATTTCATGCACTGAATTGATACATGTTATAACTCGGGAACAACAAAAAAAAAAGGAATAACCTTTAATACGGTAGTGAAAGAATATCTTTCAATGATGGAAGCAGACGATCGTAAAAAATCACATAAATTATATAATATAGCTTGTGCAAAGTTCCTTAAACATATGAAAGGTGATTTTCCTTTGGTACAACTCAGTCCGACACATATACAAAGTTTCGCTGATGTAATGAAGGCTGAAGGATTAAAAGAAACTTCTATCAGAATTTACCTCACTTTAATAAAAGTAATATTGAACTATGCCAGGAAAATGAATTATGTAACTTATTTAGTTCATCCTTTTGTTTTATTTAAAATGCCAGTTAGTAATATCAGAGAACTAGATCTGTCCGTTGATGAATTAAAAAAAATACGTGATGTGAAATTATTCAAGTCTGTGCATATCATGGCTCGAGATATATTTATGTTAACTTATTATTTAGGTGGCATTAATCTAAGAGACCTAATGGAGTATGATTTCACTAAAGGAAACTGTATGAGATATATAAGACATAAAACCCGTAATAGCAAAAAAAAATGAAAATGAAATAGCTTTCACTATCCAGCCAGAAGCACAGACAATTATTGAACGATATATTTCTGAAAATGGGAAATTAGTTTTTGGCAAATATGAATCTTATGAAAAAAAGTATATAGTTTGGTTTTTAGACATACAGGGAAGGTGACTGATCTGGCAGGCATAAATAAATTATAACATTTAAAACGATTACCACTATGTTTCCAGAGTCTAAATTACAGAGATTTATTTATTGTATGGCCGATGATTTTTGCAAGGAATTTACATTGCAACAGGAAAAATATATGATTAAGGATATGAAGACCATGCATCGTAACAAACCCAACCGTATGAGTGATGCAGAGATTATGAAACACCTTTTTCCTCGTCAGGTTTCTTATAACCGTTTTGTGGAACTGGAGAAGGAAGTATTGCTTCCCATGACCATATTCATCAAAAAGAGTACTGCTGGGAACTTGTACCGGCATCAGTTTCGTTGATTCCACTCCCTTATGTGTATGTCGTAACCAAAGAATCTTGATTCATAAGACATTTGAAGGGCTTGCCGAGCGTGGGAAATGTTCTATGGGATGGTTCTTCGGATTCAAGCTGCATCTGATAATCAATGACAAAGGAGAGATACTCAATTTCATGTTCACGCCTGGAAACGTGGATGACCGGGAACCGTTGAAACAGGGTAGGTTTCTGGAAAACATCAAAGGAAAACTATGTGCAGACAAGGGATATATAGGTCAGGCTCTGTTTGAAAACCTTTTCCTTAATGGCATACAAATGTTACTAAAGTTAAAAATAATATGAGGAACTCACTGATGAGTATTGCCGACAAGATTTTGCTAAGAAAAAGAGCCTTGATTGAAACGGTCAATGACGAACTGAAGAACATCGCACAGATTGAACACTCAAGACATCGTTCATTCAGTAACTTTATAGCCAACTCCTTGTCGGCTATCGCGGCATACTGCTTTTTTTGAAAAAAAGCCCGCCATTGACGTAAAGTTTGTCAATGACGGACAACTTGCTATTTTGTGATGTGACTGGTGCTATGGCACGTGTGGATTCTGAAGAATTGAATACAAGACCTGTGAACAATGCTTTTGAAGCCTTACAAGGCAAAGCTGCCGGTGTAGATATCACCTCAAGTGAACGTCCGGGTACTGTAGGATCAATCCGTATTCGTGGTAACCGATCTATCAGCGCATCATCAGACCCTCTGTATGTAGTAGATGGAGTGCCCTTGAGTGCTGGAGGAATTGAAACGATCAATCCGCGTGACATAGAATCCATTGATATCTTAAAGGATGCCTCTTCTACAGCTATTTACGGTTCTCGTGGTGCCAATGGTGTCATATTGATAACCACCAAACGCGGTAAAGCAGGTAGACTCGCTTTAAACTACTCAGGTTCTGTCACATTAGAAACCCTAAAAAAGACAAATCACCTGCCATGAGTGCAAGCGATTATATTACCCGGCGCCGTTGGGCTTATTATAACTCAGATCCGGTAAACAATCCTCGCGGTGACCAACCTAACTACGATAAAGACCAAATTTATTTCGCAGCATCAGGTGATCCCGCAGCTTTGGCTAATGTAAATAAAGGTTGGAATAACGGTACTTGGGATGGAAGTAGAGTAACAGATACCGACTGGGCAGACATAGTGACCCAAACAGGTATCACACATGAACATACCATCAGTGGTAGTGGCGGTAACGAAACTGCACAAGCTTTCTTCTCTATTGGTTATCTAAATAATCAAGGTACTCAGAAAGGACAGGAATATGAACGTTATAATTTCTCAATGTCTGTCGATTTACAAGTAAAACCTTGGTTTAAAATGGGCGGATCTATCAACGGTTCATGGGCGGTTCAAGACTATGGTTATTCCCGTACCGGACAATCTTCAGGCTCGGGCCCTGTTGATATATATAGCGCGGCAAAAGCTATTCCACGCTTTGGTGTTCCTTATGATGAAGAAGGCAATATCATTACCAACCCCTGTGGCTCCACCACCAATGTCTATACTGTGATTGACGAATGGAATAAGTCAACCGATAACCGCCAAACTTTCCTTGCACTAGGCAGCTTTTTACGGACAATTTGATTTTGGAAAAATATGGGCACCACTAGAGGGACTAAGCTATAAAATCTCTTTCGGTCCTGATTTCCGCCACTATCGTCAAGGTATTTTTATCAGCAAAGACTCTGCCGTGAAAATGGGCTCAAAAAAAACTATGCTAAATATGCAACAGATCGTTACTTGTCATGGACACTGGATAATCAGATCAACTATAACAAGACATTTGGCAAACATAACTTAGGCGTAACCTTATTGCAATCAGCTTCCAAATATAATAAAGAAAGTGGTTCCGAAAGTGCTAACGCCATTCCTAATGAGAATTTTGAATGGTACAACATGGGCAGTGTAGACATTACAGATGCAGCAACTTATGGTGCTGGTATGAGTACCGGTATGTCTGAAAATCAGCTGGCATCATACATGGCACGTATAAACTACGCATACAACGACCTTATTTATTGACTGTATCCGGACGTTATGACGGTTCTTCTGTATTAGCAGACGGACACAAATGGAGTTTCTTCCCTTCTGCCGCCTTGGGCTGGCGCATTGACCAAGAAGACTTCATGAAAGATATTTCTTGGATAAACCAGTTAAAGCTTCGTTTCGGTTTGGGAACAACAGGTAACTCAGCTGTAAGTGCATATTCTACATTAGGTAATATCCAGTCATTCTATGTACCTTTTGGCTCTACTCTAACACCTGCTTATGCTACAAATGAACCTTATTACACTTCTTCTCAAGTAAAAATGGCAAATAAAGATTTAGGTTGGGAAAAGACAACACAATATAACTATGGTGTAGATTTCAGTTTCTTGAATGGACGTATCAGCGGTTCAATGGATATTTATCACTCTAACACCAATGACTTATTATTAAGCATGACTATTCCAACCTTAACCGGCTTTAATTCTACTTATGCCAATGTAGGTAAAACAAAAAACTTCGGTGTTGACTTATCTCTGAACTTGGTTCCCATACAAACCAAAGACTTTGAATGGAGTTCCACTATCAATGCAGCCTATCAAAAAGATGAAATCGTAGAACTTGCCAACGGCAAGCAGGATGACATTTCCAATGCCTGGTTCATTGGTGAGTCAATCAATGTTTTCTATGGTACTGCCAGCGATGGTCTGTGGCAGGAAAGTGATGCGGCAGAAATGGCTAAATTCAATGCCAACGGACATAAATTTGAAGCAGGTATGGTTAAACCAGTTGATCAGGATGGTAACTATATTATAGACAGTAATGACCGTATTATTCTTGGCAACAAAAATCCTAAATGGGTACTGGGATGGAGCAATACATTCAACTATAAAGGTCTTGAACTAGGTATCGAGCTAAACGGACGATTTGGTTATATGGTTGATACGGGTGGTGAAGGCCAATACGGTATGTACAACCAACGTGAAATAAGCTATTGGACTCCGGACAACACTGGTGCTGATTATCAAAAACCGATTTACAGTACAGCAGGTGGTGATGCTCATTCAAGTCTGCTAGGCTTTAAAGATGCCTCATTCATCAAGATCCGTAACATTTCTTTAGGTTATAACTTCAATTCCAAAGCATTAAAGAACATCGGAATCAGTTCTCTTAAATTATATGCACAAGCTAAGAATATAGGCAACCTCTATTCTTCAGTAGATTTTATGGATCTGGACTTAGGCACTACTTATTACAATAGAGGCTTTACTTTCGGTTTACAAGTTGGTTTCTAATTTGATAATAACACATTAAACTGTTTTTAAAATGAAAAATTTAAAATATACATTATTCACAGCTGCCCTGTCTGTCGCAATGACTGCCGGTTTCAGTTCTTGTAGCGATAGTTTCCTAGATGAAAAAAACAAGTCATCCTATACCACTGATTATTTCAAAACGTCACAGGGCATTCAAGATCTGGCTACCGCACTGTACGGTAACATCCGTTGGCATTTCGGTTATGAATGGGCGTATGGTATTACCCTTTACGGCACTGATGAATTCACAAACGGCTCTGACCTGACGGCAGAACCATGGAACACTTATGACAGCCGTCTGAACCCATTGGACTGTACAAAAAGCAAACGGAGCGGCCAACAATAACTGTCCGGGTATATCAGCTCTTTGGGATCAGATGTATTACGGCATCGCTTCTGCCAATCAAGTTATCGCATCAGCTGACTATGTTACTGATGCGGAAGTCCGTGAAAAAAATGCTTGGGTGAAGCTTATTTCCTACGTGGATATAACTACTATCGTCTTTTCGCACAATATGGTGGTGTGGTTCTGCAAACCCAAGTTACTGAAGGTGTGGTCAGAACCTTTACTCGCGCTTCTGCAGAAGAAACATTAAACCAAGTGATTGATGACTTGCAGAACGCTTACGACAAACTGCCTACAGACAGATGGCGTGGTACAGGTACATGGACTAAATACACAGCAGCACACTTCCTGGCAAAAGCTTTGCTGTACCGTCAGTCTGAACGTTGCAGCGACTGGAACTCAAGTTATCCTGCTGATGCTGATTTGAAAAAAGCGATTACGTTATGCGATGAAGTCATCTCAAAATGTCCGTTAGAAAGTGATTATAATAACCTTTACGCCAAATGGACCGGTATAGACTGCAAAGCCGAGGAGTCTAATGAAATATTAATGTCATGCCAACACACTTCTTCGGCAACCGGACGTTTCGGAAACCGTACTTATAGTTACTTCAACCCACAATTCTCCAACTTCTCCGGTGGTTGGACACAACGTGGCCAATATATTGGTGGTATGGACTTCCAACGTTGCCGCCCTACAGAATACGCTTATGCTATCTTTGACAATGTGAATGACTCACGTATGTGGAAAACATTCAAAACTGTCTACGGATTGAATAATATTGCATCGAAAGCAGATGATGTAGTGGCTACAAACGGTATTACAGCCGATCAGGTTCCAACACTAGGCGACCAAGGCATCATCTTTATTCTTAATAAAAAAGTGACAACCGTTTTAAAGACGCCACAAACTCCGATTATGGAACAGTAGGTCGTGGTGGTATAGCCCACTCCTTTGTAAACCCCGAAACAAATAAATGGGTGCCGAATGTGTTCCCTGTATATGCCGGTGGTCAATATGTATTGAACACCTATGGTGTTAGCGGAAATCCAGCACAGTCCAATGTCTTCTGTGGTATCAATAAAACTGATGACGGCTCGCGTACAGCAGAAAAAGGGGACGCACATCGTGATGTCATTATGGCCCGTACAGGCGAAACTTATCTGATAAAAGCGGAAGCTCAAGTACGTTCCGGTAACTTCCAGGGATGCTATCTCTACCATCAACCAGCTCCGTGCACGTGCCGAATGGAAAAATGGTGAAGATCGCGAATACTACACCGATGGTTCTATGGCTTTCTTGAAAAGCGCAGGTGGTGACGAAGATAATTCAACCGCACTAAGCACTTTAGGTAAATGCAAAGATGCCAATGGTACCAAAATCAATAACACAGAGGCATTCAAGGCTTCTTTTCCTTCAAAAGAACACTTACTATCTTTCAACTGGTATAGAACGCACTACAGATGCTTCCAGTCTGCAAATTTCAAGTTATTCATCATTACCGGCCGAGGATGAAGCTATTCTATCAGCTATGGGCGTAAATGGGGACAAAGACCGTTTGATCAATTTCATTTTAAACGAACGTACCCGCGAATGCCTAGGTGAATGGAACCGCTGGGAAGAATTAAGCCGTACCAAGACTTTGGTTCAACGTGCTAAATTATTCAATCCGGAAGCAGCTGCCAATATAGCAGACAAACATTTGCTTCGTCCTATTCCACAAACATTCTTAGACCAACTTCAACATGAAGACGGTACGAATTTAAGTGATGAAGAAAAAGCCGCAATGCAGAATCCAGAGCTATTAACAGACTAGATTTTTGCAGTCAATAATTAATAAGGGGAGTACCGGATTCTGTACTCCCTATTTTCCACACCATAAATACTTATTTTATAATGAAAAAAATCGGTCGGTTTATATGCTTCACTACACTATTCTTGTTAATAGCGGGATGCAAACAACAAAAAACTATACGCTATGAACTTGTAGATGGCAATCCACAAATAGATTACATAGATTTCCTGAACGACACGCTATGCCGATTTGTCGCACCAGGACCATTGGTTCTGACAAGCCACTACACAAAAGAAGGAGATATTTATATAATACAAATCAACGATATAGTGAGCGCACGGCTATATAAAACAAAAGAAGGAAAGCTACGAGGTGAGGCTCCTTTTTTGAAGGAATATGGATTATAAAAAAGAAAGGTGATATCAACAAGTTCTGTACAGTTCATTCACTCATTTCTTTTCATATAAAGAATCTATCTGTCAGCCCCCAAAAAATCAATAACTAAAATCCAATACAAATCCAACAAGATGAATAAAGATTGTTATCCGTATATGGAAAAAGAACAGAAAGAAGATGAACAATATTCCATGTAAATGAATAAAATTCCATAGGTAAGACACCTTCTTCGTCTATATTTGCATAAATCAAAAATCAAAGATACTATGGAACTATTACCAACAATCAGAAAAAGCATAATTGCATTCGTTCTGCTACCCGCACTTCTATATGCAGGTATCCCTCCCACCCTACAAAGCGATGCCTCACAAAGAATGACCAAAGATATCATGAACCGTGCTTACATCACCCCCAAACGTATTGTTACCAAATACGCAGGATGTAAGAATAATCTAATAAAAGACGAACACTATTTGTTAGAGCGTGGAAACGGCCAATCGGAGATGAACAGAAAAAATGTTGCATAATGACTTCTACTGAAACAGAGAAGGCATCCTTATTACTGGATTTCGGCAGTGAACTGCATGGAGGATTAAAGCTCGTCATGGGCAGTTCCAGCCGTAGGGAACCTTCTTTGGTAAGGATACGTTTCGGAGAATCTGTTGGAGAAGCTAACAGTAGCACTTCAAATTCCGAATGGAAAGTGGGATTTTCAACAGACGATCATGCCAAACGTGATATCATCATGGAAATTCCCCGTGACGGCATGATTGAAATAGGCAATACCGGTTTCCGCTTTGTCCGCCTCGACTTGCTGCAAAACAACGCTACTATCTCTTTAAAAAGAAATTTCAGCTATCCTGCGCTACCGTGATATTCCCTATCTGGGGTCTTTTGAATGCAACGACCAACGTTTAAACAAAATATGGATTACCGGAGCCTATACTGTCCACTTGAACATGCAGGAGTTTTTATGGGATGGCATCAAACGTGACCGGGTAGTCTGGCTGGGCGATATGCATCCTGAATTAATGACCATCAGCCGTGTTTTCGGATACAATGAGGTGATTCCCAACAGTCTGGACCTGGCCTGCAAACAATTTCCTTTACCCGATTGGATGAATGGCATGAGTGCATACAGCCTATGGTATCTGATCAACCAATATGAATGGTATCACCAGACCGGAGATATTGATTTTTTAAAGAAACATTCCGACTATATCAGCGGATTAATCCATCTGATAAACGGAAAAGTGGATGATGCGGGAAATGAAACGTTAGCACCTGCCCGCTTTTTGGACTGGCCATCCAGCGGAAATAAAGCCGGAGTTGAGGCAGGCTATCGCGCACTGATCGTATGGGCCATGCAAGATGCGCATCAATTGTCTTTAAAACTTGGCAACACCTCTGATGCTCAATTATGTCTGGACATTATCAACCGGATGAAAAAAAGATATTACCTCACAACAATCTGAAACAGGCAGCTTCATTAATGGCCATCACCGGATTGATGGATCCCCAACAGGCTTGCGATGAAGTTGTCTCTGTAGGCGGTGGAAAAGGTTTTTCCACTTTTTACGGGTATTATATGTTGGAAGCATTAGCCAAAGCAGGTGAGTATGAGAAAGCAATAGATATCATTAATACTTTCTGGGGGCCATGCTGGATTTGGGAGCAACCACGTTTTGGGAAGATTTCAATCTGGACTGGATTCCTAATGCCGCTCCTATAGACGAACCTGTTCCAGCCGGGAAAAAAAAAGACATACATGGCGATTTCGGCGCCTATTGCTATCCCGGATTCCGTCACAGCCTTTGCCACGGGTGGTCTTCAGGACCTACCACATGGCTGTCAGATCATGTATTAGGTATAAAAATCGTGGACGTGGAACGCAAGCAGATCAGTATTGAGCCACACTTGGGTAAATTAGAATGGGCCAAAGGTACTTATCCCACCCCTTGGGGCGTGATAGAAGTCAGCCACGAGAAGAAAGCCGATGGTAAAATCGCAACCAAAGTAAAACTTCCGAAAGGTGTAAGACAAATTTAATTATAAAAAATCGTTATCAAACTTCTATAAAAACTGGATCTTATGAAAAACATAATGATATGGATTATGCTCCTCTTGAGTATAACTTATACTGACGCCCAAAATGGAAAATCTCCTAGAAAAGACTATGCCAAATTAGCTAATTATGATGAAAGTAAGGTTCCGCAATATACCTTACCTTCCGTATTAATGTGCCACGACGGAGAAATGGTTCAGACCAAGGAACAATGGGAGCAAAAACGCCGCCCCGAAATTTTAAACCTGTTCACGACTTATATGTTTGGCAAAGCACCTGTATTAAAACACAAACTGCCTTGTACAGTCAGTCGGATCAATGAAAAAGCTCTGAACGGACGTGCCACCCGGAAAGAAATAACCATCCAATTAACAGACGATCCACAGGGGCCCCACATCGACTTGCAACTGTATCTTCCTAATCATGTATCAGGAAAAATTCCGGTTTTTCTAGGCATCAGCTTCATGCCCAATTACACGATATATGATGATCCCGATTTATCTGTCCCCGAAATAACAGATGAAAAAATGAAGAAAAAAAGATCTTTCAGGGGATCAATGGAAAAATCCTGGCAGCTTGATAAAATTTTGGAACACGGATATGGTCTGGCCACTTTCTGTTATAATGATGTGGATCCCGATTTTGACGATGACTTCCAAAATGGTGTGCATCCTTATTATTACGAGAAAGGGCAGAATTTCCCAGATCCGGATCAATGGGGTTCCATTGCAGCTTGGGCATGGGGCATGAGCCGTGCCATGGATTATCTGGAAACAGACAAAAAAGTGGATGCTAAAAAGTTGCCGTGATAGGTCATTCTCGTCTTGGCAAAACCGCTGTCTGGGCCGGAGCCTCCGATCCGCGTTTTGCTTTAGTCATATCCGGGAATTCGGGATGTTGTGGAGTTGCCATCTCACGTCGTTGTTTCGGTGAGACTGTAGAAGCTATGAATGTACGTTTTCCTCATTGGTTCTGTGGTAATTACAAACAATTTAATGACAGGGAAAAATACTTACCTTTCGACCAGCACGAACTTGTTGCCCTAATTGCTCCAAGACCTATATATATAGCCAGTGCAGAAGAAGACAACTGGTCCGACCAAAAGGTGAATTTCTAGGAGGTAAAGGAGCTGAACCTGTATATGCCCTCTATGGTTTGGGCGGAATAGGTTGTGAAGAAATGCCTCCCGTAGATACACCCTACATGAATGGCCCTATCGCATACCACAATCGCAAAGGACCTCATGCTGTTCTTCCATACGATTGGGAACAATTCCTTCGCTTTGCTGACAAATATTTTAAAAACAAATAATTAATATATAAATCAATGATGAAAAACAAGAACCTGCTTATAGGATTATGCTCGGTACCCCTGTTGCTTAGCATATCAACAAACATGATAGCCCAAGACTTGCGTGAACGTACATATTATTACGAAATACTAGAACCACGCCATGAGCCCAAACCAGAAATCAAAGGTTTTGCAACTGAAAGAATAAAAGAAAACTTAGACAGAGGATTAACGGCCACTCCATCTGCAGACGGGAAAGGTATCTACCTCAGTTGGAGACTATTGGAACAAGATGGAACTGACACTTCCTTCCACCTCTACCGTTCTGCAAACGGCAAGACACAGCGTTTATCAAAAAATCCAATTAAAAACACCTGTGACTTTGTTGACCAAACTCCCGTTTCTGAAAAAGCAACCTATTGGATCTGTGCATTAGATAAAAAGAAAAAAGTAATTGACACATCTTCTAAATTGGATGTGGACTGTTCTATATTGAGAAACTATCAGTCCATTAAATTGAACCATAATATAAAAGCAGGCAAAATAGCCGTTGCTGATTTGAACGGGGATGGCATTTACGATTATATCATCCGCACCCCGGAAAAAAATGTGGATCCCGGAATGCCCGGTACTTTGGATGGTTCAACTTATCAAATTGAGGCTTATTTAAGTGACGGCACTTTTTTATGGTCTAAAGATTTAGGACAAGGTATCGAGCCCGGTGTTTGGTACTCCCCTTTCATCGCATATGACTTCAATGGAGATGGCAAAGCAGAAATTGCCTTAAAAACAGCTCCGGAAACAACCAAACGAAATGAAAAAGGACGGGTAGACTCCGGTGAGGAGTATCTAAGTGTATGGGATGGAATGACCGGAAAAGAAATTGCCCGCGTGAACTGGCCTGAACGGAATGATAGGTATGGAAATCTGGTCCGGCAGAACCGTAACCAAATAGGAATGGCCTATCTGGACGGCAAGACCCCTTATATATTGGCATGTCGTGGCACTTACAAACTGATGACTGTAGATGCATGGCAGTTGAAAGATAACAAACTGGAACGTGCATGGCGATGGGACGGCGATGAAGAAAATCCCGTAGTAAGAAGCATGGGTTCCCATAATATGGTATGTGGTGATGTGGATGAAGATGGAAAAGATGAAATTCTGTTAGGCTCATGCGTGCTTGATGATAACGGGACTTTACTATGGTCTACCGGACTAGGACACCCTGATAAAATCTATCTGACTGATATCGACCCGATCGTCCGGGTATGGAAGTGTTCCTTTGTCTGGAACCTTGGCACGAGAACGGACGTGGCGTTTGTGTTGTGGATGCCAGAACAGGACAACCGGTATGGAATATCGGTCATAAGACATTCCATGTAGGCGATGGGATGGTTGCTGATTTTGATCCGGTCCACAAAGGTCTGGAATGTTTTGCCAGCGAAGACCGTAAAGGAGGCAGCACAGACAAATATCTACTTTCAGCTGACGGTAAACCTTTAGGTAAAAATGAGGAAGTGCCCTCCTGCCGTAATTGGGCTTGGTGGGACGGTGACTTATTGCGCGAAACATTCAAAGGGGACGATAACCGATGGGGGGCAAGTTCCTCTTCAAACGGTCGTTCACTAAGTATTGTAAAATGGAAAGGAGAAACACTGACACAAGGAATTGAAGGTGATATCTTAATGATTGCAGACTTATATGGAGACTGGCGTGAAGAAATAATCACCGCATTGCCCGGTGAAATACGTATCTACACAACCAATCTTCCGGCAAAAGACCGTCGCACCACATTGATGCAAGACGGAATATATAGAAGTTATGTAGCTCATCGTTCCATGGGATATCCACAAGCTCCTGTCCCCTCCTATTATTTAGGAGAATAATATTAAAATTAGCATGAAGGATTCCTCTAAAAACTGTAACGGATATCCTTTTGCTGTGGGGCGCTTTGATGCGCCCTTATGCATATAAAATTCAACCCTAATCATAAACATCATGCAAAAGATACTATTATTTATTGCTTCCCTTTTTTATTTCAACTTCTTATTTTCAAAAAATGAAATAAAATCCTGGCAAGGCATTCATGAAACACCCTTTCCCGTCTAGAACAACAATTTGCAGAACCTCCTGTGGAATTTGCCAACCATGTAATATGGGGTTGGGAAGGGAAAATGGATAAAAAGACTATTTGCAATGACTTGGATTCTATCAAAAGAAAGGATTCCGTGCCGTAATATTTGAAGCAGGTTACAAACTACCCTTCAAATATCTTTCCGAAGAATGGTTTAAAGTGATTCGTACCGGAGTACTTGAAGCCAAAAAGCGAGGTATGAAAGTCTGGATTATTGATGAAGGAAAATATCCCAGCGGATTTGCAGGAGGAAAATTCTCACAGGAACGTCCCGATTTGAGAATGCAAGCTCTTGTGATAGGTGATACCATACAGATAAAACGGGGAGAAGTAATGACAAACCATAAAATAGCACCGGAAATCATCAGTGCGGTAGCCGTCAGTACATCCGGTGCTCCTAACAGAACTGTAGCAATTAATAATGGTGAAATAAGTTTCAACGCCGGACTGGATGACTGGAAGGTCCTATTGGTCAAAAGCGACTTTCGGACGGCCGTAACCCGAGCCGTTAATAATCCCAATGGCGGTAAAGATGCCACTAATTCTCTGTGTGATTATCTGAACCCTATTGCCGTACAATAATTCATTGATTGGACACACGAACAGTATAAAAAATATCTTGGTAAAGAGCTGGGTACTACCGTACTTGGTTTCCGGGAGATGAGCCCGATTATGCACATTTACCTTGGACTCCTTCCATTGTCCAAACATTCAAAGAAACAAAAGGGTACGATCCGACTCCCTATCTGGCCTCCTTTTTTACCGCTTCGCCCACCATACAGGAACAAAGGGTAAAAGCCGATTATTGGGATGTCTGGTCCAGCTTGTTCGCCACCCACTTTTTCAAATTACAGGCCGATTGGTGTGCTGCTAATGGAGTAGCCCACATTACCCATCTTAACAAAGAACATGAAATGCCCGCATGTGTTAAAGCTGAAGGAGATTATTTCCGGAATTTAAGTAAAGTTCAAATACCCGGAGTAGATGCAATCTGGAACCAAATATGGCCCGGTACCCTTAATGATTTCCCCAAACTAGCCTCATCTGTAGCTCATGTTTATGGAAAACCTAGAGCATTCAGCGAAAGTTTTGCAGCTTACCACATCTCTCCCACCATTCCCCAAGCCAAATTTGTGGTAGATCAGCAAATTGCCCGTGGGATTAACTTCTTTGAATTCATGTTCTGGCTGGCAGGGTCCAAACATCGCAATTGGATGAGTGATCCCGGTATGAAAGGCCTGAATGAATATACGAATCGCACCACTTACCTGATGAGCCAGGGGAAGCCGGGGAGCACGGATTGCCATGTATTACCCCACATCTACTATGTGGCTGGGTAACAATGAAGTTTATAAGGATATCGTCGCCCTCACCCAACAGCTGTTAACTCATCAACGAGATTTTGACTACATAAACGATGATGCTTTTTACGGAAGCACTGACCATAGGTCCCGCTATCTGGAAAATAAAAGCGGTCAAAGATATGAAACATTGGTTATCCCATCATCGGATGTTCTTTCCGCATCAGCCTGGAAAGTGATAGAAACATTTTCCTCACGTGGAGGAAAGGTCCTGTTTTGGGGAAGGAAGCCTGCTTCTTTCATTGACAAAAGTTTCACTGCTCCCCGGTTCCTTATCAGATTTAACCAATAGCAGGATTGAGCCATCCACCAGATGGACAGCACATGTAAGCTCTTCCCTTCCGGAACCAGAAATGAAAATCATTTCACCTGACAATGATTCTATCCGATACACACGCAGAGTAATGCCCGATGGCGACCTCTACTTCATATTCAATGAAGGGAATAAAGCTACAGAATTTACAGCAGACTTTGATAAAGTAGGAGTTGCAAAAGAATGGAATGCAACAGATGGCACACTCCAACCGATAAATGCAACAATTGTCAATAACCGCACCCGGCTGACCATTAAACTGGAAGCATGGGAAAGCAAGCTCATATCCATCGGAAAAAGCAATAGAGAATATAACATTAAAGAATATGGCGTAAAAGGAAATGGCTATTCGGAAACAGCCACTTTACAACGTATCATTAATGAAGCAGTTCACAATGGAGGCGGAACGATAGTTATTCCTGCCGGGGAGTATCTAAGCGGCGCTCTATTCTTCCCACGTGGTGTAGATTTACGTATAGAAAAAAACGCCAAACTAATCAGCACTGTCGACCCCAATAATTTCCTGTCATCCCTACCCGTTTTGAAGGTATAGAAAAAAAGGTGGCGATGTGCTTTCTTGAATTTCGACCATTCAGACGGAGTTAAAGTTTATGGTGAAGGAGTTATCGATGGTAAAGGAGTAGAATGGAAAAAAATTCCATTCGGAAAATCCGGACGTCCTAGACTGTTATGTTTCACAGATTGCCCTGGGAGGTAAGATTTCCGGTTTAAAAATGATAAATCAGGCCTCATGGTGTCTTCATGTACTTTACACAAACGGCTTCACTATAGATGGAATCGATATCCGTGCATTGGAATATATACCCAGTTCCGATGGCATAGATATTGATTCGTCCAATGATATACTGATTACTTCCACCCGCATTGAGGCACATGATGATTGCATCTCCATCAAATCCGGACGAGACGAGGACGGACGCAGAGTAGGACGTCCCAGTGAAAACATTCTGATAGAAAACTGTCATTTTGCATACGGTCATGGTGGAGTGGCTATGGGCAGTGAAATATCAGGCGGCATACGCAATGTGACCATACGTTCCTGCCTGATGGATAACGAAAACTGGAGCCCCTTACGTTTTAAAAGTCAGCCCAGCCGCGGCGGAACTGTGGAAAATATCACTTTTGAAGATATTACCATCAAAGGAGCGCGCAGTATCTTTGATAGCAATATGGAATGGCGTATGGTTCCTCCGCTTTCACCTGCACATTATCCGCTGACCTGTTTGCGCAATATCCATTTCAAGAATATAAATGGAGAAGCACAATCAGCAGGAACCATGTATGGTTTTAAAGAGGCTCCATTCGGAAATGATACATTCTTTTTTGAGAATTGCCATATCAAAGCTCAAAAAGGATTAAGCATCTCAAATGTGGCCAATGTTAATTTTAAAGGTTTGGAACTAGAGATAAAAGAAGGAGAAAAAGATTTATGAACGGTCTGCAAATAAAGACAAATAACCCAATAAGAACACTGTTAAATAAAAAATACACTCGAAATGCGTACACATGCATAATATTCAAGGAAGATGTACACATTTCCATTGTAGGAAATCCCAGACCATCCTATTTTTGCGCTACCATTAAAACACTAAAACAACATGATGAAGAAAAAATTAATACTATCATTCTTTTTTGTTGCATTAGGTTTTGGAGTTGTAAAAGCACAAGACTTGCCGGACAAAAAAGAAACGTTGAAGACTGTTACAAAAGTCAATGATTACTTCATGAAGAAGTATGCCGATTATCGTACTCCTTCTTTTGTAAAAAATGTAACCCGTCCCAGTAATATCTGGACACGCGGAGTATATTATGAAGGATTAATGGCTCTTTACTCCGTCTATCCACGCGATGACTATTATAAATACGCTGTCGATTGGTCAAATTACCACGAATGGGGATTCCGCAACGGTACCACCACTCGCAATGCTGATGATTACTGTGCCAGCCAGACTTACATTGATTTATATAACATTTGTCCCGATCCGGAAAGAATCCGTAGGTCAAAGCCAATATAGATATGCTGGTCAACACTCCTCAAGTAAATGATTGGTGGTGGATTGACGCCATCCAAATGGGAATGCCTGTATTTGCCAAACTGGGAAAATTGACCGGAGAACAAAAATATTTCGACAAAATGTGGGATATGTATGAATATACCCGTAACAAACATGGTGAGAATGGCATGTACAACCAAAAAGAAGGTTTGTGGTGGAGAGACCAAGACTTTGATCCCCCTTACAAAGAACCTAACGGTAAGAATTGCTATTGGAGTCGTGGTAATGGATGGGTATATGCAGCACTGGTACGTGTATTGAATGAAATTCCTACTGATGAAAAACATCGCGCCGACTATATCAATGATTTCCTGACCATGAGTAAAGCTATCAAAAATTGCCAACGTACTGATGGTTTTTGGAATGTAAGTATGCATGACGAATCAAACTTCGGAGGTAAAGAAACCAGTGGCACCGCTTTATTTGTATATGGCATGGGGGTACGTAACGGACTGTTGGACAGAAAAGAATACCTGCCAGTCTTGTTGAAAGCATGGAATGCTATGGTGAAGGATGCCGTTCACCCTAACGGCTTCCTAGGACTTGTACAAGGAACCGGAAAAGAACCGAAAGACAGTCAACCTGTCACATACGATAAAGTACCCGATTTTGAAGATTTTGGAGTAGGGTGTTTCCTGCTCGCCGGAAGTGAGGTTTACAAATTAAATTAATAATATGATTGGTTAGTGAATCGATTTTTCATAGACTATGATTTAAAGGTTAGATTTAGGTTAAGTAAAAAGGAGCGACTGTGAAGCCGCTCCTTTTTGTTCTATCAATCATACGTTTTCAATCAGTAATAGAAAATACCAATACTCCTGCTGTAGGAATTACCGGCTCTCCTATCAGCACTTTGGCTCCCGAAGGAAGTACGAACTTATAAGGTTTATCTGTATAATTCAGTACAATCCCCATACCATTGCGGTACTCTAAAGTAACACCGTATGGTAAATCCATCACAGGAATATTCAATTGCGCATATAGTTTCTTCAAAATATCTTTCTCCAATAATCCGTCCGTACTATCCACTCCCACGTAAGTAACAGTACCTTTTCCCAACTTACGAGTAGTGACTGCCGGTTTTCCTTCATAAAATTCCTGTGTATAAGTAGCCCATACTTGTGAATCCTTACCCGATTTCAATATCTCTCCCCAAGTATTCCACGTATATTCTTTTCCATCCATCCGTAATTTGCCCGGTTCTTCAAGAAGTAATAAATCATAAAACTCCATTTCATTACCGGTCAGTTCATTTATCATGGAACCGAAAGGAGCTTCGGGTAAACGTCCATGGCGGTCTTTTTGGGCTGTACGGCAAGTTAAGACCAAATTACCACCCTTCTTTACATAATCAGTCCATCTGTCTACCAATGCCTTGTCAGCCAATTGATAAGCCGGAGCTATGATCACAGGATAAGAGGAGAACTCCTTGCTTTCATTGATAAAATCTACGGGCGCGCCAAAAGATTTCAACGTGCGATAATATTTCTCAATATGCCCTAATGTATTCCATGTACGATTTTGCTTCTGGCGCTCAATGCTCCATGAATTTTCATGATTAAAAAGAATGGCAGTACGACGCGCCAAATAATCGGCCGGTTTCACCTCACGAGCTGCAACCTGTCCCCGCAGCTGTCTGATTTCTTTCATGAACTGCTCATATTCACGTCCACCGGGAGTTACCGTTGTTCCGTCTGTACCTACAATGCCGTAGTGATATTGTTCCGTGCCATACAGAGGCTGGCGATAACGATAAGTACAGATAAAGTCGCCTCCACCGGCAAATACGCTCCACATCTATAAACGGATAGCTCCAGGCAGCGGTTGAGGATTGATACTCCCCAATTCACCTGCCCTGGCTGAAGTTCCATTACTCCATAAGTACCTTGTATGGGTCTGAAAAAGTCATTGGCAAAAGCAATACGCAACGGATTTCCCACTCGATATCCGCGACGGCCGATCCCTTCATTGTCTCCATACACCATATAGCGAGTATAACTTTGAAAATCAAGTGTAGGGCTGCCACCTATATGTCCTTCCTCATAATTAGGAATATAGTTAGTAGTCACCCATTGGTTCTTTGCATATTTTTTAATCAACAAACATTGTTCATTCAAAAAGTCGTTTGTCTGACTGGCAGCAAAACGGCGGTAATCCAAAATCTGATGATGATTCATAAACATCTGGGCAGTTTTAGGAAGAGTTATTTCATCAAAAGAAGAATAAACCTCACTCCAAAAAGCCGTTCCCCGGGCATCATTCAATGCTTTAATGTCATGATGATATTTTTCACGTAAAAAAATCCCGGAAAGCCAGTTCGGCTTTCGGATTATAATCAAATTGTACGGCCGGCTCATTATCGAGCTGCCAGCCGATTATTCTGGAATCATTTCCATAATGCTGAGCTAACTTCTCTATCATTTTATAAGCCAGTTCTCTATAAACGGGAGAAGCAAAAGAAGCATGTTGACGTGCTCCGTGATCAAGCACGGTACCATTTTCATTTTTAATCAAAATTTCAGGGTATTTACGGCTCAGCCATACTGGTGGAGTTGCCGTAGAAGTACACATAATGACTTTCAAATCATATTTGGCAGCCAAAGCCACCGCTTTATCCAACCAGGGCAAAATCATATTTTCCCTCTTCCGGTTCCAATTGCGCCCAAGCAAATTCCGCGAAATGGGTGAATTCAAAACCCAAATCGTGCATCTGTTTAAAATCTCTCTCCCATTGACTCTCATCCCAATGCTCAGGATAATAATAAGCACCGGTCAAGGTCAAATCCTTGTCTTTAAACCAAGGCTGTTGTGCAAAAAGTCCTCCGGCCAAAGAACAAGCCAAAAGAACGGTCACAAATCGTTTTTTCATGATAAAATAGTAATTTAATAGATTTTCCATTCCCATAATCCGGCTGCACCTTTATCTATGTGCAAACGCAAATAACGTACTTTATCTCCCACCGTTACCACATGAGGTGAACATGCCTTCACCTCTTTTACTCCGGCACAAGGTTGCCAATTAGTACCATCATTGGATTTTTCGAGATGCCAGGCATGGCCTTCAGCAGGGTGTACAAAGGCAAATTGACACTCCGTTACCTGCATGGCTTCACCCAAATCCACCATCAGCCAAGGATGATCATCATTTGTTTCTGCCATCCAGCGTGTTCCATTAGACCGGTCGCCTGCATTTCCAGGGTGATATATATGTGTGCGTTCCACCTTGACAAGCGAAGTTTTATCAGCCAAAGGACAATTAGGCTGAGTTTCTATTTCAACCTTAGAAGTACGGGGAGAACGTACGCTGGATGCACTGAAAGAAGCTTTCAGCGCCTTATTTTCGCGCTGTTCCTGGCTGACAGCCAAGTAACCAACTCCCTTTTCATCAGGAACAAGTGTCTTTATAGTGCCATCCTCATTAAATTCCATCCGATTGGCATATACTTGGCGGGTAGTTCCTCCGTCACCGTACTCCAGATATACGAAAATATAATCGTCTGTTTCTTCATTATAAAATACATTCCCATGTCCCGGCCCCCAAACATTATCGGCAATGGATGAAAAAAAGAAAAATATCATTGCCTTCGGGCTTTTCAAAGCCCGACAAAGGGGACTGCCGGCTCATCATGTAAGCATTTACATAATTCTGATTCCCTCTCAAAGTATAGATGTAATAATAAATACCTTTACGTTTAAACATAACCGGCCCTTCCGAATACCCTTGACGAGCCGTACTCATCACAACAGTATCACCGGTTAAATGCTGCCAATCGTCAGTCATACGGGCAGCCATCCGGCGGCGCCAGAATAAATAAGCAGTTCCATCATCATCCACAAAAGGTTCCCCATCTATATCCGGAGCAATACAAGATTGATCAAACCCATCCAAAGAATGAGAAGATATAGAATTACGTCCGGCAAAAAGGAAAGGACCTTCGGGACGGTCGGACTTCAGCACATAGGTACGTGCATTCTCATCCGGTTTTACAAAAGTGGTATAAAGATAATATTCACCATTCTTCTCCACTACTCTGCCGGGTGCCCAATAACGAAAATATCCCGTCTTTTTCTCTCCTTTGGCATTGACATATTCATGTCCTTTATGCCAATCGAATCCCACAATATGTGATCCGTCAAAACTCCAGTTTACAAAATCTTTAGATTTCCATACCACAGGAGTCCCTGCTTGTGACAATCCTTTATCAATATCAGTAGTACCATAAAGATAATAAGTATCACCAAATTTGGATAAAGAAGGATCAGCGATATTATCCGGAATAAGAGGATTGAAGTGATGGATACGAAGCAATTTATCAAGTACAGCCTTCTCTACGGTAAAAGCAGTTCCGTGACGGGTTCCTTTTGGAAAAAGATACACGGTCAGATACATCTTCCCATGTCTTTCCATGATCACGACTGCAAACAGCTCCATATTGATGATTACGGTATTTATCAAAATAGACATAAAGAGCATCATCTACAAAAAGTGGCGCAGGTCCCTCACACCAATAATTTCCTGTAATGGAAGGAGAAACGGTAGTAGGAAATCCATCCTCTATCCGTGTTGTCCGTGTTATTCTCAAATTCTTCTCTGCCGGCAACGAGTTTTCATTCTTCACCACCATAATCAAGTCTTTCATCACCGGATCGCGTACAATAGCTGCATCAATCACACTGAAATCGGGATTAAAGAACAGTTTGGTTTCAGAAAATGTATTAAAATCCTTCGTCGTAACATAGTAAATACGATGGTTCAGCCCTTTCTCACTCTCAATGACCGGCACTTCCTTGTGACGTCCGGGAATGGTCGTTGCCCAAAAAATATAATAAGTTTGCGAAGATTCATCATAAAACAATTCAGGTGCCCAGCAATTATGTGCAGCAGGCTCATGCATCATTACCGGAATAGAACGCTGCTCACTCAATGGATTAAATCGGGAGAAGAGGCGTAACCTATAATCCGGTCTGTCCAACTGGAAGTCCACACCATGTGAAAGGTTCCGTCCGGCGCCTGACAAATACTAGGGTCACGCATCAGACGATCCTTCCCGACCGTAGGTATCAAGAAAGATTTTCCATGATTCAGAGGAGTCCATGTCAGCCCATCCAAACTATAAGCCAAATGAAGACCGTCCCGACTGTCATTAATGAAATAAGAGAACAAATAAGCCGTATCACCGGCAAATAGTCCGGCAACCGTTCCTAACAAGCAGAGCAAACTGAATAATCGTTTTTTCATGTATACAATGATTTAATTGTGAGTATACAAAGATAAAAAAAGAGATTTGGACTTTTTCTGCACATACAAGGCATATCCATGTAAAATCGTACAAATATATCGCACATTACCTCTATTTTATACGAATTTCCATCTATATGTACTTCTTTCTATTTACATGCAAATGAAAAGACCTTAATTTAGCAACATCAAATTCAAAGTAAAAAGATACTATGAAAAAACGTTATTGACAATCTGCCTAGTATGGATGTGCTTCTCGTTAAGCGCACAAAAAATTATTGACTTATCCGGAAAATGGTCATTCAGTATAGACCGTCAGGATAATGGAGAAAAGGAAAAATGGTTCAGCCACACTTTGAATGACTTCATCAACCTGCCCGGCTCCATGCCCGAGAAACTGAAAGGTGATGAGGTTACCGCAAAGACCCAATGGACAGGCAGTCTCTATGACAGTTCTTACTATTATAATCCATACATGGAAAAATACCGTAAAGAAGGTAATATTAAATTTCCATTCTTTCTGACTCCTGACAAACATTATGTAGGAGCTGCTTGGTATCAGAAAGAGGTGAATATACCTGCCGACTGGAAAGGTGAACGTATTTTGTTGTTCCTGGAACGTCCCCATATAGAAACAACCGTATGGGTGAACGGACAAAAGACAGGAATGCAGAATAGTCTTTGTGTTCCCCATCAATATGATATAACCCGTTATGTCCGTCCCGGAAAATGTACTATCACTATCCGGGTGGATAATCGTATCAAAGAAATCAATGTCGGACCGGATTCGCACAGCATAACCGACCAGACCCAAGGAAACTGGAACGGCATTGTAGGACGCATCTGTCTGCAAACGACTCCGAAAACATATTTCGATGATATTCAAATATATCCGGAACCGGAACAAAAACTGGCACGTGTCAAAGTCGTCATCAAAGGTACAGGCACTGCAAAAGTAAAATTATCAGCAGAGAGCTTCAATACGGATAAAAAGCATATAGTTCCCGCCATACAACAAGAAATCAAACTCAACAAAGGAGTGACGGAAACAGAAATGGTATTACCTATGGGGAATGATATGCTGCTATGGGATGAATTTCATCCGGCCCTGTACAAACTGAAAGCAGAAGTCACCAATGGGAAAAAAAAACTGAGATAAAAGAAATACAATTCGGTATGCGCCGATTTGAAATCAAGGTAAATGGTTTTATGTAAACGGGCGCAAAACCCAGCTTCGCGGAACAGTTGAAAACTGTGACTTCCCGTTGACCGGTTACGCTCCGATGGATGTAGAAAGTTGGGAACGGGTATTCCGTATCTGTCGCAGTTATGGACTGAATCACATGCGTTTCCATTCATTCTGTCCTCCCGAAGCCGCTTTTATGGCTGCCGACCGGGTAGGATTCTATCTGCAACCCGAAGGTCCGAGCTGGCCCAATCATGGTCCTAAATTAGGTTTGGGACAACCTATTGACAAATATCTGATGGACGAAACCATCGCATTAACCAAAGAATATGGCAACTATGCTTCTTATTGCATGTTGGCATGCGGAAACGAACCTAGCGGACGCTGGGTAGAATGGGTGACCAAGTTCGTAGAATATTGGGAAAAGAAGGATCCCAGACATGTATATACCGGAGCATCGGTAGGCAACGGATGGCAATGGCAACCCCGCAACCAATATCATGTAAAGGCTGGGGCACGCGGCCTGACCTGGTCCAAGAAACAACCGTCCACCCAAGACGACTATCGTTTCCAGAATCATCTTGACACCGTGAGACAGCCCTACGTATCCCATGAAACAGGTCAATGGTGCGCTTTCCCCAATTTCAATGAAATACGTAAATATACAGGCGTCAATAAAGCCAAGAACTTCGAGATTTTCAAAGACATTCTGGCTGACAACCACATGAGCGACCAAGCCCATCTATTTATGATGGCCAGCGGAAAGTTGCAAGCCCTTTGTTACAAATATGAAATAGAAAAGACACTCCGCACGCCCGATTATGCCGGTTTCCAATTATTGTCACTGAACGATTATTCGGGTCAGGGAACTGCACTGGTAGGTGTTCTCGATGTTTTCTTTGAAGAAAAAGGATATATCAACTCCGCAGAATGGAGACGTTTCTGCTCACCTACAGTTCCACTGATGCGTACAGATAAATTTGTATATAATAACAAGGAAATTTTAAAGGCGGATATTGAAATCGCTCATTTTGGTGCCGAGGCATTAAAACAAGCAGAAATTGTATATACGTTAAAAGACGAATATGGCAAAGTATATGCGCAAGGCACATTGGCAACACAAGACATTCCTGTCGGAAATTTAAATCGCACAGGTAGCCTTGAGTTTCCGCTTACTGATATCCAAGAGGCTAAAAAGCTGAATCTGGAAATACGCATTATGGGAACAGAAGCTGTAAATGACTGGAATTTCTGGGTTTATCCCGCTCAAGTGACAATAGCCGAAGGAAAAGTATACACTACCGACACCTTGGATTCGAAAGCCCTGAAATTCTTCAGAATGGTGGAAATGTGCTTATTACAGCTGCGGGCAAAGTGAGTTATGGTAAAGAAGTGGTCCAGCAATTCACTCCTGTATTCTGGAACACCTCCTGGTTCAAAATGCGTCCTCCTCATACCACAGGTATCTTAGTGAACCCCAAACACCCGTTATTCCGTCAGTTTCCGACAGAATATCACAGCAATCTGCAATGGTGGGAACTGCTGAATCGTGCTCAAGTGATGCAATTCACCCACTTTCCACCCGCTTTCCAACCTACGGTTCAAAGTATCGACACTTGGTTTATAAGCCGCAAGATAGGTATGTTATTCGAAGCCAATGTATTAAATGGGAAAGTGCTCATGACAAGCATGGACATTACTTCCCAGCCAGAGAAACGCATTGTAGCCCGTCAGATGCATAAAGCCATTTTGGATTATATGAATTCGGACCAGTTCCGTCCGCAATTTACTGTAACGCCTCAACAAATCAGTGAGTTGTTCACAAAAACAGCCGGTGATATCAAATCTTATACCAATGACTCTCCGGATGAACTAAAACCGAAAATCAATTAATAACAATCTATATCAATCATGAAACAGATAGCCCTATTAGCTCTTGGACTTTTAGCGACATTAGGAGTCGAAGCACAAACTTACAAATTCGATTTTACCACAGGTAAAAAGACGAAAGACGGTTATACCAAAATAACTCCCGCCGACAGATACTCGGAGGAAAAGGGATACGGATATGACAGACAGCCCTCTCCGGAAGGTAAAAGTACAGCTCCATTCTTTTTCTCTGTTACGGTTCCCGATGGAAACTACCATGTCACAGCCGTGATAGGAAACAAACGCGCTGCCGGAGAAACAACAGTGCGAGGAGAATCACGCCGCCTTTTCTTCGAAAATGTGAAGACAAAAAAAGGGGAGTTAAAACCTTGTACATTTGTGATCAACAAGCGCAACACACATATTTCGGAAAAAGAAAATGTGCGCATCAAACCGCGTGAACGCCAAAAATTGAACTGGGATGACAAACTTACTTTGGAATTCAACGGGGATGCACCCCAATTGTCCGAACTGATTATTGAGAAAGTAAATAATGTACCCACCGTATTCCTATGCGGTAACTCCACGGTAGTAGACCAGGACAATGAACCTTGGGCAAGCTGGGGACAAATGATTCCCCGCTTCTTCAATGACAGCATTTGTTTTGCCAATTATGCAGAATCCGGCGAAAGCGCCAATACTTTTATCGGTGCAGGACGACTGAAAAAGGCATTGACACAAATGAAACCCGGAGATTATATTTTTATGGAATTCGGTCACAACGACCAAAAGCAAAAAGGTCCCGGTAAAGGAGCTTATTATTCATTTATGACCAGCTTGAAAACATTCATTGATGAGGCAAGGGCACGAGGAGCCTATCCTGTACTGGTAACCCCGACACAACGCCGCAGTTTCGATGAAAACGGGAAAATCAGAGATACTCACGAAGATTATCCCGAAGCAATGCGCTGGTTGGCTGCCAAAGAAAACGTTCCTTTGATCGATCTCAACGAAATGACCCGTACCCTCTATGAAGCAATGGGAGTGGAACCTTCCAAAAGGCATTCGTACATTATCCTGCCGGAACCTATCCGGGACAAAACAGGGTATTGGCAGATAATACCCACTTCAATCCTTACGGAGCTTATCAAATCTCCAAATGTATCATTGAAGGGATAAAGAAAGCGGGATTACCTATCTCTAACTATTTGCGCAGCGACTATTCCGGTTACAATCCTGCACATCCGGATGCTTTGGACAGTTTCAAATGGAATGACAGCCCGTTTACAGAAATTGAAAAGCCGGACGGCAATTAATTTAAAAGTAGGAACAAATGAACAACAAAACATTATTATTAACCCTATCATTTACCTTAGGTACCCTCTTTACCAATGCCCAATCCCTCCCCGGATTCCAATGGGGAGAAGGGATGGGAACTCCTGACCTTTCGTGGACTGCCCAAGTAGGAGCCAAAACCTATCCGAAGGGAAAAATATTCCAAGCAGCCGATTACGGATTGAAAAATGACAGCACCCGGTTAAGCACTGCCGCCCTGCAGAAAGCCATTGACGAATGCCACCGTTCCGGAGGGGGAACAGTGGAAGTAGCCCCGGGATACTACCGGATTGGTGCCATCTACCTGAAAAGTAATGTAAACCTCCACCTCAACCAAGGTACGATGCTGATAGCCAGTGAGAATATTGATTTATACCCCGAAATGCGCTCCCGCGTGGCAGGTATCGAAATGGTATGGCCCTCGGCAGTCATCAATATTCTGGATGCGGAAAACGCAGCTATCAGCGGAGCAGGTACGTTGGATTGCCGTGGAAAAATATTCTGGGATAAATATTGGACCATGCGGAAGGATTACGAGAAACGCAAACTGCGGTGGATTGTGGACTACGACTGCAAACGCGTAAGAGGTATGCTCATCTCGAACAGCCGCCAGATAACACTGAAAGACTTTACCTTGATGCGTACCGGATTTTGGGGTTGCCAGGTGCTGTATTCCGACCAATGTACCTTGAACGGACTGAAAATCAATAATAACGTAGGGGGGCATGGTCCCAGTACGGATGGTATTGACATTGACTCCAGCACCAATATCCTGATTGAAAACTGCGAAGTAGATTGCAACGATGACAATATCTGCCTGAAAGCCGGAAGGGATGCCGACGGCCTGCGCGTAAACCGCCCCACAGAAAATATCATTGTTCGTGGATGCATTGCACGTAAAGGTGCGGGACTGATTACCTGCGGCAGCGAAACTTCAGGCTGCATCCGAAATGTATTGGGATATAACCTCCAAGCATACGGAACCTCTTCCACCCTCCGTCTGAAATCTGCCATGAACCGCGGCGGAACCGTAGAAAATATCTACATGACCCAAGTGACAGCAGACCATGTCCGCCATGTACTGGCAGCGGACCTGAACTGGAACCCCAGCTATAGTTATTCTACTTTGCCGGCTGAATATGAAGGTAAGGAAATTCCCGAACATTGGAAGGTTATGCTGACTCCTGTCACACCTAAAGAAAAAGGGTATCCGCATTTCCGTAATGTATGGCTCAGCGATGTAAAAGCTACTAATGTGCAAATCTTTATCACTGCTGCCGGCTGGAATGAGGAACTGCCTTTGCAGAATTTCCATATTTCCGGCATAAAAGCCAAGGTAAATAAAGCAGGAAGCATTATCTTTACCGAAGACTTCCACCGAAGATGTCCGGTTACAAGTAGAAGACGGCAGTCGTGTGGAAGAAAAAAAAATAAGAACGCACAAATCGATATCAGCTATGAAAACAACATGGAATTATAGCCGGCGGCTACTTCCGTTCTTTCTCTGTATGCTGTTGTCTGTCTTTGGCAACAACGCCCAGACTCTTCCCTTCCGTTTATCCAAAGGTGCGGGAACTTTCCGTCTGGGAGTGGTTTGCGGCAATGAAAGTTGCTGGCTGGACCAATGCAGTGTCAAGAAAAAGGGACAGGCTTATACCATTAAAGATAAATTATGGAAAGAAGGTGAAATAAAGCTGATTGTATGTCCATTGACGGATAGTAATGGTTTTATCATGGAGGTTTCGGGTGAGCGATTACCCGAAGAGTTCAAACTTTGCTGGGCTTTCGGTGCATGCGACGGTGCAGACGACTCTGCCGTAACAGACAACAGTATTCCGGTAGCCTCCTGCTTCCATAATGTATTCAGTATAGAAGGAAACGCTTTTACCACCTATTATGGTGAAAGCATGAAACTGAGAACGGTTCATGGGGTATCTCCCATCGGTTCCGAAATTCGTCTGTCCGACGGACATAAACAAGCATCCCCGCTTGCTTTATTCAACTCCGGTAAAAAGACAGATGCCCCCGTCATCTCTGCCCTATGCCCGTGGAAACCGCAAGAAAAGCTCTACTTTTGTTTCTACCAACGAGGCGATTATAATTATTTCATGCTACCCGGATTATTCGGGAAAGAACATAAAACCCGATCAAAATGAAACGATTGTATCCATACCTGTTCTTCCTTTTCCTATGCCTGTCTGCCCAGGCACAGGAATTCAAGGTGTACCAATTTCCGGCAGATAAGGTTCCTGCCATAGATGGCAATACCCACGACTGGGATTGCGTTCCGGCTGATTATAAGATAACGGAAGCAGCTTTAAAGGAAGACGAGGGAAAACATGCACAGCCGGACACTACCACATTGAAAGTCAGTGTCAAAGTAGGTTGGTGTGCAGAAACTCAGAAGTTGTATTTTCTATATGAAGCATACGATAATTATTGGCGGTTCAGTGAGAACTCCTTGAACACGGATATTTTTGAAGTAGTGGTGGATGGCGATTGTTCAGGGGGGCCGTTCATCGACCGTTTTCATCCCACAGCTCCCAAAGATGTGTGGCAAGCCTGGTTCAAATTTCACGGATGCCATGCCCAGAACTATCACATCTTCACCCCGGCTCACGGCAATGACTGGTGTATGTTATGGGGTCCTCAGGTATGGCTGAAACAAAAGCCATACGCTGATTATGCCTATCAGTACTCTTTCAAGGAGGGAGAAGCGGGTAAGCTGGTATTGGAATTCTATATCACCCCCTTTGACCATGCGGATGCCGACGGTCCCGAACTATCTCGCCCTACTTTATTAAAGGAAGGAAATGAAATCGGACTATGCTGGGCGGTGATTGACTGGGATGCCCACCCTGCCTCTAAAGACGGATTCTGGAATTTATCCGATGAGCATACCATGTATGGCAATGCATCTTATTTACGCAAATTCAAACTAATGCCCATTCAGTAAAAGCAAAGACAGACCATGAAACAACTCATACTCTTCCTTTTATGCCTCAGCACATGGACAGCACAGGCAAAGATCTATAATGTAAAAGATTACGGAGCGAAAGCCGACGGTACTACCATTGATAGCCCCGCCATAAACCGGGCCATTGAGGAAGCTGCCTCCCAGGGGGGAGGAACCGTTTATTTCCCTGCGGGAGAATACGCCTGCTATTCCATACGTTTGGCCAGCCATATACATCTGTATATAGAACAAGGAGCACGGATTGTCGGCGCCTTTCCATCAGCAACGGAAGGCTATGACCTGGCAGAACCGAATGAACACACCCAATTCCAGGATTTCGGACACAGTCATTGGAAGAACTCACTTATCTGGGGAATCGGTCTGGAAGACATCACCATCAGCGGACCGGGACTGATTTACGGCAAAGGACTCACCCGTGAGGAAAGCCGTCTGCCCGGTGTAGGCAATAAAGCCATCAGCTTGAAACTCTGCAAGAACGTGACATTGAAAGACTTCTCTTTGTTGCATTGCGGTCATTTCGGCCTGCTGGCTACAGGAGTAGACAATCTGAGCATTCTGAACGTGAAAGTAGATACCAACCGGGACGGTTTTGACATAGACTGCTGCAAAAATGTCCGCATCAGTCATTGCACCGTCAACGCTCCCTGGGATGACGCTATCGTGCTTAAAGCGTCCTACGGATTAGGCTATTTCAAGGATACGGAAAATGTAACCATCTCCGATTGTTTCGTCAGCGGATACGACCGTGGCAGTGTATTGGATTGCACTTGGCAAAGGGACGAGCCCCAAGCGCCGGATCACGGATTTGTAACGGGACGCATTAAATTAGGAACGGAATCCAGCGGCGGTTTCAAAAACATAGCCATCACCAACTGCATCTTCGAGCGTTGTCGCGGACTTGCCCTGGAAACAGTGGACGGTGGCAAACTGGAAGATATCGTCATCAGTAACATCACGATGCGCGATATTGTCAACGCCCCCATCTTCCTGCGGTTAGGAGCCCGGATGCGCAGCCCGCAAGGAACACCCGTGGGCACAATGAAACGCATCCTCATCAGCCACGTCAATGTATTTAATGCCGACTCGCGCTACTCCTCCATTATCAGCGGAATACCGGAAGCCCTTATTGAAGATGTGACACTGAGCGATATTCATATCTATCACCAAGGAGGATATACAGAAGCCGACGGACTTCTGACTCCTCCCGAACAAGAGAAAGTATATCCTGAACCGTGGATGTTCGGAACGATTCCCGCCAAAGGTTTCTACATCCGCCACGCACGCAACATCACCTTGGACAATGTAAATTCCATTACGAGAAAGCGGACGGACGTCCCTTGTTTGTCACGGATGATGCCAGTGATATCAGATACAGGAACATCACAGTGGATGGAAAAGAGTTCAATACAGCCAACTAATAAAAAACAAAATAGAATGAAGAGAAAATATTTATTTTTCAGCCTGTTGCTGGCCGGAAGTAGCCTTTACGCACAAGAATGGCCGGCAGTGCGACCCGAAGCCCGCCCCGCCACCCGCTGGTGGTGGCTGGGAAGTGCTGTCGATGCAACCAATCTGACCTACAATCTGGAAGAATATGCCAAAGCCGGACTGGGAGGTGTTGAAATCACTCCTATTTATGGTGTTCAAGGCAACGATAAGAATAACCTTCCTTTCCTCAGCCCGCAATGGATGAATATGTTGCAACATACTGAAGCTGAAGGAAAACGTATCGGTATTGAAGTAGATATGAACACCGGTACCGGATGGCCCTTCGGCGGTCCTCACGTGAGTATGACAGATGCTGCTACCAAAGCTATTTTTCAATCCTATCAAGTAGAGGGTGGAAAAGAAATTACGCTAGATTTGAAAGTAGAAGAAGAAAAACAACGCCCTGTAGCCACTTTAAGCCGGGTTATGGCCTATAATGCGGACAATAAGCAATGTCTTAACCTCACTTCCAAAGCGAAGAACGGACAATTACAATGGAAAGCTCCGGCAGGACATTGGAATATCATCACCTTATATATAGGCAAGACTTTCCAAAAAGTGAAACGTGCTGCTCCCGGTGGAGAAGGCTATGTGATGAACCACCTGGATAAAGGAGCCGTAAAACGCTATTTTGCCAACTTTGACAAAGCCTTTAAAGAAAACAAGACCAATTTTCCACATACTTTTTTCAATGACTCTTACGAAGTATATGGTGCTGACTGGACTCCTGATTTTCTGGAACAATTCGCCCGCCGTCGCGGCTATAAACTGGAAGAACACTTCCCTGAATTTATAGCTCAGGACCGTAATGAAACCACCGCCCGCATAGTCAGTGACTATCGCGAAACCATCTCCGATTTATTGATTGAGAATTTCAGTACCCAATGGACTAACTGGGCACACGGTCACGGCAGCATCACCCGTAACCAGGCACACGGTTCCCCTGCCAATCTGATAGATACCTATGCCTCCGTGGACATTCCCGAATGCGAAGGGTTCGGCCTGTCGCAATTCCATATTAAAGGATTGCGTCAAGATTCCCTGACACGTAAGAATGACTCCGACCTTTCCATGCTGAAATATGCTTCTTCCGCTGCTCATATCGCCGGAAAGCCCTACACCTCATCCGAAACATTCACCTGGCTGACAGAACATTTCCGTACCTCACTTTCCCAGTGCAAACCGGATATGGATTTGATGTTCGTATCAGGTGTAAACCACATGTTTTTCCACGGAACTCCCTACAGTCCCAAAGAAGCCAAATGGCCGGGATGGAAGTTCTATGCCTCTATTGACATGTCTCCTACCAATAACATTTGGCAGGATGCTCCTGCTTTCTTTGAATATATCACCCGTTGCCAGTCTTTCCTGCAAATGGGGAAACCGGACAATGATTTTCTTGTTTATCTGCCTGTATATGATATGTGGCAGGAACAGCCGGGCCGTCTTTTGCTGTTCAGCATCCATGATATGGCAAAACGTGCTCCCAAGTTTATAGAAACCGTTCATACCATCAGCAATTGCGGCTATGACATGGATTATATCTCTGACAACTTTGTGAAAAGCACCCGTTGCGTAAATGGCAAATTACTGACCAAAGGAGGAACTTCCTATAAGGCCATCATCATTCCTGCTGTAAAACTAATGCCGTCCGAGGTACTCGGCCATTTACTAAAGCTGGCACAAGCCGGAGCTACTATCATCTTTACCGAAAACTATCCGCAGGATGTACCCGGTTATGGAAAACTGGAAGCACGCCGGAAAGGCTTTGCGCAATTACAAAAGCAACTTCCGGAAATTGCTTCTTTCGATGAGACGGTGGCAACTCCTTATCAAAAAGGGATCATCATTACAGGAAACAACTATCAATCTGCCTTGGAAAAAAGCGGTGTTGTTCCCGAAGAGATGAAAACGCGGTATGGCTTACAATGTATCCGCCGCTCCCATGCCGATGGACATCATTATTTCATCTCCTCATTGCAGGAAAAAGGAGTAAACGACTGGATAACCTTAGCCGTTCCCGCAGAAAGTGTCATGCTGTTCAATCCGATGACGGGAGAAAAAGGGAAAGCACAAACCCGCAAGCAAGAAGGCAAAACCCAAGTACGCCTCCAACTGCATTCCGGCGAAAGCGTGATCCTGCAAACTTTCAACCATGCCCTGACAGACGTTGCCGAATGGAAATACGTTCAAGAACAACCTGTCAGCCTCAGCCTTGATCACGGCTGGAAACTTCATTTTACAAAAAGCACTCCCCGGATAGAAGGTACATTTGATATCGACACTCCGTCTTCGTGGACTGAAATTGCTCACCCCAACGCTCCGATTACCATGGCGACGGGAGTATATACCAATATCATCACTGTTCCCCATATTCCCGCCGATGACTGGATACTGGATTTGGGCGATGTGCGGGAAAGTGCCCGTGTGCGCATCAACGGACAAGATGCCGGAACGGCATGGGCCGTACCTTATCAGTTGAAAGTAGGCAAATGGCTGAAACCGGGAGATAACAAGATAGAAATAGAAGTGACCAATCTGCCTGCCAACCGCATTGCGGATATGGATCGTCGGGGTGAGAAATGGCGTATCTTCAATGAAATCAATGTGGTGAATCTGCAATACAAACCGGTACCTTATACTGATTGGCAACCATTGCCATCGGGATTGAATGGTAGTGTAAGGTTGATACCGGTTACTTATAAATAAGATATCCGATAGTGGCAGCCTATTGGCGGAGTTAATCCAGACTGTATTTGAAAGACTGAATTAATTCCGCCAATGTTTTTTACCTCATACTCAGGTGAGTGCACCTGCAACCGATCAAGCCGCAGCGAGACAGCATTTTATAGCAAAACGGCGTATTTACGGATAGTATCCAAACGTTCCCTAAATGTCTGATCATTACCAGTCTGCCGCATATTATATTCCGGTTACAGCCGCATCAGCGAACCGGCAGGATATCCAGCATCGCTTCAAACATCATGACTGTAGGAGTAGTCAAGCCTCAATTGAATGTATATCACTCCCTACCCTATAGCATAAGCCTTTTCTTTCTCCAGGTTAAGCCTTTTTATACGGATATGTTCTATCTCCATAGCCTTTGGAGTTATCTCCATAAGCTTTGGAGTTATCTCCCAAGACTATGGAGTTAACTCCAAAGGCTTGCGGAGATAAAACAGGCAGGAAGAAAAGCCTTAACCATACGTCAGGAAAGGGTTAGGGATACGGATAAGATCCTTTAAGGACGAATCGGATGCCAAAGTCTTTTGCAGATGCCTTTTTCGGATGAAAGTCCCGCTAACATTCTACAGCTCCAAAACTTTTCCGTCAGTGAATAGTCGAGATGCCATCCGTACCGGTTCCCGATAAGCATACCAACCGTCCGTATCGTTACATACAGCCTACAGCTTTCAAACGGATGTGTCTATTCCAAGGGGTAACGAAGCTAAGACAAAATGTGACAGGAATTCCCAAACTATCAGAGGAAAGGGAAGTGATAACAGATAAAAAGTGGTGGTAGCAGATGTTTTTTCATGCTGCTACCACCACCTTTGAAACGCCCTGTTCATGGATGTTTACGAAAGAGGATGGTAGTAGTGGTAGCAGTTTTGCAAAACTCTGTTGCAGGTGGGAGGAAAATTCAAACAGGAACTAAAATTATAAAGTTTTCATCTTCTTCCCTATGCCCACTGCTTTAGAAATTTTGCCTGTTCCTTTTTCCTTATACAAGTAGCCACGGAACATGCCTCCGCTATTAAACGGCATGGCAAAATTACCTTTCTTGTCCACTGCAATCAATCCACCATTTCCCTCCTTGGTATTCAGTTCCTGATGGATAATATAATCGGCAGCCTCCCCGACAGGCTGATGCAGCAACTTCACACGAGTAGAAAGATTATAAGCTACGACGTGACGGATAAAATACTCCCCATGCCCGGTGCACGACACAGCACAACCTTCATTATCCGCATAAGTACCTGCACCAATCACCGGAGAATCTCCCACACGGCCCCATTGCTTCTTGAACATACCACCGGTACTTGTTCCCGCTGTCAGGTTACCTTGCTTGTCCAGTACCACACAGCCCACAGTTCCATTCTTCTTGCTCTCCTTCTTCAAATCCTCTATCCACTTCAACGTCTTAGGAGTAGCAAAATACATATTATCCACAATTTCCAGTCCTTGTGACTTTGCAAACCGGTCAGCACCCTCACCTGCCAGCATCACGTGAGGTGTTTTAGTTTTTACCGCATAAGCTGCATTAATCGGATTCTTCACCGTTTTCAACCCGGCGACAGCTCCTGCTGTCAAATCCTTACCTTCCATAATAGAAGCATCCAGCTCAAAAGTACCGGCACTGGTACAAGTAGCCCCTTTACCTGCATTGAACAAGGGGTTATTCTCAAAGTAGTTGACAACTGCCATTACCGCTTCAGGCCCTTCGCCTCCGGCAGACAGTATAGCATTTCCAATGCTCAAAGCTGAATCTAAAGCCGCATAATACAAGGTTGATTTCTCCTTATCGTCCTCGAGGTTTTCCATAGCACCGGCACCTCCATGAACAACAATTACGTATTCTCTCTCCTGTGCCAGCATGCGGCACAATGGTAATAAGAGCAGAATTGTGATAAATAAGTGTTTCATAATAGTAGTTTAATATCAATAGTATGGTGCGAATGTAACAAAACAATTTGTAAAAAGGAAACTTTATGCAGAGATATAGACATAAAAAAAGGAGCAACGCCTTGCTCCAACCTTTGTTAACCTTAAATCTAATACTATGAAAAACACAATGCAAAGGTACGAACATTATTGAAATTTGCAAATTCGACAAAAAGAAAATTATGTTCTCTAACATGATTTAAGGAGATCCGCCACATTTGTTAATGAACATTTCCCTGTCAGATTATAAGTGACATTTTTACAGTTATATTTCTTAACGTATACTAAACCATAAGACAAAATACACATTAAAAGTTAAATAAAGCGGATTGATACTATGTTTTAAAACATAAATAGGAATTTTGGTGTTATCTTTGCAGTAGTAAAAGAGAAAACAAAAGGTTTTTAGGAATAACCAGTTCTCCAAACGGGAGAACATAAAAAAAAGATGTAATTATGAAAAGAACAAATGACACAATCGAGATGTTGCAGTATCAGTTAAGAAGATACAAAGCAATGAGAAAGGGAGCTGCTTGCCAATCTTTGCAATACAAGCTTCAGAAATTAATGAGCCAACAGGCTAATGCCTGATGAGCTCTACCATAAAGAACACAAGTTTATAATTTTATAATATAAGAAAAAAGGATATGATTTTTATCATATCCTTTTTCTTATTATTATCTAGAATGAAAGTTATTCATATAGATAAAACATTCTATCCATCAACTGCCATTTTTCAGCCGAAGACGCTCCCGGCTCTGCCTGTTGAAAGACAGACATATACTCTTCCCATTCTGCCTGACGAGGCAACGTAGCCATTCTGGCCATGGCCGTATCCCAATCAAAATCGAGAGGAGTTTCCACTATCATAAACAAATTAGTTCCCAGGATATAAATTTCCATTTCCAAAATACCGACTTCACGAATAGCTGCCAATGTTTCCGGCCAAACCTTGCCTTCCGAATGACGCTTTCTATACTCGGCTATCAAGGCCGCATCGTTTTTCAGATTCAACATCTGGCAATAACGTTTTACCGGTCCCTGATATTTCCGAACTTTATATCCTTGCTTTTTGTTTTCCATTATTCTCTTACTTCCCAGCCTAATGCACTAGCTCCCAACACGGCGGCATCAGCATCCTTCAATTCAGAAATCAACAATTTAGTCTTACCTTCGTAAATCTTCAAGATATTATCATCTATAGCTTTACGGATCGGCTTCATGATATAATCACCTGATTTTGCCAATCCACCAAACAGGATAATCGCTTCCGGGCTGGAGAAAGCAATGAAATCCGCCAAAGCCTCACCCAAAATACGTCCTGTATATTCAAAGATATCTTGTGCTAATTTATCCCCTCTTACAGCCGCGTCAAAAACATCTTTAGATACAATATCTTCAGCCGGGATATCTCTTAACAAACTAGGTTCGGGACGGGCAACCAGAAATTCACGTGCCGTGCGTGCCACACCTGTAGCCGAACAATAAGTTTCCAAACAGCCCTTACGACCACAACCACACTGACGTCCGTCACGACGAACTATCACATGTCCCAATTCTCCGGCAAAACCATCGTGTCCGTAAACCAGTTGTCCATTTATTACGATACCACTACCAACACCGGTTCCAAGAGTAATCATAATAAAGTCTTTCATGCCACGAGCCGCACCATAAGTCATTTCACCGATAGCGGCAGCATTAGCATCATTTGTCAAGGCAGTAGGAACACCTATTGCTTCTTCAAACAAAGCAGCCAAGGGAATCACCCCTTTCCAAGGAAGATTCGGAGCAAATTCAATGGTTCCGTTATAGTAGTTTCCATTAGGAGCACCTACACCCATACCTTTAATTTTTTCTACGCCACCGAACGATTCAATCAACGGACGCAATTTTGAACTGACAGCCTCTACATAATCCTCTATCTTAGAAAATGATTGTGTCTTAACTGAATCGGTAGCCAATACGTTACCACGCGAATCTACGATGCCAAAAACTGTATTAGTTCCGCCAATGTCCATACCTACTACGTAGGGTTTTTCCATGCCTGTTACCATGATATATTATTATTTAGGGTTAGTTATTTTGAGCAAATGTACACAATGAGAAAAAAGAGAGCAAATTTTTTTTCAATTATTTCATATAGCATTGCAACTTTTTGTATCTTCGGCACGTCTAACCAGACAAACACAAGTTAAATTCATCGGTAATGATACATTTAGAGAATATCAACAAAACCTATCATAACGGAGCTCCGCTACATGTTTTGAAAGGTATCAACCTCGACATAGAACGAGGTGAGTTTGTTTCCATTATGGGGGCTTCAGGTTCCGGAAAGTCCACTTTATTGAATATTTTAGGCATCTTGGACAATTACGATTCGGGAGAATATTATTTGAACGATGTATTAATCAAGAATCTGAGTGAAACCCGCTCTGCCGAATACAGAAACCGGATGATAGGATTCATCTTTCAGTCTTTCAACCTGATTTCTTTTAAAAATGCGGTAGAAAATGTAGCTCTTCCCCTCTTCTATCAAGGAGTGAGCCGAAAAAAAGGAATCAAATGGCATTAGAATACCTTGACAAACTAGGTCTTAAAGAATGGGCGCATCATATGCCCAATGAATTGTCCGGCGGACAAAAACAACGTGTAGCCATAGCACGTGCCTTGATATCCAAACCGCAAATCATCCTTGCCGATGAACCTACCGGAGCCCTGGACAGCAAAACATCCGTGGAAGTGATGAATATTCTGAAAGAACTGCATAAAAACGAGGGGCTGACAATTGTTGTCGTCACTCATGAAAGTGGAGTAGCGAACCAAACGGACAAAATCATCCATATCAAGGACGGACTGATTGAACGGATTGAAGAAAACATAGACCATAATGCCTCTCCTTTCGGCAAGAACGGATTCATGAAATAACTGACACACATGATTGATCTTATTCAAGAAATATTCGGAACAATAAAGCGCAATAAATTACGCACGTTCCTCACCGGCTTTGCCGTAGCTTGGGGTATCTTCATGCTGATCGTACTGCTGGGGGCAGGCAACGGACTAATCCATGCTTTCGAAAGCTCATCTGCAGATATGGCTATGAATTCCATCAAAGTATTTCCCGGCTGGACTTCCAAAGCATACGACGGATTAAAAAGAAGGACGCCGCATTGAACTGGACAATAAAGACTATCGGATAACCGAAACCGATTTTCCCAAAAATGTCATCAGTGTAGGAGCTACCGTACGTCAGAGTAATGTGACTTTAACATATGGACAAGACTATGTATCCACCACATTGGAAGGAGTATACCCTAATCATAAGGATGTAGAAAGAGTAAAACCTGCAGGGGGGCGATTTATCAATGACATCGATATCCGTCAACGGCGAAAAGTAATCATTCTTCATACAAAAACCGCAGAAATGCTCTTTAAAAAAGACGCAGACAAAGCTATCGGAAAATTTGTCAACGCCAATGGAGTAGTATATCAAGTGGTAGGCCTTTTTACCGACAAGGGAAGTTTCCAACCTAACGCCTTCATCCCATTCACCACCTTACAACTCATATATAATAAAGGTGACAAGCTGAACAATTTGATATTTATGACACAAGGACTCGATACAGAAGAAAAAAATGAAATCTTTGAAAAGGAGTACCGCAAAGCTATCGGCGCACCACCGGTTTACAGCTGATGACAAAGGCGCTATCTGGATGTGGAACCGTTTCACCCAATTCCTGCAACAAGAAAAAGGTATGCGCATTCTGACTATAGCCATTTGGGTAATAGGCATATTCACTTTGCTGAGTGGCATCGTAGGTGTAAGTAATATCATGCTGATCACAGTAAAAGAACGGACCCGTGAATTTGGTATCCGCAAAGCGTTGGGTGCCAAACCTATATCTATCTTATGGCTAATCATAGCCGAAAGCGTAACAATTACCACCTTTTTCGGGTATATAGGAATGGTGGCAGGCATTGCTGCCACGGAATACATGAACACAGTGGCAGGAAACCAAACTGTAGACGCAGGCGTTTTCACCGAAACAGTTTTCCTCAATCCCACAGTAGATATCAGTATAGCCATACAAGCAACCATGACATTGGTGATAGCCGGTACACTGGCAGGTTTCTTTCCTGCCCGCAAGGCCGTCATGATCCGACCAATCGAAGCACTTAGAGCAGATTAAAATTATGAGAATAGATTTAGACAGGTGGGAAGAAATATTCATCACCATTACCAGAAACAAGACACGTAGCCTATTGACCGCTTTTGGTGTTTTTTGGGGCATATTCATGCTGGTTGTCCTTATGGGGGGTGGTCAGGGGACTACAAGATATGATGTCGGCCAACTTTAAAGGATTCGCCACCAATTCCGTTTTTTTCGGAAGTAATAAAACCAGTGAAGCCTATAAAGGATTTAGAAAAGGACGTTATTGGGATATGGAGTTTAACGATGTGGAACGTATCCGCCAAGCCGTACCGGAAGTAGAAGTTATCACTCCCAATATCAGCCGATGGGGCTCTACTGCTATTTTCGGAGACAAGAAAAGCTCCTGTGCCGTCAGAGGGTTACAACCTGATTATGAAAAGATAGAAGCTCAAAATATTACAATGGGGCGCTTTATCAATGACGTAGACATACTGGAAAGCCGGAAAGTATGCACCATAGGAAAACGAGTATACGACGAACTGTTTCCCCAAGGAGGAAACCCATGCGGACAATATTTGCGTGTGGATGGTATTTACTATCAGATTGTAGGTGTTAGCTTATCAACCAGTAACATGAATATCAATGCAGGAACAGAGGATAGTGTAACTCTTCCATTTACTACCATGCAAAAAGCATACAATTTTGGAAAGCGCATTGATTTAGTCTGTATTACCGTAAAACCGGGTGTGACCGTTACCAGTATAGCTGACAAAATAGAACAAGTAATCAAGAAAGCGCACTATATCCACCCGGACGACAAACAAGCGGTGATCATGGTCAATGCAGAAGCAATGTTCAGCATGATTGACAATCTGTTCACAGGAATCAAAATTTTGGCATGGATGGTAGGTTTGGGAACATTGCTGGCAGGAGCTATCGGAGTAAGCAATATTATGATGGTTACCGTGAAAGAACGTACAACCGAAATCGGCATCCGCCGAGCTATTGGCGCACGCCCTAAAGATATTCTAAACCAAATTCTTTCTGAAAGCATGGTATTGACAACTTTTGCAGGGTTGATGGGAATTAGTTTCGGAGTCTTGATCTTACAAGGGCTGGAAATAGGAACGGCAGCTTCGGGTACAGAGGCTCATTTCCAAATCAGCTTCTGGATGGCCGTCGGGGCCTGCATCTTATTGATGGTCCTAGGTATGCTGGCCGGATTGGCACCGGCTTATCGCGCTATGGCCATCAAACCCATTGAGGCTATAAGAGACGAATAAAGCCGTCCGACGTAACGGATAAAGTTTCCATGCAAGAACAAACAAGAATAAAAAATAATAAAACAAACAGATATGAAAAAGTATGTAAAAATTGCACTATTAGTCATCGTTGCACTGATATTCATCGGAACATTTGTATTTCTCTATCAAAAATCACAACCCAAAGCCAGCGTGTATACTATATTAAACGCAGAAATCACCGATCTGAAAAAAGACCACTGTAGCTACCGGAAAAATAGAACCGCGTGACGAGATTCTGATTAAGCCGCAGATTTCAGGTATCATTGACGAGGTATATAAGGAAGCCGGACAAAAAATAAAGAAAGGAGAAGTGATTGCCAAAGTAAAGGTGATCCCCGAACTGGGACAACTAAACTCGGCAGAAAGCCGTGTAAGACTGGCAGAAATCAATGCCAGACAAGGAGAAACGGACTTTGCCCGTATGAAAAAACTGTTCGAAAGCAAACTTATCAGCAGTGAAGAATACGAAAAGAGTGAAGTAGCCGTAAAACAGGCACGTGAAGAATTACAAACAGCCAAAGATAACCTGGAAATAGTCAAAGAAGGTATCACTAAAAACAAGGCTTCATTCAGTAGTACCCTTATCCGATCTACTATTGACGGATTGATTTTGGATGTGCCCGTAAAAGCCGGTAACTCCGTCATAATGAGCAACACATTCAATGACGGAACCACTATCGCCACCGTAGCCAACATGAATGATCTGATTTTCCGAGGCAATATTGATGAAACGGAAGTAGGACGCATACACGAAGGCATGCCGGTAAAAATAACTTTAGGAGCCTTACAAAACATGGAATTTGATGCACAACTAGAATATATCTCTCCTAAAGGTGTAGAAAAAATGGTGCCAACCAATTTGAGATCAAAGCAGCCATCACAGTCCCCGACAGTATTACCATCCGTTCCGGATATAGCGCAAATGCGGAAATCGTTCTGGCACGTGCCAGCAAGGTACTGGCAGTACCCGAAAGTACTGTTGAGTTTAAAAACGACTCTACTTTTATATACGTATTGACAGATAGTGTACCTTCACAGAAATTCAGCCGTCGTGCCGTTATTACAGGTATGAGTGACGGTATCCAGATTGAAATAAAGAACGGTCTGAATGTCAATGAAAAAGTACGCGGAGCAGAAAAGAAATAACAGAATATCATTATGAAGAAACAAATCATTATAGCCTTGGCCACCCTGACTGCATTACCGGCCGTTTCCCAAGAAAAATGGGATTTACGTAAATGCATTGATTATGCTATAGAACACAACCTGAGTATCAAGCAACAGGAAGCTGCAAGAGATCAGAATGCAGTGGATTTGAATACTGCTAAATACAGCCGGCTGCCTAATCTGAACGGTAATGTGGGCCAGTCATTTAACTTCGGCCGTGCCTTGCAGGCAGACAATACGTACGGCGACCGTAATACCAAAAACACCAACTTCTCACTCAGTACCAGTATTCCTTTATTTACAGGATTGCGGATACCGAACAACATCGCTCTCAGCAAACTGAACCTGAAAGCAGCTACAGAAGACTTGAACAAGGCCAAAGAAGATATCAGCATTTCTGTCACCTCTGCCTATCTACAAATTCTTTTTAATGAAGAATTGGCAAAAGTAGCTCACAACCAAGTAGAGTTAAGCCGGGAACAGCTGGAATTGAAAGAAGCCTATTTCAAAAATGGGAAAGCATCTGAAGCCGAAGTCTATGAAGCCCGCGCACGCGTCGCACAAGACGAAATGTCAGCAGTACAGGCTGACAATAACTATCAGTTAGCCTTGTTAGAACTGAGCCAGCTGTTGGAACTTCCTACTCCTGACGGATTTGGAGTAGTATCTCCCCGTGTAGAGGATGATTTTACTCTGCTTTCACTTCCCGAAGATATCTATGCACAAGCTGTTCTGAACAAACCAAGTATTAAAGCAGCCCAATTTCGTCTGGAAGGTGCGGCCAAAAATATCCGTATTGCCCAAAGTTCCTGGTATCCGCAATTAAACTTCAGTGCAGGTATAGGAACAAACTACTATAATATTTCAGGAGTAGAAAATGCTTCATTCAGCAGTCAGTGGCATCAAAATTTTAATAAATACCTGCAATTCTCACTCAGCATTCCGTTGTTCAACCGTTTTGACACACGAAATAAAGTAAAGAACGCACGCATCCAGCGCACTGCTTTATCATGGAAGTTGGAAGAAAGCAAAAAGGCTCTTTTCAAAGAAATACAGCAAGCATACTATAATGCAGTAGCTGCCGAAAGCAAATACAAAAGCAGTAATACAGCTACGGATGCTTCTGAAGCTTCCTTCCGTCTGATGAGCGAAAAATATGCCAATGGTAAAGCCAACGCTACTGAATACAATGAGGCACGTACCAATTGGATGAAAGCCGTTTCGGATATGCTTCAAGCAAAATATGACTATCTGTTCCGTACCAAGATTCTGGATTTCTACAAAGGAGTTCCTCTTACTTTGGAATAAATTATTAAGATTCACCACAGATTTTCACAGTCTATTCATAATCAGATTCTGCGTTGACCTGTGGTGAATCATCATAAAAACGACCTTTACAATTCCGGAAAATTCATTGTGTTTCGGACTCTTATTTATGTCGGCTTTCGTTGTTTTTCAAATCATACTATACCGTACGCATACGCACTGCTGTTCTTTCCTTAGAATTACTTTTATTGCTTCCTCCTGAACGGTCCGAATCTTTCTCTTTCTTACCATTTCCTCTTCTCACATCCCTGCCGGATGGAGTAATACGCCTATTTTCATGACGGTCTTTATCAACCTGTGAGTTCTGTCCACGTCGTGAAGGGCGCCCATCATGCTTGTTATTCTGATCCTTCTTCGGTCTGTCCGGCCTTACCTGTGGAACAGACGGACGACGATGATCACCCGACGGCCTGTCAGGATGGATTTGAGGTCTGTTTGGACGAGTCTGAGGAGGAGTGGCCGGGCGATGATGCTCCTTTTGTGGAGGACGAACAGCTATATTGAAATCACGACGACGGTGCATATCATACGTCATTCTATCATGGCGGATACGATAATGGCCATCGTACACATCATGGCGGTAATGGTCACGATAATGGGTCTTATAATAACTGACATTATTGAAATGAGTACGATAATGCCCTCCGCAATAACTAGCATAGTGATGCGGTTTGCCATAGTAGAAAAAAAAATTCACATTATTATATACCAGATAAATACGGAAATGCCATTTGTTCTCATGCGCATAAATGGGACGGTAGAAATGCTCAGTCCTCATAAAACGACGATATTGCGCACTGGAAAGTATCCAACGAAGATCATCATTACGCACATCCAGAAAATCATAGTAACGTTCCAACGCATAATCATAGCCTCTTACCACATCATCCATCAGATAACGGACATTATTGATAAAATCATAATTCACCTCATATACATCATTGTATTGCCGCGGAGTGAGTTTCAGTTCATATGCCATACGGTCGGTAAGGAAACGAGTGTTCTGTCTCATTTTGCTGATACTCATGGCCCCCATTGCGGGAATAGTTATACCTAGCATACAAATCACTATCAGTAATGTAGTCCATCTTTTCATAGCTGTTCCGTTTTTAGTTTGTTAGTTCTATGGCACAAAAATAGGGGAAATCGCTTTCCCCCACAATTGATTTTCCCCATAAGTTCATAGGGCTTTTCCTATATCCGGTAGGGAAAAGCTCCACTAAGTGAGGCGTATCCCCTCAGCTTCCAAAACAACCAGGCGTTTTTTATATAAATCCCCCACCGCTTTCTTGAAAGTTTTCTTACTGACACCAAAAGCATCATAGATATCCTCAGCAGCACTTTTATCATTCAATGGAGTGAAGCCTTCATGATCTTTAATATATTGTAATAACACTTCCGAAAAATCATCCACCTTCTTTGCGCCCAACTTTTGCAGAACCAAATCGATCTTACCATCCTCACGCACCTGCTTTACATAAGCCTTCAGCCTCATACCGGTTTCTAAAGGTTGGAAAATCTCATTATCGTAAAGCAAACCACTGAACTTATTTTCCACAATAGCCTTAAATCCCAAATCTGTTTTCTGCCATATCAGGATATCCACTTCCTGTCCCAGCCGATAGTCGGGATGTTCTTTAGAAAGATAATGCTCCACTTTAGCAGATGCCATAATGCGGTAACTATCTTCGTCTATATGTGCGTGTATTATATACTTTCTCCCTTTCTGCATTTTCATCTTTTGTTCACGGAAAGGTACAAAAAGGTCTTTCATCAATCCCCAATTCAAAAACGCACCAAACTCATTAATCCATGCCACTTCCAAACAGGCAAACTCGTCCACCTGCACCAACGGCTGCAAAGTGGTAGCTATCAGCCTTTCCTCATTGTCAAGATAAAGAAAGACATTCAGCACGTCGCCAGGCTTACAGCCTTCGGGTACATAACGCGTAGGCAATAAAATCTCTCCGTCATCGCCTCCATCTAAATAAACACCAAAATCTACTTCTTTTACAACCTCCAGCTGGTTGTATTTTCCCAGTTTTACGTTCATTAGCTAAATTTTTTCTCAAAGATAGGAAAAAAAAGCATTATCTTTACTCAGTATTAACCAAGAAAACCCCAATTAGTTATGGATAATTTTATCTTTCACAATCCTACACGCCTCATCTTTGGCAAAGGCATGATTGCCCAATTGTCCCAACAGATACCGGCCGACAAGAGAATCATGATCACTTTCGGAGGTGGCAGTGTAAAAACCAATGGAGTCTATGAACAAGTAATCCAAGCCCTTGAAGGACGTGATTACACGGAGTTTTGGGGAATAGAATCAAATCCCGATATATCTACCTTGAAAAAGGCGATAGAATCAGGAAAAGAAAAAAACATTGACTTCCTGCTGGCAGTAGGTGGCGGCTCAGTTATAGACGGCACCAAGTTGATTTCCGCTGGTATTCCCTACGACGGAGATGCCGGGAACTGGTTAAAAAAGGCAGTGCACAAAACACGATTCCTTTAGGAACTGTGCTAACCATTCCCGCCACAGGTTCAGAAATGAATAACGGAGCTGTAATTTCATGCCGTGAAACTCATGAAAAATATCCATTTTTCTCCTCCCATCCTGTATTTTCTATCCTAGATCCGACAGTAACTTTCTCACTGCCCGACTATCAGATAGCTTGCGGACTGGCAGACACTTTTGTACACGTCATGGAACAATACATGACCAAAACAAACGAATCTTATCTAATGGACCGCTGGAGCGAAAGCATCCTTCGTACATTGGTACAAATCGCTCCGCAAATCAAAGAAAACAAACAGGACTATCACTTGATGAGTGAATTTATGATGTCCGCCACTATGGCTTTGAACGGTTTTATTGCTATGGGAGTATCCGAAGACTGGGCCACCCACATGATAGGGCATGAGCTGACCGCACTACATGGCATGACACACGGCCAGACCACGGCAATCGTATTTCCCGGAACTCTACGGACACTCGCCGATAAAAAACGTGACAAAATACTACTACAATATGGCGAACGTATCTGGGGGTTACTTCAGGAGTTCCCAGTGTACGGGTATCGCTAACCATAGAAAAAACTGAAGAATTCTTTAGAAATTTAGGACTTAAGACTCGCTTGGATGAAGCAGGAATAGGCGATGATACCATTGAAGAAATAGTACGCCGGTTCAATGAGAGAGGCGCAGCATACGGAGAGGACGGTGATGTAACCGGAGAAGTGGCACGCCGGATTCTGCAAAACTGTAAATCGAAAAAAGAAACAACTGATACAGAAGGAACGAGTATGAAAACAGTTATTCTTACTTCTTTCAAAAGTGATGTCCGCGCACACATGTTACAGGATCTTCTAAAAAATGAAGGTATAGAATCCATGTTGCAGGGAGAATATACAGCCCAAGTTTTGGCTTATATTCCGGGAATGGAAATAAAGGTTCTAGTCTTCGAAAAAGATTATGCCCGGGCATTTGAGATCCTGAAAGCCAGTTTTCCCGAGAAAGTATAAGCATAACTTTCTCCTATACCATTCAAACTTTCTCATCCATATCTTGTTATAGGGAGTATTCAAACCTAAACTAAAGATGTACATGAGAAAGTTTTTATTTTTACCTTTACTGGCACTGCTAGCTTCGTGCGGTAAAAACGAGGATTGTGACATTGTCACCCCCCAACCAGAAGATCTGGTATCTCCGGCACTATATGCCACTCTGAGCCAAAGTAGCACAGATCCTTACAATGGTCCATTAGAAGTACTACCTTGTGAAACGAATGGAAGTTTTTATATAGGCAATTATACAGCCAAGGGAAAACAAGTTCCTTTTCCAGCATATTACTTAATCACGAATGGAATAGGAAAATCCCAAAAATATCCTTTAAGGCTTCCTGTAGGTACATACAATGTGATATATTGGGGATATCCCGATTACTTTGGTACAGCAGGTGATGCCTATCTGGCAGATCCCACGCTAATTATAGGCAAAAAACTGAATACAACCAGTTTAGAACTAAGGAAAATACCGGGAGATACGGTATACTACCCGATACATAGCCTTGTATACGGAACACAAAATATAAATATAGGGAAAGATGACCTGCAAGCACATCTTAAACATGCTTCAGCAGCCTTAAGCGTCATAGTGTCTGAAACAAACGGTGATGCTTTCAGTGATGCCATTGATTCAATGTGGATATACATCAGTAATATCCATAGCAACCTGAATTATTTTTCAGCCCGGCCCGAAGGCACTTTCAAAACAATCAGCTTCGGGTTGAAACCCAGCACTAACCGTACAGAATTCAACAATAATTTTGTATCGGTGTTCCCCTCTCAGCCTAATCCTATGTTTCAAATCTTTGTACAGTTAAGTAACGGAACAATAAAGCATTACCAACAAAAACTAACTACACAACTTAATGCCGGGACAAGAACAACAGTCAACCTGAGTATGGACGGTGTACTACTGGAAGAGGGAGATACCGGAGAATTCCAGATAGACAAATGGAAAGAACAGCATGACAGTATTCACATATCATTAAACTGATCTTTGCTCTATTAAATTTTCAAAGAGATCCTGCCATCTACCATGTGAATAGTACGGTCTGTCAAACGAGCCAGATTTTCATCATGAGTAACAATAACAAAAGTTTGACCTAACTTATCACGTAAATCAAAGAACAACTGATGAAGTTCCTCTTTATTGCGAGTATCCAGACTGCCCGACGGCTCATCCGCAAGGATAACCGCCGGGTTGTTTATTAATGCACGCGCTACCGCCACCCGTTGCTTCTCCCCTCCCGACAATTCAGCCGGTTTGTGCGAAGCACGTTCGGACAAGCCCAAAAAAGCTAGCGTTTCTTTGGCTTTCCGCATAGCTTCGGAAGAAGATGTACCTGCTATCAACGCAGGCATCATCACATTCTCTAAAGCTGTAAACTCAGGAAGTAACTGGTGGAACTGGAACACAAAGCCAATCTGCCGGTTACGAAAAGCCGACAACTCTTTTTCCTTCAAACAACTCACTTCTGTACCATTCAGTAAAATAGTACCCGTATCCGCCTTATCCAGCGTTCCTATAATCTGCAATAATGTAGTTTTCCCCGCACCGCTGGGCCCCACAATACTTACCACTTCTCCTTTTTCTATCATCAAGTCAATACCTTTCAGTACCTGCAATGTCCCGAAACTCTTCGTTATTCCCTGTAATTCTATCATAATCAAATTCTTCTTATCACATACTCCGCCAGATAACAGCCAAAGACTGCCGGCATATAACTCACGGTTCCGGCAGTAGATTTCTTATTTTTCTCATCATCTACCAATATCACCGCATCCTGATCGGCCTGCTCTGTACTAAATACAACCGGAAGTTTTCGCTTCATCCCCATTTTCTGCAAACGCTTCCGCACGGCTTTGCTTAATCCGCAATGGTAAGTATCCCATAAATCGGCAAAACGAACCTGAGTAATATCCCATTTAGCACCGGCCCCCATACTACTCACAATGGGCAGACGGCGTTGAAGCACATTATATATAAGGTAACATTTAGGAGCTACCGTATCAATGGCATCCACCACAAAATCAAATTTTGCACTATCCAGCAATTCCGGAATACGCTCATCTTTCAGATACTCCACCAATACAGTCAATTCCAAATCGGGATTAATATCACGGAAACGTTCCGCCAAAATTTCCGCTTTGGGACGTCCCACAGCAGAGTGAAGGGCCGGAAGCTGACGATTAATATTACTGGGCTGCACAATGTCTGCATCCACTATTGTCATACGGCCTACTCCTGCACGACAAATCATCTCGGCAGCATACGCCCCAACTCCACCTAAACCTACCACCAGCACATGAGCGTGACGCAGGCGTTTCATCTTATCTTTTCCCAGCAACAACTCCGTACGTTGCTGCCACTCTATATTAATTTCGTTCATCACCTTTCTTAAACCATTTGTAGAACCATTTTCCTACATTATCATATACTCGTGTTTCCGATTGCCCGCGAGGGTCAGAAAACGAAACAATCTCTTGCGGATCGTCCCCTAACTGATCCGGATACACAATCAACAAACTGTTATTGGCAAAGTACTTGCTGATTTGTGACGGCAGACGTTCAAAAGAAGTCTGATAAGAGATGGAACCTTTACGCGAAGACACAACCACAAACAGATGGTCATAATTCACCTGTCCGGTCAATAAAAGCAGATCATCCCACTCTTCCAATAAAGAAAACTCCGTAAAAGTATTCGCCTCCTGTTTTTCTGTCAGGGCACGCAAATGCTTCAATGTATCTTCCGTAGCAAAGAAATGCACGCGGCATCCCAATTGTTTACCCATACGGCAGAGCTGTGTCATCCATTTCAAGAAACCTTTTTCATATTCCGCCTTATCGGGAACCGCCACCACAATCCGGCGCAACGTATTGACAGGCATCAATAATTTAGCGATCATAATCTGGCGGTTCGTGCCCTTCAACAAGTTTTCCGTCATTGTACCAAAGAAAGAGTCCATCAAATTCGTCTTACGATGCAAACCTATTACAATATCCGTTACCGCATATTCTTTCTGCGTATGAATAATACCTTGCGCAATATTCAAATCATAACGCAACACAGTCTTTACAGACGCATCGGCAGCAGCAGCAATCATCGCCGTACGCTCCAAGTTACGCTTGCCTATGAGTTCCTTGGTTTCTGAAGTATTATTATCATTGATCACACTCAGTGCCACCAATGACTCTTTTTGTTTAGGATGCCTCATCATCAAAGCCATGCCTACCAACCCTTCTATGGTTTCAGGATTAGCTACCGGAATCAAGATGCGTTCCTGTTCCTTACCTTCGCTGCCCTCCATCAGATTTTCCTGGGTCACCATTTTGCGTGCGGCACGCTCTGTCACAACAGAACTTATAATACAAGTGAACAAAATCATGACCACCGTACCATTCAAAACATCATCATTCAACAACCGCTCTCCATTTTCCATAATAATACCGTGACCTATCAACACAGCGGCCAAAGTCGCAGCAGCCTGTGCATTGCTTAATCCGAATATCAGGCTGCCCTCCACTTTTTTCATGCCATATATCTTCTGGGTTATCCATGCAGCCAGCCACTTACTGAATGTCGCCACTACGGTCATTACAACCGCCACTTTCAGCGCTTCACCTTCCGTAAAAAGGCAACGTACATCAATAATCATTCCCACCCCAATCAAGAAATAGGGAATAAACAGCGCATTACCCACAAACTCCAGCCGGTTCATCAAAGGAGAAACATGAGGAACAAAACGATTCAATACCAGCCCGGCAAGGAAAGCTCCCAAAATACCTTCCATCCCCACCAGTTCCATCAAGCCTCCGCCCAGAACACCATAGCCAGCACAAATATAAATTGCATCACCGCATCCTCATATGTACGGAAAAACCACCGGCTGATGCGAGGCATTAAAAATATGATAAGTCCGAACAGCAAAACCACCTTGGCAACCAACAGCACCCAAAACAGTCCGCCTACGTCCTCACCTTTATACATACCACCAATAACAGCCAGCACCATCAAAGCCAGCACCACAGTCACCGCCGTACCACCAATAGTGATACTGACCGTCCGTTGCCGCGACAAGCCATACCGGCTGATAATAGGATAAGCAATCAAGGTGTGACTGGCATACATACTGGCCAGCAGCACAGAAGTCAGGAATCCATAGTTCAGCATACTCATGCTACTCCATATGCCCAGCCCCATCGGGATGAGGAAAGTAAACATACCAAAGACCAATCCTTTTGTCCTGTTTTTCTTGAAATCGTCCATATCCATCTCAAGACCGGCCAAAAACATAATGTAGTAAAGTCCTACCTTTCCAAACAATTCAAAACTGCTGTCACGCTCCAGAATGTTAAAGCCATACTTGCCTACCACTACCCCGGCAAGTATCATACCAATAATATGCGGAATGCGTAAACGCCCCAAAATCATAGGGGCAAACAGAATGATAATGAGTACCAGGAAGAATATCCAGGTAGGATCTGTGACCGGAAAATGTATGTTAAGGTCGAATAGTTCCATCTTTTTTTAAGTTTTATACCATAATATCGACAAAATTACGAAAAAACTTTCTTTTTTACTGATTTATATTCTAAAATGTTCTAATTTTGCACGCAGAACGTACTTACATGCTGAGAGATAGTTCTAAAGTATTACTAAATTTTATCTTATAAAACAAAAAACAAAATGAAAGTAGCAATTGTTGGTGCGAGCGGAGCTGTAGGACAAGAGTTCCTGCGTGTGCTCGATGAAAGGAACTTCCCGTTGGATGAGTTAGTGTTATTCGGTTCTTCACGCAGTGCAGGACGAAAATACACATTCCGCGGTAAACAGATTGAAGTGAAACTCCTTCAGCACAACGATGACTTTAAAGGTGTAGATATCGCTTTCACATCAGCCGGCGCAGGTACCACAAAAGAGTTTTGTGAAACCATTACCAAACATGGTGCCGTACTGATTGACAACTCCAGCGCTTACCGTATGGATGCCGACGTGCCTTTGGTAGTGCCCGAAGTGAATCCGGAAGATGCTTTGAATCGTCCCCGTAACGTGATAGCTAACCCCAACTGTACAACTATCCAGATGGTAGTTGCGCTGAAAGCCATCGAAAATCTTTCACACATAAAACGTGTGCATGTGGCTACTTATCAAGCTGCCAGCGGTGCAGGTGCAGCAGCTATGGATGAATTGTATGAACAATATCGTCAGGTATTGGCTAACGAGCCCGTGACCGTAGAGAAATTCGCTTACCAGTTGGCATTCAACCTCATTCCTCAGATTGATGTATTTACTGATAACGGATACACCAAAGAAGAAATGAAGATGTTCAACGAAACACGCAAGATTATGCACTCCGACATTCAGGTTAGCGCCATGTGTGTACGTGTTCCCGCCCTCCGTTCTCACTCGGAAAGTATCTGGGTAGAAACTGAACGCCCCATTTCTCCTGAAGAAGCCCGTGAAGCCTTTGCCAAAGGGGAAGGCCTGGTACTGATGGACAATCCCGAAAAGAAAGAATATCCGATGCCTTTGTTCCTGGCAGGTAAAGATCCGGTTTACGTAGGTCGTATCCGCAAAGATCTGGCAAACGAAAACGGACTGACTTTCTGGATTGTAGGCGATCAGATTAAGAAAGGTGCGGCATTGAACGCTGTTCAGATTGCCGAATACTTGATCAAAGTAGGAAACGTGAAATAATTTATTAAATAATTTGTCATAATCTTTATCTTTGCGTCAATCATTGGTTTAATGAATTGACCAAGATAAAGATTATATTGTTTCTTACAGTTATTCGCCCGTCAAACTATCCCACAACATTATGCTGAAAGGAAAAACACTTCGGCGGATACCGAAAAAACGAAGTGTTTTATTTATATCCCCGATAAAACAATCTTCTTGTTTCCGTCAAGAGTTCTTCTTAATATAATATAATTAAGCCGTTTTACCCCAACCTTTAAACCATTCCTTACAGACAATGGAACGCGTAGCAAGCGGATAAAAGAACCATTAACCATACCAAGGAAAACGCCATACCCCCCAAAAACATTTCAGCAAATCCCCAAACAATTCACCTGACAGGCCCCCCCGTCTCGTCCAACCGACATGAATCAAAACACCATAAAAAAAGGAGCATTGCAACAAACTGCAATACTCTCTTCTTTCCAATATTCTATGATAGCTATTTTTTAGCATCCAAGGTATCATCAATGCTTTTTCCCGTACCCTTCAACGGGAATATATCAACCAAATTCACATCAAATATCAACGTTGAATATCCGGGAATACCTTCTGTACCATCTTTTCCGTAAGCCAATGGATAAGGAATATAAAGCTTCCATTGGTCACCGGCTTTCATACCACCAAATCCTTTCATCAAGGCCGTACTCCACCCTGCTATCACCGCACCTACCAGAAATTTTCTAGGAGTGGCAGTTTCCGGATCAAGCTCACCCTGATAACTTTGGTCAAAAACCGTACCGTTAATCAATTGACCACGATAATTCACCGCTACCGTATCCGTAGCAATAGGACTCTCAGTACCATCTCCCACTTTCTGAATCTTACAGTAAACATTATCAATGATCTTTCCTGTTTCATTCAATCCCAAAGATGGAAGTTTATAGGAACGGATGATTTTCCATTGCCCTTCTCCATTGCCTCGATTGGCTTCCGCCACTGTAGCAATGGAGTCAATATACCGCTGATTACGCTCTTCCCAGTTTGCATATGGATCTTCTGTCCCATCCGTCTCACTACATGAAACAATGGACAGGGAAGTAACAAACAGCAGACCAATCAGCCAAAGAATACTTTTATTCATAATACATTTATTATTGCAAAGTCTTCAGCAGACTTGTTATACTTACTTTATCGGCAATGATATTGTTCAGTTCCGAAATAGCTACACGCTCCTGCTGCATGGTATCACGATTACGCAAAGTTACACAATTATCCTCCAAAGTCTGGTGGTCTACTGTGATACAATACGGAGTACCGATGGCATCCTGACGACGGTAACGCTTGCCGATGCTGTCTTTCTCATCATACTGGCAGTGGAAATGGAACTTCAAGTCATTCATAATCTCACGCGCCTTCTCGGGCAGGCCGTCTTTCTTCACCAACGGCATCACGGCCAGTTTCACCGGAGCCAGAGCAGCAGGCAATTTCAATACCACACGAGTTTCACCATTCTCCAATGTCTCTTCTGTATAAGCAGCACTCATAATGCTAAGGAACATACGGTCCACACCGATAGATGTTTCAATAACATACGGAGTATAGCTTTCGTTCAATTCCGGATCGAAATACTTGATGCTCTTGCCACTGAACTTCTCGTGCTGACTCAAGTCAAAGTTCGTACGGCTATGAATACCTTCCACTTCCTTGAATCCAAACGGCATCAGGAATTCAATGTCTGTAGCTGCATTGGCATAATGTGCCAGTTTATCGTGATCATGGAAACGGTAATGATCATCACCGAAACCTAATGCCTTATGCCATTTCAAACGAGTTTCTTTCCATTTGGGGAACCACTCCAGCTCAGTACCCGGTTTTACGAAGAACTGCATCTCCATCTGTTCAAACTCACGCATACGGAAAATGAACTGGCGGGCTACGATCTCGTTGCGGAAAGCCTTACCAATCTGAGCGATACCGAAAGGAATCTTCATACGACCGGTCTTCTGTACATTCAGGTAATTGACAAAAATACCCTGCGCTGTTTCCGGACGAAGATAAATCTTCATGGCACCATCGGCAGTAGAACCCATTTCGGTAGAGAACATCAAATTGAACTGACGTACTTCAGTCCAGTTCTTGGTTCCCGAAATAGGACAAACAATCTCTTCATCAATGATAATCTGACGAAGTTCATCCAAATCATTGTCGTTCAAAGCTTTTGAGAACCGTTCATGTAAAGCGTCGCGCTTGGCCTGATGCTCCAGAACACGACCGTTGGTGCTACGAAACTGAGCCTCATCAAAAGCATCACCAAATCTCTTGGCAGCCTTGGCCACTTCTTTGTTTATCTTCTCGTCATATTTGGCAAGCTGGTCTTCAATCAGCACATCGGCACGATAACGTTTTTTAGAATCGCGGTTGTCAATCAGAGGATCATTGAATGCGTCCACATGTCCGGAAGCCTTCCAAATAGTAGGATGCATAAAAATAGCAGAATCAATACCTACGATGTTCTCGTGCAGCAGCACCATACTCTGCCACCAATATTGCTTGATATTATTCTTCAACTCCACTCCCATCTGACCGTAATCGTATACAGCGCCCAGTCCGTCATAGATATCACTGGACGGAAATACAAAACCATACTCTTTACAGTGCGATACTAATTTCTTAAAAACATCTTCTTGTGCCATTTTCTTATCTGTTTATTCTTACACTTTTGTTGTTTTTTCCTGTTTTCAACCTTTAATAAGGGCGAAATAATATGCAAAGTAAATGATTTTTTTTCAATAAAAGTCGTATTTTTGCGTGCATATCATCAGAACATTAAGGAATTTAAATATATATGAGCGACGATTTTATTGATAAAGAGGAACAAAACGAAGAAAATATCCCCACGCCGGAGAACGGACACTTGGACTATAAACCTGCCGATACCAAAAACAACAGGGGTGAAGCACCAGCTGAGCGGAATGTATCAGAACTGGTTTTTGGACTATGCCTCTTACGTAATACTGGAACGTGCCGTACCGCACATCAATGATGGTTTGAAACCTGTCCAAAGACGTATCCTCCACTCTATGAAAAGATTGGATGACGGCCGATATAACAAAGTTGCAAACATTGTAGGACATACCATGCAGTTTCACCCGCACGGCGATGCTTCCATAGGCGATGCGTTGGTGCAGCTAGGCCAAAAGGATCTGTTGATAGACTGTCAGGGAAACTGGGGTAACATACTGACAGGCGACGGTGCCGCTGCCCCCCGTTATATCGAAGCACGTCTGTCCAAATTCGCATTGGATGTGGTTTTCAATCCCAAAACCACCGAATGGCAAGCATCATACGACGGACGAAACAAAGAGCCGATCACCCTACCTGTCAAATTCCCGCTCTTGCTCGCTCAGGGAGTAGAAGGTATTGCTGTGGGCCTTTCTTCCAAAATCCTGCCACACAATTTTAACGAACTGTGTGATGCCTCCATTGCCTATTTGCGTGGTGAGGAATTCAAACTCTATCCCGATTTCCAGACAGGAGGCTCTATTGATGTATCACGCTACAACGATGGAGAACGCGGCGGAATGGTGAAAGTACGTGCTAAAATCAATAAAATAGACAACAAAACATTGTCCATAGCCGAAGTGCCTTTCGGAAAGACTGTCCCGGGGGTATGCGACTCTATTGTCAAAGCCAGTGAAAAGGGAAAAATCAAGATCCGGAAAGTGGAAGATCTTACTTCTGAAAAAGTGGAAATCCTAGTGCACCTTGCTCCGGGAGTATCCTCGGACAAAACCTTGGACGCGCTCTATGCATTTACTGATTGTGAAGTAAGCATATCTCCCAATTGCTGTGTAATTGATGAAAAGAAGCCCCACTTCCTTACAGTCAGTGCCGTCCTTAAAAAAGCCACGGACAACACGTTGTCCCTGCTTCGTCAAGAGTTGGAAATACACAAAGGAGAATTGCTTGAAAACCTTCATTTCGCATCATTGGAAAAAATCTTTATCGAAGAACGGATTTATAAGGAAGTAAAGTTCGAGCAATCCGAAAATACAGATGCCGCCTGCGAATTCATTGATGAACGGCTGACTCCTTTCTATCCGCAATTTATCCGTGAAGTGACCAAAGAGGATATTCTGAAGTTATTGGATATCAAGATGGCCCGGATTCTGAAGTTCAACAAGGATAAAGCAGATGAGAACATAGCCCGTATCAAGGAACAGATTGAAGAAATAAACAATCATCTGGCACATATCGTAGAATATACCATTGACTGGTATCAGATGTTGAAAGATAAATATGGCAAACAATACCCCCGCCGTACAGAGTTACGTAACTTCGATACCATTGAGGCGGCGAAGGTAGTGGAAGCTAACGAAAAACTCTATATCAACCGCGAAGAAGGCTTTATCGGCACCGCCTTGAAAAAAGATGAATTTATAGCCAACTGTTCAGATATTGACGATGTGATTATCTTCTATAAAGACGGCAAATACAAAGTGGTTCGTGTAACAGACAAAATGTTTGTCGGCAAGAATGTTCTCTATGTCAATATCTTCAAGAAAAACGACAAACGTACCATATACAATGTGGTCTATCGGGATGGAAAAGAAGGGTTTCACTATATCAAACGATTCAACATTACCTCCATCACCCGCGACCGTGAATATGATGTAACGCAAGGTACGCCCGGCTCACGTATCGTTTACTTTACAGCCAATCCCAATGGGGAAGCGGAGGTTATCAAGATTACCTTAAAGCCGAATCCGCGTATCAAAAAAATCATATATGAAAAAGATTTCAGTGACATCAATATAAAGGGACGCCAGTCCATGGGCAATATCCTGTCTAAATACGAAGTACATAAAATAGCCTTGAAACAACGTGGCGGCTCTACCCTGGGTGGAAGAAAAGTATGGTTTGACCGGGATGTACTCCGCTTGAACTATGACGGACGCGGTGAATATCTGGGAGAATTCCAAAGTGACGAATTGATTTTAATAGTCCATGAAAATGGAGAATTCTATACCAGTAACTTCGATTTGAACAATCATTATGATCCGGGGATCCACATCATCGAGAAGTTCGATGCCAACAAGGTATGGTCCGCCGCTTTATTTGATGCCGACCAGGGATATCCTTATCTGAAACGATTCACTTTTGAATCCACTTCACGCCGTCTCAATTATTTGGGCGAGAATAAGGAAAGTCGCTCTATATTGCTTACTTGTGTGGCTTATCCACGCATACAAGTCATATTCGGAGGACATGACAGTTTCCGTGATCCATTGGAAATAGATGTGGACGAATTCATCGGAATCAAGAGTTTCAAAGCGAAAGGAAAACGAATCAGTACTTACAACATTGAACAAATAAATGAACTGGAACCTTTACGCTTCCCCGAACCTTCCAAAGAAGAGGACGGTGCGGAAGAGGGGACTGATGAAAACGAAGAAACTGCCGAAATTGAAGATCCGGATCATGGTAAGAGTGAAACAGATATCATTGATGAAATTACCGGCCAGATGAAACTGTTTTAAGAAATGAAGAAAATTCTCCTGTTATTACTGTCCCTGTTTTTGGGTCTGTCTTCGCAGGCGCAGGAAGACAGCTTACAAGCAAACCGCTACGTTATGAGAGCTACTCTTTACGGTGCCGGTTTTACAAATATATTGGACACCTATCTTTCACCGATGGAATATACCGGACCCGAAATTCGTATCCTGCGTGAAAGTATGCGCATGACCAAACTGATGAATGGCAACGTGTCTGTTCAAAGTCTGTTCCAAGCCAATCTGTCCCTGACAGAGAATAAAGCAGAAACAAGTAATGAAATGGCAGGTATGGTCAATTGGAATTATGCACTGCATTACCAGTTCCGGCTGACAGAAAACTTGAAGATACTGGCGGGTCCCATGCTGGACTTGAACGGCGGGTTCATCTATAACATGCGAAATTCCAATAATCCCGCCCAAGCTAAAGCATATGTCAATCTGGCGGCATCGGGTATGGTCATCTATCGGTTTCATATCGGTAACTATCCGCTGATAGCCCGTTATCAAGCCAATCTGCCTGTCATGGGGGGTATGTTTTCCCCGGAATACGGACAATCTTATTATGAGATATTCAGTTTAAAGAATGGCGGCAAGAATGTGCTGTTCACTTCCCTGCATAACCAACCTTCCTTGCGACAGCTGGTTACATTGGATTTTCCTATCCGGTCGGTCAATATGCGTTTCGGATACCTATGTGATATCCAGCAGGCGAAAGTCAATAATCTGAAAAGTCATATATGGTCACACGCCTTTATGATAGGTTTCGTGAAAAACTTTTATTTATTAAAAGGTAAGAACAAAGTGGCGATGCCCAGCCGGGTCAGCCCTTATTAATATAGAGGATGAAAAGAAATAGTTATATTTTTATCAGTCTGTTATTGTCTGTTGTATTATTTACTTCGTGCATCACGGAGGACGAATACGACAACTCCCCCGAAGGCAACTTCGAAGCATTATGGCAGACTATCGACCGCCAGTATTGTTTCCTTGACTATAAAAAGCAGGAATACGGATTGGACTGGAATGAAATATACAGCCAGTATAAACAGAGAATATCCAAAGGCATGAATAATGAACAGTTATTCGAAGTTCTGGCAGATATGCTGAACGAGTTGCGTGACGGACACGTAAATCTGTCTTCCAAACTGGAGTACTCCCAATATCGTGAATGGTTTGACAGCTATCCGGCCAATTTCAGCGACAGCATCCAACGTGTTTATCTAGGTAAGGATTATGCCCAATCCTCGGGTATGAAGTATCAGATATTCGAGGACAATATAGCCTATATTTATTGTGGCAGTTTCCAATCGGGCATCGGTGAAGGAAATCTGGACGAGGTTCTAAACAAACTGGCTATTTGTGATGGGTTGATTATTGATGTGCGAAATAATTCGGGTGGTAATCTTACCACAGCCGAGAAATTAGCCGCTTTCACGAATGAAAAAAGTGCTGGTAGGCTATATGTCCCATAAAACCGGACCGGGGCACAATGACTTCTCCACTCCCAAAGCAGTTTGGCTGGAACCGTCACTAGACCGTGTACGCTGGCAAAAACAGGCGGTAGTGCTGACTAACCGTCGCTCTTTCAGTGCCACTAATGATTTTGTGAACAGAATGAAAATACTACCTAAAGTAACCATCATCGGTGACAAAACAGGTGGCGGTTCCGGCCTGCCCTTCTCCTCCGAACTGCCCAACGGCTGGTCTGTCCGCTTCTCGGCCAGCCCCATGTACGATGCGGATATGCAACATCTGGAATTCGGTATAGATCCGGACATCAAAGTCAATATGAGTTCAGAGGATATGCAACGCAATGTAGATACCATTATTGAGGCTGCACGTGAATATTTACATAGCCACAAAGAATAATTTTCTAAAAATCTTTGGTACTTAAGAAATATTGCTTATCTTTGCACCCGCTTACCAAAAGCAATGTCGCGCGTGTGGCGTAATTGGTAGCCGCGCCAGACTTAGGATCTGGTGTCGTGAGACGTGTAGGTTCGAGTCCTATCACGCGCACAAGTTTCCGTATAGAAACAGACAAAAGCCCTCGAAATTATCCGATTTCGAGGGCTTTTCTTTACTAGAAGAAACTAGTTCTCAAAAATCATGTGGCATACTAAAATTTCACATTTATTTTTTTCCCTTTATAAAGCACTGTCTTTTCACTTCCATCCGGCATTCGAACTGTAAACTTCCGCTCATCCAGCATCCCTTCATAGCAGCCACGACGTGCATCAATAGTCAATGTCCGCTTGGCATCATTCCAAGTCATCGGAATTTCAGTATAAGCACCGTTTTCGTAATTATAGTTATTGCCTTCATCCTCATAAAGCACAAAATTACCATCGGCACCAGGATAAACACAAACCTTGAGATTGTCCCATTTCTTCTCGGTCACGTATTGCACATCGGGACCTAACGGCACGATGCTTCCAGCACGTACATAAAGCGGAATACGATTGAACACAGTCGTCACCTTCAGCTTCTGCCCACCTTCTGCCACTTCGTTCGTCCAAAAATCATACCATTGGCTACCGGCAGGCAAATATAGTTCCATTTCTTTAGATTGAGTAAAATCGACAGACAATAGAGGGATATCAGACTCCTGCGCTTTGCAGCCCCACCCTTCATTCTCTTTCAAGATTTGCTGTGCCTGCTCAGGAGTGTATTGGGCATGTAATACAGGTGCCACTAAAAAGGATGATCCAAACATATACTCACTGCCCATGTTCCATGTCTTAGGATCACTGAGAAAATCCATGAATAGTGCCCGCATAAACGTGGAATTACGATGACTTACTTCCCAAGATGTAGAATAGATATAAGGCATCAACGAATAACGGAGTTTTATAGCATCAACCAATGCATCATACACCGGCTCACCAGCTTTACCATAGAGGAAAATTTCGCGAGGTGCATCAGCCCCGTGACTACGCATCATTGGACAAAATACACCGAATTGCGCCCAACGCACATACAATTCATGGAACATAGGATTTTTTGTAGCCGTTCCACCTCCCAAGCTATTGTTATAAGAACCAGCAAAGAATCCGCCAAGGTCAGTATTCCAATGCGGCATTCCCGTCAGAGAAAAATTCAACCCGGCAGTAATTTGCCTACGAAACATATCCCATGAAGATCCTACATCGCCCGTCCATACATTTGAGCCATAACGTTGTTGCCCCAAGAATCCTGAACGGGTCAAGATAATGACACGCTTATCGCGAGTCAGAGCACGCTGATGATCAGACACTCCGCCTACTGTTACGAGCGGAAAAGCGTTCCGTACGCTACGGAAGGAACCGGAATAAGTCTGTCGGTCGAAATCCGAATCTTTGGGGTTAAAGTGGTCAGGTTCTGTCGAGTCCATCCACCATCCGTCCATGCCAAGCTGAAAAATACCTTTGTTCAAGTAATTCCAATAAATATCACGAGCCTTCGGATGATATGGATCATAAACCTTCACGCCAGAAGGATAATCAAAGTTAGGCGGCCATCCTTCCACACCCGATTCGGGCCATGTAGCCATATCCATCAGCAACCCTTCCTTCTCAAGTTCCTTGAAAGGTTTAGTCTTTGGACCAAAAGAAGACCAAATGGAAATCATCATGTGTGCATTCAAGCCGTGGACTTCATCAATCATCCTTTTCGGATCACGGTACTCGTAATTCAGGAACTCCATTGCATTCCATAAATAGTTACTTCCCCAATATTGCCAATCCTGAATGATACAGTCAAGCGGTATGCCCAATTCACGGTATTTCTTCACAACACTTACCACTTCATCCTGGCTCTTATAGCGCTCTTTGCTTTGCATAAATCCATAACTCCACAAAGGCATCATAGGAACAGAACCGGTCAGCAAGCGAATCTGTGCAATTACACCGTCAGCCGAACCACCATACATGAAATAATAATCGATACAATCGCCTACATCTGAACGGAACGACGTTTCCTCTTCATTGTCAACATACATCGTACCTGCATAATTATCCCAAAATACACCATATCCCTTAGTCGACTGAAAAACAGGAGTTACGTCTTCTGTATTGCCTTGCACCAGATACTTCTCTATTCCACGTTGCATCATCTGTCCGTTTTGAAGTTGTCCAAGTCCATAAAGCCCTTCATCCTTATCGGTTTTAAAACTTTGGTAAACAGAATAAGTAGCCCGCCCTGCGTCATTGACAGGTATGAATGCCTTCACATTCTCCAATTCCTTCAATAGGGGCATCCCATTACGTGTTTCATAAATCAGAACACCTGTTTTTGTGTCTAGTTTCACCGTCAGTAAACGGCTCTTCATTACAATATTGCCATCTTCCGACGTAGAAACTTTAAGAGCCGTTTTTTCAGGTCTTGCAATAACCGAAAGACTTTTCTTATCTACCGATTGCCCATGCGGCATTTTCAACACGCGCAGACTATTAGCATTAAACCATTGCACTTCCACATCTATCTTTTTCCCAAAAAATAGAAGCCTTAATGCCTGTTTCTGTCCGCTGATATTCCTGCGACCACACCAAAGTGGTCAACAGACAACAGAATGTAAAAATAAGTTCTCGTTTCATAAACTCTAACTTTATATTAGTTATCAATAAGTATTAATTAACCTTCCACCAATCCAGCATAAACTATTTTTATTCTATCTCCTCAAAGGGATAAGCTTATCTATCATCATTAATAAAAACTTCCATAGCAATATCAAAACAATTGTCTATATGCTAAAAACACTTACCCTTATCCTATTTCCTCAACTTAACCCATACCACAAAACCTCCGCGAGGCTGGCACTCTATATTCAATTCTTTGGTATCGAATGCCGAATTTTCAATTTTTATTTGTTTCCCATCAGTAGTATCCGAAAACAGTTGGATAAGCTGAATAGAATCTTTAATAAACTCCAAATTCACACGAAATGATTTTGTATTTTCCGTACCATTCAAACCGGAAATATACCAACTATCCTTACTTTTACGAGCAATAACAACACTTTCAGCCGGATAACCGGACAGCAGTCTGGTATCCTCCCATGCAACCGGAAGATACCTGATAAAGTTCTGTACCTCTACCGGTTGTTGCCTATACCCTTCAGGACGATCTGCCAAATGCTGTAGAGCCGACTCAAAAATAACAAGTAACGCCAATTCATGCGCATCGGTAGTGATATGTGGATGTTGTGAATTGGTAAATGTACAAGGCGTATAGTCCATCGGACCTATCACATTACGGGTAAAAGGCAAGGTACAATTATGCCAAGCTGCATTATCAGTCAATGTCGGTTTATTATTATACCATTCGGACCCATATACCGCTTCCACACTCATCAGGTTTGGGTATGTCCGTTGCCAGCCTCTGGGAATAGCTGCCCCATAAAATTGACTAACAATTTATGCCTGGCTGCATCCTCCAGCAAATCAATATAATAATTCATCGTACCTATAGAATCTCCACCAAAAAAGTCTATCTTAACTCCCTGAATACCTATTTCTTTTAGCCATTCAAATTCTTTGTCACGCACTTCCGGGGTATTCAACCGATATAACGGAGTAGGATCACACCATGCAGTAGAAGAATTATACCATATCAAAGGAGTTACATTTTTCTCTTTACAATAGTTCATTGCATCATTCAGATTTCCTCCATTCCCCATTGCATCCCATTCCCAATCAATCAACATATAGGGCAAATCAAAGTCTGCGGCAAAATCAATATATTTCTTCACTATTTGATAATCCTTAGAACCATGATTATATGCCCAATATATCCAAGAGACCAATCCAGGTTTTATCCATTGGGTATCTTGGATTTTACATGGTTCACTCACATCAGTTACCAAAGTCGATTCGACAATATCAGCTAATGTTCCTATGATAGCGACACGCCAAGGTGAATACCAGCCGGATGGGCATATCAACCGTTCATCCGATAATTTTATCTTATAGATAGAAGAATCAGCTGCATTAGTAAGATAAGCTCCTGTGTTATCACGTAATATGTTGGCTTCGGTTAATAGTACAAAAGCGCTGTCCGAAGGTTGGAACAATGTTGGAAAACTCCACTCACGTTCCTCATTATCTGCAACGCCGTCCGTATTTGGCCAATAAAAGCCCTCATAACCTACAGTAAATTTTTTGTGTCCAACGCTTGATACCGAGTAAAAGCAAATGCAGTGTACTCATCAAGAACCACAATCTCTTCTTTGGTTTTAGGAAGATGATAACGGAAAGCTATACCATCATTATAAACCCGGAAAATAAGATCTACCCGAAGTCCTTTGACATTTTCAAACCGATAAGTACATTCATTAGCCTCATTATGGCAATGCCTGCGTTTACCAGTCAGCATTTCATAATCATCAACTACAGAAGTTACAGGAGTTGAGCTTATCAATTTAAAGCAATCATCCGTATCCGACGTTTTTAGACCTATTTCAGGTAATGACATCATTTTAACTTTATCCCGCCCACTATGATAAATAACAGAAAAACCTTTTTCAGCATGATATTCAATGGCTATCTTACCGTTAGGAGATTGTAATAAATTGTTCTGCATCGTACATGAAATGCAGGATAAGCACAACAGTGCAATGATAGTAAAATATTTCATAATCATTAAATTGTTCAATGTACCTTCTATTATATTTTAAGGAAAAAGAGAATACTTCATCAGCACCCTCTCTTTCCTCTCTTTTTTAATTATTCATATAGATAAAACATACGTTCCATCATACTCCATTTTTCTTTAGCAAGTTCCCCTTTCCTGCATTGTTGGAATACCGATACAAAATCTTCCCATTCCTGCTGTCGGGGTAAAGTCGCAAGTTTAGCCATAGCAGATTCCCAATCGAAATCAATAGGAGTTTCGACAATCATGAATAACCGATTACCGCATATATATATTTCCATTTCTAAAATACCAACTGAACGGATCCCCTCTCTGATCTCCCGCCACGACTTCTCCTTACTGTGGCACTCCCGATACTTCGCTATCAGCTCCGGATCATCCTTCAAATCCATTGTCTGACAATATCTCTTTACCGGATAGCCATATCTTTTCATTTCATATCCATTTTCTTTCATCTTATCTTAAACTTAATCCTGCTTAATTATATCCCTCATTCTGTTTCAGATTCTTATTTACATTCAAATCATTTTGAGGAATAGGAAAATATCGGTTATGGGGTGCCCATGTACGTTTCTCAAATTGATAATACATATTTTCATCCACCGGAGAAGCAGTAGCCCCACTCCCTCTATAATTACGAGCTTGAGGATCATCCGACAATTTTACTCCGGTAAATGTATGATTAAGTTCTTTCTCGGCAATGCCCCAACGTAACACGTCATAATATCGAAGCCCCTCGAATGCCAGTTCCACACGTCTTTCTTTACGAACTGCTTCACGAACAAGTTCCTGTGTCGCTACGTCTGTCTTTTTTATTCCAACCAATTTCACACGATCACGTATATCATTGATAGTCAAATCCAATAAATTCTGGTCTACTGCATTCGGCTGCGATTCATTTACCGCTTCCAGATAGCTTAATAGAACCTCAGCATAACGCATTATAGGAGTATAAGTGGGAGTAGAACCTAAATTATTAGTTATAGACGGATCACAACCTTTCTTCGGACAATATCCATTAAATAAGGCAAATTTATTATAGCTATCTGCAGTATTAGCTCCCTTAAAGCAATCATAAATTATATCATTATACTTAGTTCCCTCATAACTTCCCAAAGGAGGTAAAAAATAGAAGCATACAAGCGCAAATCCCGATTAACATAAGGATCATTCTCATCATAAACCTCAGAAGTCTTAATGTCCTTGCCGTCTGCACAGAAATATTCTTTCACCAATTCGTTATATGGTGAGAACTGATGCCACCCTCCATAAGCAGCTTCAGGATATAAATATTGATAACGTGAATTAGTATACAAATCCTTTATCCCCATAATACAAAATATTATCTCAGGGCTATATTCACCTCTTATTTGAAAAAAGTTTCTCATAGCTGTCCTCTCCATTACGACGATCCAATTCATATATTCCCGACTCAATCACACTACGTAAAATAGTAGCAGCATCTCCCCATCTCTCTTGTGCCAGATAAAGACGACTTAAAAGTACCTTAGCCGCCCCCCTGGTAAACCGGCCATATTCCTCTGAAGAATATTGGACAGGCAACAAGTCTATAGCAGTCTTCAAGTCCTTCTCCACTTGCGAATAGACTTCAGTCTGAGGTGTTTGAGAGATAGAATTCGCTTCGTCCACCGACAGAGTTTTCAAAGGCATAGGAACATCCTTATAATAAAATGCCAAATTTAAAAAGAAATAAGCTCGTAAACACTTCACTTCGGCAGACCACTGTTCTTTTTAGATTCTTCCATCGGACAGTCCGTAATATTCTCTAGAAAAGTGTTGTACTTAGCTATTTGCGTATATGCATTTCCCCAATACCAACGTAAATTACTGTTAGTAGCCACCGTATTGGAACTAGCCATTAAAGTAGAAAAATTTTCCTTTTCCGTTCCGTTTCCACCTGCAAAATCCAAATAGAGCAACCCTTGTGGCGTAGCAAAATCATCATGCGACCAACCAGTCTGGAAACGATAACATCCTGTCAAAGCCAACATGGCATCCCCTTCACCAGTCCAAAAACTACCATCAGAAATTGCTGAAGGTGGCTCCTTATCTAATAAATCCGAGCAACCAGTTGTTACTAGTGATACAGCCAAAGCACATAAACAAGCCTTTGTCATTCCTAATGTATTATATATATTTTTCATAATGATTCTTGATTGAATGATTTACTTAGAACTTGAAATTAAATCCGAATGAATAAATACTATTGACCGGATAATAAGAGGGAGAATCCCTGTTCCTATCTCATTTTCAGGATCCCAACCTTTATAGAAACTATTGAAAGAGAACAGATTTTGTCCGCTTACATAAACACGCACATTTTCCAAACCTATTTTTTTAGTCCATGCTTTTGGGAATGTATATCCTATTTGTATATTCTTGACTCGTAAGAAACTAGCATTACGGACCCAATAATCAGAAGTTTGAAGATTAGTGTCATTCATATTCAAAGTTTCCAATCGAGGATATTCAGCCCATTTATCAGGATTTTCTTCCTTCCAACAAGATTCAGCCTGCCATCTCTGTATCTGTCCACCGTTGTAGAATGCATAAGCCATATAAGATCCTATCAAACGCTTATGACCTCCTAAACCTTGTAATAAAGCTGAAAAATCAAAACCTTTATAAGAAGCGGAAAGATTCAAACCATAATAAAACTTCGGGGTAGTACTTCCCAATACGGTACGATCATATTGCGCATCCACCTTACCATCGGGAACCCCGTCAGGACCACTAATATCTTTGTATTTCACATAACCAGGTTTCAATCCTGACTTACTTACCAATTGCTCAGGAGCCGCATCTATTTCCGCTTGGTCTACAAACAGTCCATCAGTTTCATATCCATATATAATACCTATCGGTTGCCCTACAATTCTGTTATTATTAATTTCTTCGGTAGCTCCGTTCGCCAATTTCTCAACTGCATTTTTTTACCCATGTAAAATTAGGAGAAATACTAAACCGGAAATCACGTCCTATTTGTCCGTTATAAGTCAGATTTATTTCAATTCCTTCGTTCGAAACAGCTCCAACATTAGATTGTCCGACTTCACGTCCCATAATACTAGACACCTCAACTGGTGCTAAAATGTCCGAAGTATATTTATAAAAATAATCCAATGTTCCACTAAAACGTCCATTCAATAAACTAAAATCTAAACCAATATCCGTTATAGCCGTCTTTTCCCAAGTAATTTCCGGATTATTATAGGTTTTCATGTAAGCCCCAGACTGAAGAGTTGCCGGATTTCCAAAAGGATAATCATGTCCAAGTTCATAAATCTGTTGGTAAGGATAAACACCTATATTTTGATTACCAAGTACACCATAGGAAGCACGCAATTTCAAATTATCAACTACAGCTGAAACTGCCGCATTCTTCCAAAAATCCTCCTCAGAAATTCTCCACCCTGCAGAAACTGACGGGAAAAGTCCCCAACGATGACCGTCCGCAAAACGTGACGATCCATCATAGCGCAAATTAGCCTCTAATAAATAACGATCTTTCCATGCATAATTTATACGCCCGAAAAAAGAAAGCAACGCATATTCCTCCAATGAACTATCATTAGTAGCTGTTGATTTATCTCCAGAACCTAATTCATACAAATAATTATTAGGAAACGTATTTCTATAACCTTCCAAACCTTTATTATTAGATTGCTCCACAGAAGTACCCGCCAATAACTTAAAGGTATGATTTTTAATTTGTTTTTCATAAGTAGCTAATGCTTCAAAGGTAGTATACGTATTATTTGCAGTCCATACATTTAAAGTAGCGGGCCCCACTGTCTTACTATCATCAAAATAAGTATCAGCCCGGTACGCTTTATCATATTTAGTCCAGTAATTCACCCCAGCTTTACCTATAAAAAGAAAGTCCGTCTACAGGAGTATTCCATGTCAATTGTCCGGAAGCACTTATATTTCTACTCACATTCTGCACAAAAGATTCACTCGCCAACCACGCTTCCGGACTATAATTATCCTGATATCCAAAACTTCCATCCGACTTTTGCCCGGCATAAATAGGTCCCTGACGAACAGCATATCCTATCATTCCATCAATACTTTGTGGTTCGCCATTAGGAGCATTATATTTATTATTATAAGCATTAATATTCAAATTAAGCATCAGCCCTTTGGCGATTTCACTTTTCATAGTAAACAGTGCAGTCATTCTTTCATTAGACGTTTTTGCCGTCATACCTTCCTGATTTCTATAACCTACTGATAAATTATAACTTGTCGTAGCATTTCCTCCTTGTATGCTGAGATTATGTTGGTGTTGAAAACCAGAACCAGATTCCAACAGCCATTTTAAGTGATTTACATTCGGATAATTATCCGGATCAGATCCATCTCTATACTTTTGAATCTGTTCAGGTAAATAAGCTTCCTGCTTACCCATATTCCGCATAGCCATATTATAATATTCCGCATATTCCCATGATGGTAAAAAAATCAGGCAATTCCGTAGGCCGTTGCCAACCAAAAAGAATTACTATATGTAATAGTCGTTTTACCTTGTGCACCCTTCTTTGTTTCAATCAAGATCACCCCATTAGCAGCACGATTACCATAAATAGAAGCAGAAGCTGCATCTTTCAAAAAAGAAATGCTCTGAATATCATTAGGATCTACATCATCAATGTTACCTGATAAACCATCAATCAAAACCAATGGATCTGTTCCAGCTTTTGAAAATGTACCAGTTCCACGAATTTTAACAGTTGCTCCTTGTCCGGGACGACCTGAAGTTTGCAATACACTTAAACCTGGAGCCAAACCTGCCAGTGCTTGAGCAGTACTCATAACAGGCTTACTAGCCAAGTCTTCAGCTGAAACAGCAGATACGGCTCCTGTTAAATTCACCTTTTTCTGTGTTCCATATCCAACTACAACTACTTCTTCCAACTTTTTTGTATCTTCTTCCATTATAATACGAAGTAACTTGTTACTTTCAACCTTTATTTCTTGCGAAATATAACCTACATAACTTATCTGGAGCATGTTTCCCATTTCAGCAGACAGAGAAAATTTGCCATCCAAATCAGTAACAGTTCCATTGGAAGTACCTTTAACCAAGATACTGACCCCAATTAACGGCTCACCGGAAAAATCAGTAACCAAACCATTGACATTACTCTGTGTCTGTGCCCAAGTAGTATAGCTCAGGCAACACATCAACAAGACCACCAAGAATCTTATTGGCTGCATACATTCTAATCTGTTTTCATTATTCTATTGATTATTGGGTTAATTTTCAAGACATAACAAGGGCTTACCGACCTAAAAAGCCGATAAATAAACCTACTTTATGCTATATTCACTTCTTTATCTTAAATACGGGAGCAATCTTATTCAACTGTACATCAGGCATATCAATAACAACTCCTTGCGCTGTACGAGTAAAAGATACCTTTCCATAACCTAACAATTCAATTTTAGTAATTTTATCAGGATACAACTCACTTCCCGTTGCCAGCGATTGAATGACAACTTGCTTTTCTTCCGGCCATGCAAGGACTGTAGCATAGAGATATTTCTTGGTTTGAGTAAAACGGATTTCAGATGCAGTGGCTTTAGTGTAAGCACCTTCATTGAAACCTTGGGCATTAATCTTGATATCAGCATTGGCTATCGGACCTTCTCCGAAGACTTTCCACGGGCGTGTATCATAAATAGCCTCTTTATTCATACTCATCCAGTTACCAAATTCATTTAAAATGGCTTCTTCCTTTTCATCGAAAGTTCCGTCAGCCCGAAGAGGAACACTAAGCAACAAATTACCGTTCTTACTGACCACATCCACTAATAGTTTCACTACATCGGAAGCACTTTTATACCAGCCGTTCTCCGCCAATCTGGTATCATAATGCCAACCGCCTAAACAAGAACAAGTCTGCCATGGCTCTTCATAAATACTATTGGGAGATCCCCTTTCCACATCCCATACCAAAGCTTTACGTTGCTCATCGGTAAGAATTTTACCAAACATAACAGCACTGAAATCCCCTTACGAACAACCATGTTGTGATTATAAAAATGTGCGGCAATCTTCAAACCCGCATCACTGATAGGATAAAACGGTACACCAGTCACATCAAAATAAATCAAATCGGGATTATAACGGTTTATTGCATCGACTGTACGATCATAAAAGTTTGTCACATATTCTTGAGTAGGAATACAAACACCATTTCCCCATGCCCATTGACGGTGAATCATACCGTCAGCCCAACTTCCAGCGCTTAACGGGTGATTCTGTGCATAAAGTTTTTGAGGATCGTAGCCTTCCCACCACTTACCCTTACCATCTTCTTTAGTCAAACATCCATCGTAGGGTACACCTGCCTTCTCGCCATGACGGTCGTATCGTTGAGCCGGTTCATACCAGCTCCACGCATGGTCCGCATGGAAACTGATACCAAATGGAAGACCGTTTTTCTTAGCTGCTTCAGCCCAGCCCGCCAATATATCCTTCTTAGGGCCTATATTCACGGAATTCCATTCCTGATATTGGCTATCCCATAAATCATAATTATCATGGTGATTACCTAAAGCGAAGAAATACTGGGCACCAATCTTCTTATAAAAGGAAACCAATTTGTCCGGATCCCATTTCTCGGCTTTAAACAAAGGCAATATATCCTTGAAGCCCACTTCAGAGGGATGGCCATAATGTTCCACATGGTGCTTATACTCGCGCGAACCTTCCAAATAGAGAGAACGCGCCATCCAGTCGCCGGACCCTTCCACACATTGCGGTCCCCAATGTGCCCAAATACCAAATTTGGCATTTCTAAACCATTCAGGAACTTTATAGTTCTGCAATGATTCCCAAGTAGGTTCGAACTCTCCCTCCTGCATTTTTTCATTTTTCTCTGAAACAGGTACCGGTAAGTCTGAGCCTCCAAAACTCCCGTCCAAAGCAACAAAGCCGAAGCCAAAAAGAAAATGTTTTGCTTTCATAGTATAATTGCTTTATATGTTTTTCAATTATCAATAGTGCAAATATACAGAGTTGAAACCAATTTATATTATCCAAATGCGCCATTATGTAGGATAATATCGACTTTTACCTGAAATAATTCAAAAACAAATACCAAAACAGGTGATTTGATATGAAAATATCGATTTCCCATTGGATTATATATATACTTTTGCTTACTTTGTACGAAACTGAATCTTTCATTCTAATAACTTAAGGAATATGACACAATCAATCGACCAATTACATTTACTTATATTAAATGTAGGACTAGCCATTCACAATGCAGACTGGAACTGGAAAAACGTAAGCAGCCCTTTTACCCGACTCTATTATATAATGGAAGGAACCGCCCAAATAATATTTCCCGATGGAATGCAGGAACTAAAACCACATCATCTATATCTGGTGCCATCATTCACTACCCATAGTTATCAGTGCAATTCTCATTTCACTCATTATTATCTCCATATATATGAAGACCATCAATCGGAATCCGGCATTCTGGAAGATTGGAATTTCCCGATAGAAATACCTGCGGGCAACCTGGAATTACCACTTATTAAAAGGTTATGTGAAATAAATCCTACCATGCAGCTTCCTCAATCCGACCCGACAAGCTATGACAACAACCCCACATTAATCAGAAACATCATTAAAAATAAACAGCGTACCTTCTGTGACAAAGTCGAATCCAGAGGTATAGTATATCAACTTATTGCCCGCTTTTTAAAAGACGCCAAACCTAAAGTGGAAGTCAACGATAACCGTATCCAAAAAGTTTTGTCCCACATCCGAAAAAATATCTATAAAACAGTAGATATAGACTCATTGGCAGCAATCTCATGCCTCTCAAAAGATCATTTTATCCGTCTTTTCAAAAAAGAAGTCGGTACCACACCGCTACAATATATTAATCAGAAAAAAAATAGAGAAAGCCCAATTAATTCTGATTACAGAGGATATTCCCGTAAAAAACATAGCCTATCTCCTTGCTTATGAAGACCATTCTTATTTCAACCGCCTATTCAAAAAAAATCACAGACGTTACTCCACAGCAATATAGGGAACTATATAAAAAAAGTAACCGTCTTATTATTTTTACGCAAAGGTTTACGTACTTTTTTCAACCTCTTCCACCATATACCTAAAGGTTATTCCTCTATTTTTGATGCCGGAAATAAATCTAAAAATAAATAGAGCTATGAATTACAATGAAATCGGGAAAACCGGTATGCGGGTTTCCAATCTTAGTTTCGGCGCATCTTCATTAGGAGGAGTTTTTCATGATATCCGCGAAGCAGAGGGTATCAAAGCTGTTTACACAGCAGTAGAGAATGGAATGAATTTTATTGATGTATCTCCCTACTACGGGCACTACAAGGCCGAAACCGTATTAGGCAAAGCATTGAAAGAAATACCACGTGACAAATATTATCTCTCTACCAAAGTGGGACGCTATGGAAAAGATGGAGTCAACACATGGGATTATTCCGGAAAACGTGCAACGGAAAGTGTGTATGAAAAGCTTGGACAGACTCCACATTGAATATATCGATCTGATTAATGTACACGATGTAGAGTTTTCAGACATGAATCAGGTAGTCAACGAAACATTACCTGCACTGGTAGAACTTAAAAAAGAAAGGTATTGTGGGACATGTAGGTATCACAGACTTGCAATTAGAAAACTTAAAATGGATCATTGATCACTCGGAACCGGGAACAGTAGAAAGCGTACTTAACTTCTGCCATTATTGTCTGAATGACGAGAAACTGACTGATTATCTGGATTATTTTGAATCAAAGAATATCGGCATTATCAATGCCTCCCCCCTTTCAATGGGCTTACTCTCCCAACGTGGGGTTCCTGCATGGCATCCGGCCCCCAATCACTGGTAGAAGCCTGTCGGAAAGCTGTTCAACATTGCCTGTCCAAAAATTATCCTATAGAGAAACTGGCTATTCAATATTCTGTCAGCAATCCACGTATCGCCACCACTTTGTTCAGTTCGGCCAATCCGGATAATGTATTGAAAAATATAACATATGCCGAAGAACCCATTGATTGGAACCTTGTAAAGGAAGTGCAAGAAATTATCGGAAAACAAATGCGTGTCAGTTGGGCTAATTCATAATACAAAGGAAAATAATGATGGATTTTAACATAATAGATGCACACTCCCATCTTTGGCTACGGCAAGATACGGAAGTCAACGGATTGCCTATCCGTACTTTAACCAACGGACGTTCGTTATTTATGGGGGAAGAACGTCAGATGGTTCCGCCCTTTATGATTGACGGGCGGAATAGTGCCGAGGTTTTTCTCTCGAACATGGACTATGCACAAGTATCGGCTGCCGTAGTCACTCAGGAATTTATTGATGGCATCCAAAATGAATACCTCGCAAAAGTGTCCCATAAATACCCAGACCGTTTCTTTGTATGCGGTATGTGCGAATTTCGTAAACCCGGTTATCTGCAACAGGCCAAGGAATTAATAAGTTCCGGTTTCAAAGCAATAAAAATCCCGGCACACCGCCTTTTTTAAAAAAGAAGGAAGAGTCATGCTGAACAGTGACGAAATGATGGAAATGTTCCATTACATGCAAGAAAAAGACATTATCCTTTCCATTGATTTAGCCGATGGGGATACACAAGTACAGGAAATGAAAGAAATCATTCAGGAATATCCGCAGCTTCGAATCGCTATCGGACATTTCGGCATGGTCACCACACCTCATTGGCAAGAACAAATAAAGTTGGCCCGCCATAAAAATGTCATGATAGAATCCGGGGGGATCACCTGGTTGTTCAACAGTGAATTCTATCCGTTTCACGGAGCGGTTAAAGCCATTAAAGAAGCAGCAGATCTGGTAGGTATGGACAAACTGATGTGGGGATCGGATTACCCTCGGACCATTACGGCCATTACTTACAAGATGTCTTACGATTTCATCCTTAAAACGACTGAAATGACACAAGAAGAGAAAGCACTTTTTTTAGGTAAAAACGCCGAAAGATTTTATGGTTTCAAAAATCTCATATCTCTTCCTTACATAAAAAACATGTCAGAATAATCAACTGACACTTATAAATCCATACCATGAAAAATAAGAACTATTATGTACCATTGATGCTCATATTCTGCCTGTTTTTCCTATGGGCTATCAGCAGCAATCTGCTACCTACTATGATAAGACAGCTGATGAAAACCTGTGAGTTAAACGCTTTCGAAGCATCATTCACAGAAACAGCCTACTGGCTTGCCTATTTCATCTGTCCCATTCCCATCGCTATGTTCATGAAAAAATACAGCTACAAATCGGGAATTATTTTCGGGTTATTACTGGCGGCATGTGGTGGGTTACTGTTCTTCCCCGCTGCCATGCTGAAAGAATATTGGGCATATCTATGCATATTCTTTATCATTGCCACCGGAATGTGTTTTTTAGAAACGGCAGCCAATCCTTATGTAACCGCTTTGGGAGATCCGAAAAGTGCGCCCCGTCGATTGAATCTGGCACAATCATTCAATGGGCTGGGAGCTTTTATAGCTGCCATGTTTCTCAGCAAACTGATTCTGAGTGGCAACCACTATACCCGCGACACCCTGCCCACTTCTTTTCCCGGTGGCTGGGAAGGTTACATTCAAACAGAAACAGACGCCATGAAACTTCCTTATCTGCTGCTAGCTATGCTACTCATCGTTATTGCCATCATCTTTATCTTCTCCAAATTACCTAAAATCAAAGAAGGAAATACGATGGAAGGAGTAGAATATAAAGGAGAAAAATTAATTGATTTCGGAGTCTTAAAACGTTCTCATCTTCGTTGGGGAGTTATTGCACAATTCTTCTACAATGGTGGTCAGACAGCCATTAACAGTTTATTTCTAGTCTACTGTTGTACCTATGCAGAACTACCTGAAAATACAGCCACCACCTTTTTCGGTCTTTATATGCTGGCTTTTTTGGCAGGAAGATGGACAGGCACACTACTCATGGTAAAATTCCGTCCACAAGACATGCTATTGGTATATGCGCTGATTAATGTCTTGCTATGTATTGTTGTGGTTTGTTTTGGCGGTTGGACAGGTCTTTATGCCATGCTGGGCATCTCTTTTTTCATGTCTATCATGTATCCCACTCAGTTCTCGCTCGCTTTGACTGATTTAGGCAACAACACCAAAAGTGGCTCGGCATTTCTAGTTATGGCCATCGTTGGAAATGCTTGCTTACCCCAACTCACAGCTTATATGATGCATCTGAACGAACATATCTATCATATAGCCTATACTATTCCTATGATTTGTTTCCTGTTTTGCGCCTATTATGGCTGGAAAGGATACAAAGTGATTGATTAAACTGATTAAAAATAAATAAAAAATGAAAGCAATTCAAATTACCGCTCCTTCCGAAATGAAGGTAGTAGACATCGAGAAACCGGTCTTGGAACCGGGAGAAGTTCTTGTGAAAATTAAATACGTCGGTTTTTGCGGCTCGGACTTGAATACATTCTTAGGCCGTAACCCAATGGTAAAGTTGCCCGTTATTCCTGGACATGAAGTAGGAGCTGTCATAGAAGCTGTGGGCAAGGATGTGCCGGATTCTTTAAAACCCGGCATGAGCGTTACAGTTAATCCCTATACCAATTGCGGTAAATGTGCTTCCTGTCGTAACGGCAGAGTAAATGCCTGTGAACATAATGAAACTTTAGGGGTTCAGCGCAACGGAGCCATGTGTGAATATATCGCATTACCTTGGAGTAAAATAATCCCGGCCCATCGAATTCCTCCTCGTGACTGTGCACTGATCGAACCGATGAGCGTAGGCTTTCATGCGGTTTCCAGGGCACAAGTTACAGATATTGATATAGTGATGGTCATTGGTTGCGGAATGATCGGTATGGGAGCTATTGTACGTTCAGCTCTTCGCGGAGCTACCGTTATCGCTGTAGACCTGGACGACGAGAAATTGGAACTTGCCAAACGGATAGGTGCTCACCATACCATCAATTCCATGACAGAAAATGTACATGAATGCCTGACAAAGATTACGGAAGGACTCGGTCCTGATGTAGTCATTGAAGCTGTCGGCAGTCCTGCAACCTATGTTATGGCCGTCAATGAAGTCGGATTTACCGGGAGAGTGGTATGTATAGGGTATGCAAAATCAGAAGTTTCTTTTCAAACTAAATATTTTGTCCAGAAAGAACTTGATATCCGCGGATCACGTAATGCATTGCCCACAGATTTCAGAGCAGTTATCCGCTACATGGAACAGGTACTTGCCCAAAAGATGAATTGATCAGCAAAGTAGTCAAGCCCGAAGCAGCAATACAGGCCATGAAAGAATGGGCGGCAGCTCCCGAAAAGTATTCCGTATACTAGTAGAATTTGACTAACCACATCTATACAATTACCCAAAATGTGCTCAAAGTGATCGTTTTCTACTTCGAGCACATTCTCTTTTTTGATTAAATCCTACTTGATTGGATAATATCAATTAATATCGGACGGAACCGCTAACGAAACACTCTACTGCTATTACCATCAGAATAAGTCCCATCAAGCGCATCATCACGTTATTTCCAGTTTCACCAAGAATAGAAACCAACCGGGTAGAAGCCCGCAATATAAGATAGGTGATAAAATAAATCAAACCAATTATTCCGATCAGAATTCCCTTCATGGTCCAAGTATTTGCATCATCCATTAACATTATTCCGTTAGCTATAGCACCGGGACCGCAAAGCATAGGAATAGATAACGGGGTAATTGAAATATCATTGGCATACGTTTTAATTTCTTCATCTTTCAACTTCGTATTAGTAAAACGTGCCTGCAACATATCATACCCAATCTTCAAAATAATAAAACCGGCAGCAATACGAAAGCCATTGGTCGATATTCCAAAGAATTTGAATAAAAATTGCCCGGAAAAAGTAAAAGCCAGAAGTGTAATAAAGGAAATGATAGTAGCACGTTTCACAATATGACGCCGTTCTTCATCATCCATTCCTTTAGTCATAGTCAAAAATACAGGCATGGTTCCCAACGGGTTGGTTAATGTGAAAAAAGAAGTAAAGCATAGTAATGCAAATGGTAATAATGTATCCATTGACGTATTATTTTTAGGTTATGGGCAAAAGTAATCCATAATTGGGAGATGAGCAATAGTAGAGGTCACATTTCACACGTGCGTATACAAAAAAAAGCCTCCGGAACTTCTTCAAGTCCGGAGGCTTCAATCAAAACGGCGGCTACCTACTCTCCCACTCGCGTGACGCAGTACCATCGGCGTGAGTGAGCTTAACTTCTCTGTTCGGAATGGGAAGAGGTGGAACCCTCACGCTATAGCCACCTGAATAAGGTTGACATATTGTTGAGCTGTTATCGTAATTTCATTCTGTAGTAAAAACCAAAGGTATACACCATCCAACATATAAGGAAAGTGAACGGGCAATTAGTAATGCTCGGCTTTGGTATCTCTACCTTTACACCTGCATCCTATCAACGTCGTAGTCTACAACGACCCTGAGAAATCTAATCTTGTGGCCGGCTTCGTACTTAGATGCTTTCAGCACTTATCCGATCCAGACTTAGATACCCGGCAATGCACCTGGCGGCACAACCGGCAAACCAGAGGTCTGTCCAACACGGTCCTCTCGTACTAGTGTCAGAGCCACGCAAATTTCATGCGCCCACGATCTTGGGACCTTCTCCAGCCCCAGGATGTGACGAGCCGACATCGAGGTGCCAAACCACTCCGTCGATATGAGCTCTTGGGAGGGATCAGCCTGTTATCCCCGGAGTACCTTTTATCCTTTGAGCGATGTCCCTTCCATACGGAAACACCGGATCACTATGCTCTAGTTTCCTACCTGATCGACTTGTCAGTCTCCCAGTCAAGCGCCCTTATGCCATTACACTCTAAGGCCGGTTACCAATCGGCCGGAGGGCACCTTTAGAAGCCTCCGTTACGCTTTTGGAGGCGACCACCCCAGTCAAACTACCCACCAATCAATGTCCCCGTTCCACGGGTTAGAATCCAAACAAATAAAGGGTCGTATTTCAACAGCGGCTCCACAAATACTGGCGTACCTGCTTCAAAGCCTCCGACCTATCCTACACATCACGTGCCCAGATTCAATGATAAGCTATAGTAAAGGTTCACGGGGTCTTTTCGTCCCATCGCGGGTAATCGGCATCTTCACCGATACTACAATTTCACTGAGCTCACGGTTGAGACAGCGTCCAGATCATTACACCATTCGTGCAGGTCGGAACTTACCCGACAAGGAATTTCGCTACCTTAGGACCGTTATAGTTACGGCCGCCGTTTACTGGGGCTTCAATTCAACGCTTCTCTTATCGATGACATCTCCTCTTAACCTTCCAGCACCGGGCAGGTGTCAGGCTGTATACTGGATCTTTCGATTTGGCACAGCCCTGTGTTTTTGTTAAACAGTTGCTGGACCGATTCTCTGCGCCCTCCCATAAAAGGGTAGGGACCCTTTATCCCGAAGTTACAGGGTCAGTTTGCCTAGTTCCTTAACCGTGAATCACTCAAGCGCCTTAGAATATTCATCCCGACTACGTGTGTCCGTTTGCGGTACGGGTACCTACAGGATTAAGTTTAGCGGATTTTCTCGGCAGCATGCTTACGCGCACTATTGCCTTGTCCCGAAGGACGCGGCATACTATCAGGTTCGGATCTCATGGTGGATTTGCCTGCCATGATCGACTCCTACACCCTTCAACCATCTATTCCGTCAGATGGCGGCACTGTCACTACTGCGTCTCCACGTCACTCCTGAAGGTAGTAACGGAATATTAACCGTTTCTGCCATCGGCATCGCCGTTCGGCTGAGCCTTAGGACCCGACTGACCCTGATCCGATTAGCGTTGATCAGGAAACCTTAGTCTTTCGGCGAGGGGTTTCCCGCCCCTTTATCGTTACTTATACCTACATTTGCTTTTCCAGACGCTCCAGAATACCTCACGGTACGCCTTCGACGCTGACTGGAATGCTCCCCTACCGATCATATTAATGATCCCACTGCTTCGGTAGACAACTTGATACCCGATTATTATCCACGCCCGACTCCTCGACTAGTGAGCTGTTACGCACTCTTTAAATGAATGGCTGCTTCCAAGCCAACATCCTAGCTGTCTTAGCAGTCAGACTTCGTTAGTTTAACTTAGCTGTCATTTCGGGACCTTAGCAGGTGGTCCGGATTCTTCTCCTCTCGGGCACGGACCTTAGCACCCATGCCCTCACTCCTGCGGTAGAACTGATGCGCATTCGGAGTTTGTCAAGACTTGATAGGCGGTGAAGCCCTCGCATCTTATCAGTCGCTCTACCTCACATCAGTAACCCGCAAGGCTGCACCTAAATGCATTTCGGGGAGTACGAGCTATCTCCAAGTTTGATTAGCCTTTCACCCCTACCCTCAGCTCATCCAGAAGCTTTTCAACGCTTATTGGTGCGGTCCTCCAGCTGGTGTTACCCAGCCTTCAACCTGGCCAAGGGTAGATCACTTGGTTTCGCGTCTGCCACTGCCGACTATACGCCCTGTTCAGACTCGCTTTCGCTTCGGATACGTGTGTCGTCACACTTAACCTTGCCGGCAAAGGCAACTCGTAGGTTCATTATGCAAA